>Ga0190361_1000004_pt1 | contig 112765 bp, 111 predicted proteins | sample 48721845_MG_FD_161273 | JGI IMG/M metagenome (GOLD analysis project Ga0190361, IMG submission 161273) | Hydrothermal vent microbial mat bacterial communities from Southern Trench, Guaymas Basin, Mexico - 4872-18-4-5_MG | ecosystem: Environmental > Aquatic > Marine > Hydrothermal vents >... | reverse complement strand
CTTGAAGTTCTCTGGCTGTTGCTCTTAAATTGTTAAACAGCTGTTCAACATCAATTTTTATGTCATCATAATTGTAATTGCCGGAGAGTATACTATTTTCTAAGTTTTGAAGTGTCTGATTTATATTTTCTAATCGGGCTTGAATATTGTTAAGTGCAGTTTCATTTATTTGGCTGATCAATGTTTCATTAGCTTTTATCGCTTTAATCCAATTATTTAACCTTTCAACTGTCTTTTCAATCAATTGTATAGATTTTAAAATTCTTCTTTGCTCCGGATTTTCCGCTGTTGAGGTTACTGAGAATGTGGCTAGTGAAGCTATTATCCAAAGGATTGAAACTAGAATTGTGGCTACAGCTTTACTTCTCATTTCGCATCCCAGATTAGAATGGTTTTCTAGACTATTAAGGGATTCTTCGGGAAGGATGTTTCATTTTTTGAGAAAAGCGTTTCATCGAGATTTAAGGTACGTAACGCTTTTAAGACATATTGCATATAGGGTTTTGGGAGTTGGCTATGTGCCAAGTGCGAAAGCCTTAAAGTATATTTTAACTTTTCTGCAAAAACTTCAGAAGGCAGATTGTTTAATGCTACAAGACTGTTTTGGAGGTTTTAGATTTGGCTAGAATGATACTTCCAAGAGACTATGATTTCAGAAAAGTTGAGGTTAAATGGCAACGTAAATGGGAAGAGTGGAGTATATATAGTTTCGATTGGGAAGATTTTGAGAAGCCGACCTATGCCATCGACACTCCTCCACCATATCCTAGCGGTGAATTCCACATGGGGAATGCGCTTAACTGGACATATATCGATGCGGCAGCACGATATATGAGGATGAAAGGTTACAATGTTCACTTTCCCCAGGGTTGGGATTGCCATGGTTTGCCCACGGAGGTTAGAGCTGAGAGAACTATGAATGTTAATAAGAGAGAGGTTGACTACGAGAAGTTTAGGAGAATATGTTTTGAACTCACTGAGAAATGGATTGAGCAGATGAAGAAGACTATGAGGAGGATGGGATACTCCATAGATTGGTCATTGGAATATAGAACTATGGATCCCGATTATTGGAGGAGGACGCAGCTATCCTTTATAATACTCTATCGTAAAGGTCTAGTTTACAGGGCTGAGCATCCAGTGTTATGGTGTCCAAGATGTGAAACTGCAATTGCGGAAGCGGAGGTGGAATATGTTGAGAGGGAGACTAAGTTATACTATGTGAAGTTTAGAAGAAGTGGAAGTGGAGAAGTGATTGTTGCAACCACTAGACCTGAACTTATACCTGCATGTGTCGGAGTTTTAGTAAATCCAGATGATGAAAGATACAGAGACCTAATTGGGAAAGTTTTGATTACACCAATATTTGAGAGAGAAGTTAAAGTCTATGCGGATAGAGAGGTGGATCCAACTTTCGGTACAGGAGTAGTTATGATCTGTACTTTTGGAGATAAAACTGATGTTAGATGGCAGAAAAAGTTTAACTTGCCAATAATCAAGGCGATTGATGAAAGAGGAGTTATGACCGATGCTGCTGGGGAATTTAAAGGGTTAACTATTGAGAATTGCAGGGAGAAGATTGTGTTAAAGTTGAGGGAGGAGGGATATATAGTTAGAGAAGAACATATTAAACAGAGCGTTGGAACCTGCTGGAGATGCCATACGCCAGTGGAGATTCTAGCTAAGGAGCAATGGTTCATTAAAACTAGAGAGCTTGCAGAGGACGTTATCAATTGGGCTGGTAGAATTAAGTGGATTCCAAAATGGGCTGAGAAGAGACTTATAGATTGGGTTAAAGCTTTAGATTGGGATTGGGTTATATCTAGGCAGAGAATCTTTGCAACACCTATACCGGTTTGGTATTGTAAAAAGTGCGGTAAAATTATAGTTGCAGAGGAAGAGTGGCTTCCAGTAGATCCTAGGAGAGATAAACCGAGAATTAATCGATGCCCAAGATGTGGCGGAGAAGATTTTGAAGGGGAGAGAGATGTAATGGATACTTGGATGGATTCTTCTATTACATGTGCTGTTCATGCTGGTTGGCCTGACAAGCCTGAAGTGTTCAAGAGGCTGTTTCCAGCCGATCTGCAGCCAAATGGCTATGATATTATTAGAACTTGGGATTATTATTTGATTGTTAGGGGACTTATGCTCTTCGGAATGCCGCAATTCAAGACAGCCTTAATCAATGGAATGGTTAGAGGGACTGATGGGAGAATGATGCATAAATCATATGGAAACTATGTTGGAGCTGATGAAGCGATAGAGAAATATGGAGCTGACGCTTTAAGGCAATGGGCTTTGACAGGTGGAGGAACGGGATCCGATATTCCCTTCAGATGGGAAGATGTAGATTATGGTTGGAGATTTCTATTGAAGCTTTGGAATGCATCTAGATTTGTAAGTTTACATGTTAAGAATTATGATGGGATAAGTGGTGCTGGAAGCCTTGAACTGATAGATAAATGGCTTCTAAGCAAACTTGAAAAATTGACGTTTAAAGTAGATGAAGCTTTAAGCAAGTTTCAATTTAACGTTGCATTGGATGCTATTAGGAGATTTTTCTGGCATGTCTTCTGCGATCATTACATTGAAGCTGTAAAGTATAGGTTATATGGAGGGGAAGATGAGAGTAAGAGAGCTGCTCAGTACACTCTTTATGAAGCATTATTCAGGATTCTTCAGCTTTTAGCTCCATTTACACCGCACATTGTAGAGGAGATCTATCAAAACATCTATGCTGAGGATAAGGGTTTTCTGAGCATTCATAAATCTTCATGGCCTAAAGTAGATGAGGGTAGGATTAATGAAAAATTGGAAGCCGTCGGCGACATGATAATTGCAGTTATAGCTGAGCTTAGAAGGATAAAGGCTGAGAGGAGAATTGCATTATCTAGATCAGTGGAGGAAGCTGTAATATATGCTTCGGAGAATGTGAAAAAGCTTCTTGAGGAGCATTTAGAAATAATAGGGAGAGTTATCAAGGCGAAAAGGGTTAGAGTTTTATCCATAGCTGAAGGATTAGGGAGGACTGTAAGGGATTATCCTGAGATTAGAGTGGATATAAAAGTTTAAAATGAGCTACTCCTGTTTTTTATATCTTAATATTGCAACTATTCCTCCAAATGATTTCCTCAGCTCCTCTCCCTCTTCAGTCTCTGTGGAGATCAATTCAACTTTTGTTCCAGTCTCTTTTGCCTTTTCGACCAGTTCATCTATTAGGCTTTTTCTATTTTTTAATAATAGTTGGGAACCACATTTAGGGCATTTTTCACTTAGAAATTTATCTTCATCTTTACTTGAGATTATTTTGATACGTTCATAGGAGCAGTTTGGACAGATAACATCAACTTTTTCAAGATCTAAACTTGTGGAGATTAGGAGAAGGTTTACTGCACCTTGTTCCAGAAGTTTTTTAACCTCTTCTAAACCATATGCAACCATTGAGCTGTCTTTGACGAGCTGCTGGAGAAATCGCTGCATTAAATTCTTCTCCTTAATATATCTTACCTTTTCCAATAGATGTCTACTTCTCTTTATGAGCTCATAGATTCCCGCCTCTCCCGTATAGCCAGTATCCACGACGCCTATTACCTTCTGTTGAAGTTGATAGTGTAGATATTCTTTCTCGACAAATTCGTTTTTCGTGGGACCTGGACCTCCAATTATTATACCGCTTAGATTTATATTCTGCTGTAAAAAGAATTTTCTCGCATGTTCTGCTACACGCTTATAGAATTCATGGGCCATCTGCTCTATTATCCTTTCAAATCTTCTTTGCGATTGACCTCCAGCATCATGTTTTCCAGGAACTCCTGAAGTTATCTGTTCAAGGATTTCAAGCCGTCTTCCTTTAAGTATTGCGAATGTTGCATCATTTCTATCCATTACAATCAATCCGTAAAATTCTTTCTCGACGATTAATTCCTTTAATGGATCTAGATGGAATTTGCTGTCACAGCGATATAGGTAAATCTTTATGGGTTCTGGTGGAATTACTATGTGAACCTCTAGTTTTTCGTCTCCTGGAACACCTCTCGAAACATAGCCGCAGAAGATTACAAGGCCATTTTTAGGTACACTTTTGAAGAGCTTCAACCTTTGCATACAAGAGGTAAGAGCATCTTGTACGTGATGCCTTGTCGTCCTATCCTTTATGTTTCCCGCTTGAGAATATTCCTGTCTCAACACGCTCATAACGTCTGAGAGCTGTCTACCTGGAGGAATATAGAGACTGATAAGTTCTGTTCCCCGCCCCTCCTTCTTATCCAACTCTTTGATCAACCTTTCAAGTTTATATTTTTCAATAGAACCATTCGACGATAAGCTCATCCTATTTCACCGATGAACAATTATGAGAAGAGAAGCTAACAGAATAATATGGTAAATCTTTATAAATATTATTTTCAATCATGAAAGTGATAGATATGAGGAGGCTTGTGATAAAGCTCGGTGGACACATATTCTTCTCTAATAAGATAAATGTGGATTTAATAAGTAGATATAGCGAAATTATAAGGGAGCTGCATAGAAGAGGAGAAAGAATGGTAATAGTGGTTGGAGGAGGCAGCTATGCAAGAAAATATATTGAAGCAGCAGACCATATGAAAGCCAGCGAATTTGAAAAAGACTATTTAGGAATTCTCATAACGCATGGAAATGCTTTCCTCTTTGCAACAGCATTAGGCGAAATAGCATATAAACCTATACCTAGAAACATCGATGAAATAATGGAGGCTGCTGAGAATAAGGATAAAGTAGTGATCTGCGGTGGACTTGTTCCAGGGCAATCAACCATGACAGTTGCGGCAATGGTTGCCGAAGCTTTAAGAGCAAATTTAATTATAAACGCTACAGATGTAGATGGAATATACGATAAAGATCCAAAGAAAAATCCAGATGCAAAGATGTTGAGAAAAGTCACAGTTAAAGATCTCAGAAGAATACTGGGAGAAGGAGAATTCAAAGCTGGAACATATAGGCTGATAGATCCACATGCATTAAGAATAATAGAACGGGCAAAAATACCTGTGAAAGTGTTGAACGGATTCGATGAACGTAACATAATAAGGGCGATTGAAGGGGAAGATGTAGGAACAACTATTATAGTCCATTGAAGTTAACAGAAAAATGAAATAACAGAGAGCAAACCAATTTAGAAATTACAATAAACAATAAAATATGGCGAGAGCAACAAATATATTTACGCGTGTAACTAAGATTTAATGAACCCACAGTCGTAAAGGCGGCGTCGACTAGACACGGAGCATAGCTCCGAGGATGAAAAGTCGGCCTCCAACTGTGGGAAAATAAATGTAGACTTAAACAAGCCGGTGAAAACCGGCACGTTTAAGTCTGAAGGAAGCCCAAATCCTCGTGAGTGCAACCCCGCAGATCGTATGGCCAGCGGCCGTACGAATCCCGGTTGATCCTGCCGGACCCGACCGCTATGGGGGTGGGACTAAGCCATGCAAGTCGTGCGCCTCCAGGCCATGGTGGAGGCGCGGCGGACGGCTCCGTATAACGTGGCTAACCTACCCTCAGGATGGGGATAACCCCGGGAAACTGGGGCTAATCCCCAATAGGAGAAGAGACCTGGAAGGGCTCTTCTCCGAAAGGGTGTTAAGACCATGCCTCTTAACACCGCCTGAGGATGGGGCCACGGCCCATCAGGTAGTTGGTGGGGTAACGGCCCACCAAGCCTATAACGGGTGCGGGCCGTGAGAGCGGGAGCCCGGAGATGGGCACTGAGACAAGGGCCCAGGCCCTACGGGGCGCAGCAGGTGCGAAACCTCCGCAATGCGCGAAAGCGCGACGGGGTCACCCCCAGTGCCATCCGCTAAGGGTGGCTTTTCCCCGGTGTAAGGAGCCGGGGGTAATAAGCGGGGGGCAAGTCTGGTGTCAGCCGCCGCGGTAATACCAGCTCCGCGAGTGGTCGGGACGTTTATTGGGCCTAAAGCGTCCGTAGCCGGCCCGGCAAGTCCTCGGCTAAATCTCACGGCTCAACCGTGAGCAGGCCGAGGATACTGCTGGGCTAGGGGGCGGGAGAGGCCGAGGGTACTTCCGGGGTAGGGGCGAAATCCTATAATCCCGGAAGGACCACCAGTGGCGAAGGCGCTCGGCTGGAACGCGCCCGACGGTGAGGGACGAAAGCCGGGGGAGCGAAGGGGATTAGATACCCCCGTAGTCCCGGCTGTAAACGATGCGGGCTAGGTGTTGGGTGGGCTTCGAGCCCACCCAGTGCCGCAGCGAAGGCGTTAAGCCCGCCGCCTGGGGAGTACGGCCGCAAGGCTGAAACTTAAAGGAATTGGCGGGGGAGCACCACAAGGGGTGAAGCCTGCGGTTCAATTGGAGTCAACCCCGAGAATCTTACCGGGGGCGACAGCAGGATGATGGCCAGGTTGACGACCTTGCCGGACGAGCTGAGAGGAGGTGCATGGCCGTCGCCAGTTCGTGCCGTGAGGTGTCCGGTTAAGTCCGGCAACGAACGAGACCCCTGCCCCTAGTTGCGACCCAATTCTTAGGAATTGGGGCACACTAGGGGGACTGCCGCCGCTAAGGCGGAGGAAGGAGGGGGCCACGGCAGGTCAGTATGCCCCGAAACCCCCGGGCTACACGCGGGCTGCAATGGCGGGGACAATGGGTTCCGACCCCGAAAGGGGAAGGTAATCCCATAAACCCCGCCTCAGTTGGGATCGAGGGCTGCAACTCGCCCTCGTGAACATGGAATCCCTAGTAACCGCGCGTCACCAACGCGCGGTGAATACGTCCCTGCTCCTTGCACACACCGCCCGTCGCTCCATCCGAGTCGGGTCTAGGTGAGGCTTAGCCCGAGAGGGTTGAGTCGAACCTAGGCTCGGCGAGGGGGGAGAAGTCGTAACAAGGTGGCCGTAGGGGAACCTGCGGCCGGATCACCTCCTTAAAATATCAATTGCTGCGGGGAGCCACGGAAAGGATTTGGGCTTCCTTCAGGCTTCGTGAGATGCAGTCTGGAGGCTTAGCCTCCAGATAAAGGGCGAGAAGAGTGTTTTACTCTTATGATCGCCATGCACAGGCCGTGAATCGCTCACTGGGTGTGGTAAGCTCGGCACGCCGACGCCGCCTGGTGGATGGCTTGGCTAGGGCGCCGAAGAAGGACGCGGCAAGCGGCGATATGCCCCGGGTAGGCGCATGCAGCCGTAGATCCGGGGATCTCCGAATGGGACTTCCTGCCATGGATGAATAATCCATGGCGCTCGGGAAAGTCTTTTGAGACGAGTACCGAGTGGGAACCCCCCGAACGGAAACATCTTAGTAGGGGGAGGAAAAGAAACCAACATGGGATCCCCTGAGTAGGGGCGACCGAAAGGGGGAAAGCCCAAACCAAATCTACTGGGGAAACCCAGTAGAGATGTGGGGTTGAGAGGACCGGCCGCTCCCTCCTCGGAGAAGCCGAAGTGGTCTGGAATGACCCGCCGTAGAGGGTGATAGCCCCGTAGGTGTAATCCGAGAGGGAATGGGCTGGCTCCTAGAGTACCACGGCTTGGTTTTGCCGTGGGAAGCTGGGAGGCACCGACTTCCAAGGCTAAATACGTCCCTAGACCGATAGTGCACTAGTACCGTGAGGGAAAGTTGAAAAGTACCCCGGAAGGGGGGTGAAAAGAGCCTGAAACCAGGCGGCTACATCGGACGCAGCTCGAAAGGAATGATTCTCCCCGAAGGAAACTTCGGCGACGAAGGAGTACGAGGGGAGAGAACCGGGGTTGCGTCTTCCGTCTGGAAACACGGGCCGGGGAGTTCACGGCTGTGGCGAGCCTAAGGAGGTTAACTCCGGAGGCGTAGGGAAACCTACAAGCCCGCAGCTAACATCTGTTAGCGAGGGGCGGGGTCCGAATAGGGCCTGTAGTCACAGCCGTGAGACCAGAAACCGGGCGATCTAGGCCTGGGTAGGGTGAAGCCGGGTGAAAGCCCGGTGGAGGCCCGTAGGGGTGTTGACGTGCAGTTCACTCCCATGACCTGGGCCTAGGGGCAAAAGACCAATCTAGCCCGGTGATAGCTGGTTCCCCCCGAAGTGGGTCTCAGCCCAGCCCACCCGGAGGTAGCTAATGGGGTAGAGCACTGATTGGGGGGTAAGGGGCCGGAAGGCCTCGCCACCCTTTCAAACTCCGAACCCATTAGCGCCGTAGATGGGTGGAGACGGGTTGCTCGGGGTAAGCCTGAGCGCCGAAAGGGGAACAACCCTGACCGAGGTTAAGGCCCCAAAGTGCCGGCTAAGTGTTAAGCTCAAAGGGCGTCTCCGGCCTTAGACAGCGGGGAGGTAGGCTTAGAAGCAGCCATCCTTTAAAGAGTGCGTAACAGCTCACCCGCCGAGGCCGGAGGCCCCGAAAATGAACGGGGCTTAAGCCGGCCGCCGAGACCTCGGGGCACCTCTCCATTGGGGAGGCGATCCGGTAGGGGGGCGTCCTGGCTGGCCAGAAGCTGGGCCGTGAGGTCCAGTGGACCGGCCAGGATTGCAGATCCCGGCGGTAGTAACAGCAAAGCCGGGTGAGAATCCCGGCCGCCGAAAGGGCCAGGGTTCCTCGGCAATGCGTCGTCAGCCGAGGGTCAGCCGGTCCTAAGGTGGGGCGTAACTCGCACCCACCGAAAGGGAAACCGGTTAATATTCCGGTGCCGTGGAGGTACGATTGCGGTAACGCAGGCTCGACCTCCGACGCTTCGGGGTAGGCCAAGTAGGGTCGTCGCTCTACCCAACTGTTGAAGCCCGGGGAGTGCCGTAATGGCGAGAACCGGGTGAAAGCAGGATGGGCTACCCTTGGGTAGTTTGGCTGAACCCCGGAGCCCATGAAAAGGGGGTCGAGAAGGATCCTCCACGTCCGTACCGAGAACCGACACAGGTGCCCCTGGGTGAGAAGCCCAAGGCGTGTCGGGACTACCCCAGGCTAGGGAACTCGGCAAATTGGCCCCGTAACTTCGGGAGAAGGGGTGCCTGAGGTCTTCGGCTGAAGCCGGGGACCTTAGGTCGCAGTGACTAGGGGGACCCGACTGTTTAATAAAAACACAGGTCCCCGCGAGCCCGTAAGGGTGTGTACGGGGGCTGAATCCTGGCCACTGGCGGTCCGTTAAGCCCGGGTCCAACCGGGTGAAGCGTCGCTGAAGGCCGGGAGTAACTCTGACTCTCTTAAGGTAGCCAAATGCCTTGCCGGGTAAGTTCCGGCGCGCATGAATGGATCAACGAGGTCCCCGCTGTCCCAGCCTGGGGCCCGGTGAACCCACCTGGTGGTGCAAAGTCCACCAACCCCCAGCGGGACGAGAAGACCCCGTGGAGCTTTACCGCAGCCTGTCGCTGGGGCATGGTCGCGGATGCATAGTGTAGGCGGGAGCCGTCGAAGTGGTCCTTTCGGGGACCATGGAGGCGTCCATGGAACACCGCCCTTCCGCGACTGTGCCTCTGACTCGGCCTCGCAGCCGGGGACAACGGCAGGTGGGCGGTTTGGCTGGGGCGGCACGCCCGCAAAAAGATAACACGGGCGCCCAAAGGTCGGCTCAGGCGGGTCAGAAACCCGCCGTAGAGGGCAAGGCCAAAAGCCGGCCTGACTGTGCCCTTGAAAGCAAGGGGCGCAGGGGGGAAACCCGGGCCTAGCGAACGCTCGTGCCCCCTTCGGTGGGGGCCGGGCATGACAGAAAAGTTACCCCGGGAGTAACCGGCTCGTCGCGGGTGAGAGCTCCCATCGACCCCGCGGTTTGGTACCCAGACGTCGTCTCTTCCCATCCTGGAAGTGCAGCAGCTTCCAAGGGTGGGGCTGCTCGCCCATTAAAGGGGAACGTGAGATGGGTTTAGACCGTCGCGAGACAGGTCGGACTCTATCTGCTGGGGGTGTAGGCCGCCTGAGGGGAAGGTGCCCCTAGTACGAGAGGAACGGGGCGCCGCGGCTTCTGGTGTACCGGTTGTCTGACAAGGCATTGCCGGGCAGCCACGCCGCATGGGATAACCGCTGAAAGCATCTAAGCGGGAAGCCCTCCCCGAAAAGAGGCGGCCATTCCTCGGTGCGGGAGTAGGTGACTACTCCCAGCCGGGGACGAGGGCTGGGGTAAAAGACCCCGTTGATGGGGTGGAGGTGTAAGTGCCGAGACCTTCGGGTCGAGGCGCTCAGCCTGCCACTCCCAATCGCCCGAGGTGCCGAGCACAACCACATCCAGGCGAAAATTCATGGCCTGTGCATGGCAGTTTAAGAAAATTTTTATTGAAACTTTTAGGAGGATTATTTGGGGCAAGTGGGCGAGCGGGCTTCGGGCATCTTCGGAAACGGGATGCCTGAGGAAGCTCACCCCCATGCGGAGCCATAGCCCCGTGAGGGGCAGGGCGAGAGCCCTGGCTCTGGCATAGAAACGAGACCTCTCCCAGCTGGATGAGGAGGAGGCGGCTGAGGCTTCTAGGCCGAGAAGATGCCCAGCAATGGGCATCGAGATAACCCGTCGACGAGGCTGGGAGAATGGATGCAACGGCCAGCCTATGGGGGTAAGGCCAAGTATGGCCTATGAGGACCGCATGAGGCCGGGTAGGCCGCTTAGCTGAATCCCGCAGAAACAGAAGGTGAGCTACGCCCACATGCCCCATTTATATGTTTTCGGAGAATTTGTGGTAGAATTGTCGTTCAATGGTTAGGAGTTCATATCTATTCTTCGCAGCGGAGTATTCTTTCAGTATAGTTTCATTCAGTTTTAAAAATGATGTTCCCCATTTGAATAGGGATAGTATCTCTTCGGCCAATTGATTGTATCCTAGGATTATGAGGGCTGCCGAGAAGGCTTCAAGAGTGCTCAATTTGAATGGAACAGCATAGTTTATGGGATTGGCTGCGAAGAGGAGTGGAAGCCTTCTTCCTTGATGTTTAAAGCTTATTCTTTCAAGTATATTGCAGTTCTTCCAAGAACAGTCGATGGCTGTTAAACCATGTCTTTCAACTAGGGGTTTATCTTCGATGCTTAAAAGTTGCCTTGCATATGGATTTAAAATTATAGATCCACGTGGAATATACTTTACTGAATGAATGAACTTTACATAGCCGAACTTTTTAAGTTTAATTGAGGTACATTTTTTCGGGTCACATTGATGAAGATGTACGACGTATAGCTTAGGGGTGGACAGGTTAAATCTCCTCCAAACTATTCTAGAAGCCTAATCCTTAAAAGTGCTTGTAACGTTAAAATTAATGGAGAGTGAAAAATTGACGCTTGCATTTGTACTTATAAATGCAGAGATAGGATCGGAGGAGGAGGTTATAAAAGAAATTATGAAGCTTGAGGGTGTGGAGGAAGCATACATAGTATATGGAGTATACGATGTGATAGCGAAGGTTAGAGCTGAAAGCCTTGAAAAGCTGAAGGAGATAATAACTTGGAAGATCAGACGCTTAGAAAAGGTTAGATCGACGCTTACAATGATCGTTGTTGAGGGCAAAAAGAAAACATAAATTAATCTAAATTTTTATCGTCTAGATGAAAGTAGGATAAACATGAGACTCCATATAGGTGTAGATGATACGGATTCAACAAGGCAGGGATGCACCACATATATAGGTGCATTGATAGTTGAAAAGCTGTTAATGGAAAATGTAGAGTTTAACGATTATCCAAATTTGATCAGGTTAAACCCAAACATACCATGGAAGACTAGAGGAAATGGAGCTATAGCATTGAGGATCAACATAGAGGAGGAGAAAATAGACGAGATAGAAAGGATTATTATAGATACGGTTGCTGAGAATGCTGACCTAGAATGTGAGAAAACTCAGCCTGGAATAGCATTTCTCATGGGAGATGTGAGCAGAGAACTTGAAAGATTTGCAGTGAAAGCCATGAGGAGGCTTATAACTATAGAAGAAGCTGAGAGGATAGCTAAAAGAAATAGAATTAAACTGGTGAAAATAAAAGGGGGAAGAGGAATTATAGGGGCGGTAAGCGCGATAGGGGCAACATTGAAGAAGGATTATACATTCGAGTTGATAGCGTATAGAAAACCGGAAAACTGGGGAACATTGAGAAGAATAGATGAGAACAGCGTCTACGAAATGGATAAGTACACCCAACCAGCAACATTTAACAATATTGATTATGAAAGTGGGAGAGTACTAATATATCCTAGAGGAGCAGACCCCGTACTCTTCGGTGTAAGAGGGGAAGATCCGAAAATCCTTTTAAAGGCGTTAGAGCTTATCAAGCTAGAAGAACCAATAGAGAGATGGATGATTTACAGAACAAATCAAGGAACAGATATGCACTTCAGAAGAATAAAACGGATAAGGGAGATTAAACCCTACGACTCCATAATAATTAGAGGATACATTGAGGAACAACCTAGAACTATTAAAGGAGGACATGTAATAATAAAAATAACGGATGGAGAAAACATTATCGACTGCGCAGTTTACAAACCCACAGAAATACTTACAGAGATCGCGAAAAAAATGATTAAAGGAGATCTTGTAGAAATCTATGGAGGAGTGAAACCTAAAGAAAAAAGGGGATTAACAATAAACGTTGAGAAAATAGCGATGATAAAACCAGCATTAAAAATTGTAGAGAAAAATCCGAAATGCCCCATCTGTGGAGCAACAATGAAATCCAATGGAAAAAATAAAGGATTCAAATGTCCAAAATGTAAGAAAAAAGCAAATATGACAAAAATAAAAGTGATGGTTCCAAGGAAAATCTCCGAAGGACTGTTCATTCCACCTCCAAAAGCACATAGACATCTAACAAAACCGATGTGTAGATACGGAAGAGAAAAAAAATATATGGTGGGGAAACTCATCGAAAAATGGTATTGGAGCGAAAAAATAAATTAAAGCATTTAAGAGTAAAACTTATTGCCTAAAAGAACATTATACAAAATAAAAGTAAAAGCGGGGTGGGCTAGCCAGGGTATGCCGCGGGGCTCATAACCCCGAGGTCGGTGGTTCAAATCCACCCCCCGCTACCATCTTTTCCAGGCCTTATTCGCCGAAAAAGCTTGGAGAATGCCCCCGTTTTATAACCCGTTTAAAGCGGGTTTAACGAGTTTTCTGAAATTGTTGTATCGAGGCTAATATTGTTGAAAAACGCATCTATAATTCAAGCTTATGCTGAAGAACCTGAGATAAGTCCTGAACCTAAATTCATCGTCCTTATTAAAGGAGATCTTTCATTTGACTTAGCCGCTAATTTAGCTTCTTAATAGATTTATTAGTTCGGTAAGTTTCATTATTCTTGTGCACCGATTGTTTTCATATTTGTTTTCTCTATTGGTCAGAATGCTTTTCATTCCAGCTGATTTGCTCCTAGATAGTCTGCCTCAAAATCATTTCCAACGTGTAATACTTGTCTCGGTGGAATAGATATAAGGGACATGGTTATTATTAGCCCCTATGGATCGAAGAACCATAGGTGTGATGCTCCTGACAGTATTTCTGCAAAGAACATTGATAGTGTTCCTATTAGGAGGATGGCTGTTATATTTACCATACAACCTCATTCTAGTGATTGTGTGAATATAATTTAAATTAAATTTATGTTGTTAAATAAATTGGTTATGATGTTATTGTGGGTTGTATTAGTGTTCCTTTAAGTTCTTTCGGTTTCTCCATTTCTATGTCCATGTAATAGTAGATTGGTATTCTTCTATTTGAGGCGGCCCATGGGTTTCCTTTGCTGTCTATAGCTATGCAATTTACCCCACCCTTCTCTCCTAATGAGTTTATGTCTTTTATGGCTTGTATGCATGCTTCTTTTACGCTTAGCCCGTTTTTCATGTAGTTGACTATGCTTTTTGCCGTTGAAAGTCTAATGGTTAATTCTCCTCTACCAGTGCATGCCGCTCCTCCATATCTATTGTCTGCATAGTTGCCAGCTCCAATTATAGCTGAGTCTCCTACTCTTCCTGGTAGTTTCAGTGCTATTCCGCTTGTTGAAACTCCTACGCATATGTTGCCTTGCATGTCAATTGCAATTACATTTACTGTTCCATGCTGCTTTACAGCTAGTTTTTCATACCATTCTCTTAATTTAAAGTTCTTAATGTATTGTGCTAGGTATTTCTTATATCTATCAAAGCTTTCATCTAATTCTTGGATTGTATCTCTTAGAAATGCATCGTATATTATGCGTGCACGTTCACTTAGTAATTCGCATTTCTCAAATCCCATGACTTCTGCGAAGAGTTCTGCACCGTCACCGATTAATAGGACGTGTGGCGTATTTTCCATAACCTTTCTAGCTATGGATATTGGGTTTTTAAAGTGTTTTATTCCAGCCACTGCACCGGCCTTCAATGTTCTTCCATCCATGATTGATGCATCCAATTCCACTTCACCTAGGAGGTTTGGTATACCTCCATAACCAACAGTTTGATCTAGAGGATTATTTTCAACAGCATTAACTGTGGCTTCTACTGCATCTATGGCTGAACCACCATTCCTTAAAATTTCAGCTCCAATATGGAGCATCTCTCCGGCATTTCTAGTTCCAATAATTCTGGCCAAAACCATTATAGGAGCACCATCAATTAAGTATATGCTGAGAATATTAAACTATAACGAGTTTAGATTTCCTATTAACCGTTAAGTCTCACTGTGAATGTTAATTTATTATTAAAGCTGTATGGCGCAACACTTCAAGTTCACTTTTATAATTGTTTTGACTACATTTTATGGTTGCCTTATTTTACTTGCTATTCTTTCACATCTATGTTAGGAAGATTTATGTCGATGTGAAAATAATTATACTGTCAATTTGAATAGCTATGCAAGCTATGCTTCAAAGTGTATTTGTGAGAAATGCATCTTTTAGGCCGCTATTAGAAGTGTTGGCAGTACAAATAGCATATCAGACGTTACGGGGGAATTGAAGAGTGAACTTCTCATTGAAAAGTATGTTCTCTGGTTTAGGATAATTTGCTAGTTCTTTCTCTTTCATTAAGATTTGCACCCATAGATCTTTACCAGTATATTTTCTGATCTTTGTTTATTTTCTAATCAAAAAATTTATTTTTAGGTTAATATTTAAAGTCACCGCAGATCATATTAAGCGGAGAGGAAGCCCATGAATCACTTATTCATATATGTACTGTTAATAACTGGAATAGGTGTAGGTTTCGCATCTGGATTACTAGGTGTAGGCGGATGCTTCATAATGGTTCCTGTTCAATATTGGATTCTAACAGCATCAGGTATAGATCCAAGTATTGCAATAAGAACAGCCTTCGGAACAAATCTCCTAGTGGTTTTACCAACAGCCATTAGCGGTGCTCTCGGCCACCATAAGAAAGGGGCAGTCATCTGGAAAGCTGGAATAGTATTGGGTGTTACGGGAGCATTAGCCTCAGCTCTAGGAGCATTTATAGCATCTCACCTTCCAGGAAAATGGTTAACCATGATCTTTGGCTTAGCTATTCTTGGAGGAGCTATGAGAATGTTGACAGCGAAACCGATGAAGATTGAGGAGAAACCGTCAGAGAAAGTGTCCACATATATTTTCTGGGGTGTGCCATTGGGATTTGCATGTGGTTTAATCGGTATTGGGGGAGGAGTTTTAATGATTCCAGTTATGACTACGCTTCTAAAATTTAAGATGCATTCAGCTGTTGGTACATCGACAGCTATGATGATTTTCACATCAATTGGAGGGGCAGTCTCTTACATGATTGAAGGTTTGGGAGTGAGCGGGTTACCCCAGTACTCCATTGGATATGTCAATCTTCTACAATGGATTCTTCTGGCCGGTACAAGTGTACCCATGGCACAGATTGGAGTTAGAGTTGCCCATAGACTTCCAGCAAAGAAGCTAAAATACCTATTCATAGCAGTGATGATCTATATGGCTTTAAAAATGATCGGAGTATTTTCATGGATGCACATACCAGTCTAATGAGATATGCTAACGCTTGATTTTCATCACTTTTATTTTTGTCATAAAAGAAGGAAAAAGTTAGTTGAGAGAATCTTCATAAATCGATAATGGTTTGAAAATATTTTCCGCAAATACTGTGAATATATTGCAAAAGTAATCATAATAAAGTCTCAGATAGATATGTAAGTAAAAATTATATTTTGAAGAAGAAAGGTAAACATTAAAGGGAATAATCCCCAGTAAATTCCCTTTAAGAATTTTCAGGTGACAAACGTGAATGAAAAAATAATCATATGCATATTTTTAGGCTCCATTGTAGATGCCTTTACGACATACATACTTTTGAGGATATCCATTGGCGAAGAACAAAATCCAATTCTAAGGAGATTATTGGAGAGATATGGTGAAAGAGCATTAATCTTTTGGCCGCCCATAGAAACAGCATTAACCTGCTTCTTTGCCTTCATCACAGCACATATATTTACGAGAAATTATGAAATTTTAACGTATATTATAATATCTATACCATGGATAGCTTCAGCATACAACACAGCCCAAATAGTAAGTATACTGATCAGACAATGAAACAATTGAAGAGGAGCTAAAGTGACAAATTGAAAAGAGAAAGAGCGTTTTTCGTGGTAATTTCAGCTACTTTTTCAACAGTGATCTTCTTGATTTCAGCTATCTTTCTGGCAGCATAAATAATGTTTGCAGGCTCGTTACGCCTACCTTTAAATGGAGAAAGAACCGGCGAATCGGTTTCCAAGAGCATGTTATCTAAGGGGATTAATCTCACCAATTTTTGCTTTTGAATTGAATGCCACACTGAAGTTGGAATTGAGAAGAAATAGCCATGTTCAACTCCCTTTAAAGCCCAGCCTGGACGTCCATCATAAGCATGTAAGACAACTCTTTCAGCATCTTCTTCCATGAGAATTTTGACGGCATATTTTCCAGCGCTTCTCGAATGAACAATAAGTGGAAGATTAAGATCCTTAGAAAATTGGATCCATCTTCTGAAAAGCTTTATTTGAGTCTCGCGGAGAACATTCTCCCGTATATAGTAGAAGTCTAAGCCGACTTCTCCTAAACCAACTATTTCATTTTTATGTTCTTTTACAAAATTACAATACTCATCAAATAGTTTTATAATGCTCAGATCAGCTGGATCCCAGCCTAAAGAAACAAAGACAAATCTTGGATACTTATTAGAGAAGTTAAGCAAAAAGGAAGCATCATCAAAGGATAAGGCTGAAGAGATTACAGCACAAACATTGGAATCTTTAGCCCGCTTCAAAACAGAATCTCTATCCTCATTGAATAATTCATCTTCAATATGGCAATGAACATCTATGAAGCAAATTTCTCTTAACAGTTTTAATACCCTCCCTAATCTTTTGATTATTAGTTAATCATCTAGATTATAGTCTAGTTATGAGAACTCTAAATTGTCTTAGAAGAAATCTAAAGAAATCACGAGTTTTAACAGGTCTCAACTTATAGGCCGCCTTTATAATTCTTGCTAAGATCTCATCTGAAGGAATATCAACTCTTTCAGCTCTACCTAGATAACGATAAAGTTGTGCTCTAGTAATTTTGATCTCTTTAGCAGTTCTAGAAATATTCTCACCACAAGCTTCAAATACTATTTTAAGCAGTTTTAGACGCTCATTTTTCGGAACAAAACTAGCTAACGCTAAAGCCCGCTCATCATCTATATAGGACACACAGACCCCTATAATTCCTGTGGAAAATACCCTCTTAAAGGTTTCATTATTGTATTTCATTTATATGAAAATACCCCACTAGTATGTGTGAGGTTGAGTATTTAAGTATTTTTATCTAATATTATTTATAATTTTATCTATTTTTATCGAAATATATTTTATATATTTATTGTTATCTATTTTTTGATTTTCCAATAGAAAATGAGGGGGTTGTGTGTTGTTTTTGCTAGTGTTATGCGGCGTTTTTATGCCTTTATGGTTCCGTTCGGAACTATGAATCCGAAGCTTTTCGTCTTGTTTTAGACTTTTCTAACGGCTATTTTTCTCGTGTTTGATGGTTCCATAAGGATTCAAAAACCTCGAAAAATGCTTTTTTATTGGTTTAATTAGTATCATATATGGTGTACTATGATTGTAACCTTCACGAATGCTTCAATTTTTATATTTAAATCTTTCTATCATGAGATCATCAATTTTGCCAATACAGCTCTTTTTAAAGATGTTTGAGATCATCGACTTTCCAATATTTTATCTAAAAAAGTCAAGGTATTTTTAGTTGGAATATTGTTCTCTTGTTTTTTATAGTTTACTTCTCAGTATACAAGAGTTTTTTGTCTTTTTGTTGGTTAAATTGGTATTCCGCTGGCCTTGCTACTCTATTCTACCATATTTGTAGAGGTTTTATTTAACCTTTTATCTTGCAAGATGTTATCATAATAAACAGTTGACAACTGTTTACCCCTTTATTTCCAGTGGATCCTCCCGAAAAACCTGATTTACGCTTGATTCTTTATTTTTTCTTCTCTTTTAGATTTTTTGGAAGAAATGTTTGTATAAATCCTTTTTTTGCCCTTTTTGGCCAAAATTTTTCTTTTTTATTTTTTCTATTTTGTTATCAACTTATATTTTTGGCCGAAAAGCTATTATATTTCTGTTATAATATAATTCACACAACTGGAATGGTTGGGGTTATCTTAATGAAGAAGCCTAAGTGGCGTGTTGAGTACGTCTCTCCCCTTGGCGAGAAGATAACAATTACTTTAGAAGGGACTTTTAACAATAATAAAATAAAGCAATTTCTAGATTTATTAGAGATCTTTGCGACTTCAACTTCCTCTGAGTATTCTTTAAGTCACAATGTCACAAGTAACATCACGAAACAAACCAAAACTAAAGGGTTAAAGGAAAGGATACTTCTTCTGCTTAACAAACGTTTTCATAATCGTTGGTTTACGAGTAAAGATGTTGCAGCGGCTTTCTATGATGAATACTCTGAAATTATCCCAGAAAACGTTATATCCACCTATCTTTCAAGGTTTTACTATCGTGGGATTTTATTGAGGAGAGGGACACGTGCAAGAAGACAGTACACAATCTCCCCTAAAATCACCAATGAACTTTAAGATTTTCATATAATTAAATTCATGTACTTAATTGTTCTCTTAGCATTATTATCTGTTTTACTTTTTCGGGAACTTGATATTTATAAGGCCAAACTGATTCATCTCTTATTAAAATTCCTTCATCAGCTAATTTTTTAAGAAGCCTGCTTGTATGTTCCCTAGCCTTACCAATCCTCCTGGCAATTGCTGTTCCTCCTCTTAATTCTGGATATTTAATTAACACTTTGATTATTTCCTTTTCCGTTATTGTCAGACGATTCAGTTTACTAACCAGATCATCATCTGTGATCTGTGATGTGACGGCCAGCCTTTCAGTCACTGTTTTTCCTTCTAACCTTTTTTGGGTTTTAGTGAAAGGTATCTGTACTAATTTCCTTGAAGATTCTTCTTCAGCTTTTTGGGATGCAACCTCTATTGCGGGTTTTATTGACGGTATCGTTATAGGTTTTCGTTCAATTTTTCTCTCCCTTAAGGTAATGGAAGTTTTGGGCTGCGGTTGTTCTGCAATGTACTCTTTTATTGTGGTCTCCAATCTTCTTAACCTACTTCTAAGGTCCGTAATATATTCTTCAATAACATCTAACCTTTCTTCAATTAATCGAAGTCTTGCAAGTCTTCTGATTATGAGGTCAAAATACTCCGTCACATCTCTCCTAAATTCTTGTAGTTCTCTAGATGCATCCTCCCTCGTGCGAAGACTCATATTCTCATACCTTTGATTTGTTATGTCATAATATGTAACTTCTCACTTAAAGCTCTTTTGGATATGTTGTTGTATCACATCACTTTCATACTATTTACTGAAAACTTTAGTCTCTTTTAACATCATCTATATTAAGTTTTATAATCTTTCCTCTTTTGAATTCCCTTTTAATCTCCATCATCTATTGGTAGAGTGTGACTATTGTAAATGTAACATAATCACAAATTTGGATAATGATCACATATCACAAAGCTTTAAATTCATGGTTTCTTTTAGGTTTCCAAAAGGCGTGATTATATGCTCCGTAGCGCTAGAGTACATGTTTCAGGAATTGTGCAAGGTGTTGGCTTTAGACCTTTCGTATATAAGTTGGCTACATCTCTCAACCTTACTGGCTATGTGATAAATCTCGGCGATGCTGGCGTAGAAATCTTTATTGAAGGTGAGGAAGAGAAAATAAAATCCTTTTTGAACCTTCTACATGATCAGAAACCTCCAACCTCTTATATCGAAGATGTAATTGTCCAATGGTTCCCCTATAAAGGTAGGTTTTCAACTTTCTCTATAAGGCGGAGTTCAAAAATCGCGAAGGGTGAAATGTCTATAATTCCCCCAGATGTTGGTATATGTGATGAATGTGTCAGGGATATTCTGAATCCCTCCAGTAGATACTATCTATATCCTTTTACAAATTGCTCAGTGTGCGGCCCTCGATTCACTGTGATTTGTGATTTGCCTTATGATCGTGACCGCACATCTATGGTTGACTTTCCATTATGTAATGATTGTTTAAAAGAGTATCAAGATCCAAATGATCGTAGATATCATGCTCAAGGAATATGTTGCCCTAATTGCGGCCCAAAAATTTTTCTCTACTCTATTGATGGGGAATTAGTTAATACCTCAGATCCAATATTTGAGGCTGCCAAACTGCTTAGAGAAGGGTTTATTATAGGTGTGAAAGGTCTCGGCGGTTTTCATATTGCTTCTAAAACTACGGACGATGATGTAGTCCTTAAACTAAGAAGGAGAAGAAAACGTCCTTCCCAACCTTTCGCAGTTATGTCTCCTAATATTGATACCGTTAAAACCTTTGCAGTTATATCCCCTATAGAAGAAAAGCTTCTAACATCTTATATTCGTCCAATTATATTATTGCAGAAGTCTGATAATTACTTCTTATCTAAATGGATCTCTCCAGGATTGCATACGATCGGTGTCATGCTTCCGTACACTGGTATCCATTTACTTCTACTATCCTTTTCAAGGGAACCTGCTTTAATAATGACTAGTGGTAACCTTCCAGGTGAACCTATGGTCATTAGCAATAGTGAAGCTTTTAAAAAACTTGAAAACATAGTTGATTATCTACTTATTCACAATAGACGCATAATAAATAGATGTGATGATTCAGTATTGCGTGTGACGTCAAAATTGCCTGTTATGATTCGAAGATCAAGGGGCTATGTACCTGTTCCCGTTAAGTTACCACTAGGAAACAAACTGAATATACTTGCAATGGGTGGAGAAGAATTTGTAACAGGCGCTTTATTGAAGGAAAATAAATGTTATATAACTCAGCATATCGGTGACACTGATAGATTAACCACCTTGACATTTCTTGAATCTGCCTTGAACTTTATAATTAAGATTACTAGAACATCAGAAATTCATTATGTTTCATGCGATCTACATCCAATGTTCTCTTCAAGGAGGCTTGCAGCTAAATATTGTAAGAAATTTAGTGCAGAGCTAATTCCAGTTCAACATCACATCGGGCATTTTGCCTCCTTAATGGCGGATTCAAAAATACCCGTAAATGAACCTTCGGTCTGTATCGTTATTGATGGTTATGGATATGGTTTAGATGGGCAAGCATGGGGTGGAGAAATATTAGCATATAAAAATAAAAAATTCTTCAGAGTTGGCCATTTAGAATATGTGCCTTTACTTGGAGGGGATCTCGCAACTAAGTATCCTGCCTACATTTTAGCAGGTATGCTGACAAAGGTTTACTCAAAGGATTTTGTTTTCAACTTTCTCACAAAAAACGTTATAGCTGGTTTCAAACATGGTGAGAAAGGTATTCTCTTAGCTCTTGAACAACTTGAAAGGAAATTCAACATAACTTATACATCAAGTATGGGGCGAATTCTCGATGCTTTTTCAGCGCTGTTCGGAATATGTTATCATCGCACATATGAAGGTGAACCTGCAATGAAATTTGAATCCTTTGCATGGAAGGCCCATAATAAGTCTCCTCTAGACATAACTGTTCCAATAAAGTGGGAGAATGGTGAATATCTTATACTTACAACTGAATTGTTAAAGCAAATTATTGAGTTGATGAATTCTAAAAAATATTCATTGGAGCTTCTTGCAAAATCCGTCCATATAGCTCTAGGTAAAAGCTTAGCTGAAGTTGCCACTAAAGTAGCTGAAAGATTAAATGCCAGTAACATTGGTGTTTCAGGAGGTGCTGCTGTAAATGAGTTCTTAGTTTCCTCAATAAAAAAAATTGTTGAAGAAAGAGGTTTTAATCTAATTAGACATGTAACTGTGCCTCCAGGTGATGGCGGGCTGTCTTTAGGTCAATGCTATTACTCTCTATTAAATGTGATGTGATTTCACGTGACATTGCGTCACAAAATCACGGAAAAATTAGTTTAATTTATCATGAGTTGAAGATTATTCTCTCCAAATCTGCCCCTTTGATGCTCCCTGAATTCTGCCTCAAGAACGCTAAAATTTATAGTTGTGACCTGAAAAATTATCCTACTTACCGTCCGTTAACCCTCTATTTTCATATTTTCATCGGTCTTTATGTTAAAACTGGGTTTCTTACATGCTTCCATAGGGCACTATGAATTTATGTCCACCCACTGCACTTCTTGCTTAACCTAGTTTTGATGAGATTTTCACAAGAGAATTCATTCAGATTACTCCTAAAAGAAATGAACTAATGAATGCGATGGAATATCCCACAATCGCATATTTCTTGGCTCGTTTAAGAGAAGTGTTAATCGCTTTCGCCAATTCATCAAGAATGCTTTTACCCAGCACTCTCACTCCTCTAATTACAATTTTTCTCACACTGTAATTCACTTTCGCCAATTCTCTTTTAGATTCCATTGCAGTCTTTTCGGCGTATTCCAATGCGATCTCATAATTCTCCTTTTCCCCTATCAAAGAATATCCTCTCATATTCGTAGTTAATGCGTTAACGCTATGTGTGTCCGTGGTGAGAAGCTCACAACTCTTAAATCCTTTCATTTCTAATCTCTTTAGTAATTCTTCTCTAAATTCAGGCAACATGTTATTTCCATCGAACACTATGAATGTTTTTTCATCACTACCGATTCGAATCGTTATCGAAGATATCCCCCCCTCCCCTAATCCCATTCGCAACATCTTTTTCGATGTTATTATTTGAGAAATGTTTAAAAACAAACTTTCCCTCTTAAGCTTTAACGTTTTATCAAATGCCTTCTCCACAGACTTTATTACTTCGAGGAAATCTTCCTCCCCAGGTTTATCAACATTTAAACTATTATGTGCATCAATAAGTATGGCTTCTTTAAATCCCTTCTCTTGAGCTTTAGCTGTAATTGCTTTCTCAACCCATATTGGTAAATCATCTGTTGTTCTAGGAGCTCTCGTGACTATTATTAGAGCAGTCTCCCCCAATATTTGGCAATAGACCCTTGTATTTCCATGTTTATTCTCAAGGATGGGTGTCGCCTTATCATAAATCTTTTTGCTTTTATTTTCCAATTCTCGGATGATCTCCTCTAAAATTTTCTCGTTATCTTTGCTTGTAGCTAAATCTTTTTCATGTGTAGTTGCATAATGAAAGACAACACCAATGATTCCTCTTTCCCTTAATCTTTTAATTATTTTTGCTGGTAATTCACTGCTTCCCACATTTCTAAAAGGTCCGAAATGGATTTTCGGTATGATAAATGCATATCTTTTATTATTCTTCGATAAAAATTCAACAATGTAAATTTCCACATCATCTTCCTCTGATCTTTCATATAGCATTTTTTCTAAATCCTCGGCTTCTCCTAACAGCCAATTTTTTAAAAATGCCTGGAAAAACTTTAATCCATCAAACCCGTAAGTTTTCTTTAAATATACGTCTATTGCTTCCAATAGGAACCATGAAACTATGGTAAATGAACCCAGAACATAAAACACCCTTAAAATTTCCATTTCTAAAGGTATTTGCATATCCCGTATCATCAATTCATAGAAAAAAATCCCTATAACCGGTTGAGTTAACGCCCCTATTATAGATCTACCCCTCCTTCCCTCCATGCTTCTCAACACTAAATATCTTATTGCACAGCTAGCTCCGAAACCTATCAACATAGTCGTCAATGATGCCCTCAGGTTTCTGAATATGAGAAAAATAGAAGACGCTGTGACATGTAACATTCCCGCGTATAGCAATCCAAATAACGATAATCCTGCCAGTCGCCGCATAGTTAAGATCTTAGGTTCGACGATTCTATTGGTTAAGAAGATGGCGGCTATCGCCGAGAAGAAGTACATAAAATACGTTGCCAAGAAAGAATTTAGGGGAGACGCTACATTTAAAGGTACAAATAATCCATAAGTAGTTAAACCTCCAAAAAGTAAGCTCAAAATAATTATGAGATAAATTATCCCCCTATAGCTTGGCAGGGTAAATAAAAATTTATATCTAGCAGATATCTCTTCTGTTGCTTCCAAGCTTCTCACCATTTCGAGAATCTCTTTTAAGTTTGTCTATTTAACTATATCTTGGAGGAGAAATATGAACAGTGATATTCCGAAGTTCATCAGAACGGCTACCTGCCCGGTATGTGGAAAGAAAACGTTAAATTTAAAGGAAATGGTAAAGACTATTCCTCATTTTGGAGATACTCTCATAATCTCATGGATCTGCAGCAACTGTGGCTACAAATATGCTGAAACTATACCCTTATCGCAGACTTCTAGTTTTAAACATGTTTTAAAAGTTTCTTCCAAGAAGGATTTATATGCCAAGGTGGTTAGATCAAGTACAGGTATAATATTAATCCCTGAACTTGGTGTAGTTATTGAACCTGGGCCGGCCGCCCAAAGCTTCATAACCAATGTGGAAGGTGTTCTTCAAAGGGTGAAAAATGCCATAAAGAGAATTATGGTGTTGTCAAATTCGGCCAGTATAAAAGAAAAATGTGTTGAAGCATTAGAAAAATGTGAAAGGGCCATTAAAGGTGAGCTTTCCTTCACTCTGATCATAGAGGATCCTATGGGGATAAGCAAAATAATCTCGTATAATGATATCGAATTTTAAATCGGAACCTGAAAACAACTTTACTTTATCTTATAAACTGGAGTATTCCCATATTCCCTAATATTGCGAACACTATTAGTGCCGACGCCATAATTATAACGTGAATTGGACTCACTTTTATACCTTTAACTTCTTCTTCGAAGAATCTGACGAGGCCGGCACCAGTAATGGGCATAAACCCTTCATCTCTTCTTTTCTTTCTCCTCGACATTTAGATCCCCTAATATCAGTAAAATTTTCATACTAATAATTATTTAGGTTATACACGCCCTATACACAGGTTTGTGGAGGCCTAGAAATGGCATATTCCCTTAAAAATCTACAGATGATGCTTAAAGACATCTACTATGAAAGAGATCGAATAAGAGGTGTGGAAAAAACCTTTATGTGGTTTGTCGAAGAAGTAGGTGAGCTTGCAAATGCCATAAAAAGCAGGGATCATGAGTTGATGGTGAGTGAATTCGCAGATGTTTTAGCATGGTTTTTATCATTGGCAAATATTCTAAACATAGATGTGGAAAACGCTTTTCTCTCTAAATATGATCATAAATGTCCGCGTTGCGGAAATTCTCCGTGCACATGTCCGATGAGATAATCCTTTAACTCTATAAAGGTGTACTTTTTAACTCTATAAAGGTATAATTAGGAAAAAATAAATATTTCCCAAGACAGTATGTTTAAATGGCTTTTTATAATTTATTTTGGAGGTTGAACAATTTGAAAGTGAAGAATATAATGTCAACTAATGTTATCTTTGCAGAAGTTCCTGGAACGAGAAAAGATGTTCTACAATTGATGTTAAAACATAAAGTTATGGGGCTTCCAGTTGTGAAAAAAGGAACGAGAAGGGTTATTGGAATAATAACTAGAACGGACTTGATGAACAACCCTTCAGAAGATCAAATTGCTCTTCTAATGACCAGGAATCCCATAACCATAAATCCTGAAGCAGATGTAATTGATGCTGCAAAAATTTTTCTAAAAAATGATATCAGAAGATTGCCTGTAGTCTTGAATGGTGAACTCGTAGGTATAATCACAGTTGCTGATATTGTACATAAAGTGATAGCTATTAATCGTCAACTTACCCAGCCGATAAGAGATCTAGTTGAAAGAAAAATTACTGCAGTATGGGAGAAGACGCCTTTACCTGCAACCTATAAGATCATGCAATTATCGAAGATGCAGGCTCTTCCAGTGATCAATTCTCAAGGTAAATTGGCTGGAATAGTATCAATATCAGATATTATATCATTTGCAGAGATTATAGTAAAAGAGCATACTTCTTCCATTAGAGCGGCCACTGAAGGTCAAGATTGGAATTGGGATTCAGTAACCGTTCTATATATAAGTAGCAAGGAACTTACACTGCCCGAAAAACCCGTAAATGAAATCATGGTGAAAAAGGTGATTACAGTGGTTGAACAGACCCCAATCAATCTTTGCGCGAAGAAAATGAAACTCTACAATATAGATCAACTTCCAGTTCTAGATGCAAAAGGTGAATTAATAGGTATGATCAACGACAGAGATCTCCTTAAAGCTCTATTTCAATAAAAAGGCCTCCATACTCTGTTGTCCCTTTCCTGTAAGCCTCCACTTATTATTAAATCTCATGACAATGCCTTCTTTCTCCATGTTCTTTACATGATATCTTATCGTTGAATAGCTTCTGTTAACCAATTTTGAAAGCTCCGATATCGTGGCCAGTCGATGCCTGAGCGTCCTTATTATTTTGCTACGTATCTCAATCCCTTTCCTCGTATTTTTAATTCTCCTCAATATAGCTAATGCCTCATAATTCCTCTCCATAAACTTCACATCTTCTTCCAAAAATCGATTATTTTTGATTGTTTACCTTCCTCATCCTTCTCAAATAGCAAATTTAATTCTTTCTCTATTAAATCTAAGCGTTGCCTATAGTAAACCCCTAACTTATATTTTTGAATTAGCGTCTTTGCAAATCTCATATACTTCTCTATGTTCTTCTTGTGTACGGTTAAAATTAATTTGCCACCGCACTCCCTACATCTACCCGATAAAGGCGGCCTATCATATTTTCTGCCACATTTTGTACATCTCATACTTTGCGTGGTGAATGCCCTTAAATTTCCTATTAAATCCGGTAGGAAATGATGTATCAATAATCTTTGCGCAACATCCTTTTTGTCTACAGCCCTTATTTTGTCTGCTAATCTCATCTGTGCATGTACCTTCTCATCCATAGTTCTCATCTTCTTATATATTGATACTTTAGGTCCCAGATCTATGGCTTTCGTTGAATGTGTAAACATTAATCCTCTATACTGTTCCATTCTTCCAAGCCTATTCTCCACTTTTTCAATGATGTCGCTAAGCTTCTTAGGATCACAATATTTCAAGGTTTTTTCATAAAATTCTAATGGATATTTGTTACATGTTTCCATGTTGAAAACTTCATCATCCACTTCGTTTGGGTCTATCATTAACGTTACAACTAACGGTGCATCCATCAATCCCCCCCTTCTCTCAGGAAGATATTTCTTAGAAAAGTTCAGAAAGGCATCCAACCCCAATATTATAGCATCCTCATCTCCATCACAGTTTCTCCTCTTTGCAGCATGCCAATAAGGATGAGCAAAACAGACTTTTGCATTAGTAAAGCCAATTATCCTCCCTATAACTCCTGCCGATGTATGTGGCGCTATCCCGATCACTACATGTCCGATTAAATCTTCCCTTCTATTAACTTGATAGAAAGGTTTAACTTTATAATATCTAACTAAAAGTTCATCCACAAACTTTGCAACCCTAATTAAATAGTCTGCTGCCTCAAGGGGTATCACTATGTCTTGAACTTTCAATTCAATCAGTTGCTCTTCATTTTCAAGAGGCTTTCCATAGATATCCTTGGTATATCCAAGTTCAATGAGTTTTCTAATGCTTGTATGGATCTCTCTAGGCGTAAAGTGAGTCAATGGAGCATTTGTCATATCAAATCTAATGGTTCCATCCTTGTAGACGTAAACATTATGTCTTGCCCTTAACACTCCCTTCTCTAAAGGTTCCGGAATCTTCTCCGGATTTGTCAATCCTCTAACCCCTTTAACGATCTTTGGCGGTGCAGTTATATTCAGGTTAACGCATGCTCTCCTTAGCTCTTCAGAGATATTCATATTCTGTTCGAATGCAAGTTTCGTATTAACATTACAAAACTTACATTTCAAATCTAAAGTTATTCTGCCACATTTTGGACACCTTCTAAGTTGAACAGTTCTCTCTCCACATTTTGGACATTTCTCATAAAACGTTCTCTCCTTACATTTCAAGCATATTTTCAATGAATTCTCCACTTTAATAGTCTTATATGTTGCAGCTTCAATTACATTTCTACTGCTTCCCCCCTCGATTCCAACAGGAAATAATACATGCACCGGCGGCTTCATCTTTCTCTCCTTAGCTTTTTCAGGCCTCCCCATTCTAAGACCTATAAAGGTGGGTGCTTTACTCCGTATTTTAATTCTAGAAATGCTATTTATTGCTTCTAAACCATTCTCAGGAAGATCTAGATTGCTCTTAAATCCAGCTATACAGCGCTCCAAAATCTTCAGATCTTCCTTATCTATCCAGAGATACAGTCTATCCTTGTCTAATTTATGTGTTATCCATAAATCCTCCAGTATTCTCTTCACCCTATGATCATATGGTTTTTTAACGAATGTTCCATTATTATCTACATCTATCCCATTCTGCTCCCTAATCCAGTCAGCAAGAATTTTAATATCACCTGCACTTATACCATTCCAATAATAAGTATATCTAGGGTGCAATGGAACTTCTAACTCTTCAGAAATCTTTATGGCTTCCGAAGCTTTAGGCTTACTTTCAACATAGTTGAAGATAAACTCCCTCAATCTGAACTCTGAAATTCCAGTCTTCTCACCAAATTTCTTTAAATCCCCTTCATATTTTTCTTTTAAAGCTTTCAGAACCTCCTGAACCCACCATTCCTCCACATATCCTGAGGGCAGCAAGGGATGATTATTCTCTAAGAATTCTCCATAAGCAATGAGAATATCCCCTAAAAACAATATCTCCTTAATTTTATCCAGTATTTTCTGAGCCTCAATCAACGAGTTAACCTGAATTACACTTTCATCCTCCAATTTCACAATAGGCCCCTCTATTGAAGTTACAGGCATAATAATGCTGCTCTTACCTGGCCTTTCAGTTCTAACCTGAGTTCCTATCGCGAGGAATTCTCCTAAAATCAGCATTGTTGCGGGATTAAGTCCAATAGCCGCTAAACCAGTATTCCTACTTCTACCATATCTGAGTCTGAAACCGCCAGTTCTAGATGGATGTGCAAAAATGGGTCTTCCAGCCACAATATCTTCCAAATACTTTTCGCTTGGCTTTACTTTTACACTTTCCTCTTCCTTTACACTGCTCTTGGAAAGCTCCATCAACCAATCCCAACCGTCGATTCCTACATCTTCAGCTATCTTCATCAATTTTTTTGCCTTACCTATTACTCCATCATTTATAACCCTGCATGCACCGCCCCTCAACTTATTAGTTTCTATTCTCGGCAAATCCCTATGAATACTCACTTCGATCTGGGTTGTCGGTACACCTGTAACTTCTATAGGTATCCTCTTAACTGCTCTTTCAATCTCCCTATCTGTATTGTGGTATTGAAATCTACCTACATTTCTCTCATATAGCCTTATCTCTTCAATATATCGTTTAACTTCCTCCTCTGTCGGCTTATACTTGTCTAAGTGCAGTAGTTGTCTAACATAATCTCCAACCAAAACTGTTAGTGCCTGTTCGGTTCCCCCTGCAGATCTTATCGGCCCAGCATAATAAACTGCCAAATATTTGCTTCCATCTGGATTTCTCTTAATCTTCACTCTATCTATTCCCTGTAAAGGTGCTGCTGTTATTCCTTCAGTCAATATTGCTAATGCTGCCCTTATAGCTATCTCCGCCCGCTTCTCCTCCGAAAAATTCCCATATCTTCCATAGACAATCTCCTCAGCTATTTTTAGGGCAACCACTTCTCTACTATTCTTTTCATTTAATTCTCGAATTCTATCAGCAATTTTAAAAATCCCATATTGCCTCAATAACCCCTCCACTCTTTCTGCTAAATCATTTGCAAGAAAAATTTCTGGAGTGTCACTGGGATCGAATGCTCCCAGTTTGGCTTGGCACGCTACTTCATATATTTTTTCAACTTCTCTCTTTATCCGCTTAAAATAATCTGATATTTCCCCTCCAGTAAGCTCCATTAACTTCGCCGATATAGTTTATCTCAAAAAAACTAAAATGTTTAATGCAAGAGTGAAACAGACGGGAAGTAGCAGATTATCATTAATATTAATGTTTAGAGAATCGACTATAATATAAACGGTTGCTAAAACTATGCTGGCTACAAGGTTTTTCATCATAATATATACTGTTAAAAAAGCTACAGCTCCACCAGCCACAGCACCCTCAACAGTTTTTCTTCCCCTCCTCGAAATCCTGTGTTTTCCAACAGTTACACCGACGATAGCTCCAGCTGCATCCGAAAACACCATACACATAATTCCAATTATCGCATTTTCATTGAAAAAAGATATTATAAATGCTAAAATGGAACCGATGAAAAAGTATATATGTGCTCCAAATTTCCAACGTTCCTCATCTCTTACAACCTTTCTAATTATAAATTTGAATGGGAAGTATCTATAAGCCTTTAATCTAGTAATCTCAAATAACAGTGAGATTGAGAAACAGACCAGTAGATACAAGAATGAACCTTCAACTCCAAATTTCAAATATGTTAGATAAATTGAAACACCAAATATATGTAAAGTCTTCCTTAAAAGTTCTCGTCTAATTTTGGAAGCACTGTTCAATTAGCACCCTCTTCAACAGCCCTGACAATCTCTCCGATTCTCCTTTCCACATTCTTCTCCTCTACAACAGTTCCTGTAACTATTATGTTTGCCCCCGACCTAACTATCCTTTTAGCTTGCTCAGCAGTTTTAATTCCTCCTCCAACTATCATATATGTCGAGATGGTTCTCCTAACAGTTCTAACCATACTTTCAGGTACAGGTTGCTTTGCCCCTGAACCTGCCTCAAGATATATGAATCGCATACCTAACAGTTCCCCTGCCAAAGCATATATTGCGGCCAGCTCTGGATGTGTATATGGTATGATTCTTGCCTGCCCAATAAACCCTGCCGCCTCTCCCTCCCCCACTATAATATAACCCATTGGAATAGCTTCAATACCGTATTTTTTGATTATTAATGATCCCTGCGCTTGTGCATCTACCAAATAATATGTGGTTGCCGAATTTAATAAAGACATAAACCATATGGCGTCAGCATGTCTACTTACACCTGAAATATTTCCCGGAAATAAGATTATTGGAATTTCAACTTTTTCTTTAAGTGAAATTATCACATCGTCAAGTATACTCTCCGAAACTCCTATAGATCCTCCAACCATTATTGCTGAAGTTCCCGCCTTCTCTGCTTCAACAGCCCTATTAACTAGGTTCAAATGATCCTTGTCGGGGTCAAGTAAAGTTATATGTATTGCCCCTTTCTCCTCAATATTTTCAATTAGATATTTTTCAACTCTGCCTATTCTGAGCGTTTTCAACAGTTCCACTCCCTGTTTCAATCTTTCCCTCATAAAATAAATCTACAAATCTTCCATATATATCGACAGCTGAAAATATCGGGGAAACCTTAATCTTCACATAAATTTTACAATTCCCACATGAAACTACAGCTTCACCTTCCCCTCTATCATAAAAAACTTTCACAGCTTTCTTCCCACAGTTTGGACAGGGAAATATTGAAGGAATTTTCTTAGGCGGCCTAACCGGCAACTTCTTCCTATACTTTTTTCCCATTCTCATCCATCACCTTAACAACTGATTCAAAATGGATTTAAAAATACAAATTAATTAAACTTTCTAACCAATTATATTCATCACTGTTTGGCTGCTTTCCTCTCGACAATCTGATATGCTATCGAAATTATCAGCGCCACTATAGACATGGCTGTAAGCATGTTCAACAATAGTTCAAAGTTCATGTCACCACCACATACCTTAAATTCATCTTAAATATTAAATTTTTATGTATATGTATATGGATGGTGGTTTAATGGAAAGCGCTTTCGCAAAACTTTCACTAAAAGATCTATTACATATAGTTCTCGAAAATATGAGGAAAAGAAGATCCAGAATCCTATTAACCATTGGCAATGTCTTTTTGGGAGTGGCTTTAGTTTCATCTATGATAATGCTCAGCTACTCCTACACTCCAAAAACTACTGGCAACGTTTTCAAACTGTTAAATTTAAATGATTATCAAATATGGGTAACCATAATATCCCTTACCGTCTGTGTAATAACCATTTTTAACTCTATGCTCATCTCTGTAACTGAGAGATATAAAGAGATAGGCACTATGAAATGTCTCGGTGCAAAAGATTCCCTAATACTGCAATTATTCATATTCGAAGCACTTGTAATAGGCTTTATAGGTGGACTACTAGGATTCTCAATAGCCTTCATCACAACTATGCCTATGATCCTTCTCCAAATAGGAACACTTCTCCCTCTACAGAATTACCTATATGTTATGAGTTTATCCTTTGCCGTAGCTCTATTAGTCAGCCTAATTGCGACCATATATCCTGCATATCATGCTTCAAAGATAAACCCTGTAGATGCATTACGTTTCGAGGTGTAACCATGTCATCCGACTATGCAGTAGAAACCATAGATTTAGCGAAATATTATACACTTGGAGGTACAACGATCAAAGCTCTCGACGGAATAAATTTACAGATCTTCAGAGGCGAATATCTTTCAATTATGGGTCCGTCAGGTGCTGGCAAGACCACTCTATTCAACATGATCGGCGGCTTGGATAAACCTACCAGAGGCAAAGTCTTCATAGATAACATCGATATATCAAAGTTAGATGCATATGAGCTTGCATGGCTGAGATGCAGAAAAATCGGCTATATCTTCCAAACATTCAACTTGATTCCCGTTCTAACTGCCATTGAAAACGTCACATTACCCATGATATTTGCAGGAACTCCTAAAAAAATACGCATGGAAAAAGCTAGAAAACTGCTTGAAATGGTTGGATTAGGCGACAGATTAAACCATAAACCCTCAGAGCTTTCAGGAGGACAACAACAGAGAGTGGCTATAGCAAGAGCATTAGCCAACAATCCCTCAATAATTCTCGCCGACGAGCCGACAGGAAACCTCGACCTAAACACAGGTCTAGAAATAATTACACTCCTTAAAAAAATGAATGAAGAACAAGGTATCACAATTTTCTGTGCAACCCATGACTATAAAATAGTTGAAGTAAGTAATCGGATAATATGGGTAAGAGACGGCAAAGTGGAGAAGACGGAGATAAGAGGATACGTTAAAAGAAAGAGAGAAGTCTAAATCTACAAATATCTAAACTTCCTCATAAACTCCACATATTCACCATCACTTAAAATTTCCTCCACATAATTGTTATCTGCTTCAGCGATGAATTGTGCTATTAAATGGTAACATGCATCAACCCTCCCCTTCATAACCACTGATATATAGAAATCGTTACATTGACAGAACATTCTGGGAATAACTAGATAAACACTGCTTCTACCCTCAACAGTCCATCTCTCAATGCCGCTCGGATTGAAAACATATTTTTTAACCTTTCCATTTTCAACCAGTTCTAAGGCTCTCAAATAACGATCCCCATAACGTTTTAGAAGTAGTTCTCTATGAGATGAAGTGAAGTTGCATCCCGTAGAAATCTCTCTATATAAAGCCTCCAAGAAATTCTTCATTCTCAAGAAAATAATAAAACACAGTTTTAATTAAGTTAACGATGAGGTTTTATGATCTATCCTCTACCTGAAACTCCAGCTCTTCTGCTGAAACTTGAAGACGGATCTTCCGCTCTTGTAGTTGCAGATCTACATTTAGGATTCGAAATCGAACTATCCTCAAAAGGCATAAATATTCCATCTCAAATGAGCAAATTTCTGAAGGAACTGAAAAATCTAATAATTTCATATAATCCTTCACGATTAATCTTTCTAGGCGATTTAAAACATAACGTTACACAGATCTCCCTTGCAGAATGGCATGATATTCCCGAATTTCTATCACAACTATTGGCTATGAATATAGATATTGAAATTATAATAGGCAATCATGACGGAAATCTCGAAGCATTAACACCTAGAAAGGTAACCCTACACTCCTCGAGAGGATTGCTCCTTAAACTGCTCAACAATAAAAGTATAGGACTTATACATGGACATGCATGGCCTTCCCCTAAACTTTTCGAATCAGAGACTCTGGTAATGGGACATATACATCCCATGATAGAATTAAAAGATCAAATGGGTTTCAAGCTGATAGAACCAGTCTGGATAAAAATAGATGTTTCAACTGAAAATCTAATAGAACACTACTTGAAATATAGAAGGATCATTAAAGGTGGAAAAGTTAAATCTCCAATTAAAAAATTCAATGAAATATTTGATCTAAATCCCCAAACTTCAAGAATCATAGTTATGCCAGCCTTCAACAGAAATCTATCTGGAATACCGATAAACAGGTTAAGATCTTCCTCCCTGCTCGGACCGGTATTAACTAGAAACATAATCGATCCAAACTCCACTGAGATCTATCTTTTAGATGGAACCTTCCTAGGAACACTTTCCTTATTGAAAAATCTATGAAACAGCATCCTTTTATATTGATAATTCAATCTTAATGGAATGGTGGTTTCTTGAAACCGGATGTAATCATAATAGGTGCAGGTCCAGCAGGGCTCTTTGCAGCCCACGAACTAGCATATAAAAGTAGACTGTCAATCTTAATAATCGACCAAGGAAAAGATGTAGATCAGAGAATATGTCCCGCCAAGCAGTACTCCTACTGCAAGAAATGTACACCATGCAACATAATGTCGGGTGTTGGGGGTGCAGGCACCCTTTCAAGCGGCCTACTGAATTTAAGGCCCGACATCGGGGGAAATCTAATTAAACTGACAGGATCTGAAGAGGAGGCATGGAAACTTGTAAATTATGTGGACTCCGTCTTTCTAAAATATGGTGCTCCAAAGAAGATCTATCATGCTGATGGAGAGATTGTTGAAGAATTGGAGAGGAAAGCTGCAGCTGCAGGCGCAAAGTTCATACCAATACCTCAAAGACATATAGGTTCAGATAAAGCTCCCCAAATAATAAAGAATTTTAAAAGAGATTTAGAAACTAAGGGTGTAACTTTCCTATTGAACACTAAGGTAGCCCATATAAATAGAGGATCAATACTCCTAGAAGATGGAAGAGCGCTGGAAGCAGAATATATCATTGCAGCTCCTGGAAGAGTTGGCGCTGAATGGTTGGCTCAAGAAGCAAGAAGGCTTAAAATTCCAACTAAACATGAACCCATAGATATAGGTGTTAGAGTTGAAGTGCCAGCAGTGGTTATGGAACCGATAATTAAAGTCAACCGCGACCCAAAATTCCACATATACACGAAAACCTACGACGATTTCGTAAGAACTTTCTGCGTAAATCATCGCGGCTTCGTAGTACAAGAACTCTACGACAACTTTGTAGGTGTAAATGGACATTCAATGGTTGAGAAGCAATCCCCCAACACGAATTTCGCATTCCTCGTAAGAATTTCTCTAACAGAACCCATAGAAGATACAACTGCATATGGTCAATCAATAACGAGAATAGCTACAATTCTAGGTGGAGGAAAACCCATAATCCAAAGGCTAGGTGATCTACGGTTAGGTCGACGATCCACATGGAGGAGAATAACCCACAGCCATGTAAAACCAACGTTAACCTCTGTAACTCCAGGAGACATCGCCATGGTATTACCACACAGAATACTCACCGACATAATTGAAGGCCTAGACATATTAGATAAAATAATTCCAGGTGTAGCAAGCTCCTCAACCCTTCTCTATGCTCCAGAAGTAAAATTCTCAGCAAACAAGATAGAAACCAATAAAAATCTAGAAACACCGATCCCCAAATTATATGTAGCTGGAGATGGTGCAGGCTTCTCAAGAGGCTTAGTTACAGCGGCTGCAACCGGCATAATAGTTGCCAGAAGCATTCTCAAAAGAGAAGGAGTTGTAACATGAAGATCATTTACATTTCACCGAACAATTCAATCTACACTATTTCTCTAAGATAGATTTTAAATGGCTTTATAAACTGAATGAAACATGATGATATGAAAACATGTTTAAAAACTAATTGTAATATTGTCAATATTATACATCATTTATCCAATATTGGATCTAGCATTACGTTCAAAACTAAATGACATCTATCTTTTTATGCTCTCGTTTTCACCTCCATTTAACTTGAGTGCTTGCGGAGTTATTTTTGGATTGTGGAACTTATATAGTCCACTAAAACCAGTAAAAAAGGAAAAGGTTAACTCGTAGTAAAGGTTTGAAAGTGATGCAACTTTGAATTAAATGAAGATAAAAGTGGGGCCGGTGGGATTTGAACCCACGGCCTTCGCCGCCCGAGGGCGACGTCCTTCCAAACTGGACTACGGCCCCATGTTGCTGCTACTTTTATGATTTATTTTTAAACTTGTATGATGAAACTTATCTCTTAAAGTTGTTTTTCTATGTCGTCTATTTCAAGTATTGTGCCGCAATACTTGCATCGAAGCCTTATCGGCTTATCTGATATTACTGTGAATTTTGGTTTTATCGGTTCTCTTTCACCTTTAGTTATGCATTTTGGATTTATACATGATATGATCCCTTCAATTTCATTGGGTAACCGTATTCTGTCTTTTCTTATTATTTTGTAGTTTCTTATTATATTTATTGTGGCTTTCGGCGCGACTAATGCTATCTTATTCACCTCCTCTTTCTTCAATTCTCTGCCTTCCACTTTGACTATGTCTTTTTTCCCTAATTTTTCGCTTGGAACATTCATTACTACACTAACTGTAATTCCTTCTTTACCAGTTATTCCCAGAATTCTTAGTACGCTTAAAGCATATCCAGCGGCAATATGGTCGATTACAGTTCCATTCTTAATTTTTTGTACCTTTAATTCTTTTTCTTTTAGGTCCAACATTTCCTTCAACTATTCAGATTACCTTCTCTTTTTATATGTTTTGCCTCTTATCTTCGAATGCTTTTTATATTTTTAACTTCTAAAATTATGTAGGGCTGTGACGTTTAAAGGAAGAGACTTCATTGAAATTACCAGTTTCAAGAGAAGTGAAATAGAATATTTATTCAAAATTGCAGATAAATTGGAGCCTATTGCAAGGAAAGGTTCAGATATTCTTAAAGGAAGGATTCTAGCATGCCTTTTTTTCGAACCCAGTACGCGTACTAGATTAAGTTTTGAGGCTGCAATGCTCCGTTTAGGTGGAGATGCAATTGGCTTTGCTGAACCAGCAGTCTCGTCAATTGCTAAAGGAGAGTCTCTTGCCGACACTGTCAGAGTTGTGGAGAATTATGCTGACATCATAGTTTTAAGGCATCCATTAGAGGGTGCTGCCAAGCTAGCAGCCGAGTTTTCAAGTATTCCCGTGATTAATGCAGGTTCAGGTTCCCTTTCCCATCCCACACAAGCCTTACTAGACCTATATACCATATATAGGGAGAAGGGAAAAATAGATGGTTTAAAAATAGCTTTAATCGGCGATCTCAAATATGGGAGGACAGTTCACTCACTTGCATATGCGCTTTCATATTATGATGTGAAATTATCTTTGATTTCACCTCCACAGTTAAAGATGAGAAGAGAAGTTCTCGAAGATCTACGTAGATCTGGAGTTAAAATATTGGAGAATGAATCTCTGCAGGATGTGATCGAAACATCCGACGTTATATATGTTACTAGAATCCAGAAAGAGCGATTCCCCGATCCAACCGAATATGAACGTGTCAAAGGTTCTTACAAGTTGACTTTTGATATGTTATCCAATTGTAAGAAGGATTTGATAATTCTTCATCCTCTTCCAAGAGTTGATGAATTGGATCCTAAAATAGATAGCACACGACACGCTAAATATTTTAAGCAAACCTACTATGGGCTTCTCGTTAGAATGGCTCTTCTAGCGTCAATACTCGGCGCCATATAAACTTGCTCATATAATATATTTATTTCTGTATCTTGCTTCAATAATGTTGACGGGTTGATAAATGTTCACCTCCTTAACGTAGTTAACTATATTGTTAATTGATCTTCCACATTTTGGACATTTATCATATAATCCGTCACTCATGCTTCCACATTTCCTACAATATGTGAAGTCCTTTGAAAATGTGAATGCCCCTAACTTTTTACTCTCAATAAGCTCCGATAAAACTTTGAATAGGTAATTTGGCTCGGGAATTGGATTTTTAAGGAAGATGTTAAGTCCATGTCCACCCAAAGTCATTCTTTGAAATTTACTCTCAATATTTATTCTTGTTTTCAACGGTATCTTTAATTCGTAGGGAACATTGGTTCCTGAAGTGTATTTATTCAGATTTCTGCCAAGCTCCTCCTGCAAACTTCTAATGCCGAATCTGGCAATATCCGTTTTCAAAAGTCTTCTACCAGGATCCTCCACTGATATTCCGCTAACCTTCACTTTTATTCTTCTTTTAGAGGTTTTTCTCACCATATAATTAACTATCTTTTCAGCAAATCTTAAAGCATCATCATCTTCCGTCATTTCCTCCCCTGTATGAATCTTAACTGCTTCAGACAAACCTACATACCCAATATTTCCATAAGCATCATCCAAATTATAGTAGGGGTCATCTCCAGCCTTCATTGTGAGCAAAGCTAGAAGCCCATTGTTCATCCTCTTCTTTAAAATCCTCATCTTCTCCCTTAACGCTTCAATACTTATGCTTATAGCATCATTCAATTTAGAAAAGAAAATTTCATCATTTCCATTTGCCTCTAAAGCTATTCTCGGAAGATTTATTAAAACGCTGTCTAACTGTCCGGTTCGCTTCAACCTATTAACATCTCCCTCCCCTTTAGATAGCCTTGAAAGATCCCAACAGTAGCTTACCGCCATATTGGTTTGCCAATCCAAATTGATTATGTATGGTGTCGACCATTTGGATATCAACTTGCAAAGCAGCTGAACCTCCTCCTCATATTTATCGAGATCTTTTTCTTTCAATTTGATTATGGGAAGCGGCGTCAGGAAAGGTCTGCCCAAATGATCTCCTTCACACATAACTTCCATGAACGCTCTGAAAAGACTTAATTCCTCTTCAAAATATTCGCTTTCATCCTTTATGCTCATTCCAAAAGCGACAGGTAAAAGTTTTCCCTCATAGGAGAATAACTGGTTTATTCGTATCAACTGTTCCTTTATCTCCCTCTTTATTTCATCATATTTCATGTTCCTTATAAATGGAGCTAAAACCACATTTATATCGTCTACCACCTGTCCAACCGAGATGCTGCTATGCATAATATAGGCTAGTCTCAAAATTATATCTAAAGCCTCCTTGAAGCTTCTTGCTCCTCTACTATTTGAAAATACATATCCAAGTTCCCCTAACTTGAGACCATGCTTCAGAAAAAATGAAACATCATGATGTATTGTAGCTGGTTTCAATCCCCAACAGCTTATATTACTTATATGTATACTTCCGGACATATGTGCTTCCGATATTCTGCGGGGCAATTCTTTCATAAGTGCATACTCGCTCATCACGGCATTACCTGCCTTGGCATGTATCTCTATCGGAACCAAGGCAGTTGGACGGCTCATTTCAAGCATCCTTTCAACATCATAAACTGGTAGTCCAAGCCTAGTTAAACTATGTCTATAATCTTCTAATCCCTGCTCAAGCAATATTGCATTAACGAACTCCCTTATTAAAGGTGCAGTCAGATAACTTATATTACTCTGCAAGATTCTTTCCTCAGCCTCTTTGGCGATGATTTCCGCAATCTTTCTTGGAGCTCTAGCCTCACGCATTAAAGCTTCCGTGATCTTTCTTCGTTCAAAAGGCTCCATTATTAACTCCGATGTTCTTACAAGTATCTTCTTTTCCTTCTTTCTTGTTATCTCCTCTAATTCCCAGATTAAATCTGCAAGCATTTTACCTAGATCCGTTAATATATATCGCCCATTTTTCGGATTTGTTGCTATGATACCGCTATTGGATAATAACTTTATGTGATACCCAAATTTACCTGCATCCGTTCTCGGCGACATGTTCAGCTCCGTCATAAGTTCGGTGAAACTATACTCTCCAACCCTACTTAATTTTTTAATGATCTCAATTCTTATCCTGTTTGAAATTGCATTTAGAATTTTTTCCGAGGTTGTTCTTCTATCCGTAGACACTCCCCTATCATAATATTATAATTATAGGTAAATTTTATCCTTTCTTTCAAGCTAAACTATTCTTCTCAACCTATCTATCATCTTATCAACATTTTCTATATATGAAAGCGCCAACGGTATCTGTTCAATTCTCGCCAATCTTATAGCCAACGGGTCAACATGATCAGTACCATGCATGATTACTGCCGCTGGTTTTATCGGATGCACTCTCACAGCAATCATAGGTGATTTTCCTATAGATACTTTCGTGAAGATTAGTGCTCTCATCGAAGTGGTTCCCATAAGTTTTAGAAATTCCATTCCAGATAGGGATTCGATACATCTTATACTGTCCACAACGGTGTGACCGAATATCTTCCTACCCCCTAAATGTGCACATGCTATGATCTCGGCTTCAATAATGCTGCAAAGCTCTTTCACACTTATAGGCTCAGAGTATTCTCTCATATCTAATATTGCCCCTGCGGAGAGATCAATCAATTTCTCGAATTCCTTAATGGTTGGTCCACCCCTCCCCTTATCTATCTCAATCAATGTTTCCACAAATTTCTTTATGAAACGTGAGCCCGGAGACTTCCTTCTTCCCCCCTCATAGTCACTTATAACTGAAGGTGAAATGTTCATTTTGGATGCAACTTCGATTTGAGAGATCTTGAACATCTCCCTCCACTTACGCATAGTCTTCCAAGGTTTATTTGAAAGCACTATTTCCCCTGCAATTCTCTTTGCTATTCTCTCTTCAATCGACAAATATTTCACCGTGAAGTTTAATGCCCCATTAATTCTCTTCTATTTGGAGACATAAAAATCTTAGCAGTATAAGCGGAAAAATTTTTCAAGCATTTCGGTTAATTAGTTTCTAACGGATTTGGGGCCGTAGGCTAGCTTGGAAGGCTGCGGGGTTAGAGCTTTAATCCCCCAATGGGTCCCCGTGACCGGAGTTCAAATCTCCGCGGCCCCATCAATTTATTCACATGGATTTCAAACCCTGTAACTGGACTTGTCAATCTATTCTTCACAAGAATCTCGGGATTTATCTCCCCTAAAACTCCCACCCGTCTATTTCTATAGATGATGCCTGCTGCCCTCCCATCCATAAAATAATTGCTACGTATTCTGCTAAGCCTATATTTTACATTTAAAAGTTTAAGGATTACATCCACTATTCCATGTATCCTTTCAAAACAGGTTCTATGATACATGAAAACTCCGGTTAAAGTATAATTTTTAACATATCCTCTTTGAAGATTTCCCTCATAGGTTTCCCCGATCTCAAAGATCTTTATAGGCTTCTTTAAATGCCTATTTTCTCTTAAAACTTCTAATAAATTCGGAATTATAGTGTTACGTAAAAATCTATATTCTAACAATGATGGATTGGAGATTTCTATTAATTCTCCCCCCAACCTATTCTTCTCCTTTAAAAAAAGACTAGTTAAAACCTCTTTGAAACCGAATCCAACCATCAAATCCCTTAATCTATCTAATATGACTTCTTTATTTAGCGGTCTACCGATCTTCGAAACTGTAATCTCCAATCCATCTTGTATTAACATATCATATCCCATTATCGACAAAGCATCGTCGATAACATCATAGATATTTCTTGCATCAATTCTATAAAATGGAATAGCTATTTCAATTTCTCCTTCCCGTTCTTTTACTTTAAATCCAGCTCTTCGTAAACCATTTAGAACGATCATTTCATCAATCTTACTTCCAATAATCTTTAAAATTTCATGGAAACTTGTATTGATCGACCGGCAATTTACATTTGGAGTTAAATGTACATTTTCCCTGTAGGCCACTTCCATCTGAAATGCTTTTTCAGCATTTTGAAGCATATTTGCACAGACAACTTTCAATATTCTTTCGAGAAGTTTTCGGGTTTCAGCAGTCATAATAATCATTAAATTTAAGCGGCGAACACTACTCTCACAGGGTAATTTCGTTTCATCGGAACCTGTTATAGGCGGCATGGAGATAAATTTGCCTCCAGCATCTATAATCACCGGATACTCCTCTAATCCTGCAAAGAAATGCTCCATTCTGAGTTCCTTAAGCATCTCCTCACCGTTCATCTCTTCCCCCTTATTTCGCGGTTTGAATTTTATATTCCTCTTTTTCATCAATGTATAGCTAAGTGGGAACTGAATATTCGATAAGTCATGAATTTCTATGAACGCTCTTCTCCTCTTTCCACAATAATATTTTTGTAGATTAGATATTAACTGTTCAACCTGTATTCTACTTTCATCGCTGATTCTCCACCCCTCTATTACAGCTCCACCTATATATGGCTGTACGGCTCTTCCTGCTTCTCTAGCGGAAATCATATAATTGCCTTTTTCCACTCTTCCGCCAAGGTCGATCTCTCTTCCTCTCAAAAATAATAATGCTCTTGCAACTCCCTCCGCTGAGTATAAATCTGCTCTTTCATATGGAACCTCAACTAAAAGTCTATTGTTCTTCTTTGAGATTACATTACATCTAATTAAACTTAGAAGTTTTATAGCTTCATTGATTTTAACCTTCTCTCCTATAAGTTCACTTAAATATTCCAGTTTTACTCTTACCTTCACCACATCCTTCACCTTCTTCCTAAGGCTTCAAGCTTCTTTGAGAAACATTTGAAATTCTTCACTCTGCATTTGATTATATGCTCTAAGTCGATGTTAAAAACAATTCCACCATCCAATTCTAATACTTCACATATTTCCTGCCTTAGTAAGCCTCCTTCAATTATCCCGTTTCCCTGAACTTCAACTTTAAATGCAGGTCTAGCATATGGTAAATACATTGGAGATACTGAAAATTCTTCAAATCCTAAATGTGAAAGCAACAGTTTACATAAATATAAAAGTTTGCTGAGATTTACATTAGGCGAATAGTCTAATGCTCCAATTAATATTTTTTCTAATGGTCTTCCATCCTCCCCTCTCCCCTCTAATAGAACCCTAGACACTGTATAAACTCTTTTTAAGTTAGTGTTTTCACTGGAAGTTCTAATGAGAAAGGATGCTGGGTTGATCGACAGTATAATTCTCTTCGCTCTCTCCCTGCTCCATTTATATCCCCAAATACTCTCCTGGTACTCCTTCACCTTTTCAAAGTTTATTTCCTCCTTCAACTCGACGTTCTTTACATAATATAATTTATTTATAGCTCTTCTAGGATGCTCCTGATTATAGTTAAGCATGTCGAAGCTCCAAAGCTCACTTGTTATCACCCCGCTCTCAACTTCGACGAATCCATAAAGCTCTAAAAACGTTTTTATCCTTCTTAAATATTGTATCGCCAAATGTTCTTCTCCGAATTTCACAGGGAGTGGCTGCGTCTTGAAATCATATTTTTTAAGTTTCTTTTTCCTCCATTTTTCCTCTACAATATCATTCTCATCTAAAGCTCCAGTAATCTCCATTCTTCTCAGCCTCTTCGCAATTTCTAATCCCTTCTCAGTTAAAGTAATACTGTTCACTTTTTCCTCTCTCAACTTTATAAGTCCCCTGTCCACCAATTTTTTCAATGCTTCTTCAACATTTTTACTCAACCTTTCCACTATGACCTCTTCTCCCTCAACAATTCTCTCCAAAATTTTTTCTTCCAATGTATAGGGAAAGTTGCTTTTTATCAGCTTTACTTTATTCGATTCTATCTTAATTAAACCAATATCAATACCCTTGCCAATAGCAATTGTTGCAAGTTCTTCTCCCAGAATTCTCTTTAAACCTTTAATCGTTATCTCCTTCCTTCTTCTCTTACTCAACATGTCGAACAGTAATCTCTCTGCTAATTCATTTCCACCTCTTTTCCTGCTTATTTTTGCCTTTCTGATCGTCATCTCCCTTTTATTAATTATGCCAAGTTTCCGAAGTTTTTCAATTATCGAGTTAAGCGTGTTTAAATCGATTTTACTCATCTGGGAGAGGGCTTTAACCGTAATTCTACCATTATTTACATATATGTTTTTAATTACTTCCATTTCCTTTACATTTAATTCTTCTTCAGGCATATTCAATTCAGCTTTGCTCACCGATGCTATTAACATTCATCTATATTTCTATCCACTCATTTATCTCTGCTATGATAACTTTTGTGCGGGGAGCTTTCTCCTTAACTATCTCTCTAAATTTATTGGGATCTTGAACGATCGGGGGAAACGTGTTGTAATGCATGGGAATGGCAATTTCAGGATCCATCAATTTCACAGCTTCGGCAGCTTCCCTCAGCCCCATGGTGAAATGTCCCCCTATTGGTAGAAGTACAACTCTAGGTTTGTAAAGTTCAGCCAGCAATTTCATATCATAAAATAGCCCCGTATCCCCTGCATGGTAAACTCCTTCTCTCTCTCTAATTATATATCCCGTGGGCATTCCAATATTGGATGAATGGAATGCCTGGACCATTATAATGCTTAGCCCCTCCAAATTTATGGTTCCACCTATATTCATACCTACAACATTTTTTACTCCCTTTTTAGCTGCATATTGGCTTAACTCATAGATCCCTATAAATTTAGCATTATTTCTTATGGCTATTTCAATGGCATCTCCCATATGGTCGCTGTGATCATGGGTTACTAAAACTGCATCTATCCCATCCAATTCATCCAAAGTACATTTAGCAAGGGGATTTCCTTTAATCCACGGATCTATCAGTAATCTTTTTTCATCGATTTCGATGAGAAAGCCTGCATGGCTTAACCATTTCAACTTCATAACTTAAACCTCCAAATAAAATAATATCTTTGCAACTTTTTATTTATTATTAGCTGTATGGAGGCTTCTTCAATGTCCCTAAATGATTTAATTGTGAGAAGAGCCTTAGAAACCGATATTCCCAGAATATATGACATTGAGGCACGCTCCTTTCTAGAACCATACTCCAAAAGATTACTTAGATTTCTAATGTTATCTTCCCCTGACACTTTCCTCGTGGCCGAATTAGATAATTTAGTAGTTGGCTATATAATTTCAACTGTCAGATACAATTATCTGGGACACATCCTATCCATTGCGGTGGATGAAAATTTCCGCCGAAGGGGAATAGGCCGCCTCTTAATGCTGAATGCTGAAGAACGTTTAAAACATTTAGGTTGCATAATTCTCCGCCTAGAAGTTAGAGTGAGCAATTCTGCAGCTCAAAACCTGTATCTTAAACTTGGTTATAAAAAGGCATACGTCATTTCTAACTATTATAGGAATGGAGAATCCGCAATGGTTATGTTCAAAGTTATAGGTTGAATCTTCATGGAAGAGATATAAACATAAGTTTTCACGTTAAATTTTATTTGGAGGGCTGACATGTGGATAAACTGCTATTCTGGCCACTAGACATAACCTATACATCCTCAGAAGATTGTGGCGAAATAAAATTGTGGGGTATAAGTGGCGAAAACAAACGAATAGTTCTAGTTGACAGGACATTTAAACCATACTTCTATGCTGTTCCGAAGAATCAGAGCAGTTTGGAAGCCCTCTTCAGAGAATTGGAGAAGTTTTCAAGAACTGATAAAAAAGTTTTATCCGTCGAAAAAACGGAGAAATATTATTTCGGAAAACCGATCACAGTTATCAAGATAACTCTAATCTCACCGTTATATCTCAATGAATGGGAAAATAAAATTCGTAGGCATCCTCTAGTCTCCGAAATCTTAGAATCAGATATAAGATATTCGATGAAATATCTGATAGATAAAGACATCTATCCCTGCAATTGGTACCTGGCTAATGTCGAAGAGTTTAAGGGAAGCAGCAATGTTTCGGTTGATCAAATTTTCATGTTAAATAACATGTCTTTATATAGTGGTGGAGGAGTAACTCTTCCAAAACTGAAAATTCTTGCATTCGATGTGCAATGGTATAGTCCGAAAGGGTCTCCTAAACCTGAAACCAGCATGGTGGCCTTAATCTCCATAGCTACAAACACTGGCATTATGAAGCAGTTTTCCCTAGAAGATATGGATGAAAAAGAGATATTGTCCTCCTTTTCAAGCTTCATTCTTAACTTCGATCCGGATATCATTGTAGGTTTTAACATAAATAAATTTACATGGCCACTTCTGCTTTCACGTGCAAAGATTTTAAATGAAAATTTAAACATAAGCAGGGAGTATTCTTCTCCTCAAACAAGCTTATATGGACATATATCCATCGCTGGAAGAGCGAACATAGACTTAATGGACTACGCAGAATCATTATATGAAATAAAAATTAAAACACTGCCGAGAATAGCGGAATATCTAGGTATCGATTTGCCGGAGGGGGAGAAGCTAATTACCTCTCCGCTAATATATTCTTACTGGGAAAACAAAGAGAAACGTGTATTATTGTCTAAGCATTCAGCTTTATCGGCAAAAATTATACTTGAAATATTCAAGAAAGCCTTGCCATTTATAACCCAACTCTCTAATGTTACAGGCCTCCCGTTGGATCAAGTTTTAGCAGCACCCGTCGGTTTTAGAGTTGAATGGTTTCTTATAAGACAGGCGGTCAAGGATAATGAGTTAATTCCCAGAAGAGCTGAACGTCCATATTATCCTTATAAAGGTGCATTCGTTTTGAAACCTAGAAGCGGTCTGCATGAAAATATAGCCGTCCTAGATTTCTCCTCAATGTATCCGAACATTATGATAAAATATAATATAAGCCCTGACACTTATCTGCCATCCGTCGAAGAATTATCTCCAGAAGAATTTTGGATGGCTCCTGAAGTAGGTCACCCTTTCAGAAAACATCCTCCAGGCTTCTATAAGAGGGTTCTGGAAAAACTATTGTCTTTGAGAAGTGAAATTAAAAAGCAACTTAAAAATCTGCAGCCCAGTTCCTTAGAGTATCTCCTCCTCGATAACCGCCAAAAAGCTGTAAAGATTATTGCTAACGCTTGCTATGGCTATACAGGCTGGCTAGGTGCCAGATGGTATGTTAAACCATGCGCTGAAGCTACAGCTGCATTTGGAAGAAAAATCATAAAGGAGACTATAAGTATTGCAAAGGCATATTCACTTAAAATAGTTTATGGCGATACCGATTCAATATTTGTAGTGAATGAGCCGGAAAAAATAAGCAAATTTATAGAGACTGTTGAGAAAAAACTCGGACTAAACATAAAAATCGATAAAATCTATACTGTTTGCCTCTTCACTGAAGCTGCGAAGAGATATGCAGGTCTCCTTCCAGACGGCAGAATAGATGTCATAGGCTTTGAAGCTGTGAGAGGCGACTGGTGCGAACTTGCACAGGAAGTTCAGCTGAAAGTCATAGAGCTTGTTCTCAAAGCTAAATCTCCTCTCCCAGCAATAAAATATGTAAATGGCATTATTTCAAATCTGAAAAGACAGAAAATACTGTTTGAAAAGCTGATTATATGGAAGACTATATCTCGACCCATAGATAAATATGAAGTTGTTCCGCCACATGTGGCAGTTGCAAAATCACTAATCGACATGGGATACGCTATAAATGTAGGTGACAAAGTGGGATATGTAGTCACTAAAGGAGATTCCAAAAAATTATCTGAAAGGGCGAAACCATATTTCATGGTGAATTACAGCGACATTGACATTGATTACTATATTTCAAAACAAGTAATTCCTGCTGCACTGAGAATACTTTCCATATTTAACGTAACTGAGAAAAATTTCCTCAGAAAAACTTCTACTCTAGACTCTTGGTTTATTAAGCGATCTCCATAACTGTTAACCTCACAGACTGTTCCAATTTTACATAAACCTCAAAGAATTTCATCGAAAGTTAAAAGTGTTAAATTTACAGGCCTCTTAGTAATACTTCCCACCCTCGCTCCAACAATAATCTTTACATCTTTATCCCCAGCTAGATCCACTATTCTCTGAGTTATAACACCATCAAATATTATAGCATGTGCATTTCTTATTTTATGAAGTTCTTCAGCTAAATCTCTTACCGGCAATTCTTTAATCTCGTTCCATTTTTCATCATATATTGTCGCCTTAAGTGTACCAATGTACTCTCTTATCCTCTCCTTTACTTTTTCCGGAATTACTTGGATCGCAGTCTTCTTCAACTTCTGCTTCTCCAATGTTGATTTTTCTATTTGAGTAATGTAATTCTCAGCGGAAACCATGTTAGAAAGACATTTAACTATCTCCTTCGCTGTTAATTCCTCCACTTCTTTACCTGGCGGTGCTCTAGCAACATAATCTATATCAGCCACCTGTAGAAGTTCCTTCAATATTAATTCCCCTGCACGATCTCCATCTACGAAGGCTATCGACGTTTTCTTTCTGGTAAGCTCTATTATCGTTTTAGGAATAGATGCTCCCTCTATCGCAATGGCATTTCTATAGCCATGTCTAAGCAGATTTATCACATCGGCTCTTCCCTCCACTATGATCACAGTATCATCGTAAGGTACATCCGGTCCCGCCGGTAATTTTTCCTCGCCAAACTTTATCACTTCTGCCATCCTAATTTCCTTTAATATTTTCTCTATGATCTCCCTAGTTTCAGGAACCTTTTCCCTCTCCCATTTACGCAAAATCTCCTTAGCCCTTTCAATAACCTTCTTCCTCTTTGCAACTCTAAGATCTTCTATATCCTTTAAATAAAATCTAGCGGAGCATGGGCCGACTTTATCTATAGTCTCAATGGCAGCTGCCATTAAAGCCGTCTCCACCTTATCCAAACTTGACGGTATCACCACTTCTCCTGTAGTTCTCCCTCCACGTGTTTCTAATTTAACCTGTATTCTACCTATCCTCCCCGTTCTCTGTAGTTCACGTAAATCCATCTCATCTCCAAGTAATCCTTCAGTTTGCCCGAAGATCGCCCCGATCACATCAGGTTTCTCAACGATTCCTTCAACTTCGAAATAAACTGTTATATTATACTTGGCTGTGACTGAAGCTCCACCCACGTTGACTCCTCCATACATTATAATTTGATCTTCCAATAACCGGAAACGGAATTAAATATAAATTTTGAGCAATAATCTATTTAGAAGCTGATTAGATAAATGTTGCCCCGGTAGCTCAGCGGTTAGAGCGGCGGCCTCGTAAGCCGTTGGTCGCGGGTTCGAATCCCGCCCGGGGCTCCAAAATTGAACTATCCAACTTACCGATCTTTTTCTGTAAAAGCGATTTCATTTTAAATGTATTCTTTGAATAAATTTCGTTCCTATTACTGCTAGTGGGTTTGCCATGCCATCCAGAATAGTTCTACATCTTCTTTTGCGGTTATTTGGTGGATGGAGTTTCTGGGTATGTAGATTACAGTGTTAGGTTTTATTTCAAATTGTTCATCCTGTATGATTACTTTCCCTTTTCCTTTCAGGATTATGAACATTTGGGGCCATGGATCTTTAGTTTTCTCTTTGTTGAGGATTTCTCCGGCTTTTACTATATACCAGGCAAATCGCAGTCCATTCCAATAAAGTATGGGGATAGGATGTGCTCCATGGGCATATCCAGCCAATTCTGGACGAAGATTTCTAACTTTGATTCTTCCAGGAATAAAGAAATAAGTTAACAATGCTCTCACAGTTTCCCATATCTCTTTTAAGCGTTCTTTGTTGTAGATTTCAAATTCTATGGGTCTTACTTCGTCTGCTCTACCTCTACCAGCCAGCGCAAAGACATCCGCCCTTCCCTCAACAATATCTTTCAAAACTTGCCTTTTCATACTTATTTTACAATCGGGGTTTACAGAACCATCAATAACCTCAATTTTCTCTCCTAGCGTCAATGTTGCAACTTCTCTGGTGTCTAAGAGCTCTATAGAAATCCGGATTTCACCCTTATTAGTCTTGATTAAATCCAAATATAGTGAGGCCTCTTTCAATAATTTATTCATAATACCTAACAACGCACTCATCAACTATCCTCAATATATCTAAAAATTGGGGTGATTTATAATTTTTAGTATAGTGGTTACAAAAACAGAAAATTTAAACCCGCCTCTAAAGCTATTTCGGAGCACCAATATATCTTGAGACCGCGTATTTGTTCTATTTCCCCAAATTTTTAGCTACGCATGCTATGTTAGTGGTTTGAAGGGTAATGCTGTCTAGGCTGTAGGGTCTTTCGGCTTGCCAATTAACATTAAAGAAGCCTAAAGGCTTAAAACCTGTTTCTTTCAATAGATGTGCTATTTCCGGTGGTGTGAATATTCTTATTTTATGTTCTTCCTCAAAACGGTCGATGAATCTTGAGACCTCCGTTCTTTATGACCTTACATTTTATTTTGAATTCTACTATATTCGTTTCGAGATTAAGGGAAGTATCGATTATTCTCAAGATGTATATTTTATTTTCTACTTCGTGAATGCTTCAGTGGCTTTCTCTTCCGACATATGCGTGAAGGGGGAAGAAATCAAAGATGAATAAATCGTCTTTTTTCAAATGATTCCCCATTTTTTAAAGGTTTTAAGAATCTCTTCGTCACGTGTACAGTAATCAAATGTTCCGAAAAGGCATAAAACTGCGTCAAATTTCTTTTTAGGCTGAGTTTCCCCATGTCTTGGACAAAGAATTTGACAGGCAAGTTTCTCCCCTCACCTTTTCTTTTAGCTTGATTTATCATAACTTCGGATAAGTCAACGCCGACTACATTATAGCCACTTTAAGAAACCAAAACGTATACTATGATTACCAGTTCTACATTCAACATCGAGTATACTTTTAGTCTTGTTTTTCAAAACCTCTTGAAGTAACTAATGAGACTTTCATATTCATCATCATGATTTTTCGCGCTGTATACTAGGTCATAATATTCCCCGTATTTATCATAAATCAAGTTGTCACCCTTTCTAATTTGATCATCTTCTTAACTTTAGATTTTCTTATGAATCTAAAGAACATCGAAAATTTAAACGGATATTTAAACTAGCCCAAGGCTCCAAAGAATTTCTTAAGATTTCACACTAAAAAGCACGAAACAAGTGAGATGAACTTTTTCTTAATGGAAATTAGACAATGAATATTAGAGAAGGCGGCCTGCTTTTTAAAGTATATGCTACCCTTAGCCACTGATCCAAAAAGAAGAATTGCAATGACATCTTTCTCTTCTTTTTTCTCCTTCGCTATTTTCTAAGCTAAGTTTTTCATCTTTTCCAATTTTTGTTCACATTTAGAGATTCCATTTCCACTCGGAACACTCTACAAAGGCTACTTAAAATTTGTTGTGAAAACCGAAATTCAAACCGATGTTTTAAAGTTATATTAGACTCCATTCAAATATCGTTACATTAATTTTCTAAGCTAACGATTACGATTCAATATTTCAACATGATCTTCATATCCAATATAGGCTATATCAGCTAGACCGCTGAAGATTCCTACCTCCACTACTCCAACTATATTCTTTATCCTTCTCTCAATTTTTTCGATCTCCACATATTCTCTTTCAAGGTGAAGATCGACTATGAGGTTTCCGTTATCCGTTATTACCGGTCCAACTTTACCTCCTTTACAGTTTCTCACTTCCACCCTGCCGAATCTACTTAACCTTTTTATTGTGCCTTTCCAACCGAATGGCAATATTTCTATTGGAATCGGATGCTTCTCCCCTATTCTAGTTACAAGCTTAGTGTAATCAGCTATGATCACATATTTTTTAGACATTTCTGCAAGGATTTTTTCCCTAGTTAAAGCTGCTCCTCCTCCCTTTAAGAGATTTAGTGAGCTATCTATCTCATCTGCCCCGTCAATTGTGAGATCAACCTCGCTTAAACTATATGCATCTAAAACTTTCAATTCCTTCCTAGCTGCTTCTAAATATACTTGAAATGAAGAGGCTGCAACTTCAACATTTAATTTTTCTCTCTCAATCTTTTTGCTCAATAAATCTATGAAGTGTTTCATCGTGGTGCCAGAGCCAAGCCCTATAATTTGGCCATCTACAACATGTTTTAAAGCTGCTTCTGCAGCCCTTCTCTTCGCAATCTCTGTCCCCATTTACCTCCCCAATGAATGTAAGATTTCACGTAAAAATAATTCTTTTCAATTTGACTTGTATCGTCAACTATAATTTGAACAGAATTGGTGGGGCCGGTGGGATTTGAACCCACGACCAACGGGTTTCTCTGCGCTCCAGAGCTATATCATCCCTTATCGGTCTTTAAGCTGGCAAGCTCTGGAGCCCGCCGCTCTCCCTTACTGAGCTACGGCTTATTGCTCTCATATGTCCCAACCCGAAATTTCGGCCCCAAAATTATTTTAAAAATTTTAGTGATAAGCTTTTCTTCATAGTCGTAACTGTATTGGGAACTCTTAATTTGAAATGAATTCTCTCATAGAGAATTTTATTAATATTTGTTAGTTAAATTCCAGTTGGAGTGAACTATATGCCCTCCAAGTATCCCCTTGTAGCTGTAGGTGGAACTTTCGACTTTCTTCACGAAGGACATATTCATCTGTTATCTAAATCCTTTGAAATAGGTGAAAAGGTTATTATAGGCGTTACAAGCGACAATTTAGCAAGGGGGAAAAATCATTATGTTCCTCCACTAAACGTAAGAATAGAGAAGTTGAAATCCTTCCTCAAAGATAAAGGATGGCTACATAGAGCTGAAATAGTGATCTTAGAAGATCCTTACGGTCCAACAATAACTGAGAGGGAAATCTCCGCAATCATTGTAAGTGAGGAAACATTGGCAAGAGCATTGGAAATAAACAGGATAAGGCGAAGTAAATTGCTTCCACCATTGAAAGTTATAGTAATTCCATTGGTAAAGGATTTTGACTATAGGCCGATTTCTTCAACTAAAATTAGAAGAAATGAACGCCACTATATTAAATTTTTTAATTCAAATTGTTCCATTATTGTTTCTTGAGAAGGACTATATTGGCGGGTGAGAGGCGACCTTTCCCCCAAACGCGATCACCTATTCTCATTGGGAGAAGTTGCTTCTCTCTCTATAGGCTCTCTCAACGTTGGGCTCTCGGCCCCCCTCACCCGGCGGGGATCAATGTCCCACACTTGGGTACCCCTAGGTTCATAGATGGAGTCTCCCTCTCCCCCGGTCCGTCGCGTGTGGGTCCCCATATAATGGTAAAGTGACAGATGAAAATAAATTTATCACTTCATTTATTTAACTCGAGGTTGAACTTTGCAGCATACTGGCAATACCGTTCGTCCAATAATAAGAATCGATGAAAATAGCGGTATTCCTCTATATGGCTGTATAGCCTTCGGATTAATAGATAGGGGAACCAATATCATACAGGTTCGTCCCTCATCTTCATGTTTACTCTCATGTATATTTTGCTCCACCGACGCCGGTCCAAAATCACGGTGGAGACAGGTAGAATATATAGTTGACCTAGACTATTTGATCAGTGAAATTAGAAATCTAGTTAAATATAAAGGTGGAAAAAACATTGAAGCCCATATAGATACTGTTGGAGATCCCCTCACATATCCACATATAGTTGAACTAGTACAAAAACTGTCGGAGATTAAAGGAATCAAAGTAATATCTATGCAAACCCATGGCATTCTGCTAACTGAACATTTAATTGATGAACTCTCAGACTCCGGACTATCCAGATTGAACCTTTCAATAGATGCTCTAGATGCATCGCTCGCCAAAAAGTTAGCTAACTCTCGTCTTTACAATGTTAATTATGTGAAAGAAATGGCAGAATATGCTGCTGCTTCATCAAATATTGATCTATTAATAGCTCCTGTATGGCTTTCCCCAATCAACGATTCGGAGATGCCTAAAATAATTTCATATGCTTTAGCGATAGGTGCCGGGAAAAGATGGCCTCCCCTCGGCATACAGAAATACGAGGTACATAAATATGGAAGGAAACCTAAAGGAGTGAAGAGGCTTACTTGGTATCATTTCTATAGAAAGCTTAAGTTATGGGAAGAAAAATTTAAAGTTAAACTTAAACTCTCACCTGAAGATTTCAACATAATTAAGCTTCCAAAGCTTCCTATAATGTTTAAACGTTTCGAAAAGGTGAAGGCTAGAACTATAGCTCCAGGCTGGCTTAAAGGCCAAAAACTTGCGATAGCTAAAAGCAGGGTGATCACACTTGTCAATGCCGGGGAGATTCCCCTTGAACACAAAGTTACCGTTAGACTGCTCAGAGTGAAAGATAACATTTACATTGGCGAAGCTGTATAAATTGCTTGGATGCGAAGCCTCCTATTAACTACTTGTCCAGGCATAGAGGATGTAGCGTTAGCCGAAACTGAACGTTTAATCTTCTTTTCACATTACATTTTAAAACCGATGGGTATTCAAGGCAGACTAATTTTAACTTTAAATGAAGACCCCTCTCTTGCAGCAGAAAAGTTAAATAAATTCTCCAGAACTATACATAGAGCTGTAATATTATTGGCATTATTCAACATTCGAAGAGACAGTTCAGGTCTAGAAGATATATATCATAACATTTTAAAGTTAAACTCACTGGAAGATTACTTAAATTCTAAAGTGACCTTTGCAGTTCGATGTGAGAGACTGGGCAAACATGAATATACATCCATTGATATAGCGAGAGTGGCTGGTAAAGCCTTGCAGGATTCATTTCCCATAACGAGAAGACCAAAGGTAAATTTAGATTTTCCATCTATAATTTTCAGGGTAGATGTAATAGGCACCTCCTGCTTCATAGGTGTATGCACCACTGGGGACAGATCTCTCCATAGACGCGGCTACCGCATATATGATCATCCTGCAGCGCTTAAATCTACTCTAGCTGCAGCCCTAATCTTCCTCTCAGAGGTTTCATCTAATTCTCTAGTAGTCGACCCGATGTGTGGCGGTGGAACAATACCCATAGAATGTGCCTTTCTCAATCCATATTTAAAAAGGATTATCCAAGGATTCGACATTTCACCCAAACATATACATGGTGCAAAATTGAATGCATTAGCAGCTGGAGTACATCATAAAATTAGCTTCCAAGTGGCGGATGCAAAAAAACTAGATGAAATTGTGAACTGCAACATAGATAGAATAATCTGCAATTTACCATATGGAATAAGAGTGGGAAGAAAGAGTTTTCTAAAAAAATTATACTCAGATTTTCTGTTCTCCACTCTAAAAGTATTATCCAGTGATGGAAAGATAACCTTGCTTACTACACAAGCAAAATTGATGAAAAATCTATTAGGAGAAATTGGAAGTTTAAAATTGAAATGTGAAAGAATTGTTGGACATGGAAACCTAAACCCCCATATCTTCCTTTTAGAGAAAGCATAAAGTTAATATTCAATCTATGTTAATAACAGGCTGAATAGTAGTGGAGTGTGAATAAAATGCCTCTAAGACCTGGAAGATGTTACCGTCGAATAAGCAGACCACCCTATACTCGACAGGAATATATCAGCGGAGTTCCCCCTCCAAAGATATCTAGATTTGATATGGGGAATCCTAAGGGCACTTTTCCAGTCGTAGTAAAACTAATCTCTAAAGAGAAAGGTCAAATAAGGCATAATGCACTTGAAGCTGCAAGAATCTCCGCTAACAAACTTATGGAAGAACATGGACGGCAGAACTACCATTTAAGAATAAAAGTTTACCCACATCACGTGTTAAGGGAGAATAAAATGATGGCCTTTGCAGGTGCAGATAGACTGCAAGACGGTATGCGCCAAGCATTCGGAAAACCCATAGGAACCGCTGCAAGAATTAAAACAGGCCAAGAAATAATCATAATAAGAACAAAACCAGAGTTCGTAGATAAGGCTAAATACGCTCTCAAAGTTGCTTCATCGAAGATATCAGTACCTACAACTATAATAATAGAAAATTTAACTAGTTAGCTAATTTTAGATTCAACTACTCGTCGGTCGCCGGGGTAGCCAAGTGGTTAGGCGGCGGACTGCAGATCCGCTATACGGGGGTTCAAATCCCTCCCCCGGCTCTTTACAAAAGTAAAATTTTGATATATAAGAGGATAGTATGGTAAATAAAAGTCAACAATGTCTTCTAGTTTGCCGATGTATTTTGTTTTAATTTTTTCCTTCTCTCCACTGTTTATAAATATAGTAATTAGGAAATATTTGATCCGTCAACTCTCTTATAATTTATTCTTTTAACTACTATTGTCAAATCATCATGCCTCCATGTATAAATTGATGATTCTTTAACAGGAAATTCTACGCTGCATTAAAAAGGTTAAGTGTGTAAAAACTATGAAATTATAGTAGAAGCTGTAGATCATGCTTTTCTAGCTTACAGCTTTAGCGATATTTCCCGAATCTTTCCTCAGCAAGCTCTCGGACATAAACGTATAGATTCTTCAATACTCCCTCAATTAAAGATTTTCCTCTTAGAGTCCATTGAAGTGAAAGTGACTAGAGCTGTCTCAATTTTTTGACTGCCTCATTAAATTGTTGGAAGCTTAGAGTTTTACTATCCCAATTATTAATTGCCATGTCTCTAAGAATATTCTCACATACCATGTAACCTTGCTTTATAAGAGTAGCATCAGCAATACCGGCAGTTGCAAACGGTACAGTTTCTTCATTAACTTCTAAAAATGTTAGATGCACCTTTCTAGTCTCATAGCTACTGGACCGTTAGGAACCTTAAAATCTGCAGACATAACGACAATTTCACTCTTCTTATAAAGCTACTCCAATAGACGAGAGAGACAAGAAAATTATTTGACCGCTATCAAGGAAACGAAAAGGTTTGTTCAAAAACTCTGTCAACTTAACTGTTGATGCAACATTTAAATAAATATTTATCGGAGAGTGAAATCTATAATTAATCTTTATTTCATATTTCTTTAAAGGGGTTTTATTTGGTTGAATCTTTTAAGCCTTCCGGCTCCACAGGTATATCTTCAATTGCCCATAAGATTCTATCTCTAAAGGATAGGGCTAGAATTGTTAATGAATGGTTGAAGGAGAGATTGCAGAGGGTTCTGCCAGAGATTATGCTGCGTGAAGGCTTCGATATGTGGATCGTTGCTGGCAGGGAGTATAATGAGGATCCAGTTATGCTCTCCCTTCTTCCTGCAACCATGCTTTCAGCTAGGAGAAGAACCATATTGCTCTTCACACTTAAAAGGGATGGGAGTCTTGAGCGTCTAGTCCTTTCTCGTTATGGTATTGAGGGCTATTATGAGGCTGCCTGGGATCCTGAGAAGGAGGATCAATATACCTGTTTGGCCAGATTGGTTAGGGAGAGGGATCCAAAATGTATCGGAATAAATATTTCAGAGAATTTTGCCTTCGGCGATGGATTAACCCATACCGAATATCTATTGCTGCGGAAGGCTTTAGGCGATGAATACATGAGTAGGGTTAGGGGTGCTGAGCGTCTAGCTGTCGGATGGCTGGAGAAGCGTATCAAACCTGAGATAGATGCATATCCAGGTATCCTTGAAATAGCTCATACAATAATCCGCGAAGCCTTCTCAAACAATGTTATCCATCCCGGTATAACTACCACAAATGACGTGGTTTGGTGGATACGTCAAACAATTCTCGAATTAGGCTTGGAGACATGGTTCCATCCAACAGTGGATATTCAAGCCCCAGATCAGCCTCCAATGAAGTTCGGTGAGAAACGGAAAGAACGTAGAAAACTCATATTGCCTGGAGATCTAATACACTGCGATGTAGGAATAAGATATCTAGGTCTATGCACAGATACACAACACAACGCCTACATCCTAAAGCTCGGTGAATCCGATGCGCCAAAAGGACTTAAAGAAGCGCTAACCGTAACGAATAGATTGCAAGACATCCTACTTGAGGAATTCGAAGTAGGTAGAACTGGAAACCAAATATTGAAGGCTGCTCTAGAGAAAGCTGAAAATGAGGGAATTAAGGGAAGAATATATACACATCCACTAGGCTTCCACGGCCATGGAGCAGGGCCAACAATAGGTTTATGGGACAAACAGGAAGGTGTTCCAGGCAGAGGTGACTACCCACTCTATGAAGATACATGTTACTCAATAGAACTATGCACATATAACTCAATACCTGAATGGAATAACTTGGAAATACGAATGGCTTTAGAAGATGATGCCGTATTCACTAATAATAAGATGTATTGGATGAATGGAAGACAAGAAGAACTATACCTCGTAGGCTGAGATAACCTTCAACAATTTAATGGCAGATTAAATTAGTCCATGAAAGTTAGAATATAAAATGGTTAACGATATTCAAGTTGCTTAAAACTGGAACGGTAACATAATATAGTAAGTTATTAAAACTGTAGCTGGAATTGCAAGATTATCATCTAGTAAATGCTGCTTTTCAGCAATTGCCGAAATTAAAGTAATGATAACTCCTTTTAAAACTCCGAAAAAGAAAGCAGTTAATGGAATCCCAACAGCTAGAAAACCCAATGTACCTGCAATGGTTTTGCAAGCTTTTCGAACATTTGGATCAGTTGAGACATATAGTGAAATAGCTTCCTCCTTCCTCTTAAAAAGGAAGAAGCGGATAATTCCAGTAATACCATCACCTATAGCGGTTAGAAGCATAGCTACAGCAGCTAATGGACGATTAATATAGAAGAAAACTGATCCAACAATCAAGTAGATTAAACAATAGTAAACTTCGCCAAAATTACCTTTAACTTGAAACCAATCCTTCTCCCTATTCTTCAAGTGTGGAATCAACGTGTATAGTACAAAACCTAGAGCAAAAATAGTCCAAATATAAATGTCATTAAAAATGTATAAATAGGCATATACTGCTGGAATTGTGCTGAAATGGATGATCTTTCTATTAACCCAACAATACCCGCCACCTATCTTTTTAGTTAACGTGACAGCTAAAAGTATGGGAACAGCAACAATTAAGCCTACTACGAGATCGTTTGAGAGAGGGTCTCCAGTTAACATACAGTGAACATTAAATTACAAAATGTATTTTAGCTTTGCTTTTTTAAATTAAATTTTGAAGCCTATTAGGTGAATTGATCCTTTATCTCTTAAATGCCATGAAGCTTTATCTACTTACTAATTTACTGTTAACTTGTTCATGTTAAGGTGAGAATGAGACCGTAATTTAACTCTAAGTAGATCTTAAACTTAAAGAGCATTTCTCCACGTTAAAGAGATAAACAGTTTTCAAAGAATATTTTTAATTCATTATTATTCAAGCACTCTTAATTCTTCCTTAATCAGGAGCGATAAGTAGTATAGCTCAATTCAGCCTTATATGGCGACATAACTAATTTTGTAAAAATATATAAATTAATTGAAGAGAATTATTTGCTTAGTTCTCAATCTATGTGATTAACCATGGTTCCTATGAATCGTCTCATATTTCTAATTCCTCTTCTATCTTTGCTTTCAGTATCCTCATTCGTTCAAGTTTCCGCTTGGAGTAATGGTGGTTTTAGTGATGATCCTTCAAATCCAAAGTATGGTACTCATGATTGGATTGCCCAGCATGCTTTAGATTGGTTGCCTATTGAAGAGAAGCAATATATCTTGGATAATCTTGCAATGTACTTATATGCAACAGAGTTACCTGATAATGGCCAAGTTCCTGACGGTATTGGAGACACAGCCCTACATCATATATATTTCAATTTGCATGAAGTTCTAATCGACGATTCAGCGGCAGTTAGAGTCGCCGCCACCTATAATGAAGCTCTGAATTTTTTGAGGGAAAGAGATTATGTTGAAGCAGCTAAGTGTGTGGGGATTATGAGTCACTATATTGCTGACATGGCCGTGTTTGGTCATGTTATGGGAGCTAATACCGATTGGGGAGCGGAACATCATCACAGTGATTATGAGGAGTATGTTAGTCAAAGAACTTCAAGTTATGATTCAGAGTTCAATATTTATCTCTCCTTTGATGGAAGCCTCGACATTATCTCGGCATATGATGCAGCTGTAAAACTTGCATATGATACGACATTTGATGTTGACGGAAATCTGACATGTGTATGGATGGATCAAAACTATAATTGGTCCAATCCAATATTTAGAAATAGATGTGGCGAATCACTTAATCTTGCTGTCAATTACATTACAGATGTTCTACATACATTGTATTTGGAGGCCTTTTCCACTCAAGCAGTAGAGCATATTGTAATCAATGAGTTTGAATCTAACCCACCTGGAAATGATAAATCTCTATCAGTGGAGGAGTGGGTTGAACTCTATAATCCAACTTCAAATTCAGTGGATATTAGCAATTGGAAATTAATTACAACCCATGGGGAGACAGTTACCATAACTATTCCTCAAGAAACTGTGATAGAACCATATGGATATTATGTTTATAGCCGTGGTCAAGAGTGGTTGGACAATGAGGATGAATCCATAATATTGCTTGATGCTCAAGGTAGAGAGGTGGACCGAACACCCATAAAAAGTGATACTGCTAATGATGATCAGTGTTGGGCTAGGTATCCAAACGGCCAAGATAATAATTCCGATACAGACTGGAGATTCCAACAATCAACAAAAGGTTATTCCAATGGTGAAGAGAAGTCACCAAGCTCAATCACATGCATAGTTTTTCCATCAAACATAACCATTGGCGAAGAGGTAGTTATAAGTGGAGCTATAAATCCAACTCACACAATGGCCCCCGTTAAATTAAGATATACCATAAACGAAGGTTTATCCTGGTCAACCATTGAAATCACAACTACCAATATGAAAGGCGAATACTCCATCACATGGAAGCCTCCGACACCAGGTAAATACGTAATTGAAGCAAGCTGGGAAGGCGATCAAGACCACTATGGAGCAACCACCACATACACCATAACCATATTAAAAATTCAAAGCACCCTAACCATAGAAGCATCAAAAACAACAGTTACAACAGGTGAAACCATTACTATAACAGGAAAAATAAATCCACCTATTAATCAAGCCACAATAAACATTCTAAAATCCACAGATGGAAAGATCTTCAACAAGCTAACAGAGATAAAAACAGACCAAACTGGAACCTACACCTATCAATGGACATCGCAAACAGAAGGAATTTTCTATTTAAAAGCCAGCTGGAAAGGAGATGTTAACCATATAAAAGCCACAAGCAAAACAATAATCCTAGAAGTCAAAAAAGGAAAGGCAACATCTACAATTTACTCCATGGGTCTGCCAATAATCCTAACACTAATAAGCATTACAATTATCCTCATAATTTGGAAACAAATGAAGACTAAAACGTAAAGCTATCTAAAGATATTTTCAATTATCATTTGATGGATACCAACTTCATTTCAGAATAAGTAATTTGTTAAAACACCAAACATTATTATATTTTACTTCAAACCCGTTATCGCATATTATTTAAAGATGATTCAATAAATGTTTTATATCTTTCCTCTATGTATTTAGTTCTTGTCTTGGTGATTTATTATGTGGAGAGTGCTGCTCACATCTTTCTTGACGAGTTTTGTTTCAGGTGGTTTTGGAATTGCCATTCCACTTGTTTTGTTGGATAGGAATGTTAGTTTAGCTGAAATCGGCGTTATCATGTCAATCCTTCCATTAGTATTTCTTTTCATTAGGATTATACTTGCAGCTTTAGCTGATCAGGTCGGTTGGTCTCCAATTTTTTTGGTAAATTGGTTGACTCTTTCCTCTGCTTCTTTCATCTATTTGTTCGCTAGTTCGCCTATCGATTTTGCTGTGGGTAAGATTATGGAGGGTATATCAGTTTCGGCATATTGGGCTGTGAGTAGAACCGCCACCTATCTGTTGTCTCCTAATAAGGAGGCTGGAGAGGCTACGCGGATGATTGCAACTGTTACGTTGGGTGGTGCTTTTGGAAGTGCTGTTACTGGTCTAATTATGTCATTGATTGGTGCTGGAGCTGCTTTTATCTTACTTATACTTGCTTCATTGCTTCTTCTTTACCCTACAGCGTTACTTTGGAGTGCTGGTGTAAGGCGTGTGAAGCTTGATTTGTTTAGGGTTTTGAAGTCTTTGGACCCGAGGGGTCGGAGTAGGGATTTTTGGTATACTTCTTTGATACTGGCTCTTAATAGTTTAGCTAGATATCCGTTAGCCTCTTTTGTGTTACCGATCTTTATGTCTGAGTTATTGGGTTATGACTATATGTTTATTGGAATAATCTTTATGGGGTTCAATATAATCTCCTCTATTACTATCTTCGGAACCTTAAAACTTTCACTGAGCATTATGCGTGCAGTAATCCAAAGTATCATATATCTTGTTACATGCATTAGTTTGCCGTATTTTCCATCGTTTATGCCAGTTTTAGTGATTACCTTAGCCATTGCAGGTGGTCTTGGAACACGTTTTTATGAGTCAATTATCGCAAAGGTGAGTAAGGATAGGCATGAGACACTTTCAATAGATATAGGAATCTTGCACATACCTCTGAGAATTATTGAATTCACTTCTCTAATTTTATTTGGTTTGCTTATAGAAAAATTCGGCTATCCTATAGCATTCACAATTTCAGGGATATCTTATGTCGCTTTTTCCATATTCTCATATCTACAACTTAGAGGTGAGGATGCGTCTCTAAAGAGTTTAGTGAAGTATGATGTAAATACTTTCTAGCGTATATTCCTCAAAATTCCTCTAGTTGCTTATCTTCTATTCTTATAGATCCTGTTATGGTTAGTTCTGTGATAATGGTCAATTTTGTCGGTTTTGATTGATTTTTGTAATTTTTCGGTTGTTGGTTTGGTGAATGGGCAAAAATAATATATTTTTGCCCATTTAGTTAAATAATGATTTATTTCTTTTTATTGGAGGCATTAAATTTATGAGTCGAATTTCTGCGGAGCCTGCTATTGAGGCGGTTAATCTTACGAAGTATTATGGGGATCTTCTTGCTGTTGATCATATATGTTTTGAGGTTAAGTGTGGGGAGATCTTTGGTTTTCTTGGGCCTAATGGTGCTGGGAAGACGACGACGGTTCGGATGTTGACGGGTATTTCAAGGCCCAGTGAGGGTTATGCGAAGATTATGGGTTTTGATATTCAGCGTCAGTCTGTAGAGGCTAAGGAATTGATTGGTATAGTTACGGATATCTCGAATGTTTATACTGAGTTGTCTGCATGGGATAATTTGATTTTTATCGGTAAGCTTTATGACATTCCTAAGCCTGAAAGGGAGAGGAAGGCTGAGGAGCTCTTGAAGTTATTTAATCTTTATGATAAGCGTAATGTAAAGGTTGAGAATTTCTCGAGAGGGATGAAGCGGCGTCTCTGTATAGCTATGGCTCTTATGAATGATTCTTCCGTTTTATTTTTGGATGAGCCTACTTCTGGTCTTGATGTTCAGAGTGTTTTGACGATAAGAAATTTGATTCGCAAGTTGAATGAAGAGGGGTTGACGATCTTTCTTACTACTCATAATTTGGAGGAGGCGAACCAGATGTGTGATAGAGTGGCTATAATTAATAGGGGGAAGATAGTGGCCATCGATACTCCCGAGAGGTTGAAGCGTACCGCAAAGAGGCTTCAGTCTGTTGAGGTCTCATTCTATCGTGAGGTTAATGGTTTGCTAAGTGATCTCAATAAGCTTCCAACGGTTACTCGTGTTGTAAAGTATGGTGATAAATATAAATTATATACTGAGGAACCTTCTGCTCTGCTTTCTGCTCTCTGGGATTATGTTAAAGCTAATAATTTGAAGATAATTACTTTGAATACTTTAGGACCGAGTTTAACTGACGTGTTCTTGGAGCTTACAGGCGTTGAACCTGAGGTGTCTGAGAGGTCTGAAGGTGGATCTGCTTGGAAGAGGAAGAAGCGGGATATGGGACGTAATAAGGGGGTGAAGTCTTGATAACTTCTAAGCGTCTCTTAAGGGAGATTCGTGTTGCTTTGGCAATTAGTGAGAAGGATATACGTATCTATTATGTTAAGTTTCCTTCCTTGGTTTTTGGTATTCTTTTTCCCTGCTCCTTGTTTCTATCTTTTGTGATAGGTCGGAAGATCTCTGTCCATAGTGCAATTCCAATTCTCGTTGCTCAGACGCTATTCTTCGCCTCTTCCACTATTGGACCTGTAACCATCCCTCTTGAGCGGAGAATTAAGACTTTTGATCGATTTTTTGCTGCTCCCGTTTCTCTTATTACTGTACTTTTAGGCAAGACGTTTGCAGGCTTTCTTTATGGTTTATTGATCTCCATCATCCCAATAATCGTCGGATTCTTCTTTTTCAATTCTCTAATAAGTGATTTTGCAGCATTGTTGGCTGGAATGGTTCTCTCAGCCCTCTGTTTTGCCACCATGGGGATAATGTTTGCCTCAATCCCCGGTCAGAATCCCGGTCAAGTTATGATGCCTCTGAACTTTGTCAGATTGCCCCTGCTCTTTATCAGCGGTATCTTTATTCCAATTAAGGATCTGCCGTCTTGGGCACAGATTATATCATTCTTCTCTCCCCTTACTCATACTATAGAATTGCTTAGGAAAGGGCTTGGAGAGACGACTACTTTCCATCCTTTAGTTAATGTGGGAATTCTTGTTCTCTATTTGTCTTTGTTTCTCTACATCGGTATCCGTTTCCATATAATCAACCAAATGAGGGAGTAAAGGTTATGAAAGCTATTGGAATTATTGGTTCTCCGCATAAGAATGGAAACACTGCACAATTGCTTGAGGAAGTTATGAAGATTCTTAAGAAAAAATATGAGACAGAAATTATTTTTCTAAAGGATTATAACATTAAGCCCTGTGAGGGATGTCATTACTGTGAGGAGAACAACCAATGCGTTATAGAGGATGATATGCAAAAGCTATACCCCAAGCTCAAAGAAGCCGACGTCATAATCCTGTCCAGCCCTTCATACATGGGAGGTGTAACATCCAGGCTTCGAGCTTTCATGGAAAGAACATGGTTCCTCAGAAAGGGGCAGCTCGAAGGAAAAATCGGCACATACATTGTTGTTGGAAGAAGAAAAATAGGTTCCACAATAGGTGAAATAGAAGAATATCTATCAAGATTGAAAATGACTAAAATTCCAGGCATTCTAGGATACGCATTCGAAAAAGGCGACATCCTAAAAGATGAAGAAGCACTGAAGGAAGCTCAAAAACTTGGAGAACGAATTTTAAAGCTATTAGAGAATTAGAAGGAACAGAAGCATCAAAAGAGCTACTACATCAAAGCCTCAATATTTAAAGAAGTCACACCCAACATGATAATAACAAGGGAAGAGATCTTCAGCCTCAGCGCATCCATCATCAAAGCAGAAACACTAAACAAAGTAATCAAAATAATAAACTAATGCACAATATGGATTATTCAGTATATCATTGGCAAGCATATTTTTGTCAATTCCTTTTAATCGCTTCACATATTGTGTCAAAATCCTCTTTCATTATTCTAATAATTGAAACTTGTAAATACTGATTCCATGTTTTTCCTTTTATCTGCAATAAAAGTAATATCATCAATGAAATTAGGATTGATCCATTTTGCTTTACTTCCTTCCTCTACAATAGAATAAGATATTTTAACAGGTTTTAGCTTCATGAAGGATTTTAAACTTTATTCTGTACGGAAATAAAAATTCTTTTACCTTTAGTCCATCCTATATCCTTTTCTTCATAGAACCAGTTACCTATGAATTCCATAACCGCGACAAATTTTCCACCATGAGTATATACTACCGCTTGGCCTCCTGTTTTCAGAAATTTTTGAAGAGTTACATAATATCTTGCATTCATCCCCCAAACATTATTTCTTTTACATATTTCCCAGTTTTCAGGTGACGTAACTATACACCAATATCTTTTATATGTTATTCCTCCTAGCTGACAATTTTGAAGATGAAGGAAACTACTCTATTTAATATTGCTGATCCTTAATTTTTTAGCGGTGATTAAATTAATCTACAATATCATAACCATGGCTTACTTGAGGGAAGCATTAAACAAACTTCTTATGGATAATATAGTATGTAATGTTGTTTATAGCTTTAGCTTTGTTGTTTTTATTAGTGTTAGTGATTTGAGTAGTTGATTTAAGGTGTAGGCTTCATTTTTCATGATATCTAAATTATATTTGAGTAGTTTAATATTGTTTTCAGATTTGATTATTTTTCGTGGAAAATCTTTTGCTATTAAGCATGCCCCAATACATTCTGATCCGATCTCTGCTCTATATTTTTCAAGCTGTTTTAGATCTCTTAGGTAAGCTCTGCCACTTTTAACTTCTATTATTATGAGTTTTGCTTTGCCTATTGGTGTTCGTTCCTTAATTAAAATATCTACATGCCCTTCGGGTAAAGCTTTCTCGCCCAATACTTCCAAGTATCTTGGTTGAGTTTCTGAAATTTCCATAAGTTCTAGGAATCTGGCAAGATTATTTTCTTGACTTAAATACTTCCTTATCAAAGCCTGTAAAATCATTTCCCTAAGTGGATAGACATCCACCATATTCACCCTACTCTTATCCAGAGAAAACTTCGGAGTAAAAACACCATATTTCTTCAGGTCAACACTCTTAAACAAATAATTTTCAACAAGCTCACCTAACTGAGATGCGCACTGAAGAGTCGTCTGATCAGCCTGAAAATGAGTCTTAGCATAACCACCACGCAACAATAAATTCTCAGCAACATAGGCAAACTCAGCACGAACCAAAGACTCCCTAAACCAACGAACAGGCTCAAGCAACAAACGAAAAGGAAAATAATAAACCCTACCAGACCTAAACTCAAGAGGCTTCCAGGGAGGAGCCTCCTCAGCCCTCAAAATAGCCATCTTATCACTAACCCTATAAAGATTATAAATATGAGCAGCGTAAAGAAAAGAAACAAAATCACCAACCTCAACATCACAAAAAGCCCAAACACCATTCACACTGCCAGGAAAACCAGCCATACCAAAATCCAAACACAAACCCAAATTCTCCCTATTAGAAACAGCAACCAAAAAATAATTAACCACCAACACACCCTCCACAGAATCTCTTAACAATACGTGTTTTATATTTTAAACTACTATTGTTAAATAATTTGTACTTTTTACATTCTCTCAGGGCATGAACATTTTTAGACAAGAGGTTTACATTTGAGGGGATCCTGAAGAGATCTTGAGCTTCATATCTGTTCATCTATCCCATGTGGTAATGATGTGGCTACGGCTATCAATACTGGAACGGAGTTTTTAATGCATATTGCTACTTCAAGTTCTTCGTCTGCTTTTTCAGTGCTATACTCATGCTTCTATTTTCTACGATTCTAGCCGCGAAATGGTTGTTGTTTTTCATTATTTTGTTAATCTATTTGTGTGCTATGACCGCGATTTCTACCAATGCATTGGGAGCCAGTTCTACTCCGACTGTTACTCTTGCTGGTAATTCCTTTTGAAGTTTTTCTTATACTCTTCGTTGAATTTATCGAATAGTCTTTTCTCTCTTAGGAATACAAATGACATCAGTATGTTATCTAAACTGCTGTCGGCTACTTTAAGTATCTTCTCTATGTTTTGAATTACCTTCTTTGTTTGAGCTGTTATGTCGCCTTCAATTATCTCTCCTCCATCTTTATCTCTGGCCAGTTGTCCTGAGACAAAGATGAGACCATTAAATTCCACCGCTTGATTATATGCGCCACCTGGTTTGGGGGGCTTCATCTTTTTTATTATTTTCTTTATGGTTTATCTTCTAATGTTTACTCTTTTTTGTTTATGATGATGCTTTTCCAAGTTTATATTCTTCTATTAATATTTCTAGATGAGCGAAAAATTGACTGAGCGGGGGCTGAAAGGGGAGCGAAAAGGGGACCGAAAATAGACCGAAATTGAGACCGAAACCGAGCGAGAAGGTGAGCGAAAAGTAAGCGGGGCGACAGAAACAAAAATCTTGTTCCTACCCAAAAGTGAGCGAAAACCAGTTTCGGTCACCGATTCGCTAACCGAAGAAGTGACTGAAAAGGGGAGCGAAATAAGCGGTTAGGCCTATTTTTTATTTTGGTGGAAATGCTAGCGTAATAATTCTGCAAGTATTATGTCTCTTTTATTCTTAGAGTTGATTTCATCTTTTAAGGGCATTCTAACAGGTTTTATCATCTTCCACCACATCTTCTCAGCATGTATAATCATTATCTTCATTTCTTTCACTTCATTCACTATCATTTGATATTGAGGGATTATTAAACTAATTGTTATTAACTTTTAAGCTTTATATAATCTTGGAGTGTGATTTTATGGTTTCTGAGGAGATATTGAAACATGTAATGTTAAATGGGAAGGTTGCGGTGGTTACTGGTGCTGCTTCTGGGATAGGGTTGGGTGTTGCTAAGCGTCTGGCTGAGGCTGGTGCGAACATAGCCCTATTGGATATAGATGAGGAGGGGGGAAGAAAAGCTTTGAAGATAGTTGAAGAGGTTGGTGTGGATGCGAGATTTTATCGTTGTGATATTACTTCGAATCTTCAGTGTAAGAGGGTGGCTGAGAGGGTTTATGAAAATTTTGGGAGGATCGATATCCTTGTAAATAGTGCTGGTGTTATCGTAAGGAAGAATGTCGTTGAGATGAGTGAGGAGGAGTGGGATCTAGTCTTAGATGTGAATCTTAAAGGTATCTATCTTACATCCCATCATTTCATTCCCTATATGGTTAGGGGTGGCGGCGGCTGTATCATAAATATTGGTTCCGGTTGGGGATTAAAGGGCGGTCCGAAAGCTGCAGCCTACTGTGCTTCTAAAGGTGGGGTTGTCAACCTTACCCGTGCTATGGCTATCGATCATGGTAGGGAGGGGATTCGAGTTAACTGTATCTGTCCTGGAGATGTAGATACGCCTCTTCTTCGAAGTGAGGCCCGTCAGTTAGGTGTTGATTTAAATAAGTTTTTGGAGGAGGCTGCTGATAGGCCGATTAAGCGTGTGGGGAAGCCTGAAGACATTGCCAATGCGGTTCTTTACCTTGCGAGTGATCTCTCAAGTTGGGTTACAGGGGCGATCCTGGTTGTTGATGGTGGAGGGTTGGCTTGATCTTAGGAGGTTGATTCATATGTTGAATGAAAGGTCTAAAAGGAAGTGCGCTCATCCATATATCCCAAACTCCTCTCCATATATCCAGAAAGAGATGCTGAGGGAGATAGGCGTGGAGAGCATGGATCAACTCTACTCAAGCATCCCTGATGAGCTTAAGTTTAAGGGTGTGTTAAATCTGCCTGATCCCTTGCAGTCTGAAGCAGATTTGAAGCGTCATGTTGAGGGTATCCTCTCTAAAAATAGGGAGTGTGATGATTATGTTAGTTTTCTTGGTGGTGGATGTTGGCAGCATTATGTACCTGCTATATGCGATGAGATCAATCGGAGATCGGAGTTCTTGACTGCATATGCCGGTGAGCCGTGGGAGGATCATGGTAGGTGGCAGGCTCTCTTCGAATATCAGAGTTTGGTCGCTGAACTTGTGGAGATGGATGTTGTTAACGTTCCAACATATAGTTGGGGTCAGGCTGCCGCCACCTCCATTAGAATGGCATGCAGGATCACGAAGCGGGATGAAGTTTTGATATCTGACACGATCTCCCCTGAGAGACTTGCAATTATAAGAAATTATTGTGAGCCTGTTGTGAAGATCTTGTTGGTTAAGCATGATCCTGAGACCGGTATGATGGATTTGGATGACTTAAATTCTAAGATCTCGGAGGAGACTGCTGCAGTCTACTTTGAGAATCCATCTTACCTTGGTCCGATTGAGACTCATGGCGCTGAGATATCCGATGCTCTCCACAGGTTTGATGCTCTGATTGTTGTTGGTGTTGATCCGATCTCTCTCGGTGTAATCGTTCCCCCCAGTCGTTATGATGCTGATATCGTCTGCGGTGAGCTTCAACCTCTAGGGATTCATATGAATTTCGGTGGTGGTTTAGCTGGTTTCATCGCTACTCCTGATGAGGAGAAGTTTGTGATGGAGTATCCTTCACGTCTCTTCGGGATTACTAAGACCATTGTTGATGGTGAGTATGGTTTCGGTGATGTAGCATTTGAGAGGACCTCCTTTGAGAGGCGGGAGAAGGCGAAGGAGTTTGTGGGCACTGCTGCAGCATTATGGGGAATTACCGCTGGAGTCTATCTCTCTCTCATGGGTCCTTATGGTATGCAGATGCTTGGTAAGACGATAATGCAGAGATCTCAATATGCCATGAAACTCTTATCCGAGATTCCAGGTGTTGTAGCCCCGCGATTTAAAGCACCACATTTCAAAGAGTTTGTGGTTGATTTCAACGGCACCTCTCTCTCGGTTGATGAGATTAACAGGAATCTGCTAAGTTATAATATCTTCGGTGGAATCGATCTCACCGATAAATTTCCTGAGTTAGGTGCCAGCGCCTTATACTGTGTTACTGAGCTTCATACGAAGGAGAGTTTGGATCGCCTAGCCCATGCATTGAAGAAGATTATTGAGGGAGGCATAGCGAAATGATGAGGAAAGGAGATTTCAAGTTGAGAAATTTTCATGAGGCTAGATGGAGTGAACCGATAATCTTTGAGTTGAGTAGGAAGGGTGAGCGTGGCATAATTGTTCCAGAGGTTGAGAAGGAGATTGAGGAGCTTGTTGGTGACGGAGTCTCAGTCCTACCTGAACATATGATTCGTAGGGATCCTCCTAGACTTCCAGAGATCTCACAGGTACGGGTATTGAGGCATTATCTCCGTCTATCTCAAGAGACTTTGGGTGCAACCCTCAATATCGATATCGGCCAGGGAACATGTACAATGAAGTATAATCCCATAATAAATGATCTCTTAGCAAATTCTCCGAAGGTCACTGAACTTCATCCACTCCAAGATGTGGATACTATTCAAGGTGCACTTGAGATAATGTATAAGCTGGATCTATTTTTGAGGGAGCTCTCCGGATTCAGCAGATTTACATTTCAGCCCGGCGGTGGCTCACATGCCATCTTCACCATAATCTCGATTATACATAAATATCATGAGCTCAGAGGTGAGGGGGAGAAGAGAGATGAGATCATAACTACATTGCTATCTCATCCATCCAATGCAGCTGCTCCAGCTGTGAAGGGTTATCGCGTAATAAGTCTCTATCCGAACGAGTCTGGATTGGTTGATGTTGAAGCATTGGAGAAAGCTGTTTCTGAACGTACAGCAGGCTTTATTGTGACGAATCCTGAGGATACAGGGATCTTCAATCCAAGGATTAAGGAGTTCACAAAGATTGTGCATGGTGTGGGGGGATTGTGTGCATATGATCAGGCCAATGCAAATGGACTTTTGGGAATTATTAGAGCGGTGGACTGCGGCTTCGATTTAGGCTTCTTTAACTTGCATAAGACGTTCTCGTCTCCTCATGGGTGTGGTGGACCTGCAGTTGGTGCTGTGGGGGTGACAGATAGGTTGGTGGATTTTCTGCCAATTCCAATTGTAGAGTATAATGGTGAAAAGTATTATTTGAATTATGATCTGTCACACTCCATTGGGAAGGTTAGAGAGTTCTACGGTGTCTTTCCAGTAATCCTAAGGGCTTATTCTTGGATAATGAGTCTTGGAGCTGAGGGGATAAGGGAGGTTGCGAGGGTGGCGGTGTTAAATAATAATTATGTTATGAAGAGGATTCTGAGTGAGGTGAAATGTGCGAGTATCTCCTTCCCAAAGACGAAGCAACGTATTGAACAAGTGAGATATAGCTTTGAAAAGCTCAGGGAGGATACTGGAATAACATCAGAGGACGTTATAAGGAGAATGGCTGATTTCGGCTTCCATCTCTGGACAAGCCATCATCCATGGATAATTCCAGAACCATTCACCATAGAACCTACAGAATCATACTCGAAGGATGACTTGGACAAGTATCTTGAAACGTTGAAGAGAGTTGTGGAAGAGGCTTATGAAACGCCGGAGAAGCTTAAGAATGCTCCTCACAATTGCCCAATCCATAAGATCCGCCCTGAGTTCCTAGAAGATCCTGAGAGGTGGGCGATTACTTGGCGGGCATATCTGAAGAAGCGTGAAAAGTGGGAATAATCATATATCCCTCCTATATGCCGTTGGAGGATCTTAATTGAAGAAGTTAGGGTTGATCATTAATCCCATCGCTGGAATGGGCGGTAGAGTCGGCCTTAAAGGAACAGATGGAGAAGAGACCTTGAAGATGGCGTTGAAATTGGGTGCGAAGCCTTGGGCTGAAGATAGAGCGAAAGAAGCGTTGAAACAGCTTCTTCTTCTAAAGGATAGGGTGGAATTGATAACCTACCCTAAAAAGATGGGTGAGAACGCCTCTCTCAGCTGCTCCTTCACCCCTAAAGTGATCGGAGAATTAAAGGGGGAGAAGACCACTGCGGAGGATACTAAGAGGGCTGCAGATGAAATGAGAGTGCTAGGAGTTGATCTCCTCCTCTTTGTTGGTGGAGATGGAACTGCTAGAGATATCTATGATGCCATTGATCGAAGTCTCGTTGTACTTGGAATACCTGCCGGGGTCAAAGTTTTCTCAGCTGTCTTCGCAGTTAATCCAGTTGTTGCAGGGGAACTTGCAAGGTTGTTTTTGATGGGGGAAATTAGGGAGGTTGTTGATGCGGAGGTGTTGGATATTGATGAAGAACTATTCAGGAGAGGCAAACTATCCACAAGGTTATATGGATATCTTAAGATTCCGGTTAAACGTGGATATACCTCAGGCAGCAAGTCAACTACACCTATGAGCGAGAGATATAATAAAGAGGAGATTGCAGCGGAGATCCTAGATGAGATGTCTGATGAATACTACTATATAATTGGACCTGGAACTACAACAAAAGTGATAATGGAGTTTCTAAATCTGGATTATTCCCTACTCGGAGTAGATATCATTCATAAGAAAAAGCTGGTTGGAAAAGATTTAAATGAGAAAGAGATTCTCGAGACGATAAGAGGTCGGAAGGCAAAGATTATAGTCACCCCCATAGGTGGGCAGGGATATCTTTTTGGGAGGGGAAATCAGCAGATCAGTCCAAAGGTTATTAGGGAAGTGGGTAAAGATAATATCATCATCGTCTCGACAAGAAATAAACTTAGATCTTTGAGTAGAAGGACATTATTGGTCGATACAGGATCAGAGATTTTGGATAAAGAGTTAAGTGGATACTATCGAGTAGTTACAGGATATCGTGAGAGGGCAATCTTCAAAGTTTCCAATCGAGTCGAGGATTAGAATAAAAGACTTTAGAGATTAGATGTTACTGTTGGAGTTGCATTTTATAGTAAAGTTTTCATGGCTTGGCTGATTGATTTCTTGAAGGCTGAAGATACGAGAACAACTGTGCCTCTGACAAGGCTGATAGCTGATGTCACTCTAACTTTTAAGGAGAAAAGTGATAATGAGTGGGAGCAATTCTTGCAACATTTATGTTCAATGCTGGAGGTGCATGGGACAATGCGAAGAAACTTATAGAATCTGGTCTTCTTGGAGGTAAAGACACACCAGCTCATGCATCATCAGTGATTGGAGATACTGTAGGAGATCCATTAAAAGACAGTGCTGGCCCAAGCTTATATATACTTATAAAATTAGTGAGCATAGTCTCCATAACTTTACTTCCACTTTTCGTTAAATATGGCTTGAAATTAATGGTGTAACAGTCGACCTGTAGTGCCGGGGGCGGGATTCGAACCCGCGGAAACCGGAATTCACCGTTTTCTTAACCCCTCAATCCTTTCTGATTATGAGTCCGGCGCCCTGGGCCAGGCTAGGCGACCCCGGCTCCATGTAAAAAGCTTACTCTTTTTCTTTATAAGTTTAACTTCAAGTTTAACTGAGCAAAATTTATTAACCCGGTTAACCGTTTCAAATTTGTGCACCGCCGGCCATAGGCAGTAGGGAAACACCCGGTCTCATTCCGAACCCGGAAGTTAAGCCTACTGCCGCACTTCCGAGTACTGGTGTCCGAGAGGCACTGGGAAAGGGGTGTGCTGGCGGTGCATTAAACTACAAAAACGATTTTCCACAATTCTTTCAGGAGACAAACAAATTTATTAATATCCTCTATATTTTAATGCAGGTTGGAGGCTATCGTTGAAGTGGAGTTCATAGATGCTACTCTCTCAATATTTGGTGATTCTTCCAACTCAATAATAATAGATATCCTATATTTTCTAGTGTTTGCATTTGTGATAACTTTTCTCAATCAGCGTGTCCAAATATGGATGTGGTTGAGAGATGCGGAGAACGCTCTTAGAAGATTAAACTTCCTATTGTCACGTGCAAAGCAAACGGCAATTAAACGTGTAAAAGAGCTGGGCAAACCAGATTTCGATCCGTCACCTATGATCGAAGATTTCCTCGATTTCTTCATAATTGAACCCGTCGATCTTGATCCTAGAGGAATCATAGAAAAACTAGATCATCTATTAAATGTTAGAGATAATCGTATCGAAGCATTCATTAAACGTATAGCACCCAACGTCTCATCTGAAGATCTTCCCAACCTGGAAGGTTTACTGGAAACAGTCATAGTTCTCAACACCCTTTACAGAGAGATAAGACATTTACTATTACTGGGGAAGAAGACGAAGAACATGGTATTTATAATGCAGCTTCAAATGAACCTTCCTCTTCTCATGAAGTATGCTGAAGCATTCTACAATGCTGTAGATGCATTTTCAAATGGCAAGCCTATCGGCGACGGTGTTGGAGCATTAGTTGTAGCCAAGCTTATCTATGGAAAACCTCACAGGGAAATTGCTGAAAAAATCGTAGCATCAGAGTTCGATTATAAGGGTAGGAGAATTATAGCTTTAAAAGCTAAAGGTCCAGGTGCAGAGGTAGGTAAACCGGGGGAGGCGATAGCTAGAATAATAGCTGAAAATGGAGGAAATATAAGCCGCATTATAATGATAGATGCTGCATTGAAACTTGAAGGAGAAGAAACTGGAAGGGTGGCTGAGGGTATAGGTGCTGCAATAGGCGGCCCTGGAGCTGAAAAATATAAGATAGAGGAGATTGCAACAAAGTATAAAATTCCTCTAGATGCAATTGCAATAAAAATGTCCCTTGAGGAGGCCATTAACACCATTAAGAAAAATATAGTTATGGCTTCTGAAAAAGCGTTAAACAAACTTCTCGCAATTATTGAAGAGAGAGTTCATGAAGGTGAAACTGTAATTGTAGCTGGTATAGGTAATACTCTTGGAATTTCCCAATAGGAGGCTATGAAATGAGTAATCTTAAAAACAATATTTTCCTCATCCTATCGGTAATTCTCTCATTATTTTCATTAATTCTATTAAGTTTGGGATTATTTGAACTTCAAAGAGTAGGCGACTTCAACGCATTCTCCATGGATTATTTCATTTCGGGTTTAGTCTGCCTCTCCCTCTCATTTTACTTATCATATCAGCATAGAAAAATCATGAAGCTTCGCCTGCTAGGAAGGCATCTGACGATCACAGTCGTTAAATGTTCCAATCCCTCCTGCAATTTCAAAGAGGAAAGAGAATTCAAAGTAGGAGATTACATATTTAAAAGGATTGGCCAATGCCCCAAATGCAATGGAGACTTATACATATATTCCATTTACGCCCAACCTCTGAAAAAATAAATTCACACTAATTTATCCATTAACTCTTCCATTAAATCAATCTCTTCCTTCAATTCTCCTCTTATCCTATTCATCAGGCTCTGCATCTTCTCCAAAATTATCTCCTTAATCTCTGCAACTCTCAGTATAATGCTCTTCTTCTCTTTTTCATGAATTCTCCTGAAAATCTCCTCAGTATACCATTCCACCGCTTTCTCAGAGGGAGCTGAAATCGCCTTCTCCCATAGTGACTGTCTTATTATGGCTCTCACCATTAACTTTATGGTTTCCAAGTCAACTTTATATGTGTTTATCTTTAACTGCGGCTTCACATCTAAATTATCCTTCTTTAATAATGTGCAATCTCTGGGAACTACCTGAACAATATTGTTATCCACTATTACTTTTATAGGTGGATGATAATATAGAAAGAAATTATCTATTAATGGTTTTTCCAATCCAATTATGCTTAAATAATTGTATATTGATGGTATTATACATTCTTTATCCTTCAATTCCTGCCCTATAGCGAGATAAGCTATCTGCCTCCTGCTTTCAGCTATATTGATACATCCTATTGAAGGAGTAATCTTCAATCCGAAATCCCCGCTTACTCTCATAATCTCCTTTAGTATCTTTTCTGTTAAATTTACTATTTTACGAATTTCCATGCACTTTTCAGGAGAAATCCATCTTGATGGAATTATGAACCCAAAATTACTTTTATAAAAATATCCGGCACATATAGCCTCAACATCGTTCATCATCCATCTCCTTCTTGGAAATGAAAATCGTAACATTTTAATTTTTCTTCGTGAACATAGTTATTAAGCCATATATCATTCTGTTAACAAGTGGTGGCGATCATGTACTTTTCCAAGATATTATCAAAACTGCATAGTTTAACTTCTCTTCTTAAAAACTTCTTCCCTATCATAGGCGTTATACTCTTTATACTTTTTGCAGGGGGCTCCATTTATTCTATGGTTGAACCTTCAATATGGGCTTATCCTATGGGTTCCAGATTCACTTTCATAATGCCGTTTCTCGATTATCAAACGATCGTTGAATCCGTAGTTGTATTAATTTTACTTCTTGGAGGAACACTTGGACTGTTCCTTACCGAGCGTGGAAGTAGAATATCCTCAGATCCAAAATATGCAAGCATCATTCTTGGAATTGGAGTAGCCCTCTTCATCTTCTCATTCATTCTTCTACAATATTTGTTAGCTATAAAGATAGGATGGATATAACTTACCAAGGTACATCTTTTATTTTTAGAAGATATGCTATTAAATTTGTTGCAATATGTATTGGTATGGTTACAAGAATTATCGTTACAGCTTCCATCAAACTATAGTGGCTGAAGAAACTTGAAAATGTTACAGCCCCTATGATAAACGCTACTTGATCTAAGATTGGTGCAGACTTTCCACTCTCTATTCCCATCCTCCTCTTTATGAAAGATCCTAGAAGATCACCGATCATCGCTCCCAAAGATAAGGAAACCCCTCTTAAAGGATTATTCATATCTTGCAGATATCCAAAGATAGTTCCCACAACAGTTCCCGTGAGAAATCCTTCTACAGTTTTATGTGAACCAAATATGGGTTTGCCGTCGATGAATTTTTTATTAAAATCTATCGGCTTTCCCTTCTTAATTAAGAGTACTGGTGAAGCATTTGCAACATATGCTGGAAAAAATTTCCATATGATATATAGAATGAACTTATATGCCTCCATATAATATACCTCTCCCAACAATTCTGAATGGTATTCTAATCTCCGGAACTATCTTTCCACCAATCTTCTCCACAACTATATATCTTCGATCCCTGTATTTTTCAAGTCTTAAAATATTGTCAGTCCAATATTTTAAAACGTTTGAGGCAACAACCTCCTCTCTCTCCTCACCCATAATATCTCTTACCTGTCCAGTAATTAGGACCGCTATCCCCTTCTTGGAAGCTGTCTTCAACAAGGCTAACTGCTTATTCAATTCCTTATTAGCCTTTATTCCAACATTTCTATCTGCAATTACATTTCTATACTGGCCTGTTATCGTATCGATAACTATAAGTTTAACTTTTGGCGTTATGAAATATTCAAGCCGATCTATAATCTCCATCTGTTTTTCAAAATTATCCAGCATGAATACTATTACTCTTTTAGCCTCTTCCACTCTGTTCTTCCCCAAAATTTCAATAATCCTTTCAGCTGCAAATGGTTTTTCACTTGAAAAATAAATAGCGTTAAATCCCATTGAGATACAATTAGCGGTTGTAGTCATCGCGAATGACGTTTTTCCGGTTCCTGAATCTCCATAGATCAACACCATTTCACCTAATCTAACTCCTCCTCCAAGTATTCTATCAACTTCTGAAAGCCCTAAGGATATTGCTTTAACTTCTCCTTCTCCAGCCTTCTCCACAATATCACCTTATCTTTACAAAGAATATATAATCCTCATTCCATTAATATTATAAATGGTTCTCCCTAATCGGAATTTGTGGTGATTTAAACCTTGCGGAAAATAGGCTTACTAGTGAAGAATCCTAGAAAACATTACATGCTACTTAAAGCCATGAAGGAGTTTAATCTATCCTTCATCGACATTTCCTTTGAGGATTTAAATAAACTTCCAAGATCAGTTAAGATCCTGCTGGTCGACGACCCGTCTATTAAAGAGAAATTGAATTCTTCCTTCAAAATCGTATTGGTGAATGAAGATCCACCTGAAAAGTTGATCTTCAAAATTCAAAGTCTCCTTCACGGCAAAGAATTTTTCAATTATCTAATCATAGGAATTGATCCAGGCTTCACATATGGCGTAATGGTTTTAGGAGACGGCTTCCCCATAATATCCAAAACCTTTAATGAAGTAGATGATCTAATAAGTTTCATTAAAGACGTCCTCACCTTCTGCCCCTCAAAAGAGAGAATCATTAAAATTGGGCGTGGTGGGGGAAAATACCTTGAGATTTTGCTGAAGAAATTGAAGAAAAATTTTTTAAACTTCCCCTTAAAGTCAAATATCGAACTGGTGGATGAATCATCATTAACCTCAATCTCTGCTAGAAACTTCGCATTTAACGTGGATGTTGAAGCCGCATATAATATTGCGTTAAGTAAAGGTGAAAAAATAAAGTGGGGTTCCAAAATATGAAATTAAACCTGTCCAAAAATAAAATTATAAAAGTGGAAGGACCAGCATTCGTCAATGTACTTGAAGGGAGAATATACGTTTTAGGGAGAGAACTGACCCCTAAAGACTCAACGGTGGTTCCGCGTTCGAAAGTTATGATCTTTAAAGCAGTTGAGAATTCCATTCTAGAGTTAAAGTTGGGTGAGGGAGGATCTTTCGAAGAGCTTGACGAAATACTTATTCCAAGTGAATGGAAGCTGTCTGCTGAGAAGATTCTCAATTTTAACAAACCAATCAAAATTCTCGTTCTAGGCGATGTTGACTGCGGAAAATCCACTTTTTGCACTTTTCTTGCAAATGAATCTTTCAGTCACGGATATAAAACTGCAATAATAGACAACGATCTGGGACAATCAGATATAGGTCCTCCAACCACTATCGGCCTAGGCTTCGTAAACAATTATATAACACTTCTCTCCGAGATACCTTTGCAGGATGCCTTCTTCGTCGGTTCAAACTCGCCTAGAAACTTTATTGACCGTGTAATTATAGGTGCCCGAAAAATGCTGGATAAGGCGTTAAAAAATAACTACGAAATAATAATTGTAAATACTAGCGGTTGGATTACAGGGATCGGCGCCAGAACCCTGAAAACATCCCTAATTTTATCGTTGAACCCGAATGTTATTGTTGCCATTCAGAGAGCCGGCGAACTAGAACACATACTGAAACCTATACAGAATTTAAATATGTTTAACATTATCAGAATGCCTCCAATAAGATCCATAAAAGCTAGAAGTAAAAGTGAAAGGAAACTTATACGTGAATCGGCATATATGAAATATCTCATGAAATCCAAGGTTAGAATATTCAGCTTGGATAAGGTAGGTTTACTCTACTCCATTTTAGGCTCAGGCTTCCCTCTATCCAAAAAAGATCTCAAATCTTTTGAATCACTGCTAGGAATCCCCCTAATATATGGAGAATCATCTCCAGATTCACTTCTACTAGTACTCTCCTCCCCCATCGAAGACGAAGATAGAATATCTCTCATAGATTCTCTTAAAAAGAAAACCGGAAAAGAAACGGTAATCTTACTGAGTAGAGGATTTGAGAGAGGCGTTCTAGCTGGACTTTATAATGGAGAAGGCTCATTTATCGGGCTAGGAATAATAAAGGAGATCAACTTTAATAGAAGAACCATTGAAATTTCCACTCCAGTAAGAGGTGAAATAAAACTGATAGCAATTGGAAGCTTAAAATTGTCAGGAGATGGAAAGGAGCTGGGAAAGCTGCCTCCATGGATTCTTTAACATGCCCCACATCGATATTGCAGAATAATATGATCTTTCATAGACTTTAACATGAAATACAAAGAAATTAATATATATCGCCAATCATTTTTTTCTTGGGGCGATAGAGATGGCAATGGGCGCAAAGTCTGCCACAATTGGCCAAATAGGTGGAATACCCGTTCTAATACTTAAGGAGGGCACCAGCAGAACCTTCGGAAAAGAAGCACAGAGAGTTAATATAATGGCTGCTAGGGCAGTTGCCGAGATAGTGAGAAGTTCTCTCGGCCCTAGAGGAATGGACAAAATGCTCGTGGACAGTTTAGGCGACATTACAATCACAAATGATGGTGCAACAATTCTGGATGAGATGGATGTTCAGCATCCAGCTGCAAAAATGATGGTAGAAATTTCCAAAGCACAAGATAAGGAAGTTGGAGATGGAACCACCACCGCCGTCATTTTAGCTGGAGAACTGCTAAAAGAAGCTGAGTCACTATTGGAAAAGAACATTCACCCCACAGTTATAATAAATGGCTTTAAAAAAGCGGCGAAGAAGGCTGAAGAAATTCTGAGAAAAATGTCTATCCCAGTAAATCTCGACGATGAAGAAACTTTAAAGAAGATAGCGATGACATCTATCAGTGGAAAAGTAGTATCCGTTGCAAAGGAACACCTTGCGAAGATAGCTGTAAAAGCAGTTAAACAGATCGCTGAAAAGACCGATGACAAACTCTTTGCAGATATCGATCAGATACAGATTATCAAGAAAAAGGGTGGAGGTCTCTTAGACACGGAACTGGTCTACGGAATGATCATTGACAAGGAGGTTGTACATCCCGGTATGCCTAAAAGGGTTGAGAATGCTAAGATAGCTCTGCTGGACTGTCCACTAGAGGTTGAGAAGACAGAGATAGATGCTGAAATAAGAATTACCGATCCCGAACAGATGAGAGCTTTCCTAGAAGAGGAAGAGAAAATACTGAAATCGATGGTTGAAAAGATCAAAAATATAGGGGCAAATGTAGTTTTCTGTCAGAAGGGAATTGATGATATAGCTCAACACTACTTGGCTAAAAATAAGATACTTGCCGTTAGAAGGGTGAAGAAGTCTGACATGGAGAAACTGGCCAGAGCTACAGGTGCAAGAATAGTAACTAACATCGACGATCTAACTGAGAGCGATCTTGGAGCAGCAGGCCTAGTGGAGGAAAGAAAAGTTGCAGATGAAAAACTAGTATTTGTAGAGGATTGTAAAAATCCGAGATCAGTCAGCATATTGATCAGAGGAGGATTAGAGCGTCTCGTCGATGAAGCTGAAAGAGCAATTAAAGATGCTTTATACGTAGTTGCAGATGTTGTAAGGGAGCCTAGAATTGTTGCTGGAGGCGGTGCACCAGAAGCTGAAGTAGCTAAAGTTTTAAGAGAATATGCTGTAAGTGTCGGTGGTAGAGAGCAGCTGGCAATAGAGGCGTTTGCCAATGCCATAGAGGTTATTCCAAGAACGCTTGCAGAGAACGCTGGCTTAGATCCAATAGATATATTGACAGAGCTGAGAGCATTACATGAATCTCAGGAGAATAAGTGGTATGGTGTCGACGTATTCGAGGGTAAACCCATAGACATGTTTGAGAAGAATGTGCTTGAACCATTGATTGTGAAAACTAACGCCATAAGCTCTGCTGTGGAGGCAGCTGGGCTTATCCTTAGAATAGACGATATAATTGCTGCCACAAAGTTCGAGGAAGAAAAGGAAAAGGAGAAGAAAGGGCCTGAAGAAGAGGAAAGTGAATCAAGCATCTAGAATAAAATAAATCACCTATTTTTTACAATTTACCTATTCTTGTTTTCTTTTATATTTGAAACATATCTTGCAGAAACCATTGCATGGGCTTTATCAAAGGGTTCTAAATGTACAGTGTCCAGTATGTCAAATCCCCCTTCCTTTAAATAGTTTATTTCCCTTCTATAAATTTCAGAAGGCTCCAATGTAACATCTATGCTTCTCGCTTTAATGGCCAGCATGATCATGCCACCATATTTAAGAAACATTTCGGCATTTGCAACTAGCAATTTTGCCTGTTCAGGTTGAGCTACATCACAATAAATACCATCAACTTTTGGCACCATTGTTCTATATAGGGAAGGCATACGAGCATCTGCCAGGATAGGTATAATGTTTCTCCGCTTCTCACATACTGTTAATAATTTTCTGAATACTCTGGGAGCGAACTCTACAGAATATACTTTGCCATCGGCACCTACAATATCGCTGACATGGCTTACAGTAGTTCCAGCTGCTGCGCCAAGATAGAGAATTTTAAAGCCCGGCTTTACAGCGATTTCTCTGATATTCTTTAATATTGAGGCTGCCAATTTACTTCTATATGCATTCCATATTCTATATTCCACCCCCTCATGGGATATCAACTGTTCTCCGTAAACTTTGAAGCTGGGAGCTAAATTTACAGTTGCAAGTTTCTTAGATCCGTCTTCAAGCTCCACCCAATATATACCATCAAATTTTTCATGCGGATAGACTTGCAATTATACTACCTCCTCTTCCTCTTCTTTTTACTTCTCTTCTTTCTTTTCATAATTGGAGCATGCTTTTTAGGGCGATTGGCATAAATTTTCTTTATTTCTTCAATCCTTTTATTTAAATCCTCCTTTAAATCGTCAGCCATATATGTTCCTGAGAAAGCATCAACTCTTGCAGCAATAGTCAGCTTTCCAGCTAAGGCTCTCGCAATCTTTCCCCTTTGCCATCTCGGAGCTCTATGAACTTCAGGGCACTGAAATATTACGCCATGTTTAGGCGGCTTTGCACCTGTACGTAGAGCACGGAACAACGCTTTCTCCGCTCCTAAAACCTGTATTGTACTGGCAGGAAGCTTAGCTAACTCCTCCAATCCTCCTGCAAGTGATATTAATCTGGCACCTATAAGCGGTCCCACTATGGCTTTAATATTTGGTGCCACTTCATCCATGGTTTGATCAATGTATTTTTCAAGTTCTTCACGCATATCATATAGATGCATAATTATACTTGCAAAGTTCATTATGGGTTTAACATCGAATTCAGCTATATTTGCTCCAATAGAATTGTTTGCTGCATAAATAATTTCCTTAACTCTATCGGAGGAAACTTCCATTTTTAAAAGCTTTTTCTCAGAGAAATTTTTTCGCAATCCGAAGAACTTTACCATTTTAACATACATTTTATGATCCTTTACAATGTTGTCAAGCTCGGGAAAGTGAATGCTATACCATTCCCTTAACCTTGAAACTAAAAGATTTATAGTCTTATTTACATCATCTATCGTGTTAATTGACTGTGCTACTAGAAGATCTCTTTTTTCAGCAGCCTCTCTAAGCTTCATCTTTGAGAGAACCAGAGAAATCTCAGAGAGGTATTCATTGAATTCTTTAATGGTGGAGAAGATTCCTAATTTCAATGCAGTCTCCTCAAATTTATTTCTAACCTTCTTCGCCACATCGTTTCCAGGTATAATCTTTACTTCTACACCTGTCAAATCCTTCAGCTTCGGTGCTATTGAATCATCTTCAACTATCAACACATCAAGGTTAAGTTTTCTCATCTTATTGCAGAGGGCTACTACTTCCTCTATGACCTCTCCTTTCTCCAATTTCAGCAATTTTTCAGCTGTCATATAGATGTTTTTCGGCATTTTCTCATGTAAAAGTATGTTTCCATCATCATCGCAGAGAAATATCGCAAAGAAACTTTCAATTAAATAGCCTCTATTACCGTTCAATCTTATTCACCAACCATTTAAATGAATCACCAGCAACAATTTAAAGTTTATACAATATATTTATGTAAAGGGTTAAGATAAGTGTCTTCCGCTGAAATAAAAATCCTAATTTCATCCCTCAAATTGAAAAATCCATTCATATTAGCGTCAGGTATTTTGGGAACGACAGGCGCTATCCTCAGAAGAGTAGCGGAAGCGGGAGCAGGAGCAGTGACAACAAAATCCATTGGAATAAAGGCTAGAAGGGGATATCCAAATCCAACGATAGTGCAACTTGATATAGGTTTCATCAATGCAATGGGCCTTCCAAATCCAGGTGTAGATGAATTTGTAGATGAAATAAAAAAGGCTAAAATGGGTGGTGTACCAGTCATAGCATCTATATTCGGTGTAGACGAGAAAGAATATGTTGAAGTGGCATGTAAACTCGAAAAAGCTGGAGCAGATGCCATAGAGCTTAATCTTTCATGTCCACATGCAGGAGGTATCCTACATTTTTCGCAGAATCCAAAAGAAGCCTATAGAGTAGTCAAAGCTGTAAAGGACTCCGTGAAAATCCCTGTATTCGCAAAGCTCTCAGCCGAAGTGGCTGATATTACGGAGATAGGGAGGAGCGTAGAGAAGGCTGGAGCAGATGCAATAACAGCCATAAATACTTTAAAAGCCATGGTCATAGATATAAAGATGAGAAAACCGATATTGTCAAATATTTATGGAGGGCTGAGTGGAAAAGCTATAAAGCCAATAGCAATTAGATGCGTATATCAGTTATATAGAGAAGTCGGCATACCAATTATAGGTGTAGGTGGAATAACAACATACGAAGATGTTGTAGAATTTCTCATGGCAGGTGCAAGCGCTGTACAGATCGGATCTGCAATAGCTATAAGAGGGCTTAAAATATTTAAGGAGTTGGAGAATGAATTGAAGAAATTTATGGAAAGAGAAGGTTACAGCAAAATAAGGGATCTTGTTGGAATAGCACATGGAGGGGGCTGAATGAAACCGATTCCAAGCAGAATAATCTCAATTGTAGACGAAGCATTATACAGAAAAACATTAACCGTCGAAAATGAGTTTGTTGCGAGAAGAGCTAAACCAGGCCAATTCATAATGGTATGGATACCTGGAATAGATGAAATACCTATGAGTCTATCACGTATTGGAAAATGTGAAATATCTTTCACGGTGCACAAAATCGGAGAAGCAACTGAAAAGCTTCATAATATGAGAATTGGCGACTATATAGGTGTTAGAGGACCCTATGGTACATGCTTTAAAAAAGTAGATGGCAATGTGCTGATAGTTGGAGGAGGAACAGGCATGGCGCCTTTAATGCCCCTAATTACAGAGATTGCAGAAGACGGAAATGTTAAAATTGCTGTGATAAATGGAGGAAAAACAGCTAAAGAATTATTATTTATAAATACACTTAAGGAGATGAAGCATAGAGGAAAGATAAGAAAATTAATATTCACTACGAATGATGGAACAATGGGAATTAAGGGAACCGCTGTTGATGCAGCTAGAAAAATATGTGGAGAATGGAAGATCGATGAAATCTATACATGTGGTCCAGAGTTAATGATAAAAGAGCTGATCCAAGTAGCCAAGGAACACGGCATCCACATGCAAGCATCCCTGGAGAGATATATGAAATGCGCTATAGGCATCTGCGGATCCTGCGTATTGGATCCTCTAGGCCTAAGAGTATGCAAAGATGGACCTGTATTTCCTCTAGAAATCCTTGAAAAATTAACTGAACTAGGAGTATATAGAAGGGATGCTTCAGGAAGAAAACGAAGAATAAAGCATTAAATTTAAGTATCTAAACTATCATTTCAAGTAACGGTGATATTTATGCCAAGTCACGGCTCACTTACAAAGGCAGGGAAAGTCAGATCAGCAACACCTAAAATTCCAGCTAAACCTAGGACCAATCCGTTTCCAAGGAGAAGGAGCAGAAAGAATTATTTCAGAAGAATTGTAATGGGCGGGGTGCCTTGGAAGAGAAGGAGAAGATAATTAAACTATTTTCTTGAGATTAACTTTTCCAGCCATTCATCGATCCATTTATGAAACGATTTTAACCCTTGAACGGCTAAGGTGTGAAAAAGATTTAAAAGCAAATCTCTAACATCTGAAGTCCACATTAAAACAGCAATATCAAGAGAATAATTTGGAAAATAGCATCGGGGAGTTTCAATTATAAAGCGGTTTGTACCGATCCTGCGGAGAGCATGCTCCTTAAATATTAAACTATCATCAGACATTATGGAGTTCCATGCCTTTCTAAACTCCCTATCCACAGGGGATAGAGAACCCTCAACCCTCATTATTTTATCAAGAATTCCTGAATATTTCAATCTTAACTTTTTCATTGCCTCCTCCTTTCCCATTCCATTAAGCAAATATTTTCGCATATCATCATCAATATATTTCATAACTAGTGTTAAAATGTCGAACTTAGCAACTTCACCACCATAAAGCTTTAATAATTTAATCATTTCCTTCTTAAAATCGCTTGACGAGAACTCTTTAATTCCATCTAAGAAGCGGATGAGAAGACTTCTCTGAGCTACATCATATTTCTCTATGCTAATTTCAAGATCACAATACATAGGTGGAGTGCGGTCGCCATAAATCTTAAGTGAAAATATAAGCCCTCTCTGCTCCATAGAGATAAATAATTTTCCCCTTGAAATTTCCGAAAACATTTCTATGAGTTTTTTCAGAGAGGCCGGTTTAATGGAAGGTTCAACAGCAAAATGAGATTCCATAAAATTTCTAACTGTAAACGATAAGTCGATGTTTTCAAAGCATTTTTTACATTGACTTAACTCCATTAAAATATCATTTAATCCATATCCTTGCAGTAATAAATCACGTAAAACATCTTGTAAAATCTTCCTCCTCACCCTCTTTATTCTCTCTCTAATAATAGTTGAATTGAACTTAACGCCTCTAAGAAGCCTTAAAATTTCATCATCATTTTTACCATGAAGTATTAAGCATTTAATCCTCCAATCAAGCGTCATTGCCACATCAACATTAAACAATAAATAGCAGGGGAAAATAAAAGGTATTGTGGCGGGGGTGGCCGAGTCAGGTCAAAGGCGCGAGGTTCAGGAGGAGAAATCCGGAAATCCCTCGTGGCGTAGGCCTGCGTGGGTTCAAATCCCACCCCCCGCACCATAATTAAATTTTACTTCACCCTGTAAACTGTCATTCTATTTATAAAATAATGTAATATTACACCTGCTAGAAAACCTACTGCCAAATTTGTGAAAAATGATGTTGCTCCAATAGTTAATACTTCAATTAACACTAATCCTCTAAGTTTAACCATAATTTTCCAAGTTTTAAGCTTGCAAAGAGAAGCATTATACCAATATTGATATTGGAAAACCTTGAAAACTGTTGTTATAGAATCTGATAGAAATAGAGCAAAAATTTCAATTAATCCCTCCATTATCATAGCTCTCCTGTTCTCCCTCCAAAAGTATTGAGAAGCAAAGTCCCCAGCACCATGACACATCGAAACACCCCCTATAAATGGGAGAAAAACATTCATAAACCCCATATTTACCGCAAGGTTCTCTTCTTTAATCTTCCTATTAGGAAAAACATTCGTTAACCGCTAAACAAGTAGCCAATATCGCATTAGAGAAGGTAAGTACTGTTTGAGCTAAGACCACCAAAAGTAAATTTAAATTGATATCCTGAACATTTGGAATATAAATTGATGGGGTTCATGATTGATAGGCTTTTATAGATAAATGTGAATTTTGGTCTATCAACCGTTTCTCCATCATCGAGCTTGAAGGCTCTAATGGAGCTTTCGGGGTAACCCTGAGCCCCACATCTGAAGGTTTAAAACAGCCACAATGTCTCTATCCATAATAAACTCACATTTTTTACACTTCATCAATCTGCCCCGATAGGCTACCATGGTAGCCTGACAGAAGGGGCAGGTCTTAGACGAATTAGCTGGATTAACATATTTAACTGGTAATCCGAGCCACTTTAACTTATATTTAAGCATGAACTGAAATGTTCTAGCATTTCACTTTGATAGTTTGCGATTGAGCTTCTTGGACTTGCTGAGTGTTCTGCCTTTTATTCCTTTCAAGTCTTCCAGTATTGCTCGCTCTTAATTTCAACTAGCATTCTAGCTATCTTAGTCGTCAACTTGTGCATGAAGTCTCTAGCTCTATTTCTTTCACGCATTTTGTACTTCTCCATTAGCCTCCTAGCTGTCTTTGGCTTGCTTTTAAAGAGCTTCTGTATCTTCTTCCTCTTAATTTCATAGACTCTGTGAATGTGATATAGTGGCTTTAAGCAGAATTTGACTACTTCGTCGTTGATTAGTGCTGTTATGTTAGTTAAGTTTACATCAAAGCTACTCCACTTCTCAGCTTTCAATTTAACTTCCTTCTTAAATGTGATAATCAGCTCGCCCTCCTTTAGTATTAGCCCTCCAATTGAAGTATAGTCTCTTGGTAGCCACTCAAACTCCTTTAAGTCAACTACGAGGTATCTTCTTCTCGGCTCAATACTGACTTTCAGTACTTCATTCTTGCATGTGAAGAGAGTTGTCTTGATGTAGACGTTTTTCTTAGTGATTTCAGGTTTTGATTTTGCTTTTCCTCTATTGTATAGCTTAACCCACCCCTTGACTAAGCCTATGACCGAGTTTATTGCTGAGTCAACGTAGTGCTTAGAGTACTTCCACTTCTCCAGCAACTTACTTCTCAGCTTTCTCCTCTCATCCTTATTGAAATGTAAGTGTGCTTTTCTACTACTAGAATACTTGACATGCTTCAAAACTCCACTTAAAGCTTTCTTCTTAACCTCGAAGTAAGCTTCAATAAGGTCTAGTGGAGCTTTTACTGGAACCTTATAAGCCTTAACAACTACTGCTCTCTGCAAAGCTTTTCAACTTCGCTCTTGGGAACCCTATACTGACCACTAGGAAGACGAACAACCCTAATCTTACCCTCGCTAATCCAGCGATAGAAAGTTCTGCGACTAATCTTCAACAACCTCATAACTTCACTGGGCTTCAATAGCTCTTCCATTAAAGACACTCATCGACAAAAAATGACAATAAAAACATAATAAATATTTATCGAACAAAGAAACAGTTAACTTGGCGAAACAGTTTCACTTCAAGAAGCTAAGAAAATAAAATGGATCATAATGAGCTAAAAATGGGCCCGGTGGGATTCGAACCCACGACCCCCCGGTTATGAGCCGGGTGCTCTACCGAGCTAAGCTACGGGCCCCCATATATTTCTCACATATTTTCATATTATTAGGTTTTCCCTTAATGTGGCGCCGGGGGCAGGACTTGAACCTGCGACCAACGGGTTAACAGCCCGCCGCTCTACCATGCTGAGCTACCCCGGCCCATCTTATAGATATTACAGTTAAAATTTAAGTTTGTTGGAAAATAAAGTGGTTAAGATTATTTAATCCTTTATAGTTTCCAATATTGAAGTGATATTCCAAAGTTGTACTCTTGTATGGGTGGGCATATTCGGATCCTGAGCTATTTCTTCAAGTATGGTTATGGCGTTTGAAGCTCGGACACCAGGAGTATACTTCGTTGTTTGTAAGGCTTTTATAGCTTCACTTGCCGCTCTTCTAATATTTCTCGGAACACTGGTATCGTCAACTATTCTCTGAAGCAGATTTATGGCTTGTTGAATTTTATCCTCAACCATTCCGTCACCCTCCCTAAACACAATCTACAATAGGCAAATTTAATTTTATCCTCATATAAATTTTACACGAGTCGTTAAATCATCTTAGGTGATCTAATGAGTGAAGATAAGAGAAAATTAAAGGAAATGGCTGAAATGCTCAGAAAAGGTGCAACCATGTTAAATCAGATATGCCCGGAATGTAAGGTACCATTGTTCAGATTGAAAGATGGAACCGTGATCTGTCCTTCATGTAAAAGAAAAGTTCTATTTGTAAGTGAAGATGATGCAAGCCAACTGCCAATTATGGCTAAATTGAAATTGGAGGAAGCATTATCTGCAAAAATAGTTATGCTGGCTGACAAAATTAATAATACTATGGATCTTGATGAATTATGCAAACTGGCTGAAACAGCAAGTGTAATATTAAACTTGATGGATGAATTGAAAAGCCGAAAAGGAAAATAGAAAATGGCTTTTTCAAAGAGTAATCGTTGGAAAAATTTTAGAAAACCCCTTCAATATTACCATTACATAGCATACTATTATACAGATGAAAAGATTTATGGAAAGATTAGAAGTATAATTATAGATGCGCTATGCAGCTTGAATGAAATGGAACTAGCTTTAAAAACATCCATAGCGGGAGTGGAAGGAGAGGTTGATGCTAAAGCAAGGTTAAATGTTAGAATGCCAATTAAGCATAAAGTGAAAAAAATTACTGAGAAAAGGAGAAGGTCATTGAAGAAAAAATTATCTAAGAATGATGGAATTCTACATGTGAATATAATAATAAAATACACATATATGAAAGATGAGAAGAGAAGTTATGCATGGGCGGATAAATATCATCTCGACATATTTTTCTCCAATGGAATAATCGCCCTAGGTATTCTGCATGAAAAGGGTTTAAGGCGTATATCCCCAAGAGATCTTGCGAAAATCATATATTTTCAAGCGATAAAAATGATGAGGAAGAAAGGGATAGAACCCCGTCTAAGAGAGCTTAAAGAAATCTTTTGAGGAGGAGCAATGCCCCGTAAGATTAGCAGATATCTATTCAAAGTAGCCAATAAAAATATTTGGTGGTGCGACTACTGCAACATGCCTATACTTAAACAGTTATGTCCAAGATGTCATGAAAAGGGACGAAGACTTATTCTCTCATTACCTGGAGATGTTAGACCAGCTTGGAGAGAAGATCTAAACTTGATGAGAAATATCATTGACAACGAATATGGAAATGGAATAGGTAAAAAACTGCTTCCTGACGATAAAATAATTCTCATAAACAAAATACCTTGGCTAGATAGAATGGAGGAGATAATAGTAGATGGATATCCGATAGGAGCTGTATTCTTTGATCTTACACGATGGCGATTTATGCCGAAGAGTGAGGGAGCTAAAAGAATAAACTGTTATGGAGGTGGAAAACGGGTTCTGATTGATGAAGGCGCTGTAAAAGCAATCCGTAACGGAATGAACATTATGGTTGGAGGCATTAAAAGCATTGATGGAAACGTGGAGAGAGGTGACTATGTGATAGTAGTTTCAAGGAGAGGTGACGTGGTAGCAGTGGGGAAAGCGAGATTCAGCAGCCGTGAAATCAGGAGGATGCGCAACGGAATGGCAATCAAAGTTAAAGAAATAGTGGATGAAAGCAAGATTAAAGAGAATTCTTCAAAGAGTACTTGGAGCGATTTTCTAAAGGCAAATAAAGGTGAAATAGAAGAGAGATCTGAGAAAACAATAAAATTCATTTCGAAAACTGTAGATAGATATTGGAGTTATGGGAGGAGTATTTCTTTCAGCGGTGGAAAAGATAGTGCATGCCTATTATCATTAGTCTTAGAAGCTGGGATCGATAAAGTCAAGATAGTTTTTCTCGACACGGGAATCGAATTTCCTGAAACAATAAGATATATCCATGATTTTTTAAGAGACCTCAATGTTGAAAACTTATTAATTTACAAGAAAAGCCGAAATGATTTCTGGAGTCTCTTTGAACGTCTAGGTCCTCCTGGAAGAGATTATAGATGGTGCTGTAAAAGCTGCAAACTTTCATCTATGCAGGAAATTGTAAAGGAGTATTTAAATGGGCGATGCTTAACCTTTCTAGGCCAAAGAAAATATGAATCCTATTGGAGGGCATATGAACCCAAAGTGGCGGAAACACATTACATTAAAGGGCAACTAAAGGTTAATCCCATTAGAGATTGGACTGCTCTCGAAGTTTGGGCGTATATTGGAATCCAAAAATTATCGGTAAATCCACTCTATTTCAGAAATTATGTTAGAATAGGTTGCTTCCTATGTCCTGCCAGCGACATGGCCGATCTTCTAAATGTAAGCAAAACACATCCTGATCTCTGGGATAAATGGGAAAGAGCGTTGAAATGTTGGATGAAAAATAAAGGATTCAATGAGAAATGGTTGAGATATGGATTATGGAGGTGGCGTAATCCGCCGAAGATTTGGAAGAATCTAATCGGTTAATAGCTTGAGATTGGTGAAAAGAATATTCTTAATATCCTCAAATATCTCTAAAGCGCTTCTTTCACCTTCAACTATAAACCAATTAAATTTTTTAGCCAGATAAAGATAGCTTGATCGAACCTTACTCAAAAATGTAACATCCTTTTCATATCGATCCTTTCCACATGATAATCTCTTTATCGAAGTCTGAGGAGAAATATCGATAACTATTACAATGTCAGGTTCAGGTAAACCTCTCTCAAGGCAGAGCATCCAATCCAAAGGTAAACCGTTGGCATATCCATATGCCAAACCAGAGGGAATATATCTATCAGCTATAACTATCTTTCCTTCCTTCAACATCCCTTCAATTTTCTCCTTATTCTCCCATCTATTTGCAGCATAAAGTAATTGTCTAACCTCAACGTTAAAGGATATCTTCTCAGTCAGAAAAGCTTTGATTTCTCTTCCAATAGGTGTGGAATAGTCAGGGAAAGCTATGATCTCGACTGGAAAACCATTAGTGCTCAACCATTCTTTCAGCATTTTTGCCTGTGTAGCTTTCCCCGACTTGTCAATACCCTCCAACGCTACAAGACTCATTGAGCATCCCTTCTTTCCCTCAAACCGTTTAGAGTGAAATATATAGTAGTTTATAAATATTTTATTCGGCTGGAAATGTGGAAGAAATGTGCTGAAATACGAGATCCAATACATGGATATATATTTATAAATGAACTTGAAAGAGAGATCATAGATACTGCAACCTTTCAGAGGCTTAGAAGGATAAAGCAGCTGGGCGGCGCATATTTAACGTATCCTGGAGCAGAACACACACGTTTCAGCCATTCCATAGGTACAATGCACTTGGCAGGAGCTCTAGGAGAGCATCTTCTGAGAAATGGAATAATCGAAGAGGAGGATGTTCAATGTCTACGGTTAGCGGCACTTCTACATGATCTTGGACATGGCCCCTTCTCACATGTATATGAAGATATTTCAATTAAATATTTGAATAAAAATCATGAAGACATAACAACTTGGCTTATAAAAGAAAGTGAAATAGGAGAGATCCTGAAAAAGTTTGGATATAAACCGGAGGATATAGCCAACCTGGCTCGTGGCAGAAGAGTAAAAGAGAAGGATTTCTTAGACCAGGTGATTTCAAGTCCATTTGACGTTGACAAAATGGATTTTCTAGTGAGAGATTCACATTTCACTGGGGTACAATACGGTTTAATCGACATTTTCAGATTAATATACTCTATGAATGTGGTGGATGGAAATTTAGCTGTAGAAGTTCCAGGAGCATTATATGCTCTGGAAGCATTTCTAATAGCAAGATATGAAATGTTCAAAGCAGTTTATTATCATAGAACAGTTAGAAGCGCTAATATTATGATCTCCAAGGCAATGGAATTAGCGAGGGAATATCTAGAATTAACAGATTTCAAAACTCCAGAGGAATATCTAAAGCTGGATGATGCATATGTTCTCGTAAAGATAAGGGAGCTGAGAAATGATAAAAATAAAAATTTGCAGATGGCTTGTAAACTTATAAACATGTTGGAAAAAAGGGAACTATTGAAATGTGCATATGAAGTTACAGTTCATACACGTGACAAGTTGATGGCCAGTCTACTTTCAAAAGAGACTGTGAGAAGGGAAATTGAAAGGGAAATCGCGGAGAAGGCAGGAGTTAACGAGGAGTCCGTGCTAATAGATGTTCCCACCCTTCCATCGATCCCCTATAGTCCAAGACAGATAGATCCCATGGAAGTCTTCGTTTTTGAGGAAATCAATGGAAAAAGAAGAATTCACAGAATGAGTGAGATATCAGGTATAGTGAACGTTTTAAAAGGATACTTTGATGTTGTCAGGGCATATACATTTCAAGAGGAAAGGGAAAAGGTAAAGAAGGCGGCAAGGGAAGTGTTAGGAGAAGGTCCAATCTCAACTAAAATTTCCTTTTAACTTTCTCTGTACTATCTCAACTACTCCTCTACGGCCATCTACTCTTACATAGTCGCCATTGGATATTACATCTATCGGATTCAATGTGAAATCGTCGATGAGAGGAATATTCGATAAAATGCAACCCACAATGGTCACATGATCGGCAATTATGTTTATTATTCCCGCTGGAGCAGTGCCTAATTTACTCATCTGATAGAGAGTATATGCCCCTACAGTGCTACCTTTACCATGCGGAAACACTAAGATTTTACCCTTAACGGAATGCCCTCTCAAATGATGGCTAATATCCGTGATCTTTCCAGAGTATGGGTCGACTCCTCCGAAGAATGAGATAGCTTCCCTTGAAACTAAAGCTTCCCCTTCCCCATAGAATTTCGATAATCCTCTTCCAAATAGAATTATCTTATTCATATTTTTCTCTCCGTAAATTCTTTAATACATGTTTTAATGTCGAGTAGAGAGACTGATGCTTCATGTTTCGAAGAGAGATAAAAAGCAGCCTTACTTGAATTGGTTATAAATTTTCTTCCCTTAATGAGATATGTAGGCATAACTACTGGACATGTGTCGCAAATGAATTTGCCGCCAGCATTATAGACGACTTCTACATATCCTCTTCTAAGGCATTCGGAGTATACATGTCTTGAAGTGAAGAGCCACATTTCCATCCCCTTTTTAAGCCTTCTGCCTCTAAGCAAATTAACTATATAGGTGATCTCTGGGAGACTTAAATGGGGGCATCCAAAGAAGATTAAGTCAGGTTTTTCGATTAAAGGATAATCCATCAATAGATGATTTATATCATTATAATCGATTTTCATTGTTGGAGCGTCCTGCACATTCCCTTTTTCCTCGATTAGAGTGAACATAGCTAACCCGCCAGAAGTGGCTAAACCAGCCGACAAAGACTTAAGTATGCTTAAATTCTTCACGTTTAAACCGATAATTGCAGGTATCCCTCTATTCATCTCTCTTCCTATCAAATAGCCCAAAATGCTTGCTGTAAGGTTAGAAGCAACTTTAACTCCAATCAGTTTAACATAGACGCTGGGCTTTCTATTTTCATCTAAATGGTAACCTGCGAGAGGTGTTAATCCAGTAATAGCTGAAGCTATAGTGGAAGGTCCACTTTCCCTGTTAGTTTTAATGTTCAATATGGAGTTTCCATATACGACTGCGGAGGATTCCGCCCATGAAACATGAGATCCCCTCTCCGGCTTATTTCCCACAAGATAAGGTGTACATGTACATGTGGTTTTTATATTCATCCTTTTAAAGGAGTTTATGATCCTCAACTGTTTACTGTGGAAATCTTCCTTTACACCCATCTCCCTCCATCGAATCAAATCCATACCAGCAGGATTTATCGTTGACAAAACGGTTGCCCTAGCTCCCAGGGAGGCGAAATCCTCCACAAAGGATAATCCAGCATTACCTATAGTGGAGTAACTTATCCCAGAGATGTGTACACTTTTAATGGGAATGAGTTTTTCAGCACCTATAGCATCTCCCAATGCAACTAATAATTCCATAGCCTTTTGAACGGCCGGTCCAAACTCCCCTTTAAGCATTAACTCTTGATTTCTATTTAGAAACACATCATTCACCTAAAAGAAATTTTTTCACCTTATCGGAGATGGGAATCTTTCCTTTCATGAAATGTTGAGTAGGCTTATTCAATGGTCTAGTGGCATCTAACCCCATTTTCGAAGTTATCAGAGCCTCCTGATCGGCTGATGGATCTATGCTAGATCCCCTAGCATTACGTATTACTATGAGATCTTCTTCCGCCTGGAATCTTGTAGCTAGAGCCCATTCCACTTCATTTAAATCGTCTACATCTACATCTTCATCCACCACTACAACATGTTTTAAACTTGGATGAGCAGCAAAAGCTGCCAGTATGGCATTTTTACCGTCACCGTCACTTACCTTCCTTATCGATATGACTGCATGCAGCCAGCCGCAACCTCCAAACGTTAAACGCACCGATTTAACCTCTGGGACAACTCTACTCACAGCTTCCTTTATTGCAGCTTCTCTATGAAATCCCATGAGCAACCTGTGCTCCGATCCTCCAGGTAGCAAAGCTTGGTAAATCGGTCTTTCACGATGAAAGATTCTGGTTAACTTTATTATAGGCTGCTTTCTGACAGCATCATAAGTTCCAGTTGCATCTACAAATGGCCCCTCATCAACTTTACAGGTAGGATAGAGAAATCCCTCCAATAAATACTCTGCATTTGCTGGAACAATTAGACCTGTCCCTTCACATTTAAAGACAGATAATTTATCTTTCAATAGGGTGTTTGCAATATGAAGTTCATCGACTCCGAGTGGCGGTGATGAAGCTGCCGCCAAAAGTATTGCGGGATGGAGACCTATAGCTATACATACTGGAAGTGGTTGATTCCGCTTCTCTGCTTTCTTTATGAAATGGTGGAGATGACGTGGAACTACTCTTATAGCAAGAGTATCTTTATCTACAACTAGAAGGCGATGTATAGACATGTTCTGAAAACCTAGATCAGGATCTCTACTTATCACAACTCCTGAAGTTATATATGGCCCTGCATCCTTCTCATAATATGTAAGTATGGGGATTTGAGAGAGATTAGGAGGCGATGAAAAATCCAGAAATGCAGCGTCGTCTTTCATCGTAGGTTTCCTCGGATTCTTCAATGCATATAAAAGATGTTCATGAAGTCTACTCTTTGAAGCATTTAAAGCAATGCTCAACTTTTCCCGCGTATTGCAGAGATTACCGACAATCTTGCCGTTGAAGTTTGAGATTTTCTCAAAGATAACTGTGAATTCAAGATCATAGTGTTTAAGGATGGCGGCGATTTCATATCTCGGAGAAAATTCTCGGGAGACATGTTTAACTAAGTTTTTATCTTCAAGCTCATATAGGAAGGATCTAACATCAGGCTCCATTTACAGCACCTTTTAAACTCTTTCCCCCCACCCTTAATATCAATGTTCAAACATATAAATGGAAATGTAACATCAAAAATAAAGTAAAAAATAAATAATCGACATGAGTTTGCAGTTATAGAATAGGAGGATTGAAAATGACGGCTTTTAGCGGGCAGCCTGTACTATTACTGAAGGAGGGAACATCGAGATCCGTTGGTCGAGACGCCCTAAGATCAAATATACTGGCAGCTAGAATACTTTCAGAAACTGTGAGAAGTTCTCTCGGCCCTAGAGGAATGGACAAAATGCTTGTAGACAGTTTCGGAGACATAGTGGTGACGAATGATGGTGCAACAATTCTAAAGGAAATGGATGTTCAGCATCCAGCTGCAAAAATGATGGTAGAAGTGGCCAAAGCACAAGACGATGAAGTTGGAGATGGAACCACCACATCTGTAGTGTTAGCTGGAGAACTGTTGAAAAAGGCTGAAGAACTTCTCTTACAGAATGTTCATCCAACAATAATAATAGAAGGCTATAAGAAAGCAATGGACAAAGCCTTAGAAATAATTGATGAAATAGCTGTAACGATAGATCCAACCGATAAGGAAACCCTTAAAAAAGCTGGTTTAACAACTCTCTACAGTAAGGCCTTGATAATAGGATCTATAGATAAATTAACTCAAATGGCGGTGAACGCTGTTCTACAAGTTGCAGAGAAGAAAGATGATAAATGGGCTGTTGACATAGATAACATAAAAGTTGAAAAGAAGGAAGGCGAATCACTTAACGATACAGCATTAATCTATGGAATAGTCCTCGACAAGGAGGTTGTACATCCCGGTATGCCTAAAAGGGTTGAGAATGCTAAGATAGCTCTGCTGAATTGTCCAATAGAGGTTGAGAAGACAGAGATAAGTGCAAAGATAAATATTACAAGCCCAGAGCAGATGAGAGCTTTCCTAGAACAGGAAACGGAGATTCTTAAGAAAATTGTGGAGAAGATAGCTGAAACAGGAGCAAACGTAGTTATCTGCCAGAAAGGAATCGACGATGTTGCCCAACACTTTCTAGCAAAGAAGAAGATACTTGCCGTTAGAAGGGTGAAAGAGTCAGATATGGCGAAGATAGCTAAAGCAACTGGAGCAAGAATAGTGACAAGTATAGACGACCTAAAGCCAGAAGATCTTGGAGAGGCGAAGAGAGTTGAGGAGAGAAAAGTAGGAGAAGACAAGATGGTATTCATAGAGGAGTGCAAGAATCCGAAGGCAGTGACAATATTAATCAGAGGCGGATCAAAGCATTTAATTGATGAAGCTGAGAGATCAATACATGACGTGTTATGTGTGACAAGAAATCTTGTAAGGGAGCCTAGAATTGTTGCTGGAGGCGGTGCACCAGAAGCTGAAGTAGCTCATAGAATAAGGGATTGGGCTAGAACATTGAAAGGTAAAGAACAGCTTGCAGCACTGAAATTTGCAGATGCATTGGAAGTTGTTCCCTTAACACTTGCAGAAAACGCTGGCCTAGACCCTGTAGACATAATGGTGGATCTTAGAGCTAGACATGAAAGCAATGAGAAATGGGCGGGAATCGATGTTGTTAAAGGAAAGGTAGCGGATATGTGGAGTAAAGGAATATTGGAACCTGCAAGCGTAAAGAAGCAGGCCATAAAGTCGGGAACAGAGGCTGCAATAATGATATTGAGAATCGATGATGTTATTGCAGCGGCACCGCCAAGTGAAAAGGAAGAAAAAGGTAAAGGGCCTTACCCAACATACTAAAATATCTAAAATAAACTTATTTTTTTAATTATACTATTATAAATTTAACAAAAAAGTCATGTATGTTGATTTTTCTCAAACCTCTTCATCATAACCTCTCTTCAGTTTGCCAATAGTTTTCCAACTCATCCTAATGATTTTCGGATACACTCCTTCCCGAATGCATTTCTTTATGAAGAATCTGGTCTTCGGATCTGAGGGATATCCTGATCCAAAGTCACCATACTTTTTTCGCAATTGGGCAATTATGGCATCTCTCTTAACTTTAGCTAGAATGGAAGCTGCAGAAACCACCGCATACTTCTCATCCGCTTTATGTTCAGATATTATTTCAACATTCTTTAGTGACAATTTCTCCATGATATACTCTTTAAATCTCTTCTCATTTACATCTGAAGAATCGACGTAAACTATGTTTGGTTTAAGTTTATCGATTATCTCTGCCATAGCTTCTGCTTCAAGTCTATTTAACACCCCCACATTTGTCTTTCGCTTATAGAATACTGCCCTATCTATTTCGGCTGGAGTGATAATCTTGTAATCCCATTTATATGCTATGTTCAATATTTCAACGGTCAGCCTTCTCCTTTGATGTGCACTCAGCTTTTTAGAATCCTTAACCCCTATCTTCCTTAACTTTTCATATTTCAGCTCTTCCACTGCTACTCCCGCTATAATCAGCGGGCCTATTACAGGTCCACGGCCTGCATCATCCACTCCTGCAATTATTTTATATTTCTCCTTCACCATAAATCTTCAATTTATATGTGCATGATTCTTATTAGTTAAACTTTATTGCTTTATATGGGGAGAAGATTGATTATCCTGATCAGCGGTAAACCAGGTGTCGGAAAGTCAACTGTATGTAGACGGGTTGTCGACATGTTGAAGCAGAAAAATTTCAGAGTTGGCGGAATCATATGCCCTGAAGTTAGATTTAAAGGTGTTAGAATAGGATTCAAAATTGTAGATGTCCTATCAGGCAGTGAAGGCTGGTTATCCAATGTTAACTTTAACTTTCCTATAAAAGTTGGAAAATATTCCGTTAATATAAGGGATTTAGAGACCATAGGAATTTCTGCTATAAATAGAGCTTCGAAATGTTCTGATGTTATAATCATAGATGAACTTGGACCTATGGAGATGAAAAGCAAAGCCTTCTTTCAAGCATTTCTAAAAGTTTTAGAGACAGAAAAACCTATGATAATAATTGTTCATAAACGTTTAAAAAATTATATTGTGAAACTTTTTAGATCTATGAATGTTACTTTTAAAATTTTCGAAGTCACCTATAGAAATAGAGATCTTTTGCCATCTCTAATCTTCAATGAACTATTTCGAAGCTTAAAGAGGGAATCAAAAATTGAAGGTAAAAAGAATTTATGAAGGAAAAGCTCAACTTATCATACCTGATTTAGACTACTACTGTAAAGTCGGCTCCGCCAAGTATGAACCCTCATATGCACCAGTATTCTATAATCCTGAAATGGCTTTTGGAAGAAGCTTATCAATACTTGTACTTCGTACTTATCAGAAAATTTTCAGGAAAAAACTACATATATGTGACGCCTTGGCAGGTACCGGCGTCAGGGGAATTAGATACTCCTTAGAGGTTCCAGGAATTCAAAGGACATGGTTAAATGATAAAAATCCTCTAGCAGTGGAACTAATAGAGAGAAATATCCGTTTAAATCTTCTTGAACATTTATCCGTGATCTCATGTTTAGATGCTAATTTAATGCTACTTAAAAATTCATATGGTGATTTAAGATTTGATGTAATAGACATAGATCCCTTCGGTTCCCCTATAAACTTTGTTGAATCCTCTATTCATGCCATTAAAGATGGCGGCCTCCTATGTCTGACAGCCACTGATATTCCACCACTCTACGGTAAATATCCGGATACTTGCCTAAGGAGGTACAGTTCAATCTCCTATTCAACGGAATTTTCTCATGAATTAGCTATTAGAATACTTGTAGGTGCAGTTGCACGTAAAGCTGCACAATTAGATTTCTCATGTAACGTGCTTTTCTCCCATTATACAAGACATTACATACGTGTTTACATTACATTGAGAAGAAGTGTTAGAAGAGCAGATGAATCTCTTAAGAATTTAGGATATATCGTCTTCTGCAATGATTGCAATTATAGAATGATTGAAAAATCTTCATTTCATCATGTTTTTCTCATCTGCCCATTCTGTGGAACCCTCCTAAAGCCTATTGGACCGCTCTGGTGTGGGCCAATCTTCAATAAATCCTTTCTAAAGAATATGGAAAATGTTCTGTTGCAATATCAGCCTGAAGAATACTCAAAGATTAAACGTCTCCTTAAATTTATAGGGGAAGAAGCTGACGGTCCGCCTACCTTTTACGTTATGGATAAATTGACGAAGAGACTGAAAGTTTCCTCACCAAAATTGAAGAAAGTTATAGAGCAATTGCAAGCTCTCGGCTTCTTTGCTTCTAGAACTCATTTTCATCCGAAAGGCTTAAGAACTAACGCTCCTCTGAAAGTTCTCTATGACGTTGTCCGATCCTCCCTTTAGCTATTATATAAATCTCTGCGCTCTTCTTTCTTGAGGCTTGCGGCTTAAATAACCTTACATACCTAAAATTTTCCTTAACCCTTTTCAAAACATCATTTATCATAGAGCCCTGAAATACCTTCAATATTAATCTTCCATTCGATTTCAGAATTTTCAGAGATATTTCCAAAGCCTTTTGGGTAAGGTGAATCTGTCTTGCATGATCCAATTCCCATACACCTGTAACTTTAGGTGAAAGATCGGAGATCACTACATCCGCTTCTCTCTTTGGCAAGTTTTCAACTATGATTTTTTCTATATTTTCTCTTGTTACGTCTGCCCTAATTGTTTTCACATTTCTCCATGGAAATCTCTTAATCGTTTCAATATCAACTCCTAAAACATATCCCTCTTCACCTACCTTCTCCCTAGCAACCTGTATCCATCCTCCCGGCGCTGCCCCCAAATCCACAACTACGTCGCCTCTACCTATAACTTTGAATTTTTCTATAATCTGTATTAATTTGTAGGCTGCTCTTGATCTATATCCTTCCCTTTTCGCTCTCCAATAGTAATAATCCCTTCTATTATTATGTTTACTCTTCATTTTCCTCTTTCCATAATGTTTTTCATTATCCAATCGGTTAACTTCTCACATTTTATTGGAGTGATGTTTTGCCCTTCTCCGCATCTAGTTAAATTGGGACAGGTGAAACAGGGACAACCCTTAACATTTTCAATTGAAACTTTCCTTCCTTCTCTCTTTATAAGTGTTAACTTAAAGGTTCTCTTGCCTGCATAGACCGCCGGCTCCCTATTTATTAATCCTTTCTTTTCAAGTCTTATCGCTATTCTTGAACCTTCTCTACTATCCGTTCCAAGAATCTTCCACAATTCACTTTGAAGTATTCCTTTCTCACCTGCCTTCCTTATAACCTCAATGGCTTTTCTCTCCATCTGGCTTAGTCTCACAGCCCTTGGCATTTTACTTTCCCACTTTAATTTTAGAAGTGTTACATAGATTTCTTTGCAGAACGTGTTATTTAAAGATAAAGGAAGGGGAATTTTAATTTTCCTTGCTTATAGCGGTATGTCTATGGAGATCTTCTCAACAAGCTCCTTATACCTGTTTCTTATGGTTACCTCTGTTACTCCTGCTGCCATTGCAATATCCCTCTGAGTTCTCTTATTGTTCAAAATTACACTTGCAACATATACTGCTGCTGCAGCAACTCCTATAGGTCCTCTTCCAGACGTTAATCCTATTCGACTTGCCTCCTCAACGATTTCCTTCGCCTTCATCTGCACTTCCCCTATCAGCTCCAATTGACTTATAAGTCTAGGAATATACTTTACCGGATTTGTTGGAGGCATTTTGCGAAGCAATTCCTTAGCTATAAACCTATAACTTCTTCCAATCTCCTTTTTCCCTACTCTTGCAACCTTTGTCATTTCATCCAAAGTCCTTGGAATATTATATCTTCTACATGCTGCATAGAGGGAGGCTGCAGCCATACTTTCAATTGATCTTCCTCTAACCAGCCTCTCCTCTACAGCTTTCCTATAGATTAAAGCAGCCTCCTCATGTACACTTCTAGGAAGGCCTAGCTGGGATGATATTCTCTCAATTTCTTGCAGTGCAAATGCAAGATTCCTCTCTGTAGCATCGGATACTCTTACTCTTCTCTGCCATTTTCTAAGCCTATATATTTGAGCTCTCCTCCTAGGTGTCAGATCCTTTCCATAGCTATCTTTATCTCTCCAATCTATTATCGTTGAAAGCCCCTTATCATGGATCGTTAATGTCATAGGAGCTCCTACACGGGCTCTCTTCTCCTTTTGCTCCTGATCGAAAGCCCTCCACTCTGGACCTGGATCCGCTATCCTTTCACTTATAACTAAACCACAGTTTAAACATGTTATTTCTGCTCTTTCATAATCTCGAATTAAATTTCTGCTTCCACATTCCGGACATCTATCAATTATCCTCTCTTCCTTCTTCTCCAAGACTTATTCCTCCTCAATTTTTCATCATAAAAATAAACAGTCTTCTTGGAAATCTTCTTCACATTCAATTCTTCATTCTCAACCCTAATTAAAACATAAGGGTTTGATATTGGTCCGAAAACATCGTAAACTTTTCCTATAAATTTTCCCCTGGAGTCATATACTTTGGCATCCGTAGTAGGCGCTACTTTGGATCTTGCAAGTATCATATTGCGCCTTGTAACCCTGAGGATTCTTCCAAGGCGCTTCAATAAATCAACCCCAAGACATAAGCTTAATGGGAAAATGAACTTATAAGTTTACTGTGATATAATGTAAACCTCTAATTTGATTAATGATAAAACATTCTTCGCTTTCTAATCTTATCTCCTCTTTGCTTTAACTCTTCCCCTTTGATGCTCCCTTGCCAATCGAATATTCTTAATAATCTTCGCTATTTCTTTCAACATTTTACTCTTACTATTCATCTTCTCTACAATTATCCTTCCCTTCTCCCTCCACCACATTCTAGGATAAGCTTTTTCCTCTTCTACGATGAATTTCAATTTCAACTTTTTTAGAGCTTCTGAAATTTCCTCCAACTTTGGATCTTCAACGGCTATTCCTCTAGGAACCTTTCTCCCCTTTCTTCTACTAACTTTAAGATTAAAATATATGGGCCAGATGATGATCGATTTTTCTTTCTTCAATTGTCTCGCCGTTAACTTTTCTTCCCCTTTACTAATATCGCATTTATTATTCCATTTTGGCCTGGTCTAGATGTGATTCTTGCCTCTCCAAGCGGGGTCTCTATGATAGCCCCCCTAGTTATAACTCCTCTTCTCGAATAGTCGGGGTTTGCTGGATTACCCTTAACCCTTAAAATCTCCACTCTTTGAGTTTTCTTAGTTTCAGGGTCAAATACGTTGGCAAATGTTGCATATTTCACTCTGACTTTGATATTTCCTCCCCTCACTCTCTGAACTTTCCTCACTTCCTCTCTGCCGAGAATGGTTTCTGTTGGAGGTCTACCAAGCTCATATTTTCTCTTCTTTCTATATGGCCTTATCCTTCCCCCACTAGGTTTACGTAGATCTCTACCCTGATAATAGCTCACATCCTTTCACCTTTTATCCGAATATTCAAAACGGTAGTTTTATCGCTTACTATTAAACATTATGGTCTTGGGGTTCGATAAATGTTCATCAAGAATAAGGTTGAACTTATCCATGGAAGTGGCGGTCGAGCCATGAATGAACTAATAGATTTTCTCATAGTTAAAAAAGTAAAGTTGGGCAATGTATTTGGGGGCATAGGATTAAAGGATATGGATGATGGTGCCTCTATTCCACTTGGAGATTTAGAGCTAGTCTTCACATCAGACAGCTATACGGTTGAACCGTTATTCTTTCCTGGAGGAAACATAGGAGTGTTGGCAGCATGTGGCACCATCAACGATCTTGCAGTTATGGGTGCCAAACCTCTAGCGCTCATGGATTCCATAATTGTTGAAGAGGGATTTCCAATATCTAAACTCAACGAAATAATTGAGTCTCTAGTTGAGGTTACCTCTATGAATAATGTTGCCATTGTGGGTGGAGATTTCAAAGTTATGCCTAAGGGGAAAATGGATAAGATAATAATTTCCACCTCCGGTATCGGTATCGCCAAGAAGAATTCGATAATTACAGATTCAGGGTTAAAGCCCGGCAATAAAATAATAGTTACTGGAACCATAGGTGAACATGAACTTTCATTAATCTCAGTAAGAGAAGGATTGTCATTTGAAAGCCCAATAGCTTCTGACGTTGCTCCCATATGGCCTCTTATCGAAGCTTCTATGAAGATTGGTGGTCTCCGAGCAGCGAAAGATCCTACCAGAGGAGGCCTCGCTGCAGCTCTAAACGAGATGGCTAGAAAATCAAATGTAAGCATCTGGATCTATGAAGAAAATATTCCAATAAAACCTGAGGTTAAAGCTGCATGTGAAATGCTCGGTTTAGATCCGCTCTACTTGGCCTGTGAAGGTAGAGCTATCCTAGGAGTTGATTGTGAACGTGCAGATGAAATTCTAAAGGCTATTCGTAACTTTGAAATCGCTAGAACTTCAGCTATAATTGGTGAGGTTCGATCCGAAAATCCCGGATATGTAGTCTTAGAAACTTCTATTGGTGGAAAGAGAATATTGGAATCTCCTGTAGGTATGCCTTTGCCCAGAATCTGTTAAAGCTTCTCAATGCTTCTTATCAATTTTAACGCCTGGTTTGGTTCAAGCACCCCTGCCCTTGTCTCTCTCAATACTCTCTGATATGCTGCTAATTTGAGATGCTTATTCCTCCTTACAACAGCTCTGAAGAGTGGACATCCATATTTAAGCTTTCCCACATTATAACCATTTAACTTGGAGATTATTATAGTGTCACTCTTAGACAAAGCTAGATATGCTGGAAGATTGACATGCAATAATTCATTCTCAATTTTTATGGAATGGCTTCCTGTGGGTAAAAGATCGCCGAAAAACACTATTTCGCTTTGAAATTTTCCAGCCGCTCTATACGTAGTCTCAACTATAATGTTATGGCACCTCTTACAGGGAGCGTATCTCCCATCCATAGAGTTCTCGATTATCTCTTTGAAATCATTTGATGGCTTAATGAAAAATGCCTTCAAATCGTTATTATTAGTAAAGGAAATTATCTTTTCTTTGAGTCTTCTAGGTATTATAAAAGGTCCTGGATCAACAGTTACAGGGATAACCTCGCCTCCCAAGTTCTTCGCATATACGATTGTGGCTGAACTGTCAATTCCACCTGAATATGCCACGATAGTTTTAACATCGATCACATTTCTTTTCCGAATTTTCCTCCTCAATAAGTCGGCTAGCTCCTCCTCCGCCAACGGTATAAGCCTATTCCAAATATATTTTGAAATTTTCTTAGACTTACATTTTTCAGCAATTCTTTTAGCTTTTCGAATAGCTTGAACCATCCTCTCCTCTCTAACTAAAAGATCAGTGTATGTTCGAACAACTATCAAGTCTACACTTAACCTTCTCGTCAGCTCAAATAACACCCTTCCACCAGGCCCCATCAACACAGCCTTATCGGGACGATCACCACATAAAATATATAATCTATTCTCCTGTTCATCATGTCTAACTGAAATTATCTTGGGAATATTCTTGTAATAATATCCCAGTTCTTTTCTAACTTTAACAATAATATTTAAAATGTCTTCCATACTAATCAATATTGATCACTTTTAGGCGGTGTTCTTAACATGCTTACTAGCCTTTCTTTCAAAAAAAGGTTTTCTAAATTAGAGGGGCTTATGGATGAAGAGAACATAGACCTTTCAATAATACTTCAAGCCACCAATATATATTATCTGACAGGTTTTCCTAGGGGCCGCGCACTAATAGTATCGTCCTCTTCAGCACCTATTCTCATAGTTCCCGAACTCGAATATGAGGAGGCTAAGAGCATCTTTAAGCTTGGTGAAATAGTCTCCCTGAAACGGAGAGGTGAACTTGCAAATTTAATATTACAGTGTATTAGAAGAATTGAAATTAAAGGGAAAATCGCGTTAGAACTCTCCGCCATACCCTATAATTCATATTTAAACTTTAAAGGGAAAATCTCCAAAGAGCTGGTTGACTGTTCAAATCTAGTTAGAAAGTTAAGAATGGTGAAGGACGAGGAGGAAATAAATCTTATACAAAAATCCTTGAGAATTGCTGAGAAAGGGGTTGAAGCAGCATTTCAAAATCTTAATGAAGGTATCTCCGAAATTGAACTTGCAGGTGAAGCGGAATATGCGATGAGAAAGGCTGGCGCAGAAGCATTTTCCTTCGAAACCCTAGTTGCCTCAGGTACTAGATCAGCATATCCTCATGGCACCCCCACAAGTAAACCCTTACATAAAAATGAAACAGTTATAATTGATCTCGGCGCAAAATATTGTGGATATTGCTCTGACATTACTAGAAGCGGAGTGGTGGGAAACGGGATTCAAGGCAAATTCAAAGAAATATTTGATTGTATTGTAGAAGCTATAAGTATAGCTGTAGATGAAATATGTGAAGGTATCCCTGCCTCAAACATCGATATGGCTGCTAGGAAAATTATTGAGCACTATGGATATGGAAAATATTTTAACCATGGTTTAGGGCATGGTGTAGGACTCTCCGTCCATGAAGCACCCAGCCTCTCTTCTCAAAGCGGGGATATATTGGAGAAAGGTAATGTGGTGACTGTTGAACCAGGAATATATATTCCTGGTTTCGGCGGTGTAAGAATAGAGGAGATGGTTTTAGTGACAAGTAGCGGATGCAAAGTCCTAAATTCTATACCTCGAATTCTCCAATAATTTCTAGAAGCTTTATTCTTCAATTAGCAGTCTCGCCGCACAATCCTTAAAGATCTCCGCTATTATGGGAATCCTTTTTTCCATAATTTCCGATACTTCCTCTGCAGATATCTTATCCTGCATTCCAGCAGCATAATTTGTAATTACACATAGAGTGGCATAACAGATATTCATTTCTTTCGCTAGAATGGTTTCCGGCACCGTTGTCATACCCACGACATCCGCACCTAACAGTCTGAACATCTTAATCTCTGCCGGAGTTTCAAATCTAGGTCCCTCCGTACAAACATAAATTCCCTCTCTCCAAACTCTTTTAAAATGTTTTTCTGCACTTTCTATCAAGATTTTTCTTAATTTTGGGCAGTAAGGCAACGTCATATCTACATGTTTCACTTTAGGCCCTTCATAGAAAGTTAAAGGTCGTTTCTTCGTAAAATCTATGAAGTCATGTGGAACAATGAGATCCCCAGGCTTTAAACCTTCCCTTATACCGCCTACAGCATTGGAAGCAATAATATATTTCACTCCTACCTTTTTTAAAGCCCAAATATTTCCTCTATAATTTACTCTGTGAGGTGGTATTTCATGTTTTAAACCATGTCTCGCTATGAAAGCTATGGGGCATTCTCCTAGTTTTCCGAGAATTAGCCTCACATTTCCATATGGTGTAATAACATTTAGCTCCCTCCCCTCTACAAGTTTCTCCAGTCCAGATCCGCCTATAACACCTACCTTAACTTCTTTCTTCACTTTTCTCTTCCCTCCGAGTTCTCCTCTCCCTTATTTTATCTATCAATGTGAAGATTACTATTAGACTGGAATTTATTCCTGCGGTGGTTATTATAGAATATATTAGGATCTGCTGGTTGAATTCCGCTACCGTGAAAAGTAAAGCCATATTTTGGAGTAGGGGTCTCACCGTTATTAGAAAGACCAAACCCACAAAATCATGCCAAATTTTCCTTTTTTCCCCCAAATATTTATCTATCATTCTGCCCACTATGAGAATTCCTAGTCCTATTAAAAATATATCCATGGATTGAATGAGAAAGAGTCCTATCATTTTAGGTATATTTGTGATTATAGCAGGTTCTATGTTCAACTCTGAGAGCACTCTTCTAGCCCCTTCATATAATGAGACTATTATGGTAATGGAAGTCATAAGTCCTGAAAAGAATATTATTGGTGATGATTTCCACCATTGCATAATAACTTTATCTATTGAGAAGCCTCTAATTGTGAATGCTGAACCTATTATTATCAGCGCCCCTATCATCGTATATTGAGCATAACCACTAATACTTAAAATAGCTAATAGAAGAAATATTGCTCCAGGTATTCCTAGAAAGATCCTTGCATATTGAGGTTCCTCAACGATCTTCCTAAGATATCTTGCAATGACTATGTATGTTTCCTCTACGCTTCTCTCCTGTTGAATTAATATTCTCTTAACCGATATTATTGGCAGTTTTGATTGTATTATTGGAATCACCGCTTCATCTGCTGCTCCATCACTTACAAGTATTACTCCAGAAGCTGAAAAATGATTGATAACTTCTTCCAGTTCCTCCAAGATCTTCATATCAGCCTTCAATCCACCTTCAGGTGAACCTGCTATAGTTGCCACTTCGCAGTTGATTCCCTCAGCCCTTAATTTATTGTAAACTCCTATTGCAGCAAAAATGGCGTTTACATCGGAATCTTCAGGAGAGTTTACGGCAAATTTCACAGCAACTTTTAAGTTTCGTTCCTTACCTATTATAGGCGTATTCTCTCCTGTTATTCGCCCTATATCGTTATCTCGATCCACACAGAGAATTAATATCTTCTTTCCTTCATTTTTATCTTCCATTCTCTCTCACTTGAAATGGTATTCCACTTGAATATTTATTTTAGAGTTTCTTATCTATTTCCATTAATGCCTTGAATTCTTCGAAACTTAGCTTCTCTCCTCTCCTCATTTTTTCTTTAGCTATTTCAGCCAACTTTATTTTTACTTCTCTCTCCCTTTTCTTCATGCTCAGCAATGTTATCGCTTTCCTTTTAGCTTGCAGATTTATCAGATCGTCATTTATTCTTCGTATTCTCAAATAAATTTCGCTGAGTTTCTTCTTAATCTCATCTATTCCTCTTCCCAAGTCGTCTTTATTCTTCTTAAGTTCGATAATCCTCTGAATTATTTCCTTCTTTTCTTCATCTAATTCCCTTATACTTTCGTTTATTTCATCAATCTTCTCCTTTATACTTTTATATTTTGCGAGGATAGCTTGCCTATCTATTTGAACCTCTAATATTCTATCTCTCATCTTTCTTAAATTTTCTAAAGCCTTCTTTCTTCTATTAAGCTTCGCTATTTTCTCCACAACTTCCCTTTCTTCTTCCTTGCTTAGCGGTGTTGTCTGATAATACCATTCCAGCTTGTTTATCTCCTCCTCCACTTTTTTCACAGTTCCTCTTATCTCTCCTCTCTTCTTCAAATATTGTTCCTTAAGTTTCTCCATTTCTTCTCTCTTCTTCTTTAGTTCGTCTCTTATCTTCCTTGCCTCTTCGACAAGTTTTCTTTTTTCCTTCACTTTTTCTATTATTTCTCCTTTAATTCTCTTTTCTTCAGAAAAAAATTCGTTTAACTTTATCTTTATCTTCCTTATTTCAGTTAAATTTTCCATTAACTTATCTCTTAGCTTTCCTTTCTCTTTTTCAAGTCTAATGCTCTCTTCTTTTAACTTTTGAATCTTCCTTTTGATCTCCGCTATTTCATCGGTGATTTTCATTCTAAAATTATCCTCGCATCTACAACTTTCGCGCCTTTCTCATAAACAAATATGGGATTCAGATCCAACTGGTTGATCTGTGGAAGATCGACTATGAGTTTAGAGACCTTCATCATGATGTCTATGATCGCCTCCTCATCGCTGGGAGGGCTTCCCCTAAATCCTTTCAATAATGGATATCCCCTTATTTCTCTCAACATTTCTTCAGCATCCTTTCTCGTTATTGGCGCAATTCTGAAAGTTACATCCTTTAATATTTCCACGAATATTCCTCCAAGTCCGAACATTATGGCAGGTCCAAACTGCGGATCTTTTATTGCACCAACTATGACTTCTAATCCTTCAGGCGCCATTTCCTGGACGAAGATTCCTTTAATTCTTGCATCTGGCTTATTTTTCTTTACATTTTCAATTATTTTGTGGTATGCTTTTTCAGCATCTTCTCTGTTTTTTATATTTATTATAACCCCTCCCACATCGCTTTTATGTATTATATCAGGGGAAACTATCTTGAACACTACTGGATAACCTATCTCTTCAGCATATTCTAATGCCTCTTCCAAATTTTCCGCCACTTTGAATTTCGTTACTGGAATTCCATATAATTTACAGATATTCTTCGATTCACTTTCCAATAGAAACTTTCTATTTTCTTTCAGCGCTTTTTCGATTATGTGTTCCGCGTTCTTCAATACATATCACCTTCTTTGCAGTAACTCATTATTCCATCCTTGGTTAAATATTTTTGCTCTTTATGTTTCCGCCACTATCCGCTCTACTAATGCATATAGCTCGTCGAATCCTTCACAAGTTGTTGAAGATGTGAATACTATATCTGACAGAATTTCATCCTTTATGGCATGTATTATTTTTCTACCTAATTCGCGGCGCATTACATGGGGTTCTACAGTTACTTCTATTTCAAGAATCTCCGGATTTTCTATCCACTTCTCTATTCTCCGTTTTTCATTTAATGATAACATATCCGATTTTGAAATGACGTTTATTTGTGGCTTTAGAAACCTATACTGAACCGATGTTGCTAAAAGCAGTGCAGATACGAAATTGCTTAGTTGCTTTGTGAATATGGCGTCAATTAAACATAGAATTATCATTTTTTCCTCAGTAATGTTGGATGTTATGTAAGGTCCTGTAGATCTGAATGCAAAGATCTCCATCTGCCCTGGAGTATCCACTATTAAATATTCATAATTCATCTCGGCGATCTCTCTCCTTATTTGAGGCAAATATTCAACCATCATATCCATGGATGCTATTAGCGCTCCATTTGGCCCTAACTCATATTTCATCATGATCTTTTCTAAATCTACATAGTCCCTTACATCTATGTCCGGCGAGTAAGGTAACCATCTTACACCTGGATCCAAGTTGACAAGTCCTATACTCTTATCATGATCTTTAAGCCATTCGGAGAATGCTGCTGCCAATGTGCTTTTACCTGAACCTGCAGTGCCCACAAGCATTATCATGTTCATTTAAATTCACCAGTCTATTTATTCTATCCAAGTTATTTTGCATTTCAATTTGTCCTTTATTATTCTTTCAATTTCTCTACATATTTCATTCAATTCTTGCTGAGTGTACTGTGAACTGTATATGTGTAATCTTATTCTAGGTTTTTCTTCTTGCATTTTTGGATGCGATTTAATGTATATTCCCTGCTTCTTCTTCATTAATTCCTCTATTAACGGTGCGAGTTCAGCTTCATAGATTCCTTCAATTAGAAGTTCATTTTCAACTATTTTCATTTCTGAGGATACTATGTTAGAGACATGTCTTATGAACATCTCCTTCATTTCTTGAGGTACTCCAGGCAAGGCAACTAACGTTGTTTTACCCTGTTTAATTAATAGGCCGGGTGCTGTTCCCACATAGTTTGGAATAGCTCTGCCTCCTTCAGGGAGATATGCCATCTTCCTTCTGCTTTCAGTCAGAGTTAATCCCCTCCTCCTCAAACTTTCTTTAAGCATTGTAAACGCTTCTTCATTAAGTTTAAGTGGCTTATCCAGTGCTCTGGATATAGCTTCCATAGTTTTATCATCAAATGTTGGTCCCAATCCGCCTGTTGTAATTATCACATCGGCGCCCCGGCTTATTGAACTTACTATTACATCCCTTATTTCATCTATTTTATCTCCAACTGTAATTATTCTCCTAACTCTCCCACCTCTCTTCGTTATTTCTTTT
>Ga0190361_1000003_pt1 | contig 115742 bp, 114 predicted proteins | sample 48721845_MG_FD_161273 | JGI IMG/M metagenome (GOLD analysis project Ga0190361, IMG submission 161273) | Hydrothermal vent microbial mat bacterial communities from Southern Trench, Guaymas Basin, Mexico - 4872-18-4-5_MG | ecosystem: Environmental > Aquatic > Marine > Hydrothermal vents >... | reverse complement strand
CATTAACATCTATAGGTTCATTGTCATTGTTACCAAAGTCATATCCATGATTTGGGTAAGCAGACCCACCATCCCACATATGATCCTGTAAATCGTAATGGTTATAATTTACACCAGTATCAAGATGCGCAACGAGCACTCCTGATCCAGTGTATCCGAGGCTCCATACACTATCTGCTTTAATTGCAAGAATGTTCCAGACAATAGCTTTATCTTTCTCAGCTGATTCAAATTCAATTATTTGAGAGTTTAAATATTTCGTACCGAAGAGTGTGAGCTTTTTGTTTTTAAATATATAACCTACATCTTCTCTATCAGCTATTTTTTCAAGTTCTTCTGGGGCAATTTCACAGGATATAGAATTATTTATCCAGAAGGTTTTAATATTCCGCACCTTACCCTGAATTTCAAGATCCTTCAAGTACTGAAGAAGGGGTTTCTGATCCTCCTGAGCGAACTCTTTCAGGATTTTAGCCACTTCATGTCGTCTTCGTAAGCGAGGGAAACTGGAAAATTTTTCCTTTAAATAACGGTAATTTAACTTTTTCTTTAGCGAAATTGTCACTGGTATGAGAGATTCCTTTGCAGTTTTGATCTCTGTCATTAATTCTGGCTCTATCTTAGGTAAAATTATATCATAGGAAAATTGAGAGCATTGAACTTCTTTGCTTGTAAGGTCTATATAGAGTGGATTAGGTGTTGCTATTATATCAGGAGTCCCCATCTCGACATAGGTTACAAAGGCAAGAATATCCCGATCTTTATTAAATCCCTGCCATGAGGTAAACCGTGTTGCAACTTCTATTGGATGGTTGGTATAATAATACAGATATCCATCCTGAAAGATGGAGTGATAGTAAATAGAGTCCACAATGTCCTTAAACCCGGTTTCAGAACATTGGATATTAATGTATTTTCCGTATAATGTTCCTTTAGGGGGTAAACCCATGCTGATGGTGAATAATGCAAAGAATATAAGCTTCATTATACCCCCTTCTTTTATATTTTTATAAAGCCAACATAGAGTGATGTCAAAGTACAAGTAATCCTTAGAAGATCGAACTTTAATACATAGCAATAAATTGCTTGTAATCTATTGGTAATCAGTATGTTGTAACTATACAATTTGTAAAACCGAACCTGAAGCTTTATAATAAAAACATGTTCTTCAAATACTTAGTTATTTTTTCCCTGTCCTTTCTGAAAGCTGAGATCGTGAACCTACCGGAGCCTCATTTTTATAAAGTTGAGTCAGGGCTGGTAAAGATTCTGGCTCATGAGGGAATTTTTGCAGAAGAACCGGGCTACCCTGCTCTTCCCTCCTATGTAAAAACATATATTTTGGATGGAGCTCTCAACAAGGTGGATTTTGAAGTGTTGGAAGCAGAAACCCTTCGCCTTAATAATACAATTGAACCACAACCAGAACCTGCTATTCTTTCCTTGCCTCTGAAACATAAGGATATTTGCCCCATGAATTCTTCGGTATACGGGGTTGATAATTTTTATCCAAAAACTCCTGTGAAAGTAATTAGAGTAAAGTCCGATAAAAATACTTCTCTGCTGGAACTTAAGATTTACTCGTTACAATATAATCCTATAAAAAATTTGGTTATCATAATTAAGAAGATAATGGTAAATATAGATTATACCCCGGTAAAATCAGAAAAAAATATTTCACGCAAACTTGTTGAAAATCTGGCCTTTGATGTAGGAAGTACAACCCCATTGTATATTATAGTTACTCCAGACAGTTTTAAATCGTATTTTGAGCCTCTCAGAAAGTGGCGTGAACAATGTGGTATGAGGGCAAAAATTGTAAGTCTTGAATATATAGAGTCAAATTATCCCGGCAGAGATGCAGCGGAGAGACTCCGTAATTATATAAAAGCAAATTATGAGGACACTCTTTTGATTTTTGTAGTACTGGGGGGCGATGAAGGAATTGTACCTTCTAGGATTGCATTTGCTATGGACTGTGAAGCTGGTTTTCACCCCGAGGAAAATGATATTAGAGCAGACTTATACTTTTCGGACATGGATGGAGATTGGGACAGGGATGGAGATGGAATATTTGGCGAGCTGGAGGACTCAATTGATATGTACCCAGACGTTTTCGTAGGAAGAATTCCTGTGCATAACGGGCAGGATGTGCAGAATTTTGTAAATAAAATCCTCAATTATGAAAAGGAACCAACTCTCGATTATATCGACCATTACTTATTTCTAGGAATGGTATTGTGGCAGGACCCCTTCACCGATGCAGGAATACATAAAGATAGAATAGATTCTTTGTATATCCCTCATTATATTTCCGTTGAAAAATTGTACGAGACTCTGGGAAACGAAACACATTCCAATGTGATGGCAGCTTTGAATCATGGGAGACACATAATAAATCACGATGGTCATGGCTGGTATTCGGGTATGTGGCTTAATAATAGCGACCCTGTTCAGAGCTATCTATCAAGAACGGATATGGATAATCTATCCAACGGTTCTCGATACAGCGTTCTCTACTCAATCGGATGCTGGGTTGGAGCCTTTGATTTTGACTGCATAGCTGAACATTTCATTAACTCTCGCTCAGGAGGTGGTGTTGCAATCATCGCTAATTCACGATATGGATGGGGATCCCCGGGGAATCCCGGCTTCGGTTATTCCGATAAACTTGATGATCAGTTCTTTAAACATATGTTTGAAGATAAAAATAAAGAAATCGGTATAGTATTGAGCAAATCAAAGGCGGATTTTGTACCCTATGCACAGGATCTCAATGTTTTTAGATGGGTTGAATATGAAATAAACTTAATGGGTGACCCTGCAATGCCAATCTGGACCGCTATTCCTGATACTTTTGAAATAACTGCTCCACCCTATTACACTGATTCTGCAGGTTTCAAAATTGAAGTTACAAGCAACCTTATTCCAGTTAAAGACGCTATCTGTACCCTGTGGATGGACTCCCTTTACAGCAAATCGGTTGCCGACCTTAATGGAAATGCATATTTTAAACTTTCAGGTGATCTTCCAGACTCACTTATTTTGACAGTTAGATATTACAATATTAAACCGAAGCAGATTGTGCTATATAAAAAAAGTGAAGATATCTTGGAGATAGACTCCATCTGGATTAGAGATATAGCGACTAGGGATGAATACATATCACCAGGAGATAGTGCTGTTGTATTTTTTAAGATTGCAAATAAGCTCGATTCTATCATAGTGGATACTTTATTAATCCATTCTACAGCTGACACTATGGTAAATATTTTGGACACCATAGTACCAGTTGTATTTGATCCCGGTGGGACCAGGATCTGCTCCAGTAAAGTGTATATATCTGAATTCTTCCCTATGAACCATTCATTCATGCTAACAGTTAAATCTCACTATCTCAATAAAACAGAAATGATAAACGTGGTTAGCCCTCAAGTTGAACTTCATTCGACTTTTAAAAAGCCCTTCGGAGAATTGGGAGTTGTTTTTACCAACCTGGGCTTAATGCCAACAGGAAATGTGGGTATTTCAGTTAGTTCCTTAAGCCCCGGAATTCTTACCATTAATGCATTTGACTCCTTGATTTCAAATATAGAACCCTATGAAATTGAGACAGTAACGGTTTCCTATTCATGCTCCGATTCTTCACAGTTATCTTACTTAAATATTACCCTTACCTATGAAGATAGCATTACCAAAAACTTTATCCTTTCGCTTTTCGGGGTAGACTCTGTGTTTAGAGAGAATTTTGAAGGAGGATTGCTGAAGTGGGTAAATACGGGAGATTGGTCTGTATCAACAATTAGAAGGTTTGAAGGTGCTTACTCACTACATTGTGCATCCGATAGTTTTTACACAGATAACTCACATGATACAATTACTTCACAGGAGTTTACCGTCGGAAATTTCCCTGTTCTTGAGTTTTGGGTATACTATGAATATCCCACTTATGGAACGGATGGTTTATACGTAGAGGTAAAAGACGGACAAATTTGGCGTACTATAGATTTTATAGGTTCGGGGGGAGCTCTGGATTCTATTTACAATATCGGTTCCAGGTGGGTAAAAGTTCAATATCCTCTAAATTTCCTAGACGCAGGGGAAAAAACAGGTATAAGATTAATATTTGAGTCGGATAATGATAACCAAGTGGGGGAAGGCGTTTATATTGACAACATCATTGTGTATAATGCCTACCCTGCTGCTAATGTATATGATAAGGCTTTTAATTTCAGGGATAGATTTGTTTCTTTAAGCCCGGTGATAACATCTGGAACACTTTTCATAGATGCAATTTCGAGCAATAATAAGTGGATAACTATAAGAGTATTGGATATTTCTGGTAGGATAAAAAGTCGAAAAAGAATTTATCTAACCAAAGGACTTAATAGAAGGTCTATTTTTATAGGAGATTTAAACAAAGGTATTTATTTCATCGAAGTACTAGATAAAATAAGGAAGGTGGTGCTGATAAAATGAGTAAAAGAATTCAAAAACCCAGAGGTACAAGAGATATTCTCCCGGATGAATATGCTTTCCGGGAGAGATTACTAGAAAAAGCTTTTAAAATATTAAAGACTTACGGATACAGATTTATTGTCACACCTACTTTTGAATATACCCAACTGTTTACCAGAACCATAGGCGAAACCACCGACATAGTGGAAAAGGAGATGTTCAGATTTCAAGATAGAGGTGGAAGGGATCTTGCTCTTCGTCCAGAAGGAACAGCTCCGGTGATTAGAGCATTTCTCGAAAATCGACTCATTCCACCTGCGAAGATTGCATATTTTATGAATATGTTTCGAGCTGAGCGTCCGCAGAAGGGTAGGTACAGAGAATTCTGGCAAATAGGGGTGGAAGCCATCGGCATGAAAGACCCGCTTATAGATGCAGAGGTTATTGAGCTTGGAGCAAGATTACTTCAGGAATTCGGCCTTGAGAACTTCATTGTGGAGATTAACTCCATAGGCACTAAGGATGAAAGAGAAGCGTATAAACGCGCACTACTTGATTATATAGGAGAAATGGAGTCACAGGGCGAAATAACCCTCTGTGAGGACTGTCAGCGTAGAAAGGAAACAAATCCATTAAGAATCCTTGATTGCAAGATAGACGGGCCAAAATTGCAGAACGCTCCAACTATCTTAGAGTTTTTGTCAGAAGATTCGTACCGGTATTTTGAAGAAGTACAAAAATATCTTAAAAAGTGGGGTGTAGATTTTGTGGTTAATCCTCGCCTTGTCAGAGGACTGGACTATTATACCCACACTGCCTTTGAAATAAAACTTAAAGAAATTGGTGCCCAAGATGCTCTCATCGGTGGTGGTAGGTATGACACTCTTGTGGAAGATCTTGGTGGTCCGGCAACTCCTGCCGTTGGTTTTGCAATGGGTTTTGATAGGGTTATTGTCGCTCTTGGTAATATACCCAGAATCAAAGGCCCATTCTATTTTGTAGCGACGGTAGGTGACTTTGCTAGAGGTTACGGTATAGGACTCTTGAGAAAAATTCGTAATATGGGAGTTCCTGCAGATATGTCATATGAGATTAAAAGCCTCAAGGCACAGATGAAAATTGCTGACAGGATTGGCGCAGTGAAGGCTGTAATTGTTGGTGAAGAAGAAATTAATCGAGGCAAAGTAAGGGTGAGAGACATGGAAACTGGAGAAGAACTGCTGGTAGAGGAAGATAAACTCAGAGACCTATATGAAGAAGAACTTAAACGTAAAAAAACTTAGGAAATTGCAGGAACTTATACAAGAAAAAATTCAATTGAGACGGTTACGTTCAATAGTTGAATACGTGGGTGGGTGTGATGTCTCTTACAGGGGCAAAATTGCAGTAGGGTGTATTGTAGTCATGAATTCTGAGTTTAAAATTATTGAGGTCTCTTGTTATTCGGGTAAAGTTGATTTTCCCTACATTCCAACTTTTTTATCCTTCCGAGAATTACCATTCCTTTACCGTGCTTTCAGGAAACTAACTGTGAAACCCACAGTACTCCTAGTTGATGGTCAGGGAATTGCTCATCCCCGCGGTATAGGCCTTGCTTCTCACATGGGACTCTTGACTAAAAAGCCCACCATTGGAGTTGCAAAAAATCCCCTTGTAGGGTCCTTCGAGTTACCTGAACCTACTAAAGGCTCTTTCAGATATATATATTCCGAAAGTGGGGAAGTCATTGGTGCAGTGCTAAGAACAAGAGCCTCAGTAAAACCTGTTTATGTGTCCCCGGGTCATCTAATAGATTTACTTTCATCTATTGAAATTGTGATGAAGTATACAACAAAATACAGACTTCCAGAACCTTTAAGAATGGCTCACATTTATTCTAAAAAGGAGTTTAGAAATGCTGCATGAAATAGCAATAATAACAGGTGCAAGCAGAGGTATTGGAAAGGCAATTACATTTGAACTGGCCAGAAGCGGATACCACGTCCTTATGATTTCAAGAAATAGGGAAAAATTAGTGGAGAATAAGAATTTATTAGAAAAAGAGGGGCTTCTCTGTGATTATTTTATATGCGATGTCTCTAATTACCAAGAGGTCAAAAATACAGTTGTTGAAATTATCAATAAATATCAAACTGTATCTGTTCTTATAAACAACGCCGGCGTAACAAAGGATAAGTTGTTTATCCGCATGAAACAGGAGGATTGGGAATATGTAATAAAAGTAAATCTTTTAGGTACCATAAATTTCTCACACGCTGTATTACCTGTAATGATGAAGCAAAGAAAGGGGGTGATACTGAATGTAGCTTCCGTTGTGGGAATTACTGGAAATCCAGGGCAAACTAATTATGCTGCCAGTAAGGCAGGGGTAATAGCTTTTACCAAGTCATTAGCGAAAGAAGTAGGTTCGAGAGGAATAAGAGTCCTCGCCATCGCACCTGGATTTATACAAACTTCTATGACTGAAAAGATTCCTGATGAAATAAAACAGGATTATCTGAAAAAAATTGCTCTCAGACAGTTTGGTACACCTGACGATGTAGCAAAATTTGTTAAATTTTTAATTTCTTCAGATGCAAAATTTGTTAATGGCCAGGTTTTTATTATAGATGGAGGAATGATTTGATTGATAAAAAAGAGCTAGAAGAAGTAAAAAAATTATTGAAGGGAAAGGGGTATAAATACACCAGTGCCCGGGAAAAGATTTTAAAGAAGATACTATCCTTGCACTCCCACTTCACTGCTGAAGAATTGTTCTATATGCTAAAAAAAAGATATAAGGTTTCCAGAGCCACAGTTTATAGGACGCTAAATATTCTGGTAGATTTGGGAGTGGTGAGGGAATACGATTTTGGTAAAGGGAAGAAACTCTTTGAACATATCATTGGTCACAAACACCATTATCACTTAATATGCCTTGGATGTGGTAAAATCGAGGAATTTAAACTCGATGACGAACATGAGAGAAGATTGAGGGCAATAGCTAATAAGCTTGAATTCAATGTGGATTCTATCGTGTTGAGCATTTACGGATTCTGTAAGGATTGTAGAGGTAAGAGCTCTAAGGCAAAATCCTGATCTGGATCTCGTGGGGCTCAATTGAAACAATTTTAACCCCTGATTTGGTCTTGATTATTGGTTTTACTCCGTATAAACCTGGGGCTAAAGTATCAGCTTCGATGTATACCCTCACATCGTTAGGTGTCAATTTTATATCTTTCAAATGCAAAAATGTGATTACTAAAGAGTCTGTGAGTATATCCACTTTTCTCCCGGGAGGCTTGGCGACATTAAAGTGGTAAACAGTCAAAGTATCCCTTTGTAATTTTTCTCCATTGATGACCACAATAATACTCTCGGGTTCCAATCTCACAATTGTATCGGGTACACCAAGGGCAACTTTAAGTGATTCTGGAGGAAATTCGTTTATAACAATATCCTGAGTATACACTGTTCCAATCTTCCTTATTATGGATGTAGGACCGAACACCTTAACATATCTTGTAGTAACTCTAACTCTTTTGATGATTAAATCGTCAAGGTTATTTATTATTTTTCCAGCTTTAACTACTGCCCTCCTCCATCGAATCTTGTCAACCAACACCCGGTATTGGTGAGGGCGGACAGCTATAATTTCTACTTTTTCGGGAGATAAAATGATATCTTCTGGACGGAAGTAAATAGTGTCAATTCCAACCCGTAAATTCCCAAGGTCTTTAAAAATTCTTATTTTTTTAAAATTTAATTTTAAAAGAGACTTTCCCTTGCCTCGAAGTATAATTTCTACCTTCTGAGGTGGGGATACAAGAAGAAAGAGAGAATCTTTATTAAAATTGATGTATTCAACCGGAACTTCTTTTGTTATTACATAGGTATCTTCGGTTACGGCGTTAAACCATACAATGACCGAAATCAAGAGAGCGATTAGTTTTATAGCAGCATTTTCCAGAAAAATCTTACGTAATGATACCCTCACCTTCTTCTCCTTCTGCAATAAGTTCTCCTAATATATCGGAAAGCTCTTCCAGTGTTAACGGTCCGGTTAATGTTCCTTTATGGGCTAATCTCACAGATCTTCTTTCTTCCGAAATTACTATAGCGATAGCGTCTGTTTGCTCTGAAATTCCCAGAGCAGCACGATGTCTGGTGCCGAGACTACTTTCAATCTGGCCAATCTGGGAAAGTGGAAGAATGACCCTTGCGGCTATTATATATCCCCCTCTAACAATAACAGCACCGTCATGCAAAGGAGATTGGGGGACAAAAATAGACACAAGTAATGGAGCCTGTAACTCGGCCTTTAATTTCACACCTGACTCTTCGATGTACTCATCAAGTTTCATAGAACCTTCCAGGACTATGATTGCCCCCAGCCCTCTCTGCCTGAGTGCAGAGACAGACCGTAGCAATTCTTGAATATTGCTTCTTTCTAGTCTCCTCACAAATTTAATAATTGGATTTTTACCAAGTAAAGCAAGCCCCCTTCTTATTTCAGGCTGGAATATAATTATTAAAGCCAGGAATCCGACCTTGGCGAAGGCAGAAATTAGCCAGTTAAGACCTCGAAGATTCATAAAAACAGAGAGAAGTGAAAATAGAATAATTGTAACTATACCAAGTAAAATAAATACAGCTCGGGTTCCTTTAAAAAGCTTTAAAATTTCATAAGTAATGAGAAATATCAGTATTATGTCAATAATATCTTTTATTCCAGGTCGTAAAAAGCTCACGTAAAAATTTTAAGGGAAATAAAGGAATATAGCAATATTTAGCTATATTTTAATTTTGTGAACTTTCTCATATTTGAACGCCAGAATTTGGAGCAGTTATTTGACCTTATTTTAATTACTTTTAATACTTTTATCTTCTTCCAAATATCCCCTTGCGATATCAGCATAAGGGGATTGAGGATATTTAGTAATCAACTCAATAAGTAACTGCTCCCCTTTATCTTTATTTTTTAAATTTTTTTTGTGAATCAATGCTGCTTTCAATAGAGAGATTGGCGTGAAAACAGGGTCACTTTGTTTTCCAATTTCCTCAAAGACTTTGGCCGAATTTAAGTAATCCCCTGTTATTTCCATTAAGATGGCATTTAAGTATAATCCCGGAGGAGTTTTTCTAAAATACTGCGGAGTATTTTCCCATTCTTTAAGCGCCCTCTGGTAGTCCTTATCCAGGAAAGCACTTTCAATTTTACCATAATTTTTAATAATATCTGGATTTTTTCCATATACGATGAGTAATTCTAGATGAAGGAAAATATCATTTTTTTCAGACTCTTCTGCCTCAAAAATTGCTACCTTAAACAAACTGTCAGCCTTCTTAAACTCCCCCTGAGCAAGATAACTGATAGCTTGCTTATAGGATAAGGGAAAAGATAATACCAATAGTAGAATAAATAGCATTAAAGCCCCAGCTCTTTCTTAACGCTTTTCATACCTTCTAGACAAAGAGTCAAAAATTCATCGAGACTAAGTCCCAGTGTTTCACAACTCTTCATCTGCTCTCTAGAAGCACCTGCGGCAAACCTTTTTTCCTTGAATCTTCTTTTCATAAAATCAAGATCAAGTCCATCTAGAGATTTCGAAGGGTGCATTAAGGCACAGGCAACAATAAAGCCTGTAGTGGGATCAACTGCATATATTGCCTTTTCCATTAATGTTTCTCTCTCCTTCTTTTCACAGTGAGCAAGTATCGCATTCAAAATCTCTTCATCATTGAAGCCCATTTCCTGAAGCATTTCCACACTTTTAATTCCATGCAGTTCAGGCTTTTCCCAGGTTTCTTCATAATCAATATCGTGCAGAATTCCCGCCAATTCCCATCTATTGGGGTCTTGATCAAGCTTTTCGGCAAGGATCTTCATACAGGCTCCTGTAGCTATCATATGTTTTACAAGATTTTTCTTTTTAACATATTTTTTGACCAGTTCAATGGCTTCTACTCTGTTCATATTTGCCTCCTTTAATTTTTAACCATAAAGTTTCTTTTGCAATATTAAGTCTTCTCAGTTTCTCCTCCTGTTCTGGAGTCAAAGAGAATTCAGATTTTAATTGATAAATTTCATGTAAAAGTTTTAAATAGTCGAGATAATCTTTTTTTTGAGCAGGAGTAATATTTATCTTTTCCAAAGAATCAATTGTTACTTTAATCTCTGGCAGTAACTCATTCTTGACCCTTTCACCATATCTGGCTAACTGCATCTGGTATTTATGTGCAGAAAATGGCCCAGCTTCACTCTTTTTAAATTCCTCTAACACCCTGGCGATTGAATCTATCCTCTCAACCTGCGTGAAAAAATATTTTTCTGCCCTCTCTTCTGAAGAAATCTCTTTTTTACCCTTTGGAGAGCAAGCAGTAATGCTCATAATGACGAACAATAAAAATATTCTCATGTCCTCACCCCCTTAATCTGCGGAGAGTATTACTCTCTCTCGGGTAATAAAGTGGGCAATTATGAATGACACAGTTATCAAAATGGCTATACCGCATATTAGAATAATCTCAAAAACCATGGGCGATCTGGGTTTCAATTTTGATATAAGAAAAAAAGAGGAAAAGACAAGTGCGAACAATATGTAGTGAGGTATCTGATAATTCCTAAATAACATATAAAGCATGGAGAAAAAGCCAATTACAGAGAATAAAGCAATCGGACTTAAAATGAGAAGGTTTAAATAGGCAAAAAATCCAAAGAATTGTAGAAGTAAGATATTGCTTTTATACAACAAAGCGATATTAAAAATAATAATCAAAAGCACCGATATCAGATAACTTCCCATTGTCAATCCCAGTGTTTTCCCCAGCCACAATTCTTTTAAACTTAAATTATAACCTAACATATATTCTATACTTCCATTAATTTTCTCTCTGTAAAAACTCTCTATCATAACAGGAAGTGCAAAGATAATGCCCAGCTGCACAGGCAAGAGAGAGAATATGAGTGCAATAATCCTTAAGACTATGGGATTATTTTGACTCGAAATACCAAAAACAATGGGCGAGAAAGCAAATATTAATATCAAAAAGCTGATAATTATCCTTTTATTATGTATAAAATGTTCATTTAATTCTTTTAAACATAGTACAAAAATCTTATTCATCCTCTACAGCCCTCCTGAAGATATTCTCCAATTCTCTGGAATCTTTAATTTCTTTAGTATTTCCCTCGAATTTAAGTAACCCTTTATTGATTATCAAAATCCTGTCACAGATTCGCTGAACTTCATGAAGATTATGGGAAGCTAAAAGCACAGTTAAAGAATTTCTTTTTTTGAGTTCTAGAATAACATCCTGAAGTTGAATTTGTGCCATGGGATCAAGTCCTGAGGTAGGTTCGTCCAAAATCAAAAAATCTGGGTTTTTTAAAAGAGCTCGCGAAATCACAACCTTTCTTCTCTGACCTCTTGATAAATTTACAATTTTTCTGTCCTTCAGTTCTTCTATCCCCAAAAGTTCTGTAATTTCCTCTATTTTATGAAAAGGTTCCGTCAGACCAAAAAGTTTTGCATAAAATTTAAGATTCTCATAGACACTCAGCTTTTCGAAAAGGCCGTCCTTCTCAAGGATAAAGGCAATATCATCATGTGTAATGTTATTCAATTGCACTTCTCCTTCATCAGGATTTAATAGGCCCAGAATAATTCTTATAGTTGTAGTTTTGCCAGCACCATTTGGACCTAACAGACCCACGATTTCACCTTTATTAACATTGAATGAGATACCCCGGAGAGCCTCAATATTTCCATAAGACTTCCTTAAGTTTTTAGCTATTAAAACAGTGCTCATGCTCCTACAATGGCTTCTAAAATTTTTCTCAAGTGTACGTGTTCTTTAACATCGTGAACCCTAATGATATGAACCTTGTTCATTATGCAGTAAGAACTTATAGCAAGGGTCCCATACAGTCTCTCTTCGGGGGGAATTCCATCAAGTATCATTCCTATCATGGATTTCCTAGAATGTCCGATTAAAAGAGGAAAACCTAATTTTTTAAACTCGTTAATGTTTCTCAAAATTTCAATATTATGTTCCAATTTTTTTCCAAAACCTATACCCGGGTCTAAAATTATGTTTTCCCTTTTTATACCAAAAGAGATAGCATAATCAACTTGTTTTATAAAATAATTCTTTATCTCTTCAACTACATTTTCGTAGTGGGGATTTTTCTGCATATCTCTCGGGGTTCCTTTTATATGCATAATGATTACAGGAACATTGTATTTGGCAACAACTTTGGCCATTTCTGGATCGAATCTCAAACCCGAAATATCATTAACTATAGAGGCTCCATGTTTCAGGGCTTCTGCAGCCACTTTTGCCTTATGAGTATCAATAGAAATTGGGATGGGAAAATCTCTGATTGCTTCAATTACGGGAATAACCCTATCAAGTTCTTCTTCCAATGATACTGGCTCTGCTCCGGGACGGGTAGATTCACCTCCAATATCTATAATATCAGCGCCATCCTCCAGCATTTTCTCAGCACGTTGCACAGCTCTATCCCAGATGCTGTATTTTCCCCCATCATAAAAAGAGTCAGGGGTCACATTGAGAATGCCCATTATGAGAGTGCGTTTACCAAATTCCAGTTTTTTCATGTAAAAGATTATATTCAAATAACTGCGTTTTATCAATTATTGTCTGTTTTAGGGGAATCCAATAAAATTAAATAGTGACTTATATTTATGAAAAAGGATATATTATTGCTGATATATTAACTTTTTTAAGGCTTATAATTTCTCTTTTTTTATTTGTCCTTGCACTTGGCGGGAGAACAACCTTCGATTATTTCATGTCCCTTGTTCTATTTGCATGGGCAACTGATGCCCTTGATGGTTATTTCGCTCGAAAAAGTGGACATCCAGGAAAATTTGGACGCCGAGAAGGTTGGGTAGACTGGGTCTTTTATATTGCATGTCTTTTTTATTCAACTTATCTCGGTTATTACTCTTATTTTTTCTTCATAGGCATAATTCTAGTAAATCTTTTTGTCTACTTTTTTATAAAAAAATCTGACAGTGTTCAAATGAGTTTTGAATTCATTTATATACTACTATCATTCCGGGTACTTTATCAAGAAAGTCCCTTCTGGACACTGGTGGTTGTTGGTTGGACAGGATTTATCATTGCATTTAAATGGAACAGACTTAAAGACCAGATTTTATATTTTTTCCGAGGATGGAAATAGTTTAAAAAGCTTCTGTCTTTTTGCCTCAAGAAGTCTCTCTGGCTGTTTCATGAATTCTGCTGCTGTCAAAATTCTTACTGAGTTGGGGGATTCTTTGAACAATCTTTCATAGGATTTGCGCCAGTTTAACTCTCTGGTACAGTGATGATCGAGAACCACAATTTCTGGTTTTGTCTTCCATAAAACCTCCAGAACATTATCAATGCTTTTCTCCAAGATTTCTCTATTATAATGTTGTCCCAGGAGATAAGTAGGGAAACCATCCAGCAGGAATATATCCATATTCCTTTCCATAAAAAATTTCTTCTGAGGATCAGTTAGTATTCCCAACACATCTGAGCTAAAAAGAATTGATTTCTTTTCGGTGGTTATGTATACAGACAAGACATACCCTTGAAACCTGTTTTTTCCATGAACCAATGGGGGAGAAAATTCAATAAGAGTGTTTTTTATTTTTATTTTCTCACCATCTACATACTGTATATTCGCTTTAGCATTATAGCATCTGATCGTTTGCATAAATAATTCTGCTCTCATCCTGTGTTTTCTGGTGTTAAATTCATATGGATGTTTCAAAAGGATAATTTTACTAGATATATAATATGCATTTCTATAAGTATGGTGGTCATAATGATAATGAGTAACAATTACAATATTAGAAATTTTTAGATACTGATTGAGAAGTTGCCATCTATTGAACATGGTCTCTATTTCTTCTTTATGGGGTGGTAACCCGTATCTTCTGGGACCAAGGGCCATTGATGGATCAATTATAATTTTAAGTTCTCCTGTATCTATAAAGGTGGCGTAAGATCTTACTCCGAGGCTTTCTGAAGCTAAAATCCTGACTTCCACATATCTTTTATAAACTCAAGGCACAGAAATTTCAAATTGAGCGTCTGAATATTATAGTGTAAATTTTCGTATATACTTATGGATGACAAAGAGATTATTAAAAAAATACGTGACGGGAATAAAGAGGCTTTTAAATTTATTGTGGAGAAATATATGAAATTAGCATATAGTATAGCATACTCAATCGTAGGTTCGCGGGAAGAAGCTCTGGATATCTCCCAAGAAGCTTTTATAAAAGTATACAAAAATCTTAAACAATTTGATATTAAGAGGCCATTCCTCCCATGGTTTATAAAAATCTTAAAAAATATCGCCATTGATAAAATAAGAAAAGGCAAAATTAAGTTAATCCCCCTTGAAGTAGTGGAAAACAAGGGAATTAACCAGGAAATAAAACTTGAACTTGAAAGGGCTTTAGCAAATTTGAATCAAGAGGAAAGAGAGATAATATTTCTTAGACATTTTGATGGGTATAGTTACAAAGAAATAGCCGAAATCCTGGATATACCAATAGGTACAGTTATGTCACGCCTTTTCTATGCAAGAAAAAAATTAAAAAAGATGCTGGAAGGCCGGATATGAAAGAGAAAAATTTAGACAGAGAACAATGTGAAAAACTTATACAGAAGTCTATGGATATGGAATTAACTCCCGAAGAAAAAGAATATTTAAGAGAGTGTTTAAACAATCCTGAATTGAAGCAGGAACTAGAGATTTATAATAAAATTGTAGAAATCCTCAATATGACAAAATACGAAACTCCAGAAGATAAAATATGGAACAATTACTGGAGTAAAATTTACAACAGATTGGAAAGGCAAATAGGATGGATTTTGACCTCTATTAGCGGGATAATCCTTCTTTTTTATTTCCTTGTTTTAATTTTTAAAAATATTCTTGCCTCTAATATTGCAGTTTGGTTAAAGACGGTAATTATTTTATTTCTCTTGGGTATCTCAATACTTCTTGTATCCATTATTCGAGAACGTCTTTATATTATGAAAAAGGAAAGGTATAAGGACATTAAAAGGTAGGAGGTTTAGATATGTTACTTGTTACTACTGACGAAATACCTGGAAGGAAAATAAAAAAGGTTCTTGGGCTTGTAAAGGGGAATACCATAAGGGCTCGTCATCTGGGCAGAGATTTAATGGCTGCTCTCAGGAATTTAGTGGGAGGCGAAATTACCGATTATACAAAAATGTTGGCTGAGTCAAGAGAGCAAGCTATAGATAGAATGGTGGAACAGGCCGAGGAAATGGGGGCCAATGCAGTAGTTGGTATAAGGTTCACTACCTCTTCGGTAATGCAGGGTGCAGCGGAGCTCCTTGTTTATGGTACAGCCGTAATAGTAGAATGAAGGAGGAAAGATGGAATTTAGGACCTTATTAAAGTCAGCGTATCTAGCGTTAAAAGCAAATAAAACCCGCTCCCTTTTAACTACACTCGGCATTATTATAGGTGTTGCTACTGTTATCTCAATGGTTTCTATTATAGACGGAATGAATCGATATGTATATCAGATTTTAGGAAGTCTGGGTTCGAAAACAGTGTATGTACAGAAATGGAAATGGGCTATACGCACAACCCGTGTGTCTAGAGAAGAAGTTAGAAAAATATTGAGACGCCCAGATCTTACCCTTGAAGATGCAGAGGCTATAAGAGAGCTTCCAGAAGTCGAACTGGCTGCTGCATCACAACCTATATGGGCTGGTTTAAGAATGCGACATAAAAATAAAACCATCGAACTGGACCCTGAAGGTGTGGAAGAAGATTTCCTTCCCATTGCAGGGTATGAAGTGGAATACGGGAGAGGATTGAATAGAAATGACATACTGTATAAAAGAAATGTGGTAGTTATCGGAAAGTATGTAGCTGAAAATTTATTCCCAGACGAGGATCCCATTGGCAAGGAGCTGGAGATCGGTGGATATAAGTTCCTGGTAATAGGTGTGTTAAAAGAAAAGGGCGAGCTAATGGGAAATAATCTGGATGAAGTTGCGTTTATTCCCATAACTACAGCTCAAAAATTATTCATCAATAAAACTAGCAGAAGATATAGAATATTTGCTTCTCTCAGAATACTTGCCAAAGTCAGAGATGATGTTCCAATGGAAGAGGGACTTAAAAGCTTAGAAACTCTCATGAGAAAACGTAGAAATCTCAGATTTAACGATGAGAGCAATTTTTCATTAAACACTCAGGAGATGCTGCTTGATGCTTACAAAAAATTAACCAATGGCATTTTCTTCGCAATGATAGGTATTGCTTCTCTGGCTTTAATCGTAGGTGGTATAGGGATCATGAATATTATGCTAGTTTCTGTAACTGAAAGGACAAGAGAAATTGGTGTAAGAATGGCCGTGGGAGCTAAAAGAAAGGATATATTGATGCAATTTTTGGTAGAAGCAATTTTCCTGACAACAGTGGGGGGTCTTATAGGGGTAATAATAGGATCAATAATAGGCAAATTAGTTGATATCGCCACTCCTCTACCCTCAGCTATACCGTTATGGAGTATATTGGTGGGTCTTGGTTTTTCGACCTTTGTTGGTCTTTTCTTTGGAATCTATCCTGCTCAGAAAGCAGCTAAACTTGATCCCATTGAAGCATTGAGATATGAATAAAAGGAGGTTTTAAAATGAAAAAATTAATCGAAATAGTATATAATCCCAGAAAAGTGTTCCAGGAGAACGGTAGTTTTATCATTCCGTTTATTACCGTCATAATTCTAAGTATTGTCTTTCTCGTTATTTTAACACCTGTAAGGTTTGAACAGATTCTCCAAAATGTCACTGAAAGGATTCAGGATTTACCGCAAGAACAGCAGGAGCGAATACTTGGATCTATGAGTGTAAAAAATATCATAATTAGGGGGGGAATTGCTATTCTTATAATGGTTCCGATAAAGATAATCCTTCAGGCTCTTATTTATCAGGTATCACTCCCACTCATAGGGGGAGAACTTAGTCTTAAAAGCTCTTTATTTATACTATCTTACGCTAATTTAATCTCTACTTTCAGTGGCTTTTTAAAAGTTCCTGTGGCATTGATATCCAAAAATATAAATGTGCGTACAGATCTCTCTATCTTCCTTCCTCAAGGAAGTGGTTACCTCTGGAAGGTGCTCAGTCAGATTGATTTATTTACCATATGGTCCCTCGGGATTCTAGGGCTGGGGCTTTCGATTATGGGGAAGGTGGAAAAGAAAAAAGCATATATCCTTGTGGGAATGCTGTGGCTCGCATATATCTTACTGATGCCACTGATTCCTTGGGGAAGAGGAGGTTTGGGTAGATGACCTTATTATTGACGATCTGTTTACTTTCCCAACCCCTCTCTCTCACACTAGAAAAAGCGGTAGAAATAGCCTTAAAACGATCACCTGTTCTTCAGCAGAGTTATTATTCTAAACAAATTTCTACGTTCTCACTAGTAAACTCCACCGGAGACCTCCTTGCTTCAGCTTCCATTACAGGAAATTATACTAATTTTGACTATTTCTCTGACCAGAATGCACTTTTTATTAATCCCCCAGAATATTACACTATCAATGCTGGAATCGAAACCAAAGCTTTTTCTCCCACTGCCTTATGGAACGTACTCACTGCATACAATAATAGGATGATCTCCATTTTGCAATACGAATATACTCGAAATCAACTTATTTTTCAAGTTAAAAGTGAGTACTTAAACGCATTGAGAAATAAACACCTTTTGGAAGTTTCAAAAAAGGCGCTCGAGAGAGCGGAACTTTATTATAGACTTACAAAGGAAAAGTTGGCGCTTGGCTCTGCTACAAAACTTGATCTTTTGAAAGCTGAAGTGCAGATGAAAAAAGCAAAACTGGATATTCTTAATGCAGAAAGAGCATACAGAACATCTCTATATAATTTATTAAAGCTTATTGGCTTTGGTTTAAAAAGTGAAGTTCTCCTCGAGGACGTTCAGATAGTAGATACTATGATATACCTACCTCCACTTCATGAAGTTGAGGAGATGGCCCTTAAATATAATCACATATTAAAAGAGGTAAAAACCCAATATAACAATAAAAAAATTGATCTTGCCTATGATTTTCTGTCTATAATTCCGAGTGTGACTTTTGGCTATTACTGGAATTATGGAGGAAGTGATAAACCATCCTCAATAGATGTCTTTTCTGACAAAAGAGGCTGGAGTATATCACTTTCCTTTAACTTGTTAAGTTATCCCATAAATATCCTAAATGGCTATTATTATAAAAAGCAAAAGGAAGCATACTATAAAACAACCCTTTTCGAAGTTATAAAAAATGTGAGAGATGCTTATATGGAATTGAAAAATAGCCTAGAGAGTTTGTCCCTTTCAAAAAGTAGTCTTCGGCAAGCTAAAGAAGCATATAACCTCGCAAAGGAGCAGTATGCTCTTGGGAAAATTTCCATATTAGAACTTCTTGATGTAGAAGAATCTCTAAAAACATCAGAAGTTTCTTACATTGAAACAATCTACAATTTGGAAATTGCAAAGGAAAAACTTAATTTCCAAACAGGTATGGAGGTAATAAAATGAAAATCAAAAGGATTCTAATCCCAGCAGTAGTCCTTGTTGTTATAGCCATAATTGTTGCTGCGAATCTCAAAAGTGGATCTTCTCCTCGATATAAAGTAGAAGGGGAAGTAATTAAAAAAGGAAAAATAGAAGAGATTGTGAGAGCAGATGGCCAATTGAAAGCGGTAAGTCAGGTCAATATAGGTGCAGATGTTATGGGAAGAATTGAAAAAATCTATGTTAAAGAAGGCGACATGGTTAAAAAAGGGGATACTTTATGTATTATCGACAGAAGCACCTATCTAGCTAAAGTTAAAGGACTGGAATATTCACTAAAACAGCAGGAGGCGCGATTGGAAAAAGCAAAAAAAGATTTTGAAAGAGTGAAAGAATTATACCGAAAAAATCTTGTGTCGAGAGCAGCTTACGAAGAGGCAGAGGTTACTTATAAAGCCCTCAGAGCTCAGGTAGAAGCTTCCAGATATTCCCTAGAAGAAGCACGTAGACAACTTGAAAAAACTATAATACTTTCCCCTATCAATGGTGAGGTGGTGGGAGTAAATAAAGAAGAAGGTGAGATGGCAGTAGTAGGAACCATTAATACCCCTGGTTCTGTAATTATGACCATTGCAGATCTTTCTAAGATGATGGTAAAAGCATATATAGATGAATCTGAAGTAGTCAAAATAAAAAAGGGGAACAAAGCCCGGATTAAAATTGATGCATATCCCGGAAAGGTATTCACAGGTAAAGTAATAAGTGTTGGAGGTATCCCTCAACAATCTACAGGTCAAGAGTACGGCATTAGTTATCCTGTGGAAATTCTTATTAATGATACAGCCTATCTATTGCCAGGAATGTCTGCAAGTTGTGAGATAATTACAGGAGAATCGAGTAATGCTCTTAGAGTACCAATAGTAGCCCTTGGCAAAGAGAAAGGAAGTAATAAAGACTACTGTTTTGTTGTAAAAAGTAGGGTAGCAAAAAAGAGGTACGTAAAGACAGGGATAGAGGGTGAAGTTTACATTGAGGCCTTAGGAGGTGTTGAAGAGGGTGATACAGTAATAACAGGTCCATTTGAGATACAGAGAAAATTAAAAGATGGAGATCGTGTGAGTGTAACCTTAAAAGAGAAAAAACAACCGGGAAAAAACTGAGTAAGGCAAAATGATCGAATTAAAGGGTGTAAAAAAAATCTATCAGATGGATCATGTAAAAGTTGCAGCCTTAAGAGGCATTGATTTAAAAATTGAAGAAGGAGAATATGTAGCAATAATGGGGCCATCAGGTTCTGGAAAATCCACTTTAATGCATATTATAGGCTGCCTTGATAGACCCACAGAAGGCCTATATATCTTCCGCAACACGCCTGTGCATGAACTCACCGAAGAAAAGCTCGCAGAAATAAGGAGAGATAGGGTAGGTTTTGTTTTTCAAAATTTCAATCTTTTACCCCGGATTACTGCCAGAGAAAATGTGGAACTTCCCATGATTTATAAAGGAATAAAAGCAAAAGAACGCCACCAACGAGCTGTGGAATTATTACGGAAGGTTGGCCTTGGTGCAAGAGTGAATCATAAGCCCACAGAACTCTCAGGAGGAGAAAGACAAAGAGTTGCCATCGCACGAGCACTTGCAAATGAACCCGATATAATTCTAGCAGATGAACCTACAGGCAACCTGGATACAAAAACCGAAGAGGAAATACTCAAAATATTTGATCAGCTCTGGGATGAGGGGAAGACCATAATAGTGGTCACTCACGATCCCGAAGTTGCAGCTCATGCTAAAAGGATAATACATATACGCGATGGCAAAATTGTAGACTGATTATTCTTTTACTTCAAAACTCGGCTTTTGAAAGAGATACCTTTTTATTTTCCTTGTAGTAGTTTTGGGGAATTCTTCCTCTCTTATAGAAAATCGTTTCACTCTTTTATACTCCGCGAGATCCTCTGACCACTTTTCTATTTCCTTATCTATTAGAGCATATACATCTTCTTCTCTTGGATTTTTAATGCCTTTGGAAGTGAAAAACTCATCAATTGCCTCAAAATTGGGATATACAATAGCTTGTACTTCTTCTGCTCCTGTCTCCGGATTGTACCCCCTCAATACAAGAACTTCTTCAATATAGGGGGATCTGAGTAGTGCAGTTTCAACCTCTTCAGGGTATACATTTTTCCCACCGGGAGTGACGATTACCGCTTTCTTCCTGCCAGTAATATATATATAACCTTCATCATCTATATATCCCAGGTCTCCCGTTAGCAGCCAGCCATCTTCAGTAAGCACTTCTTTGGTTGCCTCTTCATTCCTATAATACCCAACCATTATATTTGGACCTCTAAAAGCAAGTTCCCCCACTCCTTCTTCATTAGGATTTACTATCTTCACATCTACATAGGGTATAGGTAAACCTATACTGGCATTCTTAGGTCTAGAAGGTGGATTCAATGTGCATACAGGTGAAGCTTCAGAGAGTCCATAACCCTGCAGGATGGGGAACCCCATTTCTTCCAAAGCCTTGGAAACCCACTGCGGCAAAGCAGCACCTCCTGAGACAAGATACCTTAAATTTCCCATTCCCAACTCGTCCCTGATTCGTTTAAACATAGTTCTGGAAGCTTTCCCTTTTAAGACAGTGTCAAGAGCCCTGGAGCTCCCTTTCATTAAGCCGAATATGCCTTTAACTATAGGATTGGCTTTTGAAATTTCCCTTTGAATTCCCTGAACTATTTTTTCCAAGAGTAAAGGAACAACTAACATCACCGACGGCTTAACCTCCTGCATTTCGTCTCGCATTATTTTAGACTTGAGTGACCTTGCGTAGGCAACAGTTGCACCACCTGAAAGGGGCGTTAGAAAACCCGCTGTCCCCTCAAAGACATGATGGATGGGCAAAATTGAATAAAATACATCTCCGGGACCAAAGATAATACACTGATGTAAAGCATCAACATTGGACATCAGGTTCTTATGAGAAAGCATCACCCCTTTTGAACTCCCTGTTGTTCCTGAGGTATAAAGAATAACCGCAAGGTCATCTAATAGAACCTTCTCCTTCGGGATTCCTTCTCTATATTTTTCAAGAATTTGATTTAGATTAACTATATTGAAATCGTTTTCGTCCATTGATATCAATCTTTCCAGAGATTTAAGTTCATCTTTAATTTCAATGAGGTCTTCAAGAAAACGGCTTGATGCTATTATTATTCTTGATTCTGAGTCTTTTAAGATATGTTTGATTTCAGGCTTTTTAAGTCTTGCATCAACAGGTACTACAGTTACACCAATCCATTGATATGCCAGGTATGATATCCCCCATTCTGGTCTATTTTCACCAATTACCGCTGCTTTATCGCTTTTTTTAAGTCCAATCTCTTCTTTTAAGTACTTTGCGAGTCTCTTTACCTTGTCCAATAGTTCGCCGTAAGTTACTTTATCCCATACTCCGCCCCGTTTTATCATCATAGCCACATTATCATGATAAAGGTAAGCACTCCTTTCTAGCATTTCCGGGATTGTCATCCAACCTATTCCTGATCTTACAATCGGATATCTCATTTTACCCCCCTTTTGCCAGAATTAATAATATAGATTCATTTATTTATTTTCAAGTACAGGAAAATGCTTATGATCTAATCTTTATATTCCACAAGTTTCATTTCATACAATTCACCTTCGTCTCCAATAAATTTAACATAAATAGGCAATGCAACTCCATGGGCAATACACGATTCATAGATATTCTTATCATTTTTCTTTACCAATATTTTTCTCCCCTTCTGCCCTGCGTATTTGCATTCTGATGGAATCTCCACAGTTATTTTGTTACCCTCCTCATCCTTATGTGACCATTTAGAACCCACTTCCCATCCCGAAGTTATTAGCATAGGGGCATATGCAGTTGCCCACATGTTGGAAAAAAGAGTGATACTGAGGGGAGCCAACCATGGATTTAAAAACATTTGGGCCAAAATCGCTCCTGATATATCATCTACACTTTCCACAGTAGTGGTCATGCTTCCTTCATTATCGCCAAGTTTCCCTTCGATATAAAGTTTATATTTTTCTCCGGCTTTTTTAATATCTATTATATACCAGCCTTCTTGCTTGTCTTCGTTATCCTGTTGCACTATTTCATATTTAAAATGTTCTGTACCCTTGAATTGATAGGGTTCCCAATACGGTTCATCACCAGCACGAAGACTGCTTACTGCTATTAAAATTATAACCAAAACTAACCCACGCATTTTAATACCTCCAATTTTGTAACTAAAGTATAGGGAGGATTGATTAGTTTGTCAAAGATTATACCTTTCTCACATCCACCCAAGTAGAATGAAAAACAGATGCATTACCATAGTCTTTGTTCACCTCGCTATTAGTGAGGAAATTCACATTCCATCCAAGCAATGAAGGCCAGAAGGCTTTATACATAAGTACAACCCCAAGTGGAATATCTTTAGTTATTCTTATTTTTGTCCGGATTTTTCCCATCTCATTGAAAACTTCTACACAGTCGCCCTCTCGAATGCCTCTTCTCGCTGCATCTTGAGGATTCATGTAAAGAAATGTATCAACTTTTTTATATATATTGTGATACTGACTGGAAATGGTCATTTGGTATGTAGGACTCAACAATCTCAGCTTTTTCCCTTCAGGTTGTTCCCTATAAACAGGAAAGGGCGGTAACCCCCTCGAAAGCGCTCGATGAGAGTAAAATTCAATTTTTCCGCTTTTCGTCTTTATGGCGGGGCGAAGAGCAATTTTAATAAATCCTTTATCCCTCAATTGGTCAAGACTGAATCCCAATTTATTCAAAATATTTTCAGCTATTCTCTCTTCGGACTGATAGAGAAATTCATTTTTTATCCCCATTCTTTTTGCGAGAAGCACGGAAAGTTCATAATTACTTACACCTGCAATTTCCATGATTTTTTCATTTAAAAGAATATACGGATGAAAAAAAGAGTCGACAATGTCAAAACGTTCAAAAAATGTATTTGCAGGAAATATTATATCTGCATAGAGAGCTGTATCGGTTAAAAATAATTCGTGAACTACTATAAAAACATCTTTCTCCTTCAGAATCTTTCTGAGTTTATTCTGGTCAGGATATGAAGCCAGTGGGTTTGCATTGTATACAAAAAGAAATTTTATTTCATCCCTTCTCAAGTATTCATGCAAAAGCATCTGCGGAATCAGCCGCATCTCTTTGGTTCTTAAGAAGGTTCCTGAAACATAATTAATATCTATCCCCACTTTTATATCATATAGAAAACCGATCCTATGCCCCACTAAAGCTGGAAGAAGAGAGATTGCTCTTACAGCTTCCCCTCCTTCAAAACTTTTTTGAAAGCCGTAGCCTAAATGTATAATACCCCTTCTTTCAAAGAATTTCCTTGCAAAATCTACAATTTCCTGTTTATTAATTCCTGTTTCAGACTCTGCATATTCAAGACTTATTTTAAGTACATAATTTTTGAACTCCTCAAATCCAGCAATATTCTTAGACACAAATTCTTTATCGTACAGTTCCTCCTCAACCATAACACGTGCCACAGCAAGAGCAAACAGAGTATCTGTTCCTGCTTTTACTGGAAAATGTCTGTGTGCTCTTTTTGCAGTAGCAGTTTTCACAGGGTCCACAACCCAGAGCTCTAACCCGTACTTCTTGGCGAGATTGAAGCCATGAAGATTTGTCCATACGGGATTTATTCCCCAGTATACAAGGAGTTTATATTTCTTCAAGTCTTCAGGGTCAATGCCAACGGACGTTCCATAAATATCCAAAAGTGCTTCATGACCAGCTCTATCGCAAATAGCATGATCCAGAAGAGATGCGTTGATATAGTTAAAAAAACGGAGAGGAAAATAATGATTTATAATACCTCTATCACCGGAGAATTCGTACGCAAGAATCTTATCACTTCCAAATTTTTTCATGGTTTCTTTGATTTTAGAAATTGTGATATTGAGAGCTTCGTCCCAAGATATCTCTTTAAAATCTGGTACACCTCTCTCTCCCACTCTAATTAAAGGAACCCTTAATCTATCTTTACTGGCGGCCCATTTCGGCATCAAGTTTCCTTTTGGACATAGAAATCCACTGGTGACAGGATGTTCGGGATTTCCAATTATCTTTAAATTACCATCCTCAATCTTAGAAATAATAGAACAAGTATCATAACAATCTCTCATGCAGGCACTGAATTTCATATTATGCAGTTTAATTTATACTGTGGGGTTTTTCAAGAAATTTTATAACAATAATTTGATATTTTGAATAGCAGCAATATAATTTTTAAGTTTATGTTCAATATAATTTTGAGTCTTGGCATAATCATTCTATTTGGTATACTAAGTGCAAAACTCTCTAATAAATTAACGCTACCATCAGTAACGGGTTACATTGCCACTGGAATTGTAATAGGTCCTTATGTTCTCAATTTTATCCATGGGGATATTCTTAATGCCTCTTCTCTAATATCAAGTATAGCTCTGAGCTTCATAGCATTTGGCCTTGGTCAAAATTTCACCATTTCTCAATTTAAAAGAATAGGGAAATCTGTCTTATTTATCTCCATAGGTGAAGTGATAGGTGCTTTTCTTCTCGTGAGCCTTGCTCTATATTTCGTGGTTAAGACTCCACTGTATCTTTCCATTGTCCTTGGAGCAATAGCACCTGCTACTGCACCTGCAGCTGTTGTATTGGTAGTTAGAGAATATGCTAAAAAGCGCGGGGTTTTTTCAAACACTCTCCTGAGTGTTGTTGCAATTGACGATGCATGGGGAATAATACTCTTTGCATTTTCACTTGCTGTAGCCCGTTCCCTAACTGGAGTCACTACAAGTTTCTTTTCCACCATCATTAAAGATATCTTCCATGCTTTCTATGAAGTTCTTGGAAGTCTGTTCTTAGGATTATGCGTAGGTATTGTGTTTTCATACAGTCTCAAATTCATTAGGACTCCTTCAAGATTACTCTCCTTTGATATTGGTTTTATCTTACTGACTGGTGGAATTGCTGTGCATTTAAATCTATCTATTCTTCTTTCCAACATGATGCTCGGAGCTACAATTGCCAATCTTTCTAAGGATAGAGAAAAAATTTTCTCCATTCTTAGTGGATTTGATCCCCCCATATATATTCTGTTTTTTGTACTGGCAGGGGCCAGCTTGGAACTCGGGAACCTGAGGGAACTCGGCCTTGTTGGAATAGTTTATGTATTTACTCGACTTCCAGGAGAAATGATAGGGGCTTTTATTGGGGCTTTGATATCTAAGGCTGATAAAACTGTTAGAAAATATATTGGACTCGGTCTGGCTCCACAGGCCGGGGTTGCGATTGGTCTTGCATTACTTTCAAAAGCTTATCTTCCCCCGGATGCTGGAAAGTTAATATTGGGTACAATAATTGTAACTACGGTAATATACGAACTTATCGGGCCTCCTCTTGTAAAACTAGCTTTGCATAAAGCTGGAGAAGTAGTTTAATTATAGAGTTCTCTCATATCCGGAATAAATATTGAATCTTTTTCCTCTCAAAAATCCAATCAAAGTGAGATTCTTAACACTGGCTGTTTGTATTGCCAGACTTGTGGGAGCAGAACGAGAAAGCACGACAGGAATTCCCGCAGTTATTGCTTTCTTTACTATTTCAAGAGAAATCCGACCACTGGAAAGTAGGATGGTTGTACTAAAGTTTATCCCATTGAGAAAGGTCTTGCCAATTACCTTATCCACGGCATTATGTCTACCGATATCTTCACTGAAAAAAAGTATATTTTTCCCATCACTTATTGCTGCTGCATGCACTCCTCCAGTTAATTTGAACACCTTTGATTTTTTATTGAATTTTTCAAAAAGTTCAGGAAGTTTTTGTATTTTTAATTTAAAGGATGAATCTATCTGAGGTAATTCCTGAAGGCAAAAGGTGAATTCCCCACTTTCACAACCGGAACTTCTCAAAATATAACCTGTAGGCTCAATACTTTTGTCAATCGTTAAATAAAATTCTAAATTTTTAACTTTATAATCAAATGGGATGCCATTCTTAATTATTCCTTCTGTAAGAAGAAATCCAACTCCAAGATACTCGATCTCCGCCGGGGAACAACTTAGCCTTGTATATAGTGCGTTGTTTATGTAAATCGAAGCTATTTCTTCTGAAACGATGTAATCCTCTCCATCCCTGCATGTATCAAAAGTACATTTTCTTATATTTTTCTTCTTATAGATCATTTAAAAAAGAAGCATATTTTTTGAGGTCTTTTGGTGTATTCAGGTTAATAAAACTCATAAGTTCTGGATCATGTTTTCTCACAATCTTTTCAGGAATTTCTTTAACATTAACCCTCTCATAGAAGGATGTTACCTTTAAATTTCCCCTTTCAATCTCTTCTTCAATTACATTTACTGTATTTTTTGTATATACGGCATGGAGTGGTTCAAAATATCCTCTTACAATGGGAACAACTACATCATAATCTCCCGTAATTTTCAACATATATTTTACAAGATTTTTGTTCACAAATGGCATATCACATGCCACTATAAAATTAAATTGATTTTTTGATACTTTTAATCCTGAGTAGATACCTACCAATGGTGAATGATATTCATACAAATCTTCCACAAAAATAAACTCTTTTCCATAAATCCTCTGTTTACCTTTCCCTACAACAACAATTTCAGAAAATAAAATTTTCAATCTTTCTATAATTATTTCAACAAGATTTTTCCTGTTTATCAGGAGGAGGGGCTTCGGGAACCCCATCCTCCTTGATTCCCCACCTACTAGGATTATTAATGTAGCTTCAAGCAATTTTTCTTTCACGCCAGATATATACAATCCAATATAGCATTGCCACAAAGAAAGCACCACCCACCATATTTCCTAAAGTCACCGGGAGTTCATTGCGAACCCAGAATCCATACATATTGAGGTTAGAAAGATCAGGATAGCCAGCTGCAGCAACCACATGGGGGATATTTTTGAGGAACATTCCCATGGGAATAAAGTACATGTTTGCAACACTGTGTTCAAATCCGGATGCCACAAAAGCCATTATGGGGAAGAAGATGGCGAATATTTTCCCTATTGTTTGCCTTGCAGAAAAAGCAATCCACACAGCAAGGCAGACAAGCCAATTACATCCCACACCCCTTGCAAATGCTTCAAGAAAGGATAAGTTTACTTTTGCATTAGCTATTTTAAGGGCAGTCGCTCCTACTAAATAACCATTGGTCTTCCACAGCCCGCTCCAGTACATGAGAATAACCAGGAGTAAGGAACCGATTAAATTTGCTATGTAAACAACAATCCAGTTGTAAAAAAGTCTCCATACTGGTGCACGTTTATCGAGAACTGAAAGAAAGATCAAGTTGTTTCCTGTAAAAAGTTCTGCCCCTGCAATAACCACAAGCATAAGCCCAACACTGAATACTGCACCCATAATTAATTTCGCCATTCCAACGCCCATGTACTTTGCCACATCATGGCCTACCATGGTGGCAAGCTCTGCTCCAAATCCGATATATACTCCAGCTAATATGCCTAATATGAAGAGCTTGTAGAATATAAAATGGGTTTTTTTAACACATATATCAGTAGTTAGAGTATCGGCAATCGCTGCTGGAGTGCGACACTCAAACTGCATAAAGCACCTCCTTTTTTAAATTTTTTCAATTTTACATGCTGCAACTTTAAGTTCAGGTATTTTTGCAATTGGGTCCAGTGCATCATTGGTAAGTACATTTGCTGCAGCTTCAGCAAAGTGGAATGGTATAAATACTGAACCCAGGCTCACTCTATCGCTTGCTATTGCCTTAATTTTTATAAATCCCCTTCTTGATGTTACCTTTACTTCATCACCATCCTCAATGCCAAGTCTTTTCATGTCTTCAGGATGCATCTCCATATAGGGTCCCTCTACATATTTAGGAAGTACATTGGTACGTCTTGTCATTGAACCTGTGTGGAAATGATAAAGAATTCTACCTGTGGATAAGAGGAATGGGTATTCATCCTCAGGCCATTCGGCTGGGGGTATGTAATCTACAGGATGAAATTTACCAAGCCCCCGGGAAAATTTATCTTTATGAAGATATTTCGTCCCCGGATGAGACGGATCAGGGCATGGCCACTGCAATCTTTCGCCCCGCATGATCCTCTCATAAGTTATTCCAGCGTATATAGGGGAGAGCCGATTTATCTCATCAATAATATCTTTGATGCTTGTATATTTCATCTCGTAGCCCATTTTCTTTGCTAGGTCACGTATTATTATCCAATCGGGCTTTGCTTCTCCAGGAGGATCAATGGCTTTCTCCACCCATAGGATTCTCCTCTCTGTATTTGTAAAAGTTCCATATTTCTCTGCAAAAGATGCAGCGGGCAAGATCACATCAGCAAATTGGGTTGTTTCAGTCATAAAGATATCCTGACATACAAGAAATTCAACACTTTCTAAGGCCTCTTTAACATGGGGGATATTGGGGTCCGAAACCATGGGATTCTCGCCCATGAAATAAAATGCTTTTATTTTACCTTCCGTAGCAGCATACATCATTTCTACCACAGTAAGGCCGGGCTTATCGGATAATTTTACCCCCCAAGCTTTTTCAAACTTTTCTTCAATCTGAGGATCATTTACTTTCTGGTATCCCGGATAAACGTTAGGCAGTGATCCCAAGTCACAGGCTCCCTGTACATTATTTTGTCCTCTTAAAGGATTAACTCCAGTGGACTCTCTACCAACATTACCAGTTAACATGGCAAGATTGGCAAGTGAAAGTACATTATCAGTTCCGGTTGTATGCTGAGTAATTCCCATAGCATATACTATACTGGCTTTTTGAGCTCTCCCATATATTCTTGCTGCCTCTATTATCTTATGTTTCGGAATACCTGTAATCTCCTCTACTCGCTCAGGAGTATATTGCTCTATAATCTTCTTGAATTCATTAAACCCTTCCGTCCTTTCTCTTATAAATCCTTCATCGTAGAGACCCTCTTTGATTATTACATGCATCATTCCATTTATCCAGGCAACATCTGTTCCGTTCTTCTGCTGCAGCCAGAGTGTAGCATATTTAACAAGGTCTATTTTCCTTGGATCCACGACAATGAGCTTGGCTCTATGAAACAGAACCGCCCTCTTTATCAGAGTTGCAATCACAGGATGGGTCTCAGTAGTATTAGAACCTGTAACCAGAATAACATCGGCGTATTCCAGTTCCTCTATTGAATTTGTCATTGCACCAGAACCAAAGGCCCTTGCAAGGCCAGCAACAGTGGAAGCATGGCACAATCTGGCACAATGATCAACATTATTGGTACCTATTACTGCCCTCATAAATTTCTGGAATACGAAATTTTCTTCGTTTGTACATTTCGCAGATGCAAGTCCCGCTATTGCATCAGGCCCATATTTTTCTTTAATTTCTTTTAATTTCTTGGCTACATAATTTAAAGCTTCATCCCATTCAACTTCTACGAACTTCCCTTCTTTCCTAATAAGTGGTTTTTTAAGTCTATCTTCTCTATTTACAAAATCCAGTCCAAATCTTCCCTTAACACACGTTTTACCATAATTTGGAATTTTATCTGCACCTTTAACTTTTACAATTTTATTGTCTTTGATCCATAGCTCTAATTGACATCCCACACCGCAATAAGGACAGGTTGTAACGACTCTTCTATCCACATCTTTCTTCCTGATTCTCATGCCGTACACAGGTTTTTCAGCAATTGCTCCCACAGGACATGCCTGGACACACTCACCACATCCATCGCATTCTGAGTCAGCCCACACCCCAAGTCCTGCAACCACATATTCATTGATACCTCTCTGTGCAAAATTTAATACGCCCTTGGCTTGAATTTCATAACAAGCTTTAACACATCTTGCACATTTTATACACTTGGAAGAATCGTAAATAAGTACAGGCGAACTCTCATCCTTTACCTGGGGAATATCTTTCCAGATGGGTGAGAAGATTCTGCTTTCTATACCTAGGCCATATTTATATGCAAGATCCTGAAGTTCACAATCTCCATCTTTGTCACAATTTATGCAATCATCGTTGTGTTCAGAAAGGATCATGTTTAGCAAAATCTTTCTTGTTTCCTCTAATTCTTCATCAAAAGCAATAACTTTCATGCCATCTTCAACTGCCACTAGGCAAGAAGGTATCATACCTGGTCTACCTTCTATTTTAACTACACAAAGACGACATGCGCCAGTGGGTGTGATTTTTTCAAGAAAACAAAGGCCTGGTATATCAATTCCATTTTCACGAGCAACTTTAAGCAGATTGTCCCCCTTTCTGGCCTTTATTTCCTTACCATCTATATATATGGTAACCCAATCATTCATAAAAAACCTCCTCCTTTTCCCAGTAAAAAGGTTTTATTACCCTTTCCAGTACTCCATGGAGCTTAGAAATAGTTACACCATAATTGGTTATTGGCACTCCTCTTCTCTTGCATTCTTTTATTCTTCTCTTCATCTCCATACTTGTTATCATACAGCCTCCACAGTGAATTACAAGACGGTACTTCTCCAGATCTTCTGGGAAGTCATGACCTGAAGCTACATCAAATTCGAGGTCTTTGCCCGTATATTGGGTTAGCCATCTGGGGATCTTCACCCTTCCAATATCATCTGCTTGGATATGATGAGAGCAAGCTTCTGCGATCAAAACCTTATCCCCATCTTTCAATTTATCAATTGTATAAGCCCCCTCCACCAAAATATCAAGATCTCCCTTGTACCTAGCAAACAGAATTGAAAAGGTAGTAAATTTCACATCTGGAGGTACATCCCCAGCAACTTTTAGCACAACCTGAGAATCTGTTATTACAAGAGCTGGTTTTTTTTGGAGATTTCGTAATACCTCCTCAAGCTCCCTTTCTTTAACCACAATTCCGATGGCATCGTTATCAAGTATGTCTCTTAAAACTTGAACCTGGGGTAATATTAACCTGCCTTTGGGAGCAGCAAGATCTATAGGTACAACAAGTATTACAATATCTCCTCCTTTAATTAAATCTCCTACCAAAACGGGCTCTTTTTTGTAATACTGAGGTGCTAAGGAAATTATTGCTTCCTTTAATTCATCAATTCCCTTTGTTTCCTTTGCAGAAACTTTTACAAACTTTATATTATTTGCCCTACAATAATCCAGATCACAAGTTTTAACTTCACCTTTATCAATTTTATTAAATATAAGAATAAACGGAATTTCCATTTCTTGAAGCTCTTTTATGATATCTTTCTCATATCTAGTTAAGCCTTTTTCATCTGTTACGAGAAGTGCAATATCCGTTCTAAAAAGTATCTTCCTGGTTGCCTTTACTCTCATCTGACCAAGCTCACCAACATCGTCTAGACCTGCTGTGTCGTAAAAAGTCACAGGTCCGAGGGGAAGGAGTTCATAATGTTTATCCACCGGATCTGTAGTGGTTCCCGGATATTCTGAAACAATTGCTATATTCTGCCCTGTAATGGCATTAATTAGAGAAGATTTACCCACATTTCTTCTTCCGAGAAGTGTAATGACTAGCCTTTCCCCTCTTGGTGCCTTAGGCATACAACCTCCTTGGTGAATAACCTTTTGAATCAGAAGGAATATAACCTGCCTTCTCAATTATTCCTTTAATATAATTAATCTCGTCTATTACACACTGACAGCTTTCGTTTTTTCCAGGATAGATGTTATAAAGCAGCCTCACTCTTTTAGGTGTGAGAGAAGGCATAATAACATTTGCACCTGCTTTGAGTCCTTTCTCTCTTGCATCAGAATGAAGAGAAGCCAGTGCACTTGTGGCAGGAATATTGGAATACGGATTCATTATTCTTAATAGAGCAATTACTCTTATGGATAGATTCACATCTCCATGAGGATAATCTCTGAGAGGAGTTTCTGGATGAGGTATAAAAGGCCCTGTGGCAATCATATCAAGATCAAGTTCTGCTAGTCGTCTCAGGTCGTTGGTAAGAGAATCAAGATCTTGCCCAGGCAATCCAACTATTATTCCAGAACCAACTTCATAATCTAGCTCTTTGAGCCACTCTAGTCTCTGCAATCTGTCTTCGAGCTTCTTCCCCGGACGCATTTTTTTGTAAAGTTCTTCATCAAATGTTTCTATTTTTAAAAGATACCTTTCAGCTCCTTTTTCACGCCAATAAGCATACTCATCATAAGTCCTTTCACCAAGAGAGAGGGTAATTACCACATCCAGTCTCTTCTTAATTTCCTCAATCAATTTACCAATAAACTCTTTGTTATACGAAAGATCGTCACCTGATTGCAGAACAATAGTTTTGATATTGTTCATTCCTGCCAGCTCAACACCTTCCAGAATTTCTTCCATTGTGAGCTGATATCTTTTCAGTTTTCTATTACTCTTTCTTAGTCCACAATAAAGACAATCTTCTCGACACATGTTGGAAAATTCGATGATACCCCTAATATACACATCCTTACCAAAGATCTGTAATCTCACCTTATCAGCTTCGTGAAAAAGAGTATTATCATCTTTGCCTGATAGAAATTCTTTAATTTCTTTTAAATTCATCATATTCATCTTCTGTAAATCCTAGCTTATACATTCTTTTTGCCGAGAGTAGCTTTTCAACCTGCTCGTCACTCATAATCTTGTCTTCAATTAAAATTTCCTTTATACCCTTTCTTTGCTTCATTGCTTTCTTTACAATCTCCTCGACTTTTTTATACCCCAAAATAGGCACAAGGACTGTTGCAATGGTCTTACTTTTTATAACATATTCCAGGCATTTCTCCGAATCAGGCTCTATAAATTCTACACATTTAGTTCTCAAAATTTTGGTTGTATTGATGAGAATTTCCAAGGATTCCAATAAGCTATGAGCTAATAGGGGAATGAATTGATTCAGTTCCAGTTGACCGAGCGAGGCGACTAGAGTAATTACATTGTCGTTGCCTATAACTTTTAATGCAACTTGCTGCACTGCTTCAAGGATAACCGGATTCACTTTCCCGGGCATTATAGAAGACCCAGGTTGAACTGGAGGGATTTTTATTTCAGCTATTCCTCCATGTGGTCCACTTCCTAAAAGTCTTAAATCTCCTGCAATTTTAAACAGATTGGCTGCATAGGCCTTCAACATTCCTGAAACTTCAACAAAAATATCCATGTTTTGCGTTGCATCAACAAGATTCTCCGCTCTTGCAATATTTAAGCCCGTCAGCTCTCTCAATTTTTCGGTAACTTTAAAAATATATTTTCGGGGAGCTCCAAGCCCGGTTCCTACTGCAGTCCCACCCAAGTTGATTATTTTAATCCTTTCTCTTGCCTTGAAAATTCTCCATCTATCTCTGGCAATGGCTTCTGCATATGCACCAAATTCCATCCCGAGAGTTATGGGAACTGCGTCCTGGAGTTCTGTTCTCCCTAATTTCACAACATTCTTAAATTCCTGCTCTTTAATCTGGAATGCCTCCTGAAGTTTAGCCACCTCTTCCTCGAGTCTTTTCAAAAGATTCAATGTGGCAATTTTAAGAGCTGTAGGATACACATCATTGGTAGATTGATGCATGTTCACCTGGTGGAGTGGATGCACTATCTCATAATTTCCCTTTTCTCCACCCAGAATCTCAATTGCTCTATTGGCTATTACCTCATTGAAATTCATATTGGTGGATGTCCCGGCACCGCCTTGGAGCGGATCAACTTTGATCTGTGTATGTAATTCACCGTTTATTAGATCATTACAGGCCTGCACTATAGCCTTGCCTATTTTTTCTTCCATATAACCCAGTTCTGTATTCACAAGTGCACATGCTTTTTTAACCTGGGCAAAGGCTTTTATAAACTCAGGATGCAGTCTATACCCTGATATGGGGAAATTCTCAATGGCTCTTTGTGTATGTATGCCATAGTATGCATTATCTGGTATTTCCTTCTCGCCAAGTCCATCTTTTTCAATTCTCATAGAGAAGCTCCTTCAATTTAGGTTTGATTTTTTCAATATCTTTTTTGAGATTCTCGGGCTTTTCACAGAAGAGAGCAAATCTCTCATCGAGAGAGAATGAAACTGGTGGGAAAAGCAGAATTGGTCGAATCCCGCAGTAAAAGGACCATCTGCGCCCCATCTTCTCGGAGATCCAGATACCACCTGTATCATATCTATTCTTGATTTCTTCGAGAAATTTCACTAATTTTTCAGAAGTACAGGTCTCTTTCTCCATTTTCAATCCTTCTGTAATATTCCATTAATTTAGGATACACATGGGGCATGGTCTGTTTGACTTCCTGGAGTTCTCTCTTTATCAGCATCTGACCTATCTCTTGAGTTTCTGATGAAGCGAAGTCCAGTAACCACTCTTTGAAAGTTAAAATCGCGTTAAGCTTGCAGAGTCTACCCTCTTTACCTGTACGCAATAGATCCATTATACATTTTCCAGTCCTACCACACCTGTAGCCAGCTGTACAAAAGGACGTAATATAGCCCATTTTTGCAAGGTCTCGTATCAATTCGTCAAGACTTCTTTGATCGCCAATCATGAATTGCTGCCTTTCAAGTTCTTGCTCATGATATCTATCGCTATAGGCTCCTATGCCTATCTTAGTCGATGCATCCGTTTGGGTTACACCATAATGAATTACTCTGTCTCTGACTTCCTTGGACTCTCTTGCTGTAAGTATTAACCCTGTATAAGGAACAGCCAATCTCAGTACGAGTATCAGCTTTTCAAAATCCTGATTGCTGACTTTATATTTTGTTTCCTGAACAAAAGGAGTATTAGCAGCAGGTTCAAGTCTCGGAAAAGAGATGGTGTGTGGTCCTATACCAAACTTTTTTTCAAGTTCTATTGAATGATAAAGTAACCCCATCACCTCAAATCGCCAATCGTAGAGCCCAAAAAGCGCCCCTATTCCCACATCGTCCACTCCTGCTTCAAGAGCTCTATGCATGCAATAAAGTCTCCACTGATAGTTTCCCTTTATAGTACCCTGTGGGTGTAACTTATTATAGGTGTCGTGATGATAGGTTTCCTGAAAAACCTGATAGGTTCCTATGCCCACTTCTTTGAGTATTTTGAGTTCATCTATTTGAAGAGGAGGAGCGTTAACATTGGCTCTCCTTATTTGGCCATAACCCTCTCTAACCGGCACCTTAACATCATAAATTATCTCCAGACTTCTCGCCATATACTCCACATCCATCACCGGATGTTCACCATATACCACTATCAACCTTTTGTGTCCTATTTCACCTGCAAGAACCTCCGTCTCCCTTCTGATTTCTTCTTCAGTTAATACCTTCCTTTTTATAACATGATTATCCTTGCGGAATCCACAGTAAAGACAGTTATTCACGCAGTAATTACCCAGATATAAGGGTGCAAATGTGACAATTCTATTGTCATAGACCTTTAGTTTTACCTTTAACGCTACCTCTTTCATTTCCTCAATAAGGTCAAGATCATCTACATTAATCAGTGCAGCAGTTTCATCTGGAGTCAGAGTTTCTATCTCCAGAGATTTTTGAAAAATTTCCCTTATCCATGATGGATCTGGGTTTTTATTTTTTTCTATCTTTTCCCATATTTCTTCATCATTTATAAAATCCCTCCCATTTTCCATATATTTAGTAATTTCATCCTCCTTAATCCTGGATTCTATCCAGGATTTTAATGTTGTGGCCATTTAAAATCACCTCCTATTTTTTGCTAAAAATGATCTACATGAAACTCCCTCTATCTTCCCAAGTCTACCTGTTAAAGCCCCTAACTCATCGGTAGTACCCTCAAAAATAAGAGAAATAATAGCCATTTTTTTACTACCATCTTTCAGAGGGAGACCCATGCGAGCTTTTATGTTGAGATAAAATTTACTTAATATTTCATTGACTTCTTTAGATTTCTCAAGTTCATAAATAAAAATGCCAATAACCCCTAACCTCTTCTGAGGATTATCGGCATTTATTTTCTCATAGCTTTTATTCATATTCTCCGTCCTTGGGTAAGGCTTAAGACCCTCCCCTCAGACCATCCTATTTTAAAAACTCAACACATTGAACTTAATGCCTTCTATCTTTTTTAAGTCTTCTATTAAATTATTTACCTTTTCCTCCTCTCCATTCACTACCACAGTAATGGTATAAATATCTTGTTCATGGTTTGGTAATCCCAGTCTTCCAATTACCATATCTGCATATTTGTGAAGTATAGTATTCACTGCCATCACATTTTCTCTTGTATGCATCATCATTGATATGGTAAACATCGCATTTCTCTTTTAATGCTTATGTGTCACTTCTTCAATTGCTTCTCCACTCACAATGTTACGTTTGAAATAGTAGGTATGTAACAATTTATGTGCTATTTCAGAACCTGGCTTTTCAAGGAATTTTTCATAAACTCTCTTTATGGCAGGATTTTCATGTGAGCATCTATAACGTAAGCTCTTATCTTCCTTGTAAAGGCCTTCACCACGTCTTGCTCTTCTTGCAAAATCACTGCCTTTGGGCTGTCCGCCGCCACCCACACATCCGCCAGGACATGCCATAATTTCTATAAAGGCATATTCACTTTCCCCAGTTTCTTCAAGTTGTTTTCTCACCTTTGTAAGCAACTCCCTGGCATTCCCCAAGCCGTGAGCCACAGCCACTTTAACCTTGAGGCCATCAATGTCAACCTCTGCTTCCTTAATACCTTCCATCCCTCTCACTACCTTAAGATCTACCTTTTCCATATTTCTTCCGGTAATCATCCAGTAGGCGGTTCTGACTGCTGCTTCCATCACACCACCAGTGGCCCCGAATATTGTCCCAGCACCTGTATACATTCCCATGAGCTCATCTGCTTCTTCTTCAGGCAGATTTTTGTAGTCTATACCAGCTTCCTTAATCATCCTCACAAGCTCTCTTGTTGTGAGAACATAGTCTACATCCTGATAGCCTGAATCTCTCATTTCTGGTCTTCTTGCCTCGTATTTCTTTGCTGTACACGGCATTATGGAGACACTTACTATCTTAGATGGGTCCACCCCTGCCTCTTTAGCATAGTATGTTTTTGCAAGTGCTCCAAACATCTGCTGTGGAGACTTGCATGTTGAAACATGTTTTGCAATATCCGGGAAGAAGGTCTCCATAAATTTAATCCAGCCAGGAGAACATGAAGTTATAAGTGGTAAGGGTCCTCCATTCTTAACCCTCTGAACAAACTCGTTGGCCTCTTCCATTATTGTAAGATCAGCCGCAAAATTGGTATCAAAAACTACATCAAACCCCAGCTTCTTCAACACTGCGTACATTTTTCCTGTTGTTACTGTTCCTGGTTCCATTCCAAATTCTTCACCCAATGTTGCTCTCAGAGCAGGTGCTTCCTGAACTACAACATGTTTATCTGGGTCTAAAATTGCGTCCCAGACCATATCAATTTCGCTTTTCTCAGTGAGGGCACCCGTGGGGCAATAAACTGTACATTGTCCACAATTTACACACGAGCTGTTACCGAGTCCCATGCTGAAAAATGTGTCCACATGGGCCTCGAACCCTCTATTTGTATAAGTAATAGCAGAAACTGTCTGTAATTCGTTACATACTATGATACATCTACCACATAGTATACACTTGTTAGGGTCTCTCACTATAGCTATACTAGTTTCATCCAGAGGTTTTCTTTCGAGAATCTTGGGCAAGGCATTCATATCAACACCAAGATAATTAGCTAGAGATTGAAGTTCACATTTTTCATTGGCAGGACAGCTTGGGCAATCCACATGATGATCTGATAGAAGCAGTTCTATGATTCCCTTTCTTAGCTCTCTAAGACTTTTAGAATTTGTGGTTACCTTCATACCCTCTGTAACTGGTGTACAGCATGCTCTCTTAGGTGTAGGAGCTCCTTCCACTTCGACAACACAGATTCCACATGCCCCGGTAGGTCTTAAATCCGGATGATAGCATAATGTTGGTATATATATACCTAGCTTCTGTGCTGCTTCCAATATAGTTGTCCCCTTAGGAACTTCCACTTCTTTACCGTCTATATAAAGTTTAACCATTTCTGCCATAAATATTACCTCCTATCTTCTACAATTTTCACAATGGAATTCTTTATCAAGGTGTTTTACAAATTCTTCTCTAAAGTTTTCTATTGCACTTTTTACTGGCATAATGAGTGATTGCCCAAGCGGGCAAAAAGAACTTTTCCACATAGATTCAGATATTTTGATCATTTTATCAAGGTCTGACTCTTCACCCTCGCCTTTCCTTACTTTTTTGATAAGTTCAAGAAGTTCTCTAGTACCAATCCGACAAGGGGTACATTTGCCACAGGATTCATGGTAGAAAAATCTAATTATCGAAAAAAGCATATCTACCATGCAGGCATCTTCATTCATCACCAGAATAGCGCCGGATCCAAGAACTGCCTTATACTCTTTTAAATTGTCAAAATCCATTTTTACATCAAGAAGCCTATCAGGAAGAAACACACCTGCTGCGCCACCCACCAGAGCTGCCTTGAATTTTTTACCATTCTTAATTCCACCACCATAAGAAAAGATAATCTCTCTCAGAGGGGTTCCCATTTCAACTTCTATTAGCCCTGGATATTTTACATGTCCCAAGATTGTGTATACCTTCGTCCCAGTAGATTTTTCAGTTCCAAACTTTTTATACCATTCTGCACCATTTTTTATAATAGAAGGTACATTGGCTAAGGTCTCAACATTATTAACAACAGTTGGTTTCTGCCATAAGCCGTGTGTCACGGGATATGGAGGTTTAAAACGAGGCTGACCCCTCTTACCTTCTAAAGATTCTATCAAAGCGGTTTCTTCACCGCACACGTAAGCTCCTGCACCTTTTTTAATCTCTATATCAAAGGAGAAGCCTGTTCCCAGAATATCTTCACCTAGAAGTCCATATTTATATGCATCATCGATGGCCTTCTGCATCCTTTTTATTGAAAGTGCATATTCTCCTCTTATGTAGATATATCCCTTTCTAGCACCAATTGCATAAGCACATAACATCATACCTTCAAGGAGCTTATGGGGGTCCCCTTCAAGTATAAGTCTATCCTTAAATGTCCCGGGTTCTCCCTCATCTGCATTGCATATTACATACTTTATATCTCCCTCTGCTTTTCTGGTAAATTCCCACTTCAAACCAGTAGGAAAACCTGCTCCTCCCCTACCCCGAAGACCTGATTTTTTGACTTCTTCTATCACTTCCTCCGGTTTCATAGAGGTGAGTGCTTTCTCAAGGGCCTCATATCCCCCCACTGCAATATATTCCTCAATGTTCTCAGGATCTATAACACCTGCATTTTCAAGAACTATTCTAACCTGTTTCCGGGTTAGACCCACCGTTTCTCTCTTAACTGCTCTTACTGGTAATTCAGGTAGCATTAATTCTTTGACAGGCCTTCCCTTTAGGAGATGTTCCTCAACTATCTTAGGAACATCATCTGGTTTAACATTTACGTAATATATTCCTTCCGGATAAACAACAAGAACTACACCCTTTCCCGAAATTCCCAGTGTTCCGGTTTCGAGAACCTTTATCTCATCGGAAAGCCCTCTTGATTCAATTTCTTTAATCAGTCTTTCTTCTACTTCCTTAGCACCTGCCATTACTGTTTCAGGATCAACAGATACAAGTACATGGGCCCTTTGCAGTTTCATCTTTCCCTCCTCTTTTCTTCTATGATTTGCCTTATTTTTTCAGGAGTTAGATTTCCATAAACTTCGTCGTTAATCATCATAGCAGGTGCAACACCACACACCCCTAAGCACGAACTTAGCTCCAAGGTAAACAATCCGTCTGAGGTAGTCTCACCGATACCAATACCTAGAAGTTTTGCTAATTCATAAATTATGTTGCTGGATCCCATAAGATGACAAGCTGGAGATTCGCATACTCTTATTATATATTTCCCACGTGGTTTCAGACTGAACATAGAATAGAAGGTAGCCACTCCGTGCACATAGCTGTACGGCACATTGAGGTAATTTGCCACCGCTTCAAGGTCTTCTTTGGATAGGTAGTGTTGGGGGTTGTTATCTTGCAGGTCATGTAAAATGAACAGTATGTTCTCTAATTCTGGAGTATATTTTTGAAGGATTTCTTCTCTCTTCATATTCCCCCCTAAATTATATCCTTAATTTTTTCTATAGCAGTTTCTAATTTCTCTTCCTTTTTAAATTGACAAACTCCTGCTCTGCATTTTCTCTCTTTAATATGCTCCATGTATTCTTCTCTAAAGTATTTAATTGTAGAAAGTACTGGATTAGGGGCCGATTGTCCAAGCCCGCACAATGAAGTAGTCTGTATCTCTTTGCCAAGTTTTTCGAGTAACTCTATATCCTCTTCTCTACCCTCACCTCTAGTAATTCTATCCAGGATATCATACATTTGTTTTAAGCCTACTCTGCATGGTACACATTGTCCGCAGGATTCCTCCATGGTAAATTCTAGGAAAAATTTTGCAATGTTTACCATACAATCATCTTCGTCAAGGACTATAAGGCCTCCTGATCCCATTATGGTACCCAGTTCTTTCAATGATTCATAATCTACAGGAGTATCAAGATATTTCTCTGGTACACAGCCACCTGATGGACCACCTATTTGCACCGCTTTGAATTTCTTCCCATTAGGTACACCACCACCAATATCGTAAACAAGCTCTCTCAATGTGATGCCCATGGGAACTTCAACAAGTCCCGTATTCACCACCTTGCCGGAGAGGGCAAACACTTTTGTCCCTTTACTCTTTTCAGTCCCAATTGAACTAAACCATGATGCACCACTGAGAATGATGTGTCTCACATTAGCAAGAGTCTCAACATTGTTTATTAGAGTAGGCTTGCCCCAGAGACCACTCTGCGCTGGATAGGGTGGTTTGGGCTTTGGTTGACCTCTTTTACCTTCTATGGAAGCGATAAGAGCAGTCTCCTCTCCACATACAAATGCTCCTGCTCCCATTCTCAATTCAACATCGAACTCAAAACCTGTTTCAAAAATATTTTTACCCAGAAGACCATATTTACGGGCTTGTTTAATGGCAATTTCCAGTCGTTTCACAGCAAGAGGATACTCAGCTCTTACATATATATAGCCTTGTTTGGCTCCAATTGCGTATGCAGCGATTGCCATGCCTTCTATTACAGCGTGTGGATCCCCTTCGAGGATAGCTCTATCCATAAAGGCTCCTGGATCACCTTCATCAGCATTGCATATTACATATTTTTCATTACCCTGTGCTTCTCTTGTAAACTTCCATTTCAGACCTGTTGGGAAACCAGCTCCTCCCCTACCTCTCAATCCTGATTTAATAATTTCGTCAATTACCTCCTCAGGTTTCATTTCTGTCAATACTTTACCGAGCGCTTCATAACCTCCGGTAGCAATATACTCTTCTATATTCTCGGGGTCTATTTTACCACAGTTAGCAAGGGCAATTTTGAACTGCTTCTCAAAAAATGGTATCTGTTTCTTTTCCTCAGCAATTTTTCGTGCTTCCGGAGTTTCCCAGAGCAGTCTCCTGACCGGCCTTCCCTTAAGAAAATGCTCTTTAACAATCTCCTCTACATCCTCTTCCTTCAACCTTATGTAGAAAGTCCCATCAGGATATACAAGCATCACAGGTCCAAGTTCACAGGGACCCATACAGCCTGTCTCAATTATAGCAACTTCTTCCTGAAGCCCTTCTTTTGCAATTACTTCTTCCAATTTTTTCCTAATAAGCTGGCTATTGTTGGAAATGCAGGCAGCACCGGAGCATATCAGTACATCAAGTCTTTTAGGCATATAGTTCCTCCTACTATTCCCTAACTTCTATTACATAATCTGAAACCGGATTGCTATTGACAATATGTTCAGCAACTATTCTCCGCACCAATTCTGGCGTAACATTACCATAAACTATAATTGGTTTATCTTCTTCGTGAATTTCTACCACAGGTTCATGAGAGGCAAGGCCTTTCTCGCCTGTTTGAGTCACAATGACGTCCTTAAGGTTTCTCTTCTCCACTTCTTCAAGAAATACCTTGAGGACCTCTCTGGCACCTGCAGCTATCCCACTTGTTCCCATTCCCACAATAATCTTTATACGAGCTTTTCCCTCTCTGAGTTTCATCTCCCTCTCAGCTTTTTCTCTTATTCTCCTTAAATCTTCAAGCTTCATGTTTAACCTCCATCATTTTTTTAAGATTTTCGTGTATATATTTTTTTAAAAATCCTAGAACTTCTGGGTGTGTTAAAGGCACTCCTCCAAGAAGTTCTTTGATTTTTAAAGTATCTATCTCGAAAATTTTACCATCTTTGTTATATTTTATATAAAAATTTACATGCGGTATGGTGGTTATTATTGTAAAAAATGTGTTTTCAAGGTCTCCCATCGGTGGTAAATCAATATGGCTACTTCTAAAAATTGCTTTTATACGGGTGCCCTCGCCGGGTACACTCTCCATCCTAAATTCCCCATCGCAATGGATTGCGCTTTGTTTAAGCAAAGGAATCCCTAACCCAACCCTTCTATCTAATTTTGAAGAAAAGAAAGGAGATTGAGCCTTCTCCAGCGTTTCTTTATCCATACCTTTCCCATCATCGATAACTTCAATGCTTAGTACATCTTTTTTTGAATCTTCTTCTATAATAATATGTATATTCTTGGCACCTGCACTTACTGAATTTTGGACTAGATCTAGAATGTGCAGGCTCAATTCTTCCATCAAGATCTATGCACCTCCATGTTCTTCTCTGTATTTTTTAACTATCTCTACGGCCCTTTCTGGTGTTAATTTACCATATACTTCGTCGTTAATCATCATAACCGGAGCAAGGCCACAAGCCCCAAAACATCTGGCAGTTGATAAAGTAAACATCTTGTCCTCTGTAGTTTCCCCTATTTTTATTCCCAGCTCCTTGGAAAGTGCTTCGGCAACATTGGCTGCTCCTTTTACATGGCATGCGGTTCCCATACAGATATTTATAATATGTCTCGCTACGGGTTCTGTTCTAAAAAAATTATAAAAAGTCACCACACCGTATACGCTGGAAAGTGGAACATTCAATTCTTTTGCAACAAAAAACTGGACTTCTGGAGGTAAATATCCGAAAATTTCCTGGGCTCTATGTAGAACCTGGATCAGGGGGCCAGGTTTCCTTCTGTATCTTATTATTTCCCTTTTTAAGGCCTTGTATTGTGGATTATCTTCTGGAATATGCATCTTCATTTATATCCTCCTTGTTTTCTCACAATCCTTGAATATCTACCTTCCTCTTTTCTAAGGGCTTTTTTAATCTCTTTAATTGAAGGAGAACTTAAATAAAACTCTGTATAGACTCTCCCTATATCTTGCAGATAATGGGCATCTGAAAAAGATACCAACGTGTATTTTCTCAAAAACGGGAATCTCCTCAAGATTTCTTCTTCTGTGGCCATATAGCTTATCTCTACAGCTTTAAAATCCAAATGTTCCGGGATAAAACCAAGTTGGGCAATTATACTGTAGCTTTCCTGGTCCACGTGGGCCGGTATGCATAGTCCCCCATACTCCTGTACCAGGGAGTAAAGTTCATCTACACTCATTGTGAAGGAATTCAAGAGTAATTTCTTTTCAGTCCTTATTATTTCATCATTTTCATCAACAACAACTTGATCTCCAAAATGTTCTGGGACATTTAAAATATCAGGTAGTTTAGGATAAATCACTTTATAGAACTCATATACCTGCTCATAGGTATCAAACAAAATGAGGGTGTGAATTTCCTCCTCTGTCTGTGCCTCCAGACCATATATAATACTTATGTCAAATCTTTTTGCAATTTTACCCGCATAATATCCATTCTCGATGGCATTATGATCTGTTATAGCAATTAAATTTAATCCAAGTTCATTTGCTCTATTGACAATAGCTGTAGGCGACATTTCCAGACTGCCACAGGGCGAAAGCGTAGAATGTATATGTAAATCGGCCATATACTTATGCACCTTTAATTCCCTTTAATAGACAGTAAATCTTTCCAGTTGCTTCAAAAGAATTAAGCTCTGTTCCAAGAAGCACTACTCCTTCTGCCTGGGCTTTTTCAATTGTGGATTTCTCTGGTACTAATCCCCTGGTAATCAAGATAGCAGGTATTTCTTTAAGCTTAGCAACAGCAACAATGTTTAAATGACGCTGGATGGTAACCCATATACTCCCAGCTTCACATGCAGCCATAACGTCCGAAAGCAGGTCGGAGGTATATCCTCCTGTAATATCGATATCTTCAAAATTTACTTCTGGCGTGAAAACCCTAAGGTTACACCTTTCAATTATTTCCTTTAATTTCATTTTTCCTCCTATATACAATTGAATGAACTATAGTTCCTTTTCCAACTTCAGATTCTATCTCAAAAACATCTGAATTATTCTTTATATTTGGAAGCCCCATCCCTGCACCAAAACCGTATTCTAATGCCCATTCAGGTGCAGTTGAATAACCTGGGGTCATTACAAGCTCTATATCCTCTATGCCAGGTCCTTTATCCAGGGCTAGAATATCAACTTTTTGATCATCAACCTCCACTATCAGTTTACCTCCTTTAGTGTAAAGAACTATATTCATTTCTGCTTCAAAACAAATTATACTAACCCTCCTTATTACATCAGGCTCAATTCCGTGTTTCTGTAGTTCTGCCTTTACATTGGCAGAAGCATCACCAGCATTGCTGAAGTCTCTTGGTTTAATAAGATAAACAAACCTAAATTTATTAGTCTCACTCACAGTATCTTGAATCATCATGTATATTGGTAGCAGGCCTATTTCTACAGGGTCTCACACCATTGGAATATAGGATACCACAGGTCTCGAACATAGTTTTGTTGGTTGCTATAATCGGAATACCAGCTTCTTTAGCATAGTCGAGGATCTTCTGAGTAGGTTTCTTACCCCGAACAAAAATTATCGCCGGAATGTTCAGTATTTCTGCTACTCTGATAACCTGGGGACTCACAGTGCCTGTAATCAAGGTAGTGCTTTCTTCTGTGAGGGCGAGAACGTCTGATAAAAGGTCTGCAGCATAAGCTTTATCAATTTCCAAATCTTTTTTTTCCTCCCCTATCAGGATCTTGCCATCTATTACTCTAGCGACTTCTTCTAATTTCATAAGGCCTCCGTTACACTTTAATTATAAAATGAAACTTTTATTTAATCAACAATTATGCATAAATACATAAACGATAATTGGTTTCAGTTTCAAGCGATTTGGTTGAATCTCAGTAGCCCAAAATATGATATAAAAGTGATAAAGAAGGTTTTTCCCTCTGTTTGAGGCTTTGAGAGCCATAAACTAAAATTTTAAATATGCAAAAGAAATACTATTATATTATACTTACCTCTGGACTCATACTAGGTTTCATAGCGGGTTACCTGCTGAAGCCCTGTCAAAATATAGAGTACGTTAAACCTGTATTTTCAGCCCAATATATAAATGAAGCCCTCCAGTTAATAAACAGTGCGAAAAAGTCTATAAAAGTTGTTATGTTTGAGGCTGCTTATTATACTAAATATCCTGATAGTCCCTCCAACCTTATCTTGAGGGCTCTGAAGAAAAAAGCTGAAGAAGGTATAGATGTGAGATTAATCTTGGAAGGAGGGGAAAGATTCCTAGGTAGAAGATTTCAGAAAGAGCTGAAAGAAGTAATGGATTTCCTTTCTGGTTCAAAGGTCAAAGTAAAAACGGACAGAAAGGGTATAAACACACATGCCAAATTTCTTCTTGTAGATGATGAAAAACTGTTAATAGGTTCTACAAACTGGACCTATTATGGCCTAACAAAAAATAATGAAAGCAATGTGTTGATTATCAGTAGGCAACTGGGAGGGCAATTCGCACATTATTTCAATGCGTTGTGGAACACTTTGGAAGTACAAGGTGACTCAGGAAAGATTATCACCGTAGAGGGGAAAATATTATCTATAAGCAAGAAAATCTCCCATAGAGGAAAGGCTTATGAGATAATCACACTCGAAAGTGGTCTAAAAATTTTTATAAATGGGCATTACGACTATAAACCTGGCCAATTAATCAGAATCAGAGGGTATAAGAAAATTTATAAAAGCCAGGAGGAAATTGTAGCCCAGGAAATCAGAAGTTTGAGCTTTTGAAAATCCCCCTTTAAAGCAGTATTATTATTTACAAAAGGAGTTTTAACAGATGGAAGAGATACTTAAAAAAGCCCTGGAAAAAGCAGATGGAGAGTATGCTGATATCCGATTTGAAGATGTAAAAACTACTAGTGTGAATATAATGGGCAAAGAAATTGAATTTGCAGGGACTAATAAATCTTCCGGCGGCTCTGTACGCGTATTCCACAGGGGCAGTATAGGTTTTGCTACATTCACAAGGCCGGAAGATGCCGAGAAGGCCGTGATAGAGGCATCGCGATTAGCAAAAATGGTAAAACCGGAAGTGGAGACCACACTTTATCCAGTATCTCCTGTCCGCGATATTATCAAACCCAGCTTGGAGCTTCATCCCAAGGAAGTCCCTTTGGAAGAAAAAGTTTCTCTTGCCAAAAGATACAATGACATCCTTCTTGGAGGTGGCGATAAGATAGTTAGCACAAGCACTATTTATCAGGATTCTATACAGAAAAGGTACTTTCTTTCTACAGAGGGGAGTTATATTGAAGAAGAAAGAGTTTATACTGGTATCTCAGGTGCTGCTATCGCTAGAGATGGAACAAATATACAGAGGTCCCGTAAATCCTTCGGAGATCAAAGAGGGTTCACCACAGTGTTAAATAGAGAAGTGGAATACGAGAAAGTTGTGAAGGACGCTCTGGATCTTCTTAAAGCTGAAAAAGTAGGAGCTGGTGTTTATACTGTGATTCTCGATCCTGTAATAGCAGGTGTTTTTATACATGAAGCCTTCGGACATCTTTCAGAAGCAGACCATGTTTATAGAAATGAAAAATTGAAGCAGATAATGAAGATTGGAACCAGATTTGGCCCTGATGAATTATCAGTGGTGGACGACGGCTCACTTATAGGTGAAAGAGGATACATACCCTACGATGATGATGGAGTGAAATCACAGAAAACATATTTGATTAAAAATGGAATTTTGACCGGTAGACTACATTCCAGACACACAGCTCCTTTAATGGGTGAAGAACCCACCGGTAATTCAAGAGCTTTGAATCATACTTTTATCCCTATCGTCAGAATGACAGTAACTTATATTGAACCAGGTGATAAAACCTTTGAGGAACTTCTGGAAGGAATAAACAACGGATTATACGTGGTAGGAGCTCTGGGCGGACAGACTGAACTTGAGATGTTCACCTTTTCTTCTATAAAAGCGTACAAGATAAAAAATGGAAAATTAGGTGAAATGGTCAGAGACGTAGTTCTTACAGGCAATGTTTTTGAAACACTTATGAATATTGAAGGTATCGGCAACGATTTGAGACTTTTTGGAGGTCTTGGGGGCTGTGGTAAGGGTAATCAGTATCCCCTACCCGTATCGGATGGTGCTCCACACATCAGGATAAAAAATGTAGTAATTGGAGGTAGATAATGGAAAAAATTCTTAAAGAGTTAAAAAAGAGGGGACTTAAATTTGAATTATTCTATCATTCGGTTGAATCAAGCCCCATAAGCTTTGAACAGGGAGAACTTAAGGCCCTGGAAGTAAAAAAGACCGAAGGAATTGGTTTAAGAATTATAAAAGACGGGCAGGTTGGTTTTGCCCACAGCAATAAAATTGATGATCCTGAAATTATTGATTTCGCAATCTCTTCATCTAAATTTGGGAAAGAGGCAACCTTTGATTTTCCCGGTGAATCGCCTATACAGGAGCAAGATGTATATCATGAAGCGGAGTGGGATCCTCGAACACTCGTAAATTTAGGAAAAGAAATCATCTCCAGGTTACAATCAAAGTTCAGAGGGATGAAAGTTGATCTTGAATTCTCCAAAGTTGTAAGCAAAACAAGAATATTAAATTCTTCGGGGTTTGATAAAGAATACAGAAGAACAGGTTACAGCTATACAATTTCTGGTTTCTCAGTCCTTAAAAGTGGATTCACATATGTTTTTGATGCAAACTCTTCCACCAGACCTATCAAGGATTTTGACGTTATGCTACCCAGAATTGAAAAGATGATAGAAAGAGCCGACAAAATTGCAAAAATCAAGCCGGGAGTCTATCCGATAATACTGGGACCTATCGCAGTCTGGGGCACGTTGGTTCCAACTTTAAGGACAGGTTTAAACGGGGTCCTTGTATATAAAGGCATGTCTCCCCTTACCAATAAAATAGAAACCCAACTTTTCGGAGAAAAACTTTCTATCGTAGATGATCCAGAAAACTCTGATCTTATAGGTTCACGTCCGTTTGATGATGAGGGGGTTCCTACATTCAAAAAATATATCGTGGAAAAAGGTATTCTGAAAAGACATATTCATAATCTTGACTCAGCGTCAAAATTGGGTGCAAAACCCGAGGGGAATGGAATAAGAAGTTCCTTTTCAAGCTTACCTGGGCCCGCTTTTTCAAACTTCATTATAGAAGCCGGTAATCGAAGCGTTGATGAGATGATTAAATCTCTTAAAAAGGGGATCCTAGTGTACATGGTTATAGGTGGAGGACAGTCTAATATAATGATGGGTGATTATTCAGTTAATATAGGTCTCGGATATTATATAGAAAACGGAGAGATTGTAGGTCGTGTTAAAAATACAATGATAGCTGGAAATGTATACCAGGATTTCCTTAAAATTATTGATATATCCAGAGAAACGTTGAGAATTCAGAATTATATACTTCCATATATAGTACTCGAAGAGGTAAAAGTGGCAACAAAATGAAACTACTTATATTGTTTTTTACTGTTTCATTCAATCCCTTCATCAGCGTGGGAACATTGCTTCCTCTTGGTAGTGCAAGTGAGATAATGAAATCCGGTGGATATATTGAAACCGGCCTAGTGTATAAAAAGGGATCTTTTTACATTAGCGGAAATATCGATGCTCTTAATTTTTCCTTCCTCGGCTCAGGGAAAACAAGCCTAAATATGCTCGGCATAACTCCAAGAATGGGCGTGTACGGAGAAAAGATAGGGCTGAAGTGGTTCTCCATACACATTGGACTGCCACTATATAGAGCCAATCTTCAAAATCAATCAATCCGTACTACTTCGATAATTGTAGGCTTTTCTGTTGGAGGAAGAACCTCCTTTAGTATCAAAGGTCTCTTTCGTACAGGATGGCATATGGAATATGTGAACTTTCCGGGTAAAGTTCATAATTGGGAATATGTGAAGCTGGGATTGAACTTCTCTCTGTAAATGAGTCTTACATGGATTGAAATATCAAAAAGTGCCTTACTCCATAACATAGCATATTTCAGATCACGCAGTAAAGGCAAAAAAATAATAGCCATGGTGAAATCCAATGCATATGGTCACGGGCTTCTAAAAGTGGCATCTCTTATTAAGGACGAAGTAGATGCCTTTGCAGTGGCGGACTTCCAAGAAAGTATGAAGCTTCGTAGCTTATTGAAACAAAAACCTGTATTTATATTACTTCCTGTTATTGAGGAACAAGAGGTAAAAGAAGTTGCAAAAAGTAAAGTGTCACTTTTTGTTGGAAATTTACAATATCTGAAATTTTTGAGTAAGATAAACACCAACAATAAGATTAAGATTCACCTTGAAATAAATTCTGGAATAAACAGAACAGGGATAAGGCCCGATGAACTTACGAAAGCAATGGAAATAATTGAAAAGAGCCAAACAATAGAACTTGAAGGGATTTTTTCTCATTTCGCGACCTTACCGGCTAATCTGAATGTTGCAAAAAAACAAATTCAAACTTTTAGAGACGTTTTGAAACAGGTTAAAGATAAAAATATCTGGATACATATGGAAAATAGTGCAGCTGCATCAATGAATCTTTTACCCGAGGCAAATGCCATCAGGCCCGGCATATCGCTTTACGGGTTACCTCCTTCTCCTGATTACAAGCTGGATATTAAGCCCGTTCTATCTTTAAAGTCCCGGATTATAGACATTCATTTCCTCGATATAGGAGAGGGAGTTAGTTATGATCATACTTTTATTACCAGAAGACCATCAATAATTGCAACACTTGGCATAGGATATGGAGATGGATACATGAGAAATTTGAGCAACAGGGCATGGGTTATAATTAAGGGTAAAAAAGTGCCTATTGTTGGCAGAATATGTATGAATCATATTCTTATTGACATAACAGATGTTCCTGATGTAAAATTATACGAAACTGTAACCCTTATTGGTAAGGAGGGTGAGGAGGAAATTACGGCCACAGAACTCGCAATTAAAAGTGGAACGATTAATTACGAAATTACAACAAAACTATTACCACATATTGAGAGGATTGTTGTGGAATGATTAAAGAAAAAGTAGAAATACCGTACTCCCAAGAGGCTGAAATGTCAGTCCTGGGGGCAATGATACTAAGTGAACAGGCACTTGCTATAGGCCTTGAAAAACTTAGAGCTGACGATTTTTATATAGATGCTCATAAGAAAATATTCCTTGTTCTTGAGGATATATTCGAAAAAAAGAGAACACTGGATGTAATCACAGTTAAAAATGAACTTGAACGTAGAGGTTTACTGGAACAGGTGGGAGGGCCACAGTATCTTGCGACTCTAATTGAAAATGTCATTTCTCCTGCTTTAATAGATGCACATGCAAAAATTGTGCTCGAAAAATCTATATACAGAAAGATTATCGATATTACAACTCAAATTCTCAAAGAAGCATACGAAGGTGCTCTACCAGCCGATGAATTATTGGATAGAGCAGAACAACATATACTAAATATTCGGGAGAGGGAAGTTAGAGAGGGATTTAGACCCATGAGGGATATGGTGGTGGAATATATAGGGGTTATAGAACAGTTGAGGGGTCAAAGGACTGGCATTACCGGAATTCCATCAGGATATCCGAGCCTTGATGAGTTAACCTCTGGGTTTCAAAAGGGGGATCTTATTATCATAGCTTCTCGTCCCTCTCAAGGTAAGACAAGTTTTGCTTTGAATGTCCTTAGATATCTGGGAGTTGAAAAAGAGATTCCCGCTGCTTTTTTCAGCCTGGAGATGTCTAAAGAACAGCTGGTAATGAGATTACTATGCATGGAAGCAAAAGTGAGCATCCAGAAGGTGAGAAAAGGCAGAATCTCTGATGAAGACATGGAAAAGCTCACTTACGCAGCCGGAAAACTGAAGAAGGCACCTATTTTTATTGATGACACAGCAGCAATTCCTATTATCGAATTGAGAGCCAAGGCGAGAAGAATTGCTAAAGAACAAAAAATCAAATTGATAGTGGTGGATTACTTACAGCTGGTGAGAGGACCTGAGAATGTAGATAACAGACAGCAGGAAATTTCAGCAATTTCCAGGTCTTTAAAGGCCTTGGCAAAGGAATTAAACATCCCGGTAATAGCCATTTCACAGCTCTCCCGTGCAGTGGAACAACGGGCTGGCAAAAAACCGCAGCTTTCAGATCTTAGAGAATCTGGTGCTATTGAACAGGATGCGGATGTAGTAATCTTCATTCATAGACCACATAAAGATGATGAAGAAGCTGCAAGAAAACCGGGAGAGGAAATAGAGATAATTATAGGTAAACAGAGAAATGGTCCCATAGGCACCATTAAACTTGTATTTCTGAAGGATTATACAAGATTTGAGGAGAGAAGTTACGAAGAAGAAATTGATGAATATTTTGAAATTCCATGAAAAAATATCTTCTGAAACTGTACTTCCTTTATTTTGCCAGTTTAGTATTTAAAACTTTCCTACTAACTATAGCGGCCATTGTCATAGGGATTGCATTTTTTCCTCTGTTACCTCAAAAAGTAATTTTATTGGTGTTGTCCGTCCCGCTTTCCTTTTATATTACCGAAAAACTTTTGTTACTGATCATTCCTCGAAGATTTTTATGGAGAATTGAGAAAGACAATCCATGGCTTAACGAAAGAATAATCTCTTATTATGAATTAAAAAAAGAAGACAATATTTTCGTTCAAAGGCTCGAGAAAGAACTAAAGGATTTACTAATCCAAAAGAAACTTCGCATGAGAATATCCTTCCAGAGGGAATTTAGAATACTCTACTGTTCTATTATTATACTTTTTTTATCCCTTCTTATAAATGTCAAATATTTTTCTGGCTGGTATAATAAATATAAATTCCCGCTTGACCCCAACTATGCCTGTATTTTCGCAGACGATTCAACTTTTATAAAACAACCGTTTCATAAAAAAACCACTTTTTTAATCCATTGCAAAAAACCAGAGGTTCAGATCCTGAGTATCAGGGATACTGTGCTTAAGATTAAAAACTTTAAGCCGGGCAGATATTATATAAAGGCCTCGGTGAGTAAATTAAAAAGTACCATATCAATTGTTGATATACTCCCTGTTCCTCGAGTGGATTCAATAAAGGTAAAATTGGGTAATAAAATCTACAAAAATGAAAAATCTCTCCTGATCAAAAGGGGAGAAGAATTCAAGCTTGATGTATATGTCTGTGGAGACTTTAAATCCATACTATTTTTTAATAGCGAAGTGATAGCTACTGGTACAGGGCATCTATCCTATAATGGAAATGCTACTAAAGACTTCACTGTGGACATTCTGTTCCAATCAGGACTACTAACCAGAAGATATCACCTTTTTGACGCAATTGTACTAAATAATTTACCTCCAAGAATAGAGATTCAGGTCCCAAGATCCCTGATTTCAGACATCCCAGCAAGCATGCAGTTGATAATCAGGGGATCTGTGGAGGATGAAGATGGAATAAAACGAGTAGTACTCAATTACCGTATAAGGAATCAAAAGATGAAAATACTTCTAAAAAGATACTCCACCGTGATTCCCTATGATACATTCTCTATGATTTTCAATCTTGATGAATTTCAGTTACTCCCTGGAGAAGAACTGAGATTTAAAATCATGGCTCAGGACATTTATGGGCTTTACGCAGAGAGTGAGGAATACATTGTTCGGTTTCCCACCTTAAATGAAATTTACAGTGAGCTAACGGAAGAAGTAGCTACAGGAATGAAAACAGTACAAGAAAGCAGAAGCAAGTTTGATGACTTTCAAGAGCGTTTAGAAGGCTATATTGATAGTTTGAAATTTAAAGCAGATCTTGATGAAGAAGCACAGAAAAAATTAAAAAATTCCCTTGAGGAGATAATCACTAAACTACAGAACTCTCAGAAGAGCTTGGAAAATTTTCAGGAAGTAATATCCAGAATGAGAGAACTTTCTATTTCTCCTGATATAATAAAAAATATCGAAAAAATAAGCAAACTCCTAAACGAGATAATGAATGAAGAATTAAAAGACTTGTTCAATAATCTTCAAAAAATTTCAAAGATAGAAGATGAAGAAAAATTAAAGGATATTGCTGACCGAATCGCAAAAAATAGAAAAAAGATAATTGAGAATCTTGAGTTTTTTGAAAAACTTTTGGAGAGAGTTAAAGAAGAAATGGAGATGGAGAGGATTTTTACTCAGTTAGACGATCTTTACACAAAACGCAAAGATATTAGATTACAGACGCAAACAGGATTGGATATGGATACCCTTTTTCAAGAAGAACAAAAATTCAAAAAAGGGCTGGATTCATTAAATCATTCAATTCAGGAAAAACTTAAAAACTATGAGGACATCAAATCCGTAGAGAAAATTTTAAACGAGTTGAAGACCTCAATGGACAAAGTTTTTAGTTCACAGGATAAAATTTTATCATCTGTAAAGAAAAAAAGAAGAAAACGAGCTGTTCAATTTCAGAAGGAACAAGAAAGTGAATTGGGAAGGATTTTAAAACAGTTCAAAAACCTAAGGAATGCAATGGATGCAGCAAGAAGTAGTGAACTGATGCATTTACTTGATAAAATTAGGAGAGAACTGCTTTTTATTTCATTAAATCTTGAAAACAACCTCAAAAATGAAAGTATTTTCCCCTATTTTCATGATGCACTATTAAAAGCACGGGATGATCTCAAGGAATTCAGTTTTATGTTTCTAATAGGCGGGACAGGGCTTTTAAAAATTCTTGATTTTGCTATAGACTCATTGAACTCTACTCCAGACAAGTCATTACAGAGTATTAATCTTGTGATACTAAATTTATACAGAATTTATAGTGCCATGCAAAATCAGAGTAAAGGACAGGGAATGCAAGATGCCATGAAAATTTTGGAAAATTTACTGAAACGACAAGCCTCGCTTACTAGAAGGACCTCAGGGCTACTTCCTTTACCCTTTACTTATCCGGTTCAATCTGAGTTAGAGAAGCTCTTGGAAGAACAAAAAGCACTCAAATCTCAACTCATGGAGATGTATATGAAAAGTAGTAATGAAGAGTTAAGACAAAAAATTTATGAAGCTCTTAAAGAGATAGACAAGGCGCAGCAGAAATTGGCAGAGCATAAACTTACAGAAGATATCATAGAGCATCAGAGAAGGGCTTTAAAACACATGCTCGAAGCCGAAAGAGCTCTGAAAGAACAGAGATTCAGTGAAAAGAGATATGCTGAACCTCCAAAACCATATATTGTACCTCACCCTTCTGAACTACAATACAAAACAGAAATCCAGGAAATTAATAGAGCCTTACAACAAATTGATAAACTGGATCCGGCATATCAAAAAATAATAAGAAAATATCTTCTACAATTACTTGAGGACTAATTTTTTCCAAAGCTTTCTGGCCTTTAATATGTTCAATCTGTGCTCTGCATAAGTTCGGGCAAAGAAATGAGTACCATCCCCTTTGGCTACAAAATACAGATATTTTACTTTAGCTGGCCAGAGAGCAGCTTTAATTGATGCCAAAGATGGCGAACCGATAGGGGTCGGAGGCAGACCATGATATATATATGAATTATATGGCGATTTTACTTTCAAATCCCTGTAATCCAGTCTAAATTTATGTTCAGGAAGGATGTATTGAATGGTTGCACAGGATTCAAGAGGTTTTCGTATTCTCAATCTATTGTGAAAAACAGCAGAAATAAGAGGCCTTTCAAAATCTACCTGAGCCTCTTTCTCTATAATAGAGGCGAGTGTCAAAATTTGATGCAGGTTCATATGTAGCTCATCCATTCTCTTATACATAGAATCATTAAGAACATTGAATAATCTCCTGACCATTTTGTATATAATAACTTCAGGACTGGCTCCCCAGTAAAATTTGTATGTATCAGGGAATAGGTATCCTTCTAGAGTGGGAGGATGGTTAAGCCTTGGAAAGAATCGGGAAAGTCTTTCTATAAAAGCAGAATCCTGGGTCAATTTAATAAACCTTGCTGTATCTACACCAATTGAACTTAATCTCAGAGCGATTTCCCTGATTGTCGAACCCTCTGGTATCCACACATATACTTCTTGAAGGCCTGCTCCCTTTCTAGTAAGGGCTATCAATACTCTAAAATTTCCAAGATTCTTTCTAAAAGTATATTTACCTGCTTTTATTTTTGAATCAAGGTGTAGAATGCGAGCCACAGCGAGGAAGGATTCTTCCCTTCCTATTATTCCTTTTTCTTCAAGTTTTGCAGCTACAAAACTGGCTGGTACTCCCTTTGAAACTACAATATCAATGTCCCCTTCTGCTGGTGAAAAAAATTCTATCCATAAAAGTGCAGACACGAACAGGGCGATTATGAATACAATTGAGAGAAGTCTAAGTGCTTTCATTTTCCAGATACCTCAAATCCAGATAATTCTGTAAAAGATAAGCTGCTGCTAACTTATCAATCTCCTTTTTATTTTTATCACCAAGTGGGATTTTTTTCTTTTTTTCAATAAATTTTTTCTCAGCCATCTTTGAAGTAAACCTTTCATCAAAAAATTTTATGCTAATATTTTTTAAATGTTTTTTAAGCTCTCCTCCGAATTGTCTGACTTTCCTTGCAATATCGCCTTCTCTCCCATTAAGATTTAGAGGAAGCCCTATTATTATTTCGTTAACATCTTCTACATCGATTATTTTAATTATCTCACTTAATGCATTTTCATCATTTGGTATAGCCTTATAAGGTACAGCGATTAACTTTAATTCATCACTTATGGCGAGACCTATTCGTTTAAGTCCAAAATCAATGGCTAGAATCCTCGACATTTCCTTTAACCAATGCAAAATAATATGCTCCATACAAAGGAGCCTCATCTCCAAGTTGTGCCAGTACCACCTCCACTCCCCTCTTTTTATAATTCATAACTCGATTTTCAAGAACCTGGAGTGTGGAGTTTATAAATAGGTCAAAGGATTTTGAAATACCTCCTCCTAATATTATTATTTCCGGATCGAAAATATGAATTAGAGTCACTAGCCCCACTCCGAGGATGTGTCCAAATTCATTCCAGAGATATGTTGAAAGTCGATCGCCTTTTTTTGCACACTCTGCAATAATGCGTGGTGTTATTTCAGTATAATTGTTTAATAGACTATCAGGAAATTTCTTTTTCATGTATAAAGCTCTATCTTCAAAATATTTATTTCCAATATAAGCTTCAAGACATCCCCTTTGTCCACACTTGCACAAAGGGCCTGACGGATTTATTACAATATGTCCTACTTCTCCAGCCGCATGAGTCTTTCCAAGCAGTAATTTACCTCCCGAAACAATCCCACCTCCTACTCCTGTTCCAAGTGTGAGAAGTACCACATCCTTTTTACCTCTACCTGCACCGAATTTCCATTCACCCAATACATAAGCATTTGCATCATTAATTACGTAAACCTCAAGCTCAGAATCCTTCTGGAGTATCATCTTTAGGTTTTCTTTTATCCATCCTTCAATATTGGGCGGTATTTCTACCACACCTGCATTGTGATCTACGAGCCCCGGCATCCCCACACCAACACGACTAACTCCCTTCTCTTTGAAAAATTTCATAACATCTTTAAGTTTTTTAATAACCACATCTTTTCCCTTGTCGGCTTCTGCAGGTATTTGTTTCTTTTCAAGCAACAAATCATCTTCAAATACACCAAAAAATATATTAGTACCTCCTACATCTACTGCCCCTATTTTCATTGAGATTATTCCTCCGTAGATTTTTTCTCTTCTCCTTCCTCCTCACCTAATTTTTGCTCAATTGTATGTAACCTTTTATCGATTTCATCCATAAATTCGGTAAGGTAAGCCTCTAGCTTTGAAGTCAATGTCTTTAATTCCTCTGTTTGACTGTCATACATTTCTGCTTTGAACTTATTGATTTTCTTCTGGCACTGTTCCTCCTTTATAATCCCTATTAGGCCCAGCAATACCAAAAAGAATAAAGTTATCAAATAAAACAGAGGGTATATTACAATATTAGCTTTCCAGAAAAGAAAGTTCACCTCCACAGGTGTGAAAAACAAGGTGGAATTAGCAATCATTAAAATTGCTCCCCCAATTGTATATATTAGAATTAGAATCCATTGAATTGTCATTTTCTTCCTCCTATATGTAAATGATAAATTATTCAGATTAGTTAATCAAATCCATGTTTGACAAATAGATGGCTCAACCAACATAATATTATATATAAGGAGGGATAAATGAGGTGGTTATCAGGAATTAAAAAATTGTACCCTGTATTTTCGATCCCATTTCTACTTTTTTCTGTCACCTTACTCTGTGCACAAGGTGAATTTCTTATTGACACACAACCAGGCTCTTATTCCCAATCTAATCCCACAGTGGCATATGATGGTACAAATTATCTTGTTGTTTGGCAGGATACAAGAAATGGAACATATGATATTTATGGGGCAAGAGTTGGAGCAGGAGGGACTATTCTTGATACTATACCAATAGCCATTTCAACCGCTTCCAATGATCAGATAAAACCACAGGTTACATTTGGAGATCTCTATTATCTCGTTGTCTGGGAGGATTACAGGAATGATGTTTATAATTTTGATGTTTATGGGTGTCGTGTTAACAAGATCGGTAACATTCTGGATACCTCCGGGATTGTTATAAAAGATCTTCAAGCTTCCTATGCACTGGATCCTGCTGTTTCATTTGATGGTACTAATTACTTCATCACCTATAGCAGTTATGACATTTACTTCTGGGACGAAATTTACGGGGAATTTTTAAGTCCCTCCGGACAGCGTGTGGGGTGGGGTGTAAATATCGGTGGATCTACAGCAGGTGATGACCACAGGTCAAAGATTGCATTTGATGGTACCAACTATCTTGTAGTGTGGCATGCATTGAATAAAGATATTTTGGGAAGCAGAGTCACCCCATCTGGTTCAAACCTGGATGTAACCCCAATCTCCATATGTACTGCTACGGGAAACCAGACAGAACCGGAGGTAGCTTTTGACGGGACAAACTATCTTGTAGTGTGGCAGGATGATAGAAATGGAAACATGGATATTTATGGAGCAAGAGTTACTCCGTCTGGTTCGGTACTTGACCCCGAAGGATTTCCCATATGTACCCAAGGTTCTACACAAACAAACCCAGCGATTGCATTTGATGGTACTAACTATGTAGTAGTCTGGGAGGATTACAGAAATGGTAATGCAGATCTCTACGGTGCAGTGCTCAGTCCTACAGGTAGTGTTCTCGATACCTTCATCGTGTCATCTAAACCTGGAGATCAAGTAACACCTTCTTTAGCTCATGGTTCAGGAAATCAAATCCTTATTGTTTATTCTGGATGGACAGATACTTACAATGGTATTCCAATAAACACAATGAGAATCTGGGCAAGGTTCTACCCTATAACGGATGTAGACGAAAATACTCCACGAAAATCTTATGTCTCAACTCTTCGGATTTATCCTCTTTTTCTCGCAGAAGATGATTTATTTACTATCCAATGGACTTCAAAAAACCCATCGGTTAGCATAGAGATTTATAATATTAAAGGAGATCAAATAGCCAGGTGGGAGTTTAGCAATAAAAATGAAGGAGTCATAATCTGGAATCTAAAGAATAAATTGGGAGTTCGGATAAAACCGGGTATCTATTTTGTAACCTTATCCTCAGACAAAGAGAAATATTATAAGAAGTTCATTGTATTAAGATAATATAAAAATGGAGATGGGGGGACTCGAACCCCCGACCCCCGGCTTGCAAAGCCGATGCTCTCCCAGCTGAGCTACATCCCCCTTTTGGTAGTTAGATAATATAATTATAACATCCTGAAACCGAAAACGCAAGACTTAGAGCCCTAAATTGACTGCTCAAATTCCTCTCCTGTTCCCTCTTTCTTGATTCTTTCTCTCATTTCCCGGAGTCTATCCGCTACAGGTTTCGGAACGAGACTTGAGATGTCTCCCCCCAGGGATGCAATTTCCTTTACAAGACTAGATGCAAGATATGCATACTCTTCAGAAGGTATAAGAAATAAAATCTCAACATCCGGATACAATCTTCGGTTCATCCATGCCATTTTAAATTCGTATTCGAAGTCAGAAACAGCTCTCAGTCCCCTGATTATTGCATTGGCTTTATGCTCTTTACAAAAATCTACGAGTAATTTGTTTATTAAGGGCTTTACCTCCACATTAGGAAAATCCTTAACAGATTCTCTGATAAACTCTATCCTTTCCTCAAGAGAAAATAGGGTCTTTTTGTGCAATGAGGCAGCAACCGCAACTATAACCTTGTCAAACAGTTTACTTGCCCTTTTAATTATATCAATATGCCCGAGGGTAACTGGGTCAAAACTACCCGGGTATACAGCTATAATATGCGAGTTTACTCTGTCCAAAGGACACCTCCTTTTCTTTTTTAAGGTTTAAAAATTTATTGGGCAGGATTGTATGTTTTCTGACCTCAATAACAAACAAACCATTTTCATCAAGGAGCTGTGCCACTCTCTTAAAAAGTGGATCAAAAACAGTCAAGGTATAAGGTGGATCTGCAAAAATAAAATGGAACTTTTCCTCCTTTTTAATTAAGTCATTTAAAACCCTTAGATAATCACCCCTCAGAACCTTAACCTTATCTTTAAAGCCAAGGAATTCTGCATTATCTTTTATAACCATGAATCCTGCACGTGCTTTTTCTACAAAAATACAGAAACTGGCTCCTCTGGAGAGGGCTTCAAATCCAATGGCTCCCGAACCGGCGAATATTTCTAGAACAGTTTTGTCCTGTATCCATGTTCCAAGAGAATCAAAAAGTGAACGCTTTACAATCCCCTGTGTAGGCCTGATTCCTTTAGGCACTTTAATTTTTCCACCTTTTCTTTTTCCGCCTGTTATCGGGATACCTTTTTTCATCTTTAAAATTATATTATCAGAGAATAATAATATCCACTAATTGAACCCATACTGAAAATAAAGACATTCTTTATTTATGACTTTATTTTTTCTCTCATGTTCTGAAATACCACCAAAACTCGAAAACCGGACTGAACTGTAGTGGAGGCATGTACAGATTTGAGCCTCCTTTTGAAGAATTACGAATATCTTTTAACTTTTCTCTTTAAGTATAGCACTTTATAATTAATACACTATGTTCAAAGACCCGGAACTTGAAAAACTACATCAGAAGTTTGAAGATATTGTAAAATTTCTGAATCTTGAGAGGAAGAAAAAGAGAATTAAAGAACTTGAACAAGAACAACAGAGTCCTGATTTCTGGAACAATCCCGAAGAAGCTCAGAAAAAAAGTCAAGAATTATCTCATCTTAAAAAGGAAATAGAAGAAATAGAAAAAATACAAGATGATCTTAAATATTTAAAAGAACTGGAAGAATTAAAAGATGAAGACACAGAAATACTTGAAGAATTTGAGAAAGAAAAGAAAAGACTTCTCAAGCAGATAGAAGAATTGGAGGTTAAGGCTACCCTCAATTCTCCAGAAGACAAAAAGAATGCTATCTTAACTATTCACCCAGGAGCTGGAGGAACTGAGTCTCAGGATTGGGCTCAAATGTTGTTGAGAATGTATATGAGATGGTTAGAACGCAAAGGTTTTAAATACAAAATCGTAAACTTACAACCGGGAGAAGAAGCAGGCATCAAAGATGCAACTGTTTTTGTAGAAGGTCCTTACGCTTATGGGCTTCTTAAAGCAGAGAGGGGAGTTCATAGACTGGTTAGAATATCACCCTTTGATGCTTCACGGAGAAGACATACCTCTTTTGCCTCTGTATTTGTCTACCCTGAAGTAGAAGATGTCGAAGTAGAAATCAAAGAAGATGAGTTGAAAATAGATACCTTCAGATCCTCCGGTCCAGGGGGGCAGCATATGCAAAAAAATGAAACTGCTGTGAGGATTACCCATATTCCCACAGGGATTGTGGTAACCTGCCAGTCTGAAAGATCCCAGCATCAAAATAAACTTACAGCCCTCAAGATCCTGAGAGCAAGACTATATGAGTATTACAAGGAAAAAGAAAAAGAAAAACTAGGCGAAATTGAAAAAGAAAAGGATGAAATTGCGTGGGGGAGGCAAATAAGGTCTTATATTCTACATCCCTATAAAATGGTTAAGGATCATCGTACGGGTTATGAAGTGGGTAACGCCGAAGCCGTGCTCGATGGAGAAATAGATGAGTTTATCAGAAGATATCTTCTGAAATCCAGATAAATGTACCTGTCTGAAGGTAGCATTCGATTATTCTTACCGGAAAAAGGATCTATATTCTACAATCCGAGGGCAAGGAGAGCCAGAGAACTTGGAATCGCTGCACTTAAGGTTATCTCGGAGAATAAAGCAGAAATAAATATACTTGATGTATTCTCGGGAAGTGGTATACGAGGCCTAAGATATGCTAAGGAAGTCCCCGGAATTTCCTTGGTTGTTTTTAATGACTCTTCCTATGAAGCTATAAAAATCCTTCAGAGAAATATCGAGGAAAACTCATTAAATATCCCTTACAAAGTTTTCCAGGAAGAAGCCCGCACTCTTTTTTGTAGCTTACAAAGAGAAAGAATATTTTTTGATTTTATAGACTTAGATGCCTTTGGTTCTCCAGTTCTTTTCTTTGACCATGTATTCAGAGTTGCAAAAAGAGAAGAGGCATATATATACATCACAGCAACTGATACTGCCACCCTCTGTGGAATACGCAAAGAAGCAGCATTGAGGAATTATGCTGCTCTAACTGAAAATATCCCTTTTTGTCATGAGACAGGTGCCCGAATTGTAATAAGGGCTTTTCAAGATGCATGTGGTCGTCAGGGATATTCTCCAACTCTTCTATTTACTTTTTTCGATGGAACAGGATTGAGAATACTTTTTAGAATCAAGAAATCAAAAATAGAATTTAAAAGAAACGGCCTCAATTTTATTGTTTTTGACCCTAAGACCAAAGAACGCCTGGTTGTATCTCATAAAGATATTTATAAAGTAAGGAAAAGAACACTTCTAATAGGTCCCCTTTACACCGGGAAATTGCATGATCAAGAATTTCTGACTCAGATGCTTAAATATATCAATAATAAATCAAAGAAACTCCTTAACATTTTTCTTGAGGAAAACTCACTGCCTCCTTTTTATTACAGTTATCCCAAACTCTGCAAAAAATTGAAGGTCTCAATGGTACCGTTAAAAGAAGTAATAATGAAATTAAAGGAAGCTGGTTATAAGGCCTCTCGGACACATTTTTCACCGGATGGCTTCAAAACAGACGCCCCGGTAGATGTTATATTAAGGGTCATCTCTTCCTTAAATAATGATAAGTAAGGAAAGATTCCAAAACAAAAATAATCAACACAAGGAACAAAACTCCCCTTCTCAACCTCAGGGTGTCTCTGTAAATCTTTTCAACCTTTACAAAATGTGTTCCATCAAAATAGTTAATAAATTCTTCCGCGATTTTAGTATTGCATTCCACAGTATCGGGAAGAACGAGTAAAAGCTTACCTCTATTTCTCAGCATTTTCCCGAATTCCTTGTACGCATTACTACTGTACTCTGTGGTAAAGAAGGCAGAGTCAAGTCCACTCATTATCTCTGAAAAAAGCAAAGCCCAAAAATCTGGTGAATACTGAAGTGTTGAATGCCTAGAAGAAGGAATAAATCCTACAAAAATTATTTTTTTATTGTCAAACATCGTTGGTTTTATAAGCCCGTATCCTTTATCATCGGATAACTCACCGTGTTTAAAAAGCACTGCATTCCTTACTTCCCAACCTTTATATCTAAACATGGTGGTATCTTTCATTTTCTCGATGCCGAAAGCTTGGAGCCAAGGGTAGGGCTTCTTTACAAAATAAACAATAACTCTATTGGTTGAATATAAAGGCACATTCTTGTCAATTACTACAAGAAGCTGAGAACCTGTCTCCTCTTTTACACCAAAAGCAGATTCGCAAAACTTCTCAACAAATCTATTTTTGCCAATTATCGAATAAGATATACTGGTTTCCAGTGGCAAAGTAAGCTCAATTATATTATCATAACGGAAATCATCTTCTGGCAGCAATTCCGCGAAAAGATTTAGTCTTTTGCCTGAGTCTGGTAAATCAAAATTAAAAGTTCTTGAACTACCATATTCTATTAATATAATTGTATCTTTGTAAATTGTACCATTTGCGTCCTTCAGTATAATCCTTTTTGAAGAATCAAGCATGTTATAATTCTTTATTTTAAGGAATAAATCCTTTGAAAAAATATCCAGAAATATCTTTGAAAAGCCTGAATTGTGAACTAAGAGTGTATCCATATAAAGTGCAGAGTTGATCCCTGTCAACTTTTTGAATCCAGTGTATTGAAAATCAGAAATCACAAAAACTTTACCTGATGATGGAATTAGAGAAAAATCCGTCTTGCCGCCAATGTGAAATTCCCTTTTCAGTGCATTGGAAAAATAGTGTATCCGCCTTTCTCCGTATATCCTGCTTACCATCTTTGATTTGTTTAAGAGTATCTTCTCTCTCCCCTTAAGACTCAGTGAGGTGTCAATATAGATTTCGGAAAAATTATATTTGCCGGGCACAGGGCCTGATATAAAAATTATCGTGCCCAGTAGAAATAATATTCTTAATAATGTGATTAAAGATCTCTCTAAATTAAATTTTTTACGCCCCAGCTTCTCTTCTCTTACGAGAAAAACCCAAGATAGAAAAACTTTTTCAGGTTTTTTCCCTCTAATAAGATGTAATATTAAAGGTAATAAGGAGATAGGCAGGAGGTATAATAAACCAGGATACATGAACCCCATTATCGTCTCCTAATAAAAAACCTTGTTATTTGACCCTCAAAACTATCTTCTACGAAAAATCTTTCAAACCTGATTCCTAACTTTTTAAATTGTTCATAAATGTCCATAAAATGAGAATTAATTATAGTTCTTAAATGGCTAAGGCTTTCTCTAGTAAGTGGCAACTCTCTCCCTGTCTCTAGATCCACTCCTATAATATCTCCCTGATACTTCAGAACAATTTCTTCATGGGAGATTATATGGAACACAATTAATTCATGATGTCTTGCCTTAAAATATTTTAAAGAGTTAATAATTTTATCTGCCTCATCCATCAAATCCGATATTATTATAATCAAACTTCTCTTGGATATTTTTCTGGACAATAGATCAAATGCTCTCAGAAAATCAGTTTTTCCGGATGGTTTAGTAGTAAGTGCCAGGTCCAAGATCCTTTTGATGTGTGCAGGTTTTCGTGAGGGAGAAACATAAAGACGTTCTTTATTATTAAATTGAAACAGCCCCACGTAATCCCCAGCAAAGTAAGCAATATATGTTAAAAGAGCAACAAGTTTCCCTGCAATCTCGTGTTTACCCTTGAATTCCATGGAATTTGAAATATCCTGCGAGATAAAAATCCTCACATTTGTTTCTTCTTCAAATTTTTTCACAAAAAAACGGTCACTTCTAGCATAAAGTTTCCAGTCTATCCATCTGGGGTCATCACCTTTTTCATAAGGCCTATATTCTTTAAAATCTACAGAAAATCCATGAAAGGGACTGCGGTGTAAACCCTGGAGCAGGCCCTCCATTATCTTATCAATCTTAATTCGGTATTTTTTCAGAGTATCTAAAAGTTCTACTTCTTCCCTTTTTAACATTTCTGAAAGTCAATTAAGGGCTAAATTGAGTATCAAGCACTTTTGGCTTCTCTTTCCTTGAGTATCTGAAGGATGTTAGGGAGATACTTTTTAACGGCACCCCGTGCCTCAGATAATTTACCTTCATAGGTTATAAGGATAAAAATAGCATAGCTCATGAATGGCAACGGTATCATAAGAATATGGTCATTCTGGTCTGTAATGGTTACTTCCAAAAGTTCATCCCTCTTTTCCTTCCCCTCTGTCACAATTTCCATGGCTTCTCCTACAGATTTTAATATAGCACCATAAAGGGTAGCAGAGGCATGGAAGGTTTTCCCCTCAAGTATAGTTTCTGTCTCGATAGGCGCGCCTTCTTCATAATCGAATATCATTGCACCTATAAAGCCGGGAATTTCTTCTTTAAGGTTTTTTAGAATTTGCTTAAGGGTAAACTTAGGTATTTTAGTTCCAACTGCTTTCATCTCATCCTGTACCTTTGCTACATTCAAAAGAAGGAGATCCACAGGAGCGTCTATGGTCTTCTCGGGTTCTTCCTTTAAGGGTGCGACCTCAAAGATTCCATGTTCCCAGCCTACTATTTCAAGAAACGCATCTTCTCCTCTTTTTACCCCTGTCTTGGCATCTACAACTTCGCCATTTTTGAAAACTATCTCTCCTTCTTTGAAAGTCTTAACATCCCGTACATGCAAAATTAAATCTCTTCTCATCAGAGAAAAAGCTTGAATTAAATCGATAATATCGACTCCTTCCAAACTTCCTTTGAATCCTTGGGCTTCTTTTTTCTCTCCTTTAGCAAAAATAGTCATAAGATCTTTTTTAATATCTCCACTTTTTCGTATAAAGCCATCGGCGCCTTTCTTTTTAACGGCCTTCTCAATGGTGCTCCCCTTCATACTTGTGTATACAATAACTTTTGAACCCGGAAGCATTTCCTTTGCGTACACTAGCAAATCCACTCCATTTCTATCAGGCAGTAAAAGCTCCATTATGATGACATCGGGCTTAAAAAAATTAACATATTGTGCGGCTTCTTCGTATGTACCAGCCCCAAATACCCGATAGCCGGCTTCTCTGAGCATATCTGCAACTTGATTTTGAAATTCACTATCAGGTTCCACCACAAGAATTTTTTCTCTCATAGCCTCTTCCCTACTACAATTAATCTTATGGTTTTATCTTTTTTATGTCTAAATTTTAAAATATAAAGGCCCTCAGGTAAAGAAATCACTTTATAAGCCCCGATGAAACGTCCGGATATATCAAACACATCTACAATATCGTCAAACTCAATTTCTTCTCCGGCAAGTAATATAATAGAGCCATAACGACAATCTCTTCTCAAGACACTTTCATCTATTGAAGTTCCTACCCAATACAATAAATCTTTAAGCAATTCCACACGTTTTGAAAAAGAATCTATATCTACTAAATTAAAGCTTCCAAAGAACAATTTCGTCCCTTTCGTGTACTCATAGGCAACCCCGATTATCTCGTTTAGTTCTGTTACCAGAACCGCAGTAGAGCCTAAAGGCTCCAAACTATCCGATGAATAAGAATGGAAGGATGCATCAAAACCTGTAAGAAAACCTCTCCCAAACATTGAATCACCCAATATGCTTTCTCCCATAAATAAGACATGGAGAGTATCCTCCAGAAAAGAAGTTCCTCGATATTCACTTGCGATATTCTCGCCAAAAATAAAAAGATCCTGACCGTTGTTTATCGCAAGATTAATACTGGTGTGAAAAGTCTGTGGAACAGTATTGGTTCTCTGATCGCCAGCTTCATAGAGAATAACAGGATATCTGAAGGTGTTAAATCCCGTATAAGTTGTAGTATCAAATCCTGATATTACTTGGTTCCGCATTAATTCAAAGGATATATTCCATAGATTACTGCACATATTAGAATCACCTGAATTATCTACCATCAAGAGATCCGGATAAAATAAACCAGTTATTCTACGCATTACCTCATTTTTTGTATGAATTGGATCAGTTGAATCTGCGAGCCCTGAAAATAGAAAGGTGCTCAATATGGCTCTGCCCTGAATTTGTTTATCCTTCGCCCAAGCTGTGGCCAGAGCATGCTCTGTGCGAGCTTTCCTCGAAATATTATAGAACAGTGGAAAGGCTCTCTGAGTATCAACTACTACAAGCCCATCACATAGTTTTTCTTCACTGTAAGGAATGGGAAAATAAGAAAATGCCTGGTCTTTCATAACATCATCACCCTTTACGGAATCTAAAATGACTGCATCAGCATATTGGGAACCAAAAAGTGAAAAAACCAAAGAATTTCTATAATTGTACACAAATCTAGTACCCTCTATATATAATTTACCACCGGACACAACATAATTGTATAGAATACTATCTTCGTGAGGAGTCAGAATCCCTATCCCATTGAGGGTATCGTCATAGCCAAATAGGGCAAATACCATATCAAAACTTGTAAGTGTTTCCGGAAGAACAACATCTCTTGTAATCTCAAGCTGTGCTGCAGGATAAATATTCCGAAGTGCTTGATCTATAGCATATTCTGTACCAACAAGAACAAAACTGTCAGGATCTATAACTAAATCCCCGCCATCATTATCCCAGATAAACGCACTGGTAGGCTGGTTTTGGGGAAATAAACTTGATGGTATTAAAATACACAAAAGTGTACATAAGATTATGTTCGCCATGGCGTTCTCCTCTTCTATATGCCAAAGCGATACAATGCGTCGAAAATAGTTTTATTATACTTTTCCAGTATTTTTTCAGTTTCGTCTATTCTTTTCTGAGCAGCTTCAAATAATTCCTTCTTGATATCTTCATTGGCTAGGACAATCCTTTCAAAATCATCATACTTAATAATCAACAATTCAGAATCTTCCAGGGCAACCACTGAGGCAGTTCTAGGAATTTTATAAATCAACCCTATTTCTCCAAAGAAATCGCCCGACTTTTTCATATAGCCTGCAACCTTTTCATTCTTTTTATCTACCTCTACCACAACTCCGCATAGCCCTTCCTTTACGATAAAAAATCTATCGCTGTTTTCACCCTGTTTAATAATAACATCTCCTGCCTTATAATGTTCAACCTGAATATTTTCTATAAGATTTTCAACATCTTTATGAGACAGCTTACCCAATAATTTATGGTTTTTTATAAAATCTATGACCCCCATTTTAAATCTCCTCCTTTATTATCTTAAAGAGATAACCTCTAGAGGATTTAAATTTGTCCAAAAGTGACCTTTCCTCACCAAACATTTTATCTAAAAACTCTTCTACTTCTGTATCTTTATTGAGCAATAAAGAGCTCCACATTTCAAGCTCCAGAAAATTCTCTTTTTGCGCCGTTTTGTATACGTCCTCAAGAATTTTAACAGACATCTTTTGTTCCCCAATTTCATTAAGATACACTGCGAGATAAAATTCTGCAAGTGTTTTAAAATAAATATTATCTATACTATCTTTAAACTTCATGGCTTCTCTTATCTTTCCTGTCAGTACCAAATATTGAAAGTCCATATATTCCAGAAAATATGGAAGATCCAATAAATGGGGTTTTATCCTGGTATGTAATTTCTTAAAAGCTTCAAAGTCCTTATTCAAGAAAGTCAAAACAATATTACCAAGCTTTAGCCATAACTCATCTTCAATCTCATTGAGCATACTGCTAATTCCTTCCACATCATCCAAATATATATAAATAAGCAGCAAAATATGATTTTTTTTATCAAGAAAATTAGTGAGCATAAAAGCATCATTTATCATCCCTAGTCTTATTTTAGTCCAGGCCAGTTTGTACAAAATATCCTGATAAACATCCTCTTCCCTCAGGTCCTCAACAATTGCCCTAGCTTCTTCCAATTTTTCCAGAGCTTTTTGATAATATCCCTTCTTTATAAGCAACTCAGCCTGGTTTTCTAAAGCTTTCCATACAAGACTTTTCTTTTTCAGCATTTTAGAAAGCTCTTCAGCTTCCATATACAAGCTGAGTGCTTCTTCTTTTTTACCCTCCAATTCGCCGTAAAGATATCCGAGATTTAAAAGAACTCTAGCCTGTCTTTCTAAGTCTCCTGAGCTTTTTGCAAAATCAAGAGCTTCTCTAAACGCCTCTTTACTTTTTTTAAGATCCCCTTCTCCCATAAAAAATAAACCCTTTTCATTTTGAATATCACTGAATATATCATAAAATCCCTCTCTTTTAGCTATTTTTTCTGTTTCCCTGATCTTGGCCAAAGCCTCTTCCTTATTTCCCTTTATTTCATTGAGGACTACAAGGTTAAGATTTATCAAAGACTTTTCCCTGAGAAGGCCATGGTCTTCAGCCAGTGCGTGGGCTTTTTGCAATAGTTCAAAAGCCTCTTCTGTTTTCCCTGACGCAATTAGAGAAGTGGACATGTTAATTAAAGCCCTACATTTTATTTTTATGTTGTCTGTAAATGTAAGTGCCTCTTTAAATTTTAAATAAGAAGCACTATTTCGTCCTTTTTTCATATAAATATTTCCAAGATTTATTAAAGCTTCAGCTATTGAATTATTGTCTCTCAACTTTTTGGCAAGTTCAAGTCCCCTTCCTAAAATTTCAACTGCTTTTTCTACATGGCCGATCTTAAAAAGTGCTTCAGAATAATATGTATAAAAATCAAGGAATTCGTCTTCCCTGGGGTCAAGCTCCATAACCCTATCAAAGTAATAAACAGCCTCAGGGTAGGAAAAGTAATGCTTTGCAATTTTTCCAGAATTTATAAAATATTTTCGTGCTTTTTCTGTATCACCGCCCTTGAAATAATGCTCTCCAATTACAGATGGGAGGGCTTCTTGCTCTTCGAGGTAATGTGCAGCTTTAAGATGGAAATCACGACGGTTTTTTTCAAAAATGGAGTTGTAAATCACCTCATAAAGGAGATGTGAATTAAAAGTGAATCCGGACCTTTCTGGTATTATAAAACCTTTTCTGGAAAGGGCGGATGTGAGTTCCTCAAATTCAGGTTCTTCTATTTCAAATATATTTATAAAATCCTCTTTGCTTACCAGAAAACCTATTACAGAAGCTTTTTGGAGGAAATCCCTCTCTTGGAGTGTGGTATTATCCAGACTACTTTCTAAAAGTTTTCGTAAAGAGTCCGGCACCTCGATATTGAACACTCTCGGGGATAGATAAGATTCACCTCGCATGACATTAAGGAGCTTTTTCTCCATAAGATAACGGGTAAATTCTATTGCATAATATGGATTGCCCTGAGAGTATCGTAACACAAGATTGGAGAGCTCCACAGGCACAGATGAAGAACCACTGACAAGGGATATAATCTTGTCCACTGCCTTTTTATCAAGTTTGTCTAGTACAAGGGGATCAAATCCTTCAATATCTTCAGAGATTCTTGTATCTAGAATCAAAAATATCTGCTTGTGGAAATGTTTTGCAGCAAAGGCAATAAATTCTTTTGTCAAAGTGTCTAGCCATTGTATATCAGAAAAATATATAAATTCTGGTGCGTTTGATTCTATAAGTTCTAAAGCTTCTTTAAATATGAAGTACTTTATTTTTTCGTCTTCGGGGAGCAGATCAAGCCCAAATACAAACCTGATGATCTTCTGAATTTCAGGGCTTTCTCTTCTAACAGCTTCTCCAAGATCTTCGGGTGATTTCACCTTCAGCATCTGCTTCATAAGCTCTCTAAGCCCCCAAAATGGAATTTGCTTTCGAAATTCCAAAGATCTAATTACCCTCGCTTCTTTATTAAAATCTTTCATAAATTTTATAACATATTCTTGGATAAGCCTGGTTTTCCCGATGCCAGCCTCTCCCGATATTAAGACAGCTTGGGGAAGAGAATCTTCCCTAAAGGTTCTGTAATGCTGTTCAAGGAATTCCAGTTCCCTTTTTCTATTTATAACAGGAAACTTTGAAGGAGATATATTTATCTCTCTCGCAGATTTTAACCTATAGAGAGTTATAGCTTCACTTTTACCTTTAAGTTTTACATCTTTTTTAATCTCAAACTCGAAGAATTCCTTAGTGTCTGAGAATGTTTTTTCACCGACTAGTATCTCTCCAGGCTCTGCCATACTTTGTATCCTAGAGGCTGTATTGACCACATCACCTACCACAGTAAACTCCATTCTTTCGCTGCTGCCCAGCATAACCTGTAAGACTTCACCTGTGTTAATTCCCACTCTCAACTGGAAATCATGCTTTTTCCCATTTTCTACCATCTCAAGAGCACAGTAGAGAGCTCTTATCGCATCGTCTTCATAACAATGAGGAGTACCAAAAAGTACAAGCACAGCATCTCCAACAAACTTATCGATATCTCCACCAAACTTTTTCACAGTCTTCCATGTATCTTCAAAGTAACGATTTAGTCGTTCACCGATTTCATCGGGAGTTAATTTTTCGCACAATGAAGTAAAACCAACAATATCAGCAAAAAGTACTGTTACAATTTTCTTCTCAGCATAGGAAGTAATAAGATCCGGAAATCTTTTTATATCATTTGATAATCTTTCAGGAAGAAACTTACTGAAAATATCTATAATTTTATCCTTAGGTTCCATCGTATTTCACTTTCCCTATGAGCTCTTCTAATGAATGATACTTCTTCTTTTTTAAATAATCAAGGATTTCTTTTGCTATTTCTCTGACTGCGTAGGGATTTAAAAAATTATAACTTCCTATTTGAACAGCTCTTGCACCTGCTAGTAAGTATTGCAAAGCTGTATCATAACTATACACCCCACCTGAGGCAATTATTTCCACTTCTGGAAAATCTCTTGCTATCAATAATACAAGATTTAATGTTATTGGGAAAATCGCCGGTCCGGAGAGTCCCCCTGTTTTTCTCCACAAAACAAACCTCTCAGTATTGACATCAATCCAAGAGGCTGGATAGGTATTTGCTACAGTCAGTGTTTTAATACCTTTTTCTAAAATGGCTTCCACCTTTTTTCTATAGGAAAAAAGAAGTGGTGGTATCTTTATAGAGCAGGATTTTTCTGCATAGTTTTTTAAAATATTAAGAAGCTCTGAGAAGATCTTATGGTTCTGAATGAAAGAAATACCGCCTTCCTCAACATTTGGACAAGAGACATTTATTTCATAAGCTTTGATAATATCAATATTATTTAAACGAGTTAATATCTCTTTTAATTCACTCACAGAATGAGGCGCAATATTGACAATAACAGGAATTTCAAGTTTTGAAAGTGCAGGGATTATTGTTTCTATAAAATTTTTGAGACCCACATTTTCCAGTCCTACTGAATTTATAAGTCCACAAGCTGTTTCTACAAGTCTTGGAGGAGGGTTTCCCTCCCGGGGTTCAAGAGACAGCCCTTTAGTAACTAGGGCCCCCACAAATTGAAGCACGCTCTGGTCGGTTATCTCGGTACCATCCCCCCACGTACCTGAAGCCATAATTAAAGGTGTTTTTAACGGTATGCCCAGAACAGTAGTGGATAATGGAACCTCAGACGGGTTCATTACCTTCACCAGCTCTCTCAAATATAAAATCTGCAACGAATATGGGAGCTCCGCACCGCAAAGCAACTGCAATAGAATCTGAGGGTCTCGCATCAATGCTGTAAATCACGCTTTCCCCCTCTCTTTTTAAAATGATCCTGGCGTAAAAAGTGTTATTCTTCAGATCATTTATAACAACACGATCCACTTTTAAATTTAATGTATCGACTATATTTTTGATTAAATCATGGGTCAGAGGCCTTGGGGGAATGACCCTTTCTAGTGCAATTAGAATTGACTGGGCTTCTACAAATCCTATAACAATTGGTAGGACACGCCCCCCACTCTTCTCCCTTAATAAAACAATAGGAGCCTCTCCTGTGCTCTCTCCAAGAGCCAGTCTTTCTACTTGAACTTCTATTAAGTTTGTCACTTACTCTGGAACAATTTTAATTTTTAAATTACACTCAATTTCTGGATGCAATTTAATGCGTATGGAATATTCACCCAGCTCCTTTATGGCTTCCATTATTATCATGCCCTTCTTAAGCTCTATATTCTTATTTTTAAGCTCATTTAATACATCGATGCTACTCACTGCTCCAAAGAGTTTGCCTCCCTCCCCTGCCTTCCTTTTAAATTCAAGCTCTCCAATTTCTTCAAGCTTTTCTTTTAGCTTCAAGGCCCGAATCTTCTCCTTCTCTGCTTTGGATCGATTAAACTCCTTTATTTTCTCTATCATCTTTAAATTTTTAGGAGTTGCTGGGATAGCAATCTCTTGCGGTATAAGGTAATTAGTAGCGTAGCCATCCTTTACATTTACAATATCCCCGGCTTTACCGAGTTTTGGAAAATCTTTAAGCAGTATCACCTTCATGATATTTTATAGATAATATGATTCTACAAATGGTAGAAGGGCAACCTGTCTTGCTCTTTTTATAGCCTTAGCAAGTTTCCTTTGATGATAAGCACATGTACCTGTGGAACGCCTGGGAAGGATTTTCCCCCTCTTCGTTATATATTTTTTTAACCTTTCAACATCTTTATAATCTATTTCCCTTATTCCTTCAAGACAGAATTCACAACTTTTTTTCTTCATCTTCTTAGCCATGCTTATAACCTCCTATTATTAAAATGGTAAATCATCTTCAGGTTCTTCCTCCACCGGAATATCCTCCGGTACTGCTTCTTCAAGCTGTTCTTCAATCACCTCTCCGAATTTCTCCAGAAACTGTATTCTTCTACCGACCACTTCTATAACACTTCTTCTCTGTCCCGATTCAGTTTCCCAAGACCTGGACCTTAAATACCCCTCCACAATAACTGGACTCCCCTTCCTTAATTTATCAGCACATCTTTCTGCAAGATCACGCCAGGCAATTACATCCACAAATAATGTCTCTGTCTGCCATTCACCTGACTGATCTTTGAACCTTCTATCACTGGCGATTCTCATCCGGGCAACTGGGCGACCTGAGGGAGTATACCTTAACTCAGGATCTTGAACCAGTCTACCCGAGAGAAGTACAAAATTGAGATTTGGAAATTTCAAATCTGCCATTTTACCTCCTGACAATTAAGCCTCTTAGAAAACTTTTGTTGAGTCTTAATTCTTTCTTCAAATCTTCCAGAATCTCCGGCTCAGATTCAAAATAATATATAACATAGTAGCCTTCTCTTTTACGTTTGATTTCGTAGGCAAGCTCTCTCTTACCCCATTCATCTATAGATTCGATCTTCCCTTTCTCATTTTTATTGATAATCCCCTTTAACTTTTCAATATTATTCTTAATCTCCTCTTCTTTAAGTTCGGGATCAATAATTACCATCATTTCGTATTTTCTCATTTCATCCTCCTTCTTTCCGTTTTTGAGTTTCTTTAATATAAAGCCTCAGAATCAGCTTTTCAAGAAAATTAGGGGTTAAGAAAAGTCTCCAGATCCTCTATTCGATCAATAGAATAGACTTCAATCTCAGAACCAGCAATTTCTTTTACTAATCTTGACAGTACTCGTTTAGGACCAATTTCAATAAATCTATCAGGCCTGAACTTTAACACAGTCCTCACTCCATCGTGCCAATTGACCATACTCGTAAGCTGCTCTACCAAAAAATCTTTCAATTTCTGTGCATTCCACACTGGTTTGGGATACACATTTGGAATTACTGGGATAGTAGGGGTATGAAATTCAATTTCCTGCAAAAAGTCCCTAAATTCTTTCTTGGCCTCTTCCATCAAAGGAGAATGAAAGGCACCTGAAACTCTTAATCTGATTACCCTTCTGGCTCCTGCTTGTTTTAATTCTTCTTCCACTTTTTCGAGCTGGGAGATATATCCTGAAATTACAATCTGTGAGGGAGAATTTTTATTTGCAATGACCACTTTTCCTCTATATTTCTGAATTACGGCTTGAATTTTATCCTCCTGGAGGCCTATGATAGCGCTCATGCCACCACCTATACTTACACTGTCCATTAGTTCAGCACGCTTTTTCACAACTTTTATAGCATCCTCAAATGTAAGTACCTCCGCAGCATATAGCGCTGTGATTTCACCGAGACTATGTCCCATAGCAAAATCCGGTGTGATTTTTTTCTCTCTCAAGATATTCAGAATAGCTGCACTGTGCAAAAATATTGCAGGTTGGGCAAACAACGTCCTTTTCAGAACTTCTTCTTCTCCTGTGAACATCTGATAACTTATGGGAAAATCAAGGATTTCTTCTGCCTGCCTGAATAATAATTTCACGTAATCATAAGCCTCGAATAAATCTTTGGCCATACCAACATACTGGGAACCCTGTCCCGGAAATATGAATACTGTTCCAGACATTATGGAATAACCTCCTTTATCAAAAATCCTCTTAGATACTCACTTTCTGGAAATGTGGAGAGGACAGGATGATCTGGAGACTGGGACATCATCTCCAAGATCACAAAGTTTCTACCTGAATATCCGGTTGCTTCCTTGAGTATATTGTACATGTCCTCCCACTTAATATAATTACTACAACTAAAAATAGCTATAGCCCCTCCCTTGCTTAAAAGTTTAATCGAGCTTCGTAAAAGTCTATTGTAAGCATTAATCGCTTTTCTTTTCCCTTCCGCCTTTCTAATTAGTGCAGGAGGGTCTATCACTATAAAATCAAATTTAATTTTATAATACACTGCTTCGTCAAGGAATTCAAAAACATCTTTTTTCTCTGCGAGACACCTATCATTTGAAAAATTATTAAGTTGCAAGTTCTTCTTCAATATATTTAAAGCATCTTCGGATATATCCACTGCATAGACCTTTCTCATTCTTTTTAGCATTCTTAAAGTGAACCCCCCTGTATACGAGAAGAGATCAAGACCTGTGGCCCCCTCTGCCCACTTTTCTATTTTTCTGCGATTAATACGCTGGTCCAGAAAATACCCTGTCTTCTGCCCCTTTTCTATATCAACCATTATCTTAATTCCATCTTCCTCAATTATATATTCGCTCAAATTTAAATCTTCAAATTTTTTAAAAATAAGTTTTTCTCTGGGTTTTAGCTTTTCTTGGAGTCTGGCGTAGCTGGTGCTCTTTTCATATAAGAAAACGGGATCAAGGACATCAAGGATAGCATTAAAAACATCGCGCCTCCTTTTCTCCATACCGTAAGAATTTATCTGAACTACTACCCCATCTCCATATTTATCGATAATAAGGCCGGGCAACATATCACTTTCACTGAACACTACCCTGAAAGAATCACCTTCTCCAAAGAATAGCCTTCTTCTTTTCAATGCAATAATAATTCTTTTTTTGATCGCAAGATAATCTAATTCTTCTTTATCGCGAGAATAAAAACGTAAACTAATAGAAGAATCAGGATTGTAAATTGCTGAACCAAGAAATTTTTTGTTTTTAGTATAGACTTCCACACAATCACCCTTTTCAGCATCTCCATTTATGACATTATTGGAATAGACCCAAGGGTGAAGTAGGTAACGAGTTACATCTCCTTTCACAAATACTCTATTCATGCAATAATTTTAAAAGTTTGTATAAGGGGGTGCAAATTTTAAATAAGCTTGAGAATAAATAAAAATAGCTTTTCTTTCCCATTGCTTTACAGTAAAATATTCGCATGTGGTTTTTACTTCTTATTATATCTTACTCAATTGAATCAGGAAGAATGGATATTATAAGAGAAAATAACAAAGAGCTGGTCAAATTTTCAGGAGGCGTGGTGGTTAAAGATTCTTCTCTTGTAATACAGGCTCCAGAGGGTAGTTATAATGAATCCCAAGATGTGCTCGTTTTAGTAGGTAAAGTTATCGCCACTCTGAAGAAAAGAAACCTTGAAGCTCAAAGACTTTTGTTAGAACAAAAAGGAAACATTGCTAAGGCCTATGGCAACGTTATAGTTAGGGAGAATAACACCTTGTTAAAGGCAGATAGTGTATACTTTACAGAGGGGACAATAACGGCTTATGGAAAAGTTTTTTACCGAAATATAGAAGATAGTATGGAAGTATACGCAGGCTTTCTTATGTCCACTAATGACAGTACTCTAATAGAGGACAAGCCTTTAATCAAATTTTTGAGAAGAGACACACTGGTTGTAAAGGCTGAAAAATTCCATATTGAAAATTCAGGCATCCAGGGATATGATAGTGTAAATATAGCAGGGGGGCAGATGAAGGTAGATGCAGACACTTTATTCTTTAATGGGGATTCTAACAAGGGAATACTGACTGGTGGCTGTAGTATACAATGGAAAGATGGTGATGGTAAAAGTGATACTCTAAAATTCTTCCTCACAGAACAGAATGAATTAGACAGCATCATCTTGCTAAGTGAGGCTTTTGTACATAACAAAGGCGAAAAAAATGAGATTTTTATAAGTTCTCCGCGCATTATAATTAAAATTGAATCAGGAGAATTAAAATATTTAAGAGCAACTTCTGGAAAGGGAATTTTCAAGGAGCTTGATAATGTCGGTACTAAAAGCAATTGATCTCAAAAAGAAATATGGCAAAAAAATAGCTGTAAATGGTATTTCTCTGGAAGTTAAGACGGGTGAAGTTGTGGGGCTATTAGGGCCTAATGGGGCTGGGAAAACCACAACATTTTATATGATTATGGGAGCTTTAAAACCCGACCACGGGAATATCTTTCTAGATGATATGGAATTAACTCATTTTCCCATGTACAAAAGGGCACAAATGGGGGTGAGCTACTTACCTCAGGAAGCTTCTGTTTTCAGGAAACTCACTGTCTTTGAAAATATATATTCAATTCTTGAATTGAAAAAAACAAATAAAGAAGAAGCCGCCAAGAAGACGCAGGAACTCCTAAATCTCATGGGCATCGATAAATTAAAAAATGAGAAAGCATATAATCTTTCTGGAGGAGAAAGAAGAAGGGTGGAAATAGCGCGAAGCCTCGCAATAACTCCAAAATTCTTGCTTCTTGACGAACCCTTTACAGGTATCGACCCCAAAACCAGGGAAGAAATACAGGATATTATAATAAACCTTAAGAATTTAAATATTGGCATACTTATTACAGACCACAATGTAAGGGAGACTCTTTCTATAACAGACCGGGCTTATATAATTTATCAGGGGGAAATTTTGATTGAGGGAACTTCTCAAGAACTAATAAATAATCCTGAAGCCCGAAAGATATATCTGGGGGAGAGATTTAAACTATGAAGCAGGACTTTCGTCTTGAACTCAAACAGACACTGAAACCGTTACCTCTTTTGATTGTTGAGGCAAAACTCCTAGAGCTTCCCCTCCTGGAATTACAAGATAAAATCCGTGAAGAAGCCCTACAAAATCCATTCATTGAATTTCAAGATGAGAGTCTCATGATACAGGAAATTATAAACCTGGATCAGATTATAGATCGAGGAGATTATTCCCATCCTCTGGTTGATGAAGATGAAGAAAGGGACAGAATCGATGAAAGATGGGTTCAAAAGGACAGTATTTGGCCTAGGCTTGAAATTCAGCTGGAGATGGAATTCCCTCAAAAAAAATTAAGACTAATTGCTTATTCTATATTAAATCGCCTTGACGAAAAGGGGTTTCTTTCATGCAGCGTGGAGGAAATAGCTCAGGAAGTGAATACTAGTCCCGAAATTGTGGAAAAGGTGCGAGAAAAAATAATGAGGTTTGATCCTTTAGGAGTTGGGGCTCTTAATGTTAAAGAATATACAATTCTCCAACTCCACGATAGAGGTTTCAAAAACGTAAAAGACCCAGGAGTTTTTATCAAAGAGCACCCAGAAGTAAAAAAATTTTTATTGCCTTATCCCTTATACAAGTACGAAGATACAAAGTCTCCGTATGTGTATCCTGAAGTTATAATCAAAATAGAAGGCAATGAATTAAGAGTGGAGGTAGACGAAAACCCTATACTGAATTTTAGGGTAAACAAAAAATACTTAGAATTATTGCAATCTCCTGATCTTGACAAACAAACCAGAAAATTTTTGAAAGAAAAATATCAAAAAGTTCTGGAATTTCAGAGGATGCTCCTCAAAAGGAGAGAAAATATAAGAAAGGTGGCTGAATTTATTGCAGAATCTCAAAAAGATTTCCTACTTGGTAAAAATAATTTTCTCGTACCCATCACACAGAAGGAGGCTGCTTCACAATTAAATATCCCCATTTCCACATTTAACCGCATAGTAAAGAACAAATATGCAGATACACCCAGGGGTATTTTTGAACTGAGATTTTTCTTTAAGAAAGCCGTAGGGCGGTTTAATTCCCGGATTTCAGAAGATGAACTTTTACTTTTAATAAAAGAGATTGTGGAAAATGAGAATCCACAAAAGCCCTATTCAGATGAAGATATTGCTATTATTTTAAAACAAAAAGGTATCAATATATCTCGTAGGAGTGTCCGGGATAAAAGGGCACAGCTTGGTATTCCGCCTTCCTCCAAGAGGAGACGGGTATGATTTTCAAAATATATAATTTTCTTATATCACCAGTGACAAAACTCATTAACCCTGTGAAAAAAAATGAAATAGGAAAATTAAAAAAAGCTGATGTTTGGATACATTGCTGTTCCTTGGGTGAAGTTATGGCTGCAAAATCTCTGATCGACGAATTATTATCCCGAAACAAAAAAATATTTCTCACTGCTTTTACATCCTCGGGTCTAAATAAAGCGCAGGAACTCTGGGGAGAAAAAATTCAGATTTTAAGATTTCCTCTTGATGAAAAGGCTCGGATTATGCGGATAATTTCACGGGTTTCTCCAGAAATATTTATTGATGTGGAAACCGAATTATGGCCTAATATGCTAACCCAGATGAGAAAATTTAAAATACCAGCTTTTCTTGTAAATGCCCGCATCTCAGAAAAAAATTATCGGCGGATTAAATATTTTAAGAAGGTCTTTAGAATGCTTCTTTCAATTTTTGTAAGAATTTATGCCCAATCTGCCGCAGATGCAAGGAGAATTTTATCATTCGGCATTAACCCCGACAAAATTAAAATTACAGGAAACCTGAAATACGATAGTGTAGATATAGAAGATAGAGCCAGCAGAGAGGGCTTGGGCATTGAGTCCTCTTCTTTTGTGATAACCTTTGGGAGTATTAGATCAAAGGAAGAGGATCAGATTATAGAGGCTATATTCCAGCTGCTGCATAAATTAGAGGATATTTACATTATAATTGCTCCCCGCCACCTAGATAGGGTTGACATAATCAAAACTAAACTGAAAAGAAAATCCCTGGATTACAATACCAGAAGCACTGAATCTTACCCTCAAAAAGGAAAAGTATTTATACTTGATACCCTTGGGGAACTGAGAGAATTTTATTCTATATCCGATGTTGCATTTGTGGGAGGTAGTCTTGAAGATTATGGAGGACATAATATAATGGAACCTGCAAGTTTTGGCATTCCTGTTCTCTTCGGTCCCTATATCTCCAATGTGGAAAGTATAGCTTATTATATCCTCAAATCCAAAGGTGGAATGGTTGTGAGAAATGTCCATGAGCTGGTTGAAGAAATTACAAGGCTCTACCAGAGGGACGGTTTACGCAGAAAAATGGGGCAAAATGCCTTAAAAGCAATAGTACAAAAGCAGGGTATAGCCAAAGAAATTATCCAGGATATAGAAGATACTCTATCCTACCTTCCCCCCCAATCGTGACTCCACCAAGTTTTCTTCACCATGAATTGTTAAAAAACGTTCAAAAATTCCGAAAACCGAAGATCCTGAACCACTCAGAGAAGCCACTTTAGCTCCTAAAATATATAAATTTTCCTTAGCTTCCCTAATTTCCGGATATTCTGCAAAAACAACTTTTTCGAATGTATTTTCTAAAGGATATAAAGCTTCAAGGTCATTTTCTTGCAAAGCTCTGGAAATTCTCATAGCTTTTTCAAGGGCTTCCTTATGAGGTATATGTAAATTAAGCTCGTCAATTTTATTATAAGCCCACGCGGTACTTATTCTTACATCAGGTATATATAAATAAAGGGGAAAATTCATGTTAGAATCAATGGGTTCCAGAATGTCTCCTATCCCGGTGGCAATACAAGCATCTTCTTCAAGCAAGAAAAATGGAACATCCGCTCCTACTCTACTTCCAAGCTCTATGAGTTCCTTTCTATCCAGACCCAGCTTAAAATGCTCATTTAAAAATTGTATGAAGGTAGCAGCATTTGAACTGGCACCACCAAGGCCAGATCCCGGCGGTATTTCTTTAAAAATTTCGATATAAAAATTAATTTCTATATTAAAACGATTCTCGAAAAGTTCCTTTACATTGAAAAGTATATTTCCTTCATCATCAGGACAATCGGTACATTTCACAGCAAACTTTTCACCATCCCATATCTTAATAGTATCATGGAATGCAATGCGGTGGAACACTGTTACGAGATTATGGTATCCATCGTTTCTCCGCCCCGTAATCCACAACCCAAGATTTACTTTAGCAGGTGAATGCAAAGTTGCAAGAAGTTTCATATCCCCCTACCTTTAATCATATTTTCCACATATTTGCCAATAATATCAAACTCAAGATTTACAGGATCTCCCACCCTAGCAAAACCCAGATTGGTTTTTTTTAAAGTTTCGGGTATAAGGGCTACTTTAAAACAATCATCTTTAATGTTGAAACAAGTTAATGATATTCCATTGACAGCCACAGACCCTTTCTCTACAAGGAATTTTGTGTAATACTTGTCTTTTAATTTAAATTCCATCTCCGCTCCACTCCCCTTTTTCTTAACGCTCACAATAATACCCGTGGTGTCCACATGACCAAGCACCAGATGCCCATCAAGCTTGGCTGCCAAAGTTAAAGGGCGCTCGAGATTAACTTTTATGCCTGGTTTTAAGATAAATTTAAATCGCGTTCTTTCAATGGATTCTTCACTTAAAAACGCCCAGAAGCCGTCTTTGTCAATTTTTTCCACTGTGATACAAACACCGTCAACTGCAATGGATGCCCCCTTTTCCAGACTTAAGGATGTTTTCACAAATACTCTTGCAGATTTTCCCTCCCTTTTAACGATTTTAATCTCGCCTATTTCTTCTATCAACCCCGTGAACATGTTATCCCCAGAGCTTCATATGCTCTCGAACAAGCTCCAATGTTTTCTCAGCTTCCACTCTGGCCTTTTGTGCACCTTCTTTAAGAATCTCGACTACCTTGTTTCTATCCTGTTCGAGTTCCGATCTTTTGGCCCGGTAAGGCTCCAAGAACTCTATCATCTTTTCTGCAACAAATTTTTTGTGTTCTACGCATCCCAATAGACCTTTTTTGCAGTTAATCTCTGCTTCATCTGCGCTTTCAGAATGAAATATTTTATGATAGGCAAAAATAGGACATCCCTCAGGATGTCCTGGATCATTCTTTCTGATTTTTTGGGGATCTGTGTATGATGACATTACTTTTTCTTTGAGTGTTTCAGGGTCTTCTGAAATTAAAATAGTGTTGCCGTAAGATTTGGACATTTTTCTACCGTCAATCCCCGGGACTTTCGCAAATTCAGTTAAAATAGGTTCTGGTATTGGAAAAACCTCGCCATAAAGATGATTGAATCTCCTTGCAATTTCTCTAGTTATTTCGAGGTGTGGAAGCTGATCAGCCCCTATGGGCACATGAGAGGCACGGTAAACCAAAATATCAGATGCCTGTAGCACAGGATATCCAAGATAGCCGTATGAGACTAAATGGCCGTAAGTAAGTTCCTCTTCTTCCTCCAGACCATGTTCCTTCATTTCTTTTAAAAATACCTCTTTTAATTTTTGTTTCAAAATGCTCTTCCATTCTATAAAATTTTCTCTTCTCTCTATACCCTCAAATTCATCCATGAAGATATCGATGACTCTGGCTGCAAACTTATCGAAACTCTTCCTTTTAGTTGTAGTAAGCTCTGTAGGAGAAACTTCCTTGATATATTCTTTTAAAGTGGGATTCCTTAGCAAACGCGAAACCGTCACAATCATAGAGAATAATAAATGCAACTCTGCATGTTCCTTAACATCTGACTGAACGAATATTGTGGCCTGCTCTGGATCAATTCCTACTACAAGCCAGTCTATTACCATATCCACTATATTCTGTTGTAACTCGTCTGTTTTTTTATAATTTGTTGTCAACGCATGCCAGTCAGCCACCTCGAAGAAACTTTCATATTCATATTGCAACCTCTTCCAATTCTGTAGTACCCCAAAAAGATGGCCGATATGCAACTTTCCTGTGGGTCTATTACCTGACAGGATCCTCCTCATATTTTTTCTCCTTTATAACTATTAAAATTAAAAATGCAGATATTGCTGCAGTCAAGGCCCCAAAATAAAAGGGGGCACTCGGTGCCACCTTCTCCCATAAAATTCCTGCAATAAAGCTGGCCGGGAAAAGCATGAGCCCCACAAGCATATGATAAAGTCCATAAGCAAATCCCCTCTCCTCCCTTCGAGAGATATCCGCCACAAGAGCTCTCAGCGTGCCGTCTGTGAATCCATAATATATGCCGTACAATCCAAAAAGTATCCAGAGATATATATATTGATGGGTGCTGAGTCTTGCAAAGCCGAGATATACTATAAAATAAATAAAAAATCCCATAGCAATTGTGAGTCTTCGACCTATTTTATCTGATAAGGAGCCGAGGGGCATTGCTGAACCGGCATAAACAATGTTGAAGAACATATATAAAATAGGTATCATCTCTGTTTTAAAGCCGATATTAGAAGCTCTTAGGATCAAGAAAGTGTTTGATGAATTTCCCAGAGAGAATACAAGCATCACGGCAAGTAATAATTTAAATTCTTTAGAAAGGCCCTTAAACCCCAGTTTTAATTTTCTCAACTCCCTCTGTTCTTTTGGGTTCTCTTTAACAAAAAAGATAAGTGTGATAATTGCAAAGATCCCTGGAATGAGTGAAAGTAAAAACACAGATCTAACGCTTACCGACACTGAGTAATATTTTAACAGTATAGCAAGTAGAATATATGCTAAAAGAGGTCCGAAAACAGCCCCTCCTGTGTCCATGGCTCTGTGAAAGCCAAAGGCTCTTCCCCTGATAGTATCATCTACCACATCCGCTATCAAAGAATCTCGAGGAGAAGTACGTATTCCCTTACCCACTCTATCCGCAAATCTTGCAGCAAGTACATGAATCCACCTTCCTGCCAGACCTATGGTGGGCTTTGCTATTGCGGATAAGCTATACCCCAGCAATACCAGAGGTTTTCTTCTCCTAATTCTGTCAGAAATGTATCCTGAAAAAGTCTTTAATACACTTGCAGTTGCTTCTGCAATACCTTCAATGAGACCAAGAGCTTCAGCTCCCACGCCCAAAACACTGGAAAGAAATATAGGAAGGAGAGGATATACCATTTCACTGGACATGTCAGTGAAAAAACTTACAAATCCGAAACCAATTACACTGCCCGGAAGTTTCTTTTTCTCCATGTCTCCTCTCCTTTTATCCCTTCACTTTCAATGTCAAATAAACTCTGCTTTTCCGTATACCAAAATTGACCTCTGTGGAACGGACTGACACTCCAAAACCAAAGGAATAAAAAAAGTCGTCCTTGGATATTGAACTTGTTGTTAAGCCTCCACGTAACCATATGGATTTGAAAGGCTTAAACTCAATACCTGCATTAAAAAAATCCCTAAGTTCTGAACTACTGTTTTTTTCTCCTCCTATGCCCACCCTTACAAGATTGTGTGGATGGAAAACCACAGCTCCTCTAAATATTGTAGGTGGTCTGTCACTCTCGTAATCCTTGTAATACACTTTAGATATAATATTGATGCCGCTTAATCCGACATTTATATTCCCGAAGGTATATACAAAGCCTATATCCACACCATATCCATTTCCTGTATCAAGATTCAAGTTATAAGATTCTCCCCAACGGAGTGCTTCACCATATCTCACATAATAATACTTAAAGTTAACACCTCCATAGAAATTAAAATAAAGCAATGAGGCTAAATTCAGAAGGAACTCGTCTACGGAATATATTATTTCGCCATTCTCATTAACAAGGTCTTTTCTGCTCACCGGACGATAAGAAAGATTCACACCTCCTTCACCGATAAGAAAATAAGAGAAATATCTTCCTCTAATCTTTGATTCATAATTTAATACATCTTCTATGCTCTCATAGACATAATCAAAACTAAACATGATAACTTCACCCTGACTTAGTCCTGTAACTGCAGGATTGTAAAAACAGTATACTCCTTCTTTCGCAACCGTAACCTCTGCTAAAGCCACACTTACCGCATCCGGAGAATCTCCTATAAAAGACCTGTTGGGTATAAGTAATAATACACCCACTACCAGAACACCTATCATACTTCAATTATAAGGTAGCCTTTATAAATTAAAAAGTCTTATTAACTCTTCTTTTTTTTCCAGAAACGCCTTATATCCGCTTTCTATAGCAGGTATTGCTTTGTGAAACTCGTGAGGGCCTATGGGAGTATCTACATTAATGAGTACATCAGGACGTGATTGTCTTATTCGCTCTGCTATAACCTCACTCGTCATTAACTGTCCAGATTGAATAAGAATCATCATAACGTTATACTCCCGTCGTTTTCTATAGGGAAATTTAAATACCCTAATGAGATGTGATTCATGAACTTCCTCTTCTTCAAATTCATCTACATTAACCTCCTGGATGGTGTATTCGAGTATGGGTAGGACATTCACTGCAATCTTAATAAATTCCTCACCGAACAACGAGGTAACTCGTACAGGTAGATTGTCAAGAATGCCCCCATCCACTATAAGGGATTCTTTTCTTTCCACCGGGACAAAAAAACCTGGTATAGAGATACTCATTCTGATGGCAGTTACCAGGTCACCTCTCGTAATTACCAATTCTCTGTTTTGCAACAAATCAACAGCAACAGCAGCATATTTTACAGGCAGATCTTCTATCTTTTGATTACCCAGGTAATTTCTCAGGAAATTAACAACATTTTTACCATCAACAATACCTTTAACTGACGGCCGCGGGGGGAAAAGTCTGGCAATTTTTATGGAATTCAGTTCACCGGCTATTCGTTCCATTTCATCTGCAGTGAAGCCACTTGCATAGAATCCCCCCACAAGTGAACCCATGCTTGTACCTATAACGAGATCAGGCTTTATTCCCAGTTCTTCCAGCCCTTTAATCACTCCGATATGGGCATATCCTCTTGCAGCTCCTCCACTCAGTATGAGAGCCACTTTTTTCTTCTTACCCTTATCCATTTTTACTGCAGCAGATTATTAATTCTGTCCTCTAAAATTCTATGAATCTCAGGTAGAGAACCTACCATTCGAAAAACTATCTTTCCCTCTTTATTGATTATGTAATGTGTAGGTATTGCAGAAACCTTATATTTCTTAAAAATTTCGCCGTGGGCAAAAGCCTGGAGATACTTGAATTCTTGAGTCTTAAGAAAGTTCTCAACTCGAGTTTTGGAATCAGTAGTAAGTGCTACAAAGACAATGTCTTTTCTATTCGAAAATTTTTCTACTAATTGATTAAGTAAAGGTATTTCTCTCTTACACGGAGCACACCAGGTAGCCCAGAAATTAAGCACCACAACCTTCCCTTTAAAATTACTTAGGCTGATTTCTTTTCCTTCAATGGTTTTTACTTTAAAATCAGGGGCCGCCTGTACTATTTGATTTTCCATAGCAAGAATGGAATCTACCTTTTGCGCTATAAGATTGTCTGAAACTCCTTCTTTTTTAAACATTTCTTGAAGTTTTAAGCGAATACCATCTCTGTTCCCACCAGTTACTATGGCATACAGATAGTACTTTCCAGCATTGTTGTAGTCTCCTTTTTCTGTGTAGAGATCAGCAAGCACCATATGGTCATCGGGTTCTGCAAAGAATTCTCCACCCTGGAGCTCTATGACCTTCTCATAAGTTGCAATAGCATCATCGAGGTTCCCTGTCAACTCATTGTACCTGCCTAATACCCGGTAAAAGCTGGTTTTGGTTCTATCTACTCGGGATTTTCTTTCTTCAACATCATAAAAAGGATATACATAAAGTATAGATATTCTATCAAATTTTTCGGAAGCTTCCTTAAGCAATCTGCCTGCCTCTTCTAAATCCCTAAATCCGGAATCTATATATAAAGATGCCTTTACAATATACGGCATAGGATCATATGGAATTATCTCTATCAGATGCTCAAGAGCATTGAGGGCCTTTCCTGTGTCTCCCTGCCATATGGAAATATAATAAAGCCAGTTATATACCGTTGACAAAAACTGAGGAGCCTTGTCTATTCTGGAATATATATCGCTATATTTGTCAATAAAGTCTTCAAGGGTAGCCAGTGCCTGATTCGGAGGCATGCGCCTGACACTCTGTAGGGTTCTCCTGTAAATAATATCCAGTGTTCGTGCATCTGGTGGATATGATAAAAGTTTATTGTAATAACTGTTTATTTCTGGAAAATTAAAAAGCTCTGCAGTATTATACGCAAATCTGTATGCCGGTAAATCCTGTCTCACCATTAAAATAGAATCCACTGCCATTTTTACCTGATTTAAATATGATTGCTTTTCTTCATCAGGCGTGAGGTAAAGCTCATCAGAATAAATTCTTGAGAGGACCTCTATATTATCCGGATAGTATTGGAGTTCCATCCTGTAGTATTCCAGTGCTTTTTTCATTCTCTTTTTATGCTCTTTTTCCTCAAATGATTTCCTATAAGGTATCAACCCTTCTACTATAAGTCCTCTGTAAAAATAGGCATTTCTAACCGGTTTATTTTCTTCATAAAAAATAACGATGCCCTCCTCTTTTTCAGGCAAAATTCTATCATTCTCGTCTATTACTCTGTATTCAAGCAAAGAAGCAAGTGTATCAGTCTGTATCTTAAAAACATACACGTTCCCTTCTAGAGATGGCGATACAACTTCATATTTCCAATCCATATTTTTCTTGTAGGTGACTACTTCGGCTAAAGGATGTTTTAGGTCTTCTCTCACTTTGATGATAACCACGTCTCCCGGACGTGGTCTATCCTTACTAACCTCAATCTTCTTTGCACAGGAAGAAAAAAGAAAGAGAGATAATATGAGAACCGATATCTTTTTGCTACTTTTTGTCATTTCTTACCTCCTGTATTTTTGCTGATTTCAAAAACTCCACAAATTCTGGATGTTCTACCTTTTCAATATTTTTTACATGGACATCCACTACAAGTTTCCCCTGTGATAGAAGCACAATCCTATCACATATGGAGGTAGCACTTCTAATGTCATGTGTAACCACAATAGCAGTCACATTTCTTTTTCTATTTAATTCACCTATTAGATGATTTATACGAATTCCTGTAACAGGATCAAGTCCTGCGGTGGGCTCATCATATAAAATTATTTGAGGCTGAGTTACAAAAGCCCTTGCAATTCCCACCCTTTTCTTCATACCCCCGGATAACTCATGAGGTAAAAGGTTCTCGATCCCCGGCAATCCCACTAACTCCAAAACAGTCTTGACTCTTATATTTATTTCGTCGCGTCCCAAGCCTCTCTGCTCAAGTGGAAGTGCTATATTCTCATAAACTGTCATAGAATCAAATAAAGCTGATCCCTGAAATACAAAGCCAAAATGTTTTCTAATTGCAAAGAGATCCTTGCGTTTTAATCTAGTTATATCCACTCCCTTAAAGAATATATGACCGCTATCGGCTTTTAAAAGTCCCACCATGGATTTAAGTAATACAGTCTTGCCTACGCCACTTTTTCCAAGAATGGCAACAGCTTCGCCTTCCTTAACTTCAAGACTAATTGCGTCAAGCACTTTCTTGCCTTCGAAGGACTTGGATAGATCAAGAAGTTTAAGAATTACTTCATCCATAAAGAATAACTCCGAGAAAATAATCTGCCATGAGAACCGTAAGAGAGGATATTACAACTGCCCGGGTTGTAGCCTTCCCAACACCTACAGCTCCCTCTTTTGCAATATAACCAGAATAACTACCCACTGCTGCAATGATAAACCCAAATACAACACTTTTTAACAGCCCACCGAACAACTCAATTGAGTGGAAAAAGAGTTTAATTCCTTGGAAAAATACAGAAAAATCCAAATCTAGAATTAACTTTGATATAACCGCAGATCCCGTAATAGCAACAAAATCTGCAAGTACTGTCAAGAGCGGAACCATAATAAGTCCAGCAATTAACCTTGGTAGGATCAGAAAACCTGCAGGATCGATACCTATAACTTCCAACGCATCTATCTGCTCTGTAACCCTCATGGTTCCAAGCTCGGCAGCAATCCCCGCCCCAACTCTTCCTGCCATAATCAAGGCTGTAAGTACAGGTCCAAGTTCAACCATCACTGCCTTAGCAACACCGGCTCCCAAGAAATCTAAAGGAGCATAATCTCTAATCTGATATGCAGTTTGGACAGAAGAAACCATTCCTGTGAAAAGAGATGCAAAGGTTACCAGTGGAATAGAATTCACACCAAAGAATTCCAACTGTCTCAGCAATTCTTTACGTATTTTGTACAGATTTGTAACGCCGAGAACACTGTCTTTCATTAAAATAAAAAACTCACCAATATGCGTTATTACTTCAATTAACTTTTTAATTACCATTTAAATCTTTCCAAAAAATGTGTATCAATATTTCCCTTTTGAAAATCTTCATTCTCAAGAAGTTTCAAATAAAAAGGTACCGTGGTTTTCACTCCTTTAATTATGGTTTCCTCAAGGGCCCGGTACAATCTTTTGATAGCTGAACTTCTATCTTCATCATGAACTATTAATTTCCCTATTAAAGAATCATAGTAAGGAGGGATTGTATATCCCTGATAAATATGAGTATCAATTCTTACACCGGGTCCTCCAGGGAAATGCAAGAATTCTATTTTACCGGGATTTGGAATAAAACCATTATCAGGGTCCTCTGCATTGACCCGTACCTCAATGGCATGGCCCTTAAAATTAATCTCCTCCTGGGTATGCGATAATTTCTCCCCCATGGCGATAAGAATCTGCATTTTTACAAGATCTATTCCGGTTACCCATTCGGTAACGGGATGCTCCACCTGAATGCGCGTATTCATCTCCATAAAGTAAAAATTACCATCTTCATCCAGTAAGAATTCCATAGTTCCTAGAGAATGATAATTAATAGCCTGTGCTCCTTTGATGGCTGCTTCCCCCATCTTGGTTCTCAAGTTTTCGTCTACAGCTGGAGAAGGTGATTCTTCCAGTAATTTCTGGTGTCTTCTCTGAATAGAACATTCTCTTTCTCCTAAATGAATAATATTACCGTGTTGATCAGCTGCAATCTGTACCTCAATATGTCGTGGGTTTTCGATATACTTCTCTATATACACCCTAGGATCTCCAAATGATATCTCGGCCTCCTTTTGCGCCATGGAAAATGCTTTTTCCAGTGCATCTGGGTTTCTGACTATTCTCATTCCCCTTCCACCTCCTCCACTGGCTGCTTTTATTATCACAGGGAGTCCAATATCTCTTACTATATTTCGGGCCTCAGATAGAGATCCAACAGGATTCTCAGTTCCAGGTAAAACAGGCACACCAGCTTCTTTCATTAATCTTTTTGCCTCTATTTTATCTCCCATAAATTGAATATGTCGGGAAGAAGGCCCTATAAAAATAAACCCACTTTTTTCAACAAGATCGGCAAAATCCGGGTTTTCCGCAAGAAACCCGTATCCAGGGTGTATTGCATCAACTCCAGATACCACAGCAGCGCTCATAATCCTTGAAAAGTTTAAGTAGCTATCCTGGGGTGGTGGTGGCCCTATACACACTGCATAATCTGCAAGTTCCACATGAAGTGAATCTTTATCTGCCTCTGAATAGATGGCTACAGATTCTATGCCGAGTTCCCTCAGCGCATAAATAATTCGAACAGCAATTTCTCCCCTATTGGCAACCAGAACTCTTTTAAACATGGGTTTATTTTAAAGCTAAAGAGGAAAGCCTACAAGATTGAGACTATCGTCTGTTCCGCTGATTTTGAACCTGTGAAATCCAGGGGATAAATCATGGTCTGTTTTAATTTCAAAATCTATGAAAGGGGCATCATACACACTCCTTATAGTCCCATCTTTGTGAACAATAACCTCCACTTCTTTGCCCACAAGACCTTCCTGTACTTTCTCCATAACACCTTCGGCCACCATTGAAGCAACTTCAAATCTTTCTTCTATGATATCTTCATCCACATCTTTTAACTTTGCACTAAGTGCTCCTTCTTCTTTTGAATATCTGAATACAGCTATCCTTTCAAATTTGACACCTTCGATAAAATCAAGCAGTTCTTTGAAATCTTCATCACTTTCTCCAGGGAATCCCACCATAATATCCGTTCTGATAAAATAGGTAGGGAGCACATTTCTCACCCAGCTTACAACTTTCATGATTTGGTCTTTACCACCTGCCCTTTTCATATCTTTGAGTACCCTGGAAGAAATGTGCTGGATAGGGATGTGCAGATACGGTAATATATTTTCAGAATATGAAATCACTTTAATAAGTTCTTTTGTTATTCCTCCTGGATGTAAATACATAAGTCTTAATTTAACATCTAGTTTTTCCATCATCTTTAGAAGTGTATTTAAATCAGTACCTATATCTCTACCATAAAGGGTAAGGTCCTGAGCGATGAGCACAATTTCACGTACACCTCTAGATTTCAAAATGGTTATTTCCTGCAAGATATCGTGGGGTGCACGGGATCTTATCCTGCCTCTGATTTGAGGAATAACACAGTAACTACATCTTCTTATACACCCTTCCTGGACCTTGACGTAAGAAAAGATTTCATTTTCCTGAGTGAATTCCTGGTTACAGGAAAGAGCCAAAAATCTCTGGGGATAGGGGTGCGAAGATATTTTTTCTCCTTTAAGTAGTAAAGAAATGTTAGGCATTTCATCGAGTCTAATGGCAACAGCACCGTGCTCAATCCAGAATCTTTTTTTTAATCTTTCCACCGCACACCCTGTAACAACCACTTTTTTCCCCAGTTTTCTCCAGAAACTTACATACTCTAGACTCTCTTGAATTGCTTCTTTAAGAAAACCACATGTGTTCAGAATTATTATTTTTGCTTCTCTGGGATCCAAAGTTAATACACACTCTGAATCTTTGAGAAAATATGCAATAGCACGAGAATCCACCTCATTTTTGGGACAACCAAGGGTGTGAATAAAGATTTTTTCAATAGCCATTATATAATCTGTGAGCCAGATATTCCGGAAGACCAGCCTTGAGTATCTTCTCTGCCTGCCTTTTTATGTTATACTCAACACGATAAATATTTAAAAGTTTCTTCTCAGTATCAAGCATAGCAAAACTTGCTCTTTCATCTCCGTCACGGGGTTGTCCAACACTCCCGGGATTGATAAGGAATCTGTATTTACTTTCCAGTAGGAAACTGGTTCCATCCCAGTATTCTATTTCTCCTTCTTGCTGGACAAAAACACCCGGAATATGGGTATGACCGAAGAATATAAGCCACTCGCTGGTGTTTTTAAATTCGTACATAGCATCTATAACCGAGAATACATACCGCCAGGATTCTGGCTCACTCAATGAAGCATGTGTGAAAGCTATATCCTCGAATTTATAGAACAATTCCAATTTATTTAACCACTCCATATTTTCTTGCTTTATAACAGATCGAGTCCATAGAAGTGCTTCTTTTGCAATAGGGTTAAAGAAGTAAATCTCTCGTGGGTCAATAATGGCTTTATCGTGGTTTCCAATTATCTTTACATTGCTGATTTCTCTAAGAAGTTCAATACATTCATTGGGATCTGCTCCATAACCCACTGCATCACCTAAGAATATAACTGAATCATATCCTATACGGTTAGCTTTTTGCATTACAGCCTTCAGAGCATCATAATTAGAATGAACATCGGATATAACTAAAAATTTCATTCTTTCTTTATCCCCAGTTTTTCAACTATATTATCTAGTATCCCGTTAATAAAGGCAGCAGCAGAGGGTGTAGAGTAAGTTTTTGCAAGTTCTACAGCCTCTGAAAGTGTAACCTTATATGGCACATCGGCAGCACCCAACAATTCTGCCACTGCAATCCTCATTATAGCCCTTTCAATGTATGAAAGACGATCAAAATCCCAGTTCACCAGAGAATCTTTGATAAGCTCGTCAATCTTGTCAATATGTTGCTCAAGAGATGTGATAATTACTGTAAGAAATTCTCTACACATGTTATCACATTCTTCTCTTGATAGCACATCCTGGCATGTAGAATTTACTTCTTCGCTTAACAAATCCAATCTATAAGCAACCTCGAGCGCCAGTTGTCTGGCCTTTCTTCTAGATTTAATACCCACTTTCCGTATTCTTCAAGAATTTATTCAAAAGTTCTATTAGTTTAACATTCTGTTGATGAGTACCAATAGTAATTCTCAATGCGTTAGGAAAATTATAATTTTTCAATGGTCTGACAATCACGCCGTTTTTTAAGAGATACTCATATGCAGGAGCAGCATCACGACCAAGATCTACAAAGATAAAATTGGTATAGGTAGGGAGATATTTCAAACCCAGCTTTGTGAACTCACGGTATAAATATTTTTTCTCTGTCTCGACAAGTTCCACTGATTTCCTCACATGTTCTTCATCATCTAGGGCATGATATGCTGCAATTTGTGCCATTCTGTTGATGTTGAAGGGGAGCCTTACTCTCATTAGTGTATCAATTATCTCTTTAGGTGCAATACCATATCCCAGTCTAAGACCTGCAAGGCCATAAATTTTTGAAAAAGTACGCAGTATAACACAATTCCATCCTCGCTTAACATAGGAAACAGTCTCCTTAAAATTCTTACCCTGCATATATTCATAGTATGCTTCATCCCATACCACTATCACATCCTCGGGAACCTTTTTCATAAAATTTTCCACCTCTTCTTTGAAAAGCGCCGTTCCTGTAGGGTTATTGGGGTTTGAAATAAAAATTACTTTGGTATCGGGCCTGATAGATAACAGAATGGCTTCCAGGTCTATTTTCCCGTCTTTCAACGGAGGTTCAATCATCACGGCTCCTATAATATTACCAACAATCCTGTACATGATGAAAGATTGGTCCGAAGCCACTATGGATTCACCAGGATTGACAAAGGCAAGGGCAATCATTAACATTATTTCCACAGAACCATTTCCGAGTATTATTTCAGCTGGACTCACTCCTATCTTCTTTGAAAGTTTTTTAACAAGGTAATATGACATATCGTCAGGGTAGAGATTCATCTCTCCAAGAGCATCTTCCATGGCTTTCACTGCCATGGGAGAAGGACCCAGCGGGTTTTCATTTGAAGCTAGTTTATAAATCTCTCCCTTCAAATTTAACTCACGAGCAAGCTCTTCAATAGGTTTACCCGGAATGTAAGGCTTAACTCCCCTCAATTTCCATCGGGCCAGCGGATGCATGATCCCTCCTTTAAGGAAATCTTTTTTTCTTTATTTCCTTTTTTTATCACTATTTTACTACCAAAACGTGAGAATGGTACCAGCACTTCGTCCCCTGTAAAAATAGAAATCGGAAGATCCTCACTTTTAATCATCAAATCCTCTATTTTGTCACAGACTTTATATTTTTTTAATCTAAAGCCTTCAAAACCAAGATATTCTAATAGCCCCCCGAAAATTGAGATTGCAACAACCTTGAGGAGTTCATTCTGGTTATAATCTTTAAGAACCGTAATCTGAGATGGATTCACTAATAACCTAGTAGCTTTGGGATGAATTATAAAATACGAACCATATTCCATGATTTGGGGTTTCAAAAAGGCCATGGAGGGAGTATGTTTTTTGACCAGCTTAGCAAGTCTTTCTGATTCTTTGTCTCTGTAGTAGTAATAAATAAAATAGCCATGCCCCGGATACAACTCAGTAGTATCAATCTGAAATGCAAAATCGGGTTGTATTTTTTCTATTCTTTTTACTCTTTCTACTTCGTCAATGGTAGTTTCTTCATCCAACCGTGTCAGATACACAGTAGCTCCAGCATATGAAAATAACCTCTTTAATAATAATGCAATCTTTAAATTAAGAAGGGAGGTAGGATTTTGAAGGCTGAGATCACCCTTATCTTTACCACCCCGAGCGGGATCTATAAGGATCTTTTTGTCATGTAATACACCTTTAAACAGCGGCTCCAGCATTACTTCCGTAAACTCTCCTGTGCTCAACTTCAAAGTCCGGGGATAGAATCCTCTTTTGGAAAATCTAAGTTCTTCACCTGAACTTTCAAACAACCCAAATTTTTCTGACCATACAATTTCTTCCCCTCCCTCTATTTTAACTTCAACAAGTGGCTCAGGGGTTATCTGATTCAGAACTTTACCGCATACTACTTTTCTCTTTACAGGATATCTATCGATATGTATTACTCCACTAAACTTGTTAATTTCAAATTCAATTTCACTATGTTCCCGCTCCATTTTGAGAAGTAGAAAAACCTCTCCATTCAAATCTGTGTGGGGAAGAGAATCTATTATTTCACAATCCTTTGGTTGAACATAGAAGGGTAAATTCGGTGGCACTGGGTTCATATATTTGTCAAAGAATTTTATTCTTAAAAGATTATAAGGCCCATAATTTTTCAGGACATGAGAGAAACTCTCGATGGTGAATTCCTTAGTAATTTTGATATGTTGAGGGGGAAAGGCATTTCCTTTCATACACCTGCCGTAAATCGAAATTATATGAACTCCTCCTCTCAATTTTTCAGGGATGGGCAAAACTATTTCTTTCCCTTCTTCAGCCACAAAATCCAGAACATTACCATCGATAAAGACAGCCAGACTTGCTGGGTCAATTTCCTCACTAAATCTTAATTTTACTTTGTCCCTTTCCACTTTTTTCGAATTAATCCTCGGTAAACCGGATGTGATGAATTCAAGAATAGATTCAAATATTATCTCGGCCTCAAGGACCAGCCTCTCCTTTCTCTTCAGAAGCTCTTCCTCTTCAGGATTGGAAATGTAGGAAGCTTCGGTTAAAACCGATACAGGGACGTTTCCTTTTAGCACCCTGTAGTTGGCAGGAAGAGGTGATTCTACAGTAAGTCCAAACCTTCTTCTAAAATTTTTTTGAAGTTTATAGGCTAAATCAAAGGATGGTGAAAAAGGTTCAAAAGGGCAGTACAGCTCAGTACGATTTATATTCCGATTGAGAACCGCTGAGGCATTGTGGTGAATGGATATGAATATATCCGCCTTATTTTCAACAGAAATCCTCACTCGTTCCTCAAGAGGGACGTCATAATCTCCATCCCGGGTCAAAATTACAGGAAACCCTTCTTCTTCCAGAAATCTTTTAAGATGTCGGGCCACAGTGAGATTCACATCTTTTTCCTGGAGTCCAGTGGGACCAACAGCCCCGGTGGCCTCACCACCATGTCCCGGATCTATAACAATCTTTATTTTTGAAGAGTCATACATCTTATTTATTTTAAGCTTATACAAGTGTTTCTGCAATCTATGGTTGAATTCACACAGGCTCCAGTATAAAATTCAGCTGTGAAGGAAACCCCTATTCTTGAACAGTACAAAAAGATAAAAGAAAAATATAGGGAGGAATTGCTTCTTTTCAGGATGGGGGATTTCTACGAACTTTTTTATGATGATGCGAAAAAGGCATCAGAAGCATTGGGCATTGTATTAACATCCAAACCTATGGGTAAAAACATAAGGGTCCCTCTTGCAGGAATCCCTGTAAAAGCAGCGGAACAATATATTCAAAAACTTTTAAATATGGGATATAAAGTGGCTATCTGCGAGCAGGTAGGAGAGGGCAAAAAACTCATGAAGCGTGAGGTCGTTGAAGTTATCACTCCCGGCACCGTCCTCCAAGAAGGGCTGCTAGATGAAAAGAGCCATAGTTACATCGCAGTTTTAATTAAAGGTGATGATGGTAAAGGTTACATTGCTGTGAGTGATATCTCTACAGGCGATTTTTTTGTAATGGAAGATGAATATAAAAAAATTATTGAAAAACTTAGAGCTTTGGATGTAAAAGAACTTCTTGCTTTTGAAAATGTAGTTCAATCCATTGAGTTAAAAGAGTTCAACATTTCTGTCTTGAGAGAAGATACATATTTTTATTCGGAACATGTGGAAAAAATCAAAAATTTCTTTGGAGTCTCAGAACTCTCTATTTTTGGTCTGAACGATTCTGATGGTGAATTAATTAAAGTAGCAAGTCTTCTCCTCCACTACTTGGAGGAAAAGAAACCCGGCATGTTGTCTCATATAAAGGGTATTAGAAAATTACACCCTGAAGAATACCTTTTCCTCGATCCACAATCAGTAAAGAATCTGGAACTCATCTCCAGATGGAGAACAGGCGAAAAGGCAGGAACACTTTATGATATTATGGATAGAACAATGACTGCCCTTGGAGCAAGATTTCTTAAAGAGACCATCCTTTCTCCTCCCAGAAATACACACCTTATAAAAAAGAGACTTAAAAGAGTAGAAACTCTTACAGAAAACAAGTATACCCTGGATAAAATAAGAAAGAAACTGCAGGGTGTTTATGATATAGAAAGGATAGTCGCAAAGATTTCCTCATTAAAACATAATTCAAGAGATTTTATCAAACTTAGGGATAGTATTAAAGAGGGAATGGAAATTTTTGAGATTCTAAAAGAAATTGATCCCTTCCCCGAAGAATATTGTTTAAAAGAAGAGTTAATTGAGCTTAAGGAGGTAATAGAGAGAATTGTCGTGGATGACCCGCCTCTTTCTCCTCCTGGGGTAGTAAAAGATGGAGTCTCACATGAACTAGATGAACTAAGGGACCTGCTTACACATTCCAAAGAAAAAATTTTAGAACTGGAAGCAAAGGAGAGAGACAAAACGGGCATTCAGAACCTCAAAATCAAATATAATCAAGTTTTTGGCTATTACTTTGAAGTAACAAAATCGAATTTGAACAAGGTACCTGATTATTTTATAAGGAAGCAAACTCTTGTGAATGCAGAAAGATTCTTCACCAGAGAATTGAAGGAACTTGAAGAAAAAATATTAAGCGCAGAAGAGAGAAGTGTAGAGATAGAAAAAGAAATCCTTGGGAATCTTTCCAAGAAAATTATATCTCTTGCTGTTTTTCTTAAGGAATTTGCAGACGCTTTAAAAGAAATAGACCTTATTCAGAGTTTTGCATTTCTGGCCATAGAGAGGAATTATACCAAGCCGGTAATCAGAGAAGATACTACCCTTATAATAAAAGAGGGAAGACACCCTGTTGTAGAAGTTACCCTTGGAGAACCTTTTATCCCCAATGACACATTTCTAGATACCCAAGAACACATGGTATATATAATCACAGGTCCAAATATGTCAGGAAAATCCACTTATCTGAGACAGGTGGCGTTAATTACAATAATGGCCCATATGGGATCTTTCGTCCCTGCATCCTATGCAGAAATCCCTCTTACCGATCGGATTTTTTCGAGAATTGGGGCATCCGATGATTTATCCAGGGGGGTCTCTACTTTTATGGCAGAAATGCTGGAAACTGCTGAAATCTTACATAATGCAACACCTCAAAGTCTTATAATATTAGATGAAGTAGGAAGGGGAACATCCACATATGATGGACTGGCTATAGCATGGAGCACTGTAGAATATATCATAAAACATGTGCAGGCAAAAACACTTTTTGCTACCCATTATCATGAACTCTCGGAACTTAAAAATATTTATCCCCAAGTGAAAAACTTCACTATGAAAATCAGAGAATGGGAAAATGAAATAATTTTTATGAGAAAATTAGTGGAGGGGGTATGTGATAAAAGTTACGGAATACATGTAGCTGCCTTGGCAGGTTTGCCTCTTGAATTAATAGAGAAAGCAAAGGAGATATCCGTTGAATTGGAGAAAAAAGAAGAAGACATTAAAAATAAGATGGACAGGAAGAGAAAACAACTCACACTATTCTCGCCTCCGCCATCTTATTCAAAGGTCATAGATCTGTTAAAACAAATAGACCCAGATGGAATTACTCCACGGGATGCTTTAAACTTACTTTATAAAATCAAGGAGGAACTCGAAAAATGATGAAATTCCTTAATAAACTTAAGGGATTCTGGGGTAATGCCGTTGCCGTTGATTTAGGAACTGCTACAACTCTTATTTACATAAAACACAGGGGGATTGTTCTAAGAGAACCTTCAGTTGTTGCTGTTGATCAATACACAGGAGAAGTAGTTGCCTGTGGAGAAGAAGCAAAAAAAATGCTGGGAAAGACCCCAGAAGGTCTTATTGCTCAAAGACCTATGAAAGACGGAGTAATCGCTGACTTTGATCTTGTTCAAGAGATGCTCTACAATTTTTTATCAAGAGTACTCAGCAAGAATCTTTTCTTCAGGCCCAAGGTCCTAATTGCGGTTCCCTCTGGGATAACAGAGGTAGAAAAAAGAGCAGTGAGAGATTCTGCAGAGAATGCGGGAGCTACCGGAGTACTTCTTGTTTCAGAACCAATTGCCGCCGCTGTTGGAATCGGACTGCCCATAAACGAACCTACGGGCAATATGATAATTGATATTGGTGGTGGAACTACAGAGATTGCGGTGATATCTCTTTCAGGACTTGTAACCAATATTTCCTTACGCGTGGCCGGAGATGAGATGGATGAAGCGATTGCCAGTTATATAAGAGAAAAATACAGAGTAGCGATTGGCGAACAGACTGCAGAACAGATCAAGATTTATCTGGGGAATGCCTTTCCTTCAAAAGTTGAAGAAAGCATGGAGGTTAGGGGGAGAGATTTAGTAACCGGCGCACCCAAAACCATAGAGATCACTTCAACAGAGGTTAGGGAGGCTTTAAAATCACCTATCAACCAGATAATTGAAGCAATTAAAAAAGCTTTAGAGAAAACTCCCCCTGAACTTGTGGCGGATATTATCGATAGAGGCATATACCTCACTGGAGGAGGATCTCTTTTAAAAGGCCTAGATGAGCTTATTATGGAGGAGACAAATATTCCAGTAAAAAAAGTTGATAATCCCCTTGAATGTGTGGTTATGGGCGCAGGGAAAATTATTGATAATATTGAGGACTACGAACATGTACTGATGAAACAGAAAAAATCCTCCATCAAAAGAAGAGCCGAAGTTTGATGAAAAGGGAATTTTTCCTTTTTCTATTGTTATCTATTGTCGTCAACATTCCTATATTTAAAAGAGGACTACATGGGGTCCTGATTAAAACTCTATACTACCCAGCGCAAAAAATTGCTACCTTCTTACAAGATATCAGCAAAGCAGAAGTGGAAAGGGACTCTTTAGCGCAGCAACTAGCTGAATTAAAAGAAAAATTTTATGTTGAAACCGTAAAGCAGGAGACTCTAGTTAAAAAACTGCCTTATATCAAAGGTAATATTACAGCTTATAACCCACTTGGAATTCCAAGATATATTACTCTAAAAGTGAAGAACCCTTTGAGAGATGCAAATTTTCTTGCTTTGGATATTTATGGAAATCTCGCAGGAAAATTATTTAAATCAGAAGATGGGGTTATTGAAATAATGACAATTTTTAATAAAGAGTTTAGAATCGGAGTAAAAAATGTGAGAACCGGAACATTGGGAATATTGTACGGTTCGGAAAGACCGGAAGTTAGATTTATCCCTCTAGACATTTCTTTCAGAAAGGGCGATACTCTCGTCACGGCTGGTATAGGGGAGTTTAAAGTCGCGGGCATCCCGGTAGGTATCGTGGACACTGTTTTGAAAGATGAAAATAATCCACTTTTCAAAAAATGCAAAGTATTGCCTTTCTTTCAACCCTATAGAAACCTGCACTTACTTCTGAGAAAGGGAAAGTGATGAAACGGAGAATAACAATACTTCTAATTATATTTTTTGCAGCTATTTCCCAGCATTTACTTCCTAAAAATTCACCTGATATAGCAATTGCACTACTACTACCTTTCTTCTTTACAGCATCGCCATTTTGGGGTTTCCTGGCTGCCTTTGTTATCGGAATACTTATTGATGGAATATCTATGCGCGCTTTTTGGATATCTCCTATACTCTTTGTGATTTTTCAGCAGATAATCGTATTTATAAGATCTACTTTGAATTTAAGGCTGTTTGTAACAAAAACACTGGTAATATTTGTTTTACTCCTGGTCTACTTTGGGGTTAAAGCAATTCTCCTGGATATACAGATTATCAATCTATCACTTAAATTTTTGTTTACAACTTTGCTTTCTGTGGCGGTTACAGTCGTATATTGAATTATAAAGGAATGAATAAAAATAAGATCTTTAACATAGGTATATGGTTGGTATTCACAATATTATTCTTAAGATTGTTCCAGGTACAGATTCTCAAGCATAAATATTATTACGAACTTTCTTTGAAAAATTACTTGAAACCACTTAAGTTACATGCTCCTCGTGGAGACATTTATGATAGAAAGGGAAAATTATTAGCACACTGGGAACCTGTATTCAGGGTTTCTCTTATTCCTGATTTAATACCCCCTGAGGGTCTAAAAAAGCTCAAGGAAATTCTGGGAAGGTTAGACGTAGATCCTGAAACTTTGAAGATTAAAAGTAATTATATAACAATAAAAACAGGAATACCATTTCATAAAGCTCTGATTATTGAAGAAAATTATGAAGAATTTCCTTCCGTTGTGGTAGATGCGGACCCCTCACGTGTATATTACCCCCAATTCAATTATTTATCTCATATTATTGGATACGTTGGTGAAGCCTCACAAGAAGAAATTGAAAAGTTCAATTTAAGCCCTGGAGATGTAGTTGGCAAATCTGGAGTGGAAGCAGTGTATGATACAATCCTCAGGGGCAGGGATGGATACAGATTTATTGCCATGGACTCCAAAGGCGCCATTGTAGATCTTAATCCTCGGCCTCCAATACCACCTGTAAAAGGGAAGTCTCTCAGACTCACCATAGATTCAGACCTAACCCACTATATAGATTCCTTATTTCTTCCATACAAAAAGGGTGCATGTGTAGTCTATAACCCAATTACAGGGGATATCTATTCGCTGTATTCAAAGCCTTATTTCGGCTCTTCACTTATTAAACTTAGGTGGGAGGACTATCTAAAAGACCCATCGTCTCCTCTCATAAACAGAACCATACAGGGACTCTATCCTCCTGGTTCTGTGTTTAAACCAATATCCGCTCTGATTGGACTTGCAAGCGGTAAAATTGAGAGAAATACCGTATTTTATTGCCCAGGCAGTTATAGATTCGGAAGAAGAGTATGGAAATGCTGGAAATCTTCAGGGCATGGCAGTCTTGATTTGATACAGGCAATAGCTCAATCGTGCGATGTATATTTTTATCAGTTAGGATTAACAGTGGGACTTGAGAATTTCTTAAATATTCTCAAGGACTTTCGGTTACCAATAAAAACAGGTATAGATTTACCCGGAGAATATCAGGTGTTGCTTCCAGATGTGGATTATTATCGGAAAAAATATGGTGATTACGGATTTACAGAGGGGTATGTTATGAATTTAGCCATAGGACAGGGGGAGGTACTGCTCACACCGATATGGATTGCAGTTGTTACAGGTATCATAGCGAATAGAGGTGTAAGTGCGATTCCTCATCTCCTTGCAGATCACAATCCCGGATACATAAAATGGGATCTTCCAAGAGAAGATTTCGAAATTGTGAGAGAAGGCATGCTTCAGGTGATTAAAGGAGAACATGGTACAGCCAGTTTCCTTTACTCTCCACAATTCAGCTTCGCAGGCAAAACAGGAACAGCTCAAAATCCGCATGGCAAAGATCATTCATTATTCACATGCTTTTCACCTTATGACAATCCGCAAATTGTAATAACCGTGGTAGTAGAAAACGCAGGACACGGAAGCGAGGCCGCTGCACCTATTGCAGCCAAGATCCTTGAGAGGTGGTATGAGAAAAAATAAGCAATTTTATTTGATAGGAATACTTATTATTGCAATTATTATCACCTTGGTCGGTTTGCTGGAGCTAAGTGCTATAAAGGATATCTTTTTCTGGGGACAAATCCAGAGGTTAATACTTGCTATTGTCGCTGGTATGCTTTTCTACCTTTTACCTTTTAAAAATCTCAAATTATTATCCTATGTATTCCATGTTCTTATACTAATCCTGCTGGTAGTAGTATTATTCTCTTCGCATGAGGATGTAAAAAGGTGGATTCCTATAGGATCCTTTAATATTCAGCCTTCCGAATTTGCCAAGCTTTCATTGATTCTGGTTATTTCCCGAATATATGCAGAGAGAGAAAAGATTAAAAATAGCCAGGTATTAAAGGCCTTACTCGTAACTATGTTGACCGCCGCTCTGGTACTGATTGAGCCTGATCTTGCCACATCAGTGACTTATTTCTTTATTTTCTTTGCAATTACCTATGGTGTGGGAGCCCCGAGAGAGATTCTTATTCCTCTTATTCTTGTGCCTCTCAGTGCCCTCTTTTCCATTCACCCATTATTAATAGTGATTCTTTTTGTTGGGACTTTTGTGTATTTGAAACTGCGAAACTTTTCTCCTTTTATAATACTTATAAATCTCTTCCTTATATTAACAGTATCTCTCTCAACACCTATAATCTGGAAAAAGGGACTGAAGGAGTACCAAAAGCAACGATTGACTGCCTTTCTCGCACCAGAAAAATACAAAAATCGAGAAGCATGGCAGATTTATCAGGCTCAGATTGCATTAGGATCAGGTGGTTTAACTGGGAAAGGACTCGGTAAGGGAACCCAAAAGGGACTAGCCTTTCTTCCTGCAGCACATACTGACTTTATTTTTACCAGTTTTGGTGAAGAATTTGGATTTCTCGGCACATCATTTCTTCTTTTACTGTATTCATTATTTCTAGTATTTATATTAAAATTGACTCAGAGGACCGGGAGGTATCATAAAGGTATATTACTTGGTATCTGGGGATATTTTTTCTATCACTATGCTTTAAACATGGCTGCAAATGTTAGTTTATTCCCTGTAGCAGGGATTCCCTTACCTTTTATGACATTTGGTGGAAGTCATATTATTGTAGAATTTATAATGCTCTCCATGCTCTTTAGAATTTTAAAGGAGGAGGCGTAAAATGTGCGGTTTCTTCAGTATAATATTCGATGAGGATAAGGAAGAACTAGGTGAAATTCTTACAAGAGCCGGCTATAGACTTTCATATAGAGGGTATGATACAGTGGGAATTGGATATGTGACAAAAAGTGGAAATTTTGAAATAAGAAAGTCTCCCGGTAAAATACACAAAGTGGAAAAAGAATTGAATTTCAGAGAAGTTAAAGGATACAAGGGAACTATTCAATTGAGATGGGCCACCTATGGCAGGCCCAGCTTTGAGAATGCCCAGCCCCATTTTGACTGCAAGAAAAGTTTGATTGGCGCACATAATGGGAACATTGTGAATTCTCCCTTTTTACGGGAGGAATTAATTTCCAAAGGTCATAATTTTCTTGGAGAAAATGACGGTGAAACCCTGGTACATGTAATTGAAGAAAACCTCAAATCTTCAAATAGTATGAAAAAAGCTATATTCAGTGCATTCAGGCAAATGAGAGGCGATTATGCTTTTAGCATCACCAAAATAGACGAAGAAAAGTTTTTTGCAGTCAAAAAGGGATCATCTCTCTTTCTTGGAGTGGGTGAGAATTTTATTGCAGTCTCCAGCGACTTAGTAGCACTTCTCGATCTCACACGGAACATTGTAACATTAAATGACGGAGAAATGGTAGAATTTGGCCATAATTATTATAAGATTTATGATCTGATCACCAACGAAAAACTTCAAAGAGAACCAGTTCATAACGACTTGCGCATCGAAGAAGCAGAAAAGGGAGAATACCCTCATTTTATGCTAAAGGAAATCAATGAGTCGCCAGAGAAAGCGAGAAATCTCATAAATTTTCTAAAAGACTTTACAGAAGAAAATATCATCGCAAAAACAATATTGAAAGCAAATAAAAAATTTATTATCGGTAGTGGTACTTCTTTGCACGCTGCTCTGATGGGGAGTTTTTATTTTTCTAGAATATCGCAAGAACTTTTTATCCCAGTCCCTGCTTCAGAATTCGGAGAGAGATATGGTCCAGTACTTGCTGAAGGAGATCTACTTTTTGCAGTAACGCAAAGCGGAGAAACAAAGGACGTAAAAAATGCCATAGATGTGTTCGACGGTAAAGGACCTTTACTGGGATTAATAAATGTACTCGGTTCCTCTATAGCTCTAAAATGTGATTATGTTGTTCCTGTCCTTTCTGATGTAGAGATAAGTGTTCCAGCTACCAAAACCTTTGTAAATCAGGTGATTGCACTTCTTCATCTTTCTTTAAAACTCGCTGAGCTTAAAGGAATCACGCCGCCTGATTTAGATTTCGAAGAGGTTCCCCCGCTTCTTGTGGAAGCATTGAAAATTTCAGAAAGATATAAAGAGAAAATTATAGAGGCATTGTATTCCTGGGGGGACTTTTATGTACTTGGATATGGAATGACCTATCCCATTGCGCTGGAAGGGGCCCTCAAAATAAAAGAAGTGGTTTATGTTCACGCAGAGGGGATGTATTCTTCAGAATTTAAACACGGCCCACTTTCCATAGTTGAAAAAGATTACCCCGTTATATTCCTTTCTACTAAGGAAGATAAGGATATGATACTCTCTCACATCAATGAAGTTAAATGTAGAGAAGGGAAAATCATCACAATTGCTCCTCCAGACGAAGAACTTCAAAGGGAAAGTGATATATTTGTACCGCTCCCTGATGTAAATCAGTTTCTCGTACCAATACTTGCTGTAATTCCTATGCAAATTGTGGCCTATTATATGAGTATCAGAAAAGGGATTGACCCTGATTTTCCCAAGAATATCTCCAAGACTCTGACGGTAGATTAATGAGGAAGATACTTTCAATACTTGGCCCGACAGCTTCCGGTAAAAAAGAAATAGCAAAGTTATTACTGGACAGATTCGGAGAAAAAATACATTTTATATCCTGTGATTCGAGAAAAATTTACAGATATATGGATATAGGAACTGCAAAACCTCCCCGTGATATGAGAAAATTTTATTCCTTATTAGATATTAAAAATCCTGATGAGGCTTTTAGTGCCGGCGAATTTGCAAGAGAGGTAGAAAAAATCATTCCAGAAATTGAAAAGAACGATAAAATTCCTATTATAATAGGTGGTACTCCTCTTTATTACAAAGCATTATTTGAGGGCCTTTTTGAAGAGCCCCGCAAAAAAACCGAGATAAGAGAAAAAATACTAAGACGATTGGAAGAGGAAGGTATAGAGACGCTATACAGAGAGCTTAAAGTCGTTGATCCGCAGGCAGCCTCAAAAATTCACCCAAATGATTGGATAAGGATAACCAGAGCTCTCGAGGTCTATTATACACTGAATATCCCATTAACCGAGGCACAGAAAAAGTTAAAAAAACCTCCTAAATACAAGCCCTTATATATCGGTATTATAATGACAAGGGAGCTTCTTTACCAAAAAATAAATGAAAGAACGGAAAGGATGTTTAAAGAAGGACTTGTTGAAGAGACGCGACAGATTCTTGACATGGGATATTCTCAGCGATTACCTTCTCTAAATACTATAGGTTACAGAGAAGTCATTCAGTATCTGAATGGAGATATCACTATGGATGAAGCAAAACGTTTAACAGCTAAAAAGACACGAATTTATTCAAGAAGACAAGAATACTTTTTCAGAAGTTTTGATGACGTAAAATGGTTCGATGTGTCCAGAGGATTCAATGAGGTTTTTGATTTCCTGGTGACCCTGATAGAGAAAATCTTGCATGAAGAAGTGTAAAGTGGAGAGCGTTATTCGGAAGACCGTAGACCGGAAACGGTGAACGAATACTCGTAAAGCGGAAAGCGAGGATTATTTTCAATTCTTGACTTCCACCTTGCAATTTACACTATACAACGGAATTATGCCAGAACGCTCTTCTTAAACCTTTCCCATATCTCTTTAATAGCCAGGGAGGCCTCTGATTCGGGTGCAAATTCAACTACTGGTTTCCCTATTTTTAAAGCATCGTTAACAGTCCTATCAAAGGGAATGCTTCCAAGGAAATTTGCATTTATCTCATTCAATCTTTTCTTTATACTTAGAGAAACTTCCTCATTAATATCGTGTTTATTTATTACAACAAAAGGCCTCACATTAAAATGATGAGCAAGATTCACAATTCTTTCCAGGTCATGAAGACCTGATTGTGTGGGTTCAGTAACAATAACTGTATATTTAAGTCCAGAAAGTGTTGAATTTACAGGACACCCCGTACCTGGTGGCCCATCAACGATCAAATAGTTGACATTTTGCTTCTGTGCAAGAAACAATGCTTGTTTTCTGATCACTGTGACAAGTTTACCTGAATTTTCCTCGCCAATTTCAAGAATTCCATGAACCATGGGACCATAGGGAGTATCTGATACAAACCAGTATCCAGATACTGTATCTCTCATTTCAATGGCTTTCACAGGGCAGGCATAAAAACAGACTTCACATCCCTCGCAGCTTATTGGATCTACAACATAATCTTCTGAAATGGCATCAAATCTACATTTATCACGACATATACCACATTCAATGCATTCATCTTTTCTTATATAAGCCCTCTTCATACCATGGAATTCTGATTTTTGCTTTATCTCGGGTTTCAACAAGAGATGAAGGTCAGGAGCATCTACATCACAATCTGCAATTACCTTGTTTTCAGCAAGCACCGCAAAAGAGGCCGCCAATGTGGTCTTTCCTGTTCCACCCTTTCCACTAACAATGGCGAATTCTATCACTGGATCTGCTCCTTTATTCTGTAAAAGAGCTCCTTAAATTTCTCATTCCATGAATTATCCTGTAAGGAAAGGGTAATTCCTCTAGAGTAACCTTCCGCAATACTTCTTTCAAAAGGAATCTTAAGTAAAACAGGTATGTTCTCTCTATCAAAAAATTCTTCCATTTCCTTAAAACCAGACTCATATTTATTTACAATAATCCCGTAAGGCTTTTGAAGCTTTTTAATTACGCCGTGGGCCATTTTGAGATCAAAAAGACCAAAAGGAGTAGGTTCAGTTACAAGAATCACAAAATCTGCGTCCTTCACTGATTCTACCATGGGACAAGATGTACCCGGAGGTGAATCAAACACCACAACGGTATCACCTTCAATATGTTTGCCTATTTTTTCTTTTACATAGCTTATAGCTGTAGTAGTCATTATCTCACCAATATTTAACCTTCCTTCATAAAATTCAATATCATCTCTTTCTCCATATCTAAGTACCCCAATTGCTCTGGGTATTTCGTATATTGCGCTTTCCGGACAGTTGTACATGCAGTTTCCGCATCCTTTACAGAGTTCATCGAGAACACTGATTTTCCGGGTATTTTTGAATACAAAAATAGCATTAAATGCGCATACTTTCTGACATATCCCGCAGTAAGTACACTTTTCCTCCACTATACGGGGAACAAGAGTAGTAATTAATTCCTCTTTTTTAATATGGGGATTAATAAATATGTGGCCATCGGGCTCTTCCACATCCAGATCTGCATATACAACATCGTAAGTGCTACGTAAGGCAAAAACAAAAGAAGTTGCAATTGTGGTCTTCCCTGTTCCACCCTTTCCCGACGCCACCGCTATCTTCATCAGAACCAGCCTTTTCCTCTACCCGCTCCTCTGCCTCTACCACCCCCAAAACCTCTTCCTTTTCCTCTTCCTCTACCACCAAATCCCATTCCTTTACCGCCTCCCGGACCAAACCCACCTCCAGGGCCCATTCCACCTCCAAATCCTCCGGGTCCCTGTATGCCGGGAGGAACTGTTCCTGCCGCTTGCGTTTTAAAAAAGTTAACTGCGTCCAGTACTGTTCCACTTACACCACGTATAATCTGTACACCAGCTGAGGAAAGGGCATACTCTGCATTGGGTCCTACTTCACCGGTGAGAACAGCTCTGACACCCTTGGAAGCTACCAACTGTGCCGCCTGCACCCCTGCGCCACCTGTAGCATTCAGTGCAGGATTTGAAATAGCTTCATATTCCATGGTATCAGTATCAATAATAATAAAATACTGACATCTACCGAATCTGGGGTCCACAGGAGAATTCAAATCCGGACCCTGTGAAGTAACAGCAATTTTCATTTTTTCTCCTCCAAATGTTTAATTCTTTCAATTAAATTCTCGAGCTCCTGTTTCATCCTCTCAAGCCGCTCCCTGAGAGTGTTAAGGTTTTCCTGGGAGATACTCTCCAGAGGCATCCCTGAAGCCAGTCTGCCCTCCTTGAAGGCTTTAACTACCTCCTCCACGGTTCCCTGAATGCCTGTTATCACCTGAATACCTGCAGCCATAAGAGCTGGATAAGCATTGGGGCCAACTTCACCTGTCAAAACATGAGTAACTCCAAGTGAAGCAACAAATTGTGCAGCTTGAATGCCTGCACCACCGGGAGCCATCATTGCCGGATTTTCATATGCTTCAAACTCCATAGAATCCGTGTCGACAATGACAAAATATGGACACCGACCGAATCTAAAATCCACCGGTGCTTTTAAATCCTTACCTTGTGCTGTGATTGCAATCTTCATATTTATTTTCCTTTCTTTTCCATTTCATTAATTAAATCTCCAATCCTTTTAAGTTCAGCCTCCAGAGCATCAGCCTGTGCCTTAAGAATATTCACATCAGTTATTCCACTGGCATAGGGGGTGGTGGTATAAGGAAGGCCAGCAGTTGCTGTGTATGGATAACCATAATATCCATAGGTAGAATACGGATACCACCATCTCCAACCTCTTGGAAGCCCTGTCCATGGACAATATCCAAGTCTCGCACCCCAGCCGAAACCTCTTCCAAACCACCAGCCTCTGCCGAATCCGAATCCTCTACCCCAACCAAATCCTCTTCCAAAACCCCAGAACATAGTATCACCTCCTTTCAGTTTATTATAATACAACTTAGGAGGTGAATTGTCAATAGAAAAAGAGACTCAATCTCAATTAGATTAATCTTCTATGAGTTCTGAATAATCTCCTAGATTTACTCTTTTAAAAACTCCTTTAAGATAAGCTCTCTTTCCGATGAGAGAGCCCGTTATTGTAATGTTCTCCACCTCAGCCTCTTCTCCAATTATAGAATTGCTAATTATGGCATTGGAAATCTTCGCTCTTTTACCGATGGTCACGTAGGGTCCTATCAGGGAATTTTCTATTACAACACCTTCATCAAAATAACAGGGAGGTATTACCAGAGAACCAGGAAACTTAACTTCTCTATGATATTTTTGAAGAAGAATCTTGTTGGTTTCGAGTAGTGCATTCACTGTACCACAATCATACCATTCTTTAACAAATAAGGGCTTTGCTTTCCATCCCTGGTCAATCATCCTTGCAATTGCATCTGTTAGCTGATACTCCCCCTTGGTTCGTATATCATTCTTTATTATGTATTCCAGACTTTCGAACAGAAGCTCCGCATTTCCAAAATAATAGAGTCCTACAATAGCGAGGTCAGATACAGGGGTGTCAGGTTTTTCCACAACTTTTATAATTTGACCCTCTTCATTCATAACAACTACACCAAATCTCCGTGGATCACTGACCTTTTTTACTGCAATAAAATCTTCAATCTTCCTTTTCCGCGGAAGCTCAACTTCTATTATGGTATCCCCGAGGATGACTGCTACTCCTTCGTTCTTGTTCACCATATCCTTAGCCATATAAATAGCGTGTCCCAAGCCTAAAGACTCTTCCTGATATACGAACCCGACTTTAAAGGGATATTTTTCCCTCACAAATGAAACTATAGCTTCACCTTCTGGGGAAATTACTAGAATCACTTCATCAATGTCAAGATCCTGGATGCTCTCGATTACATGAGAGATTATAGCTTTACCAGCCACCTGGATAAGGGGTTTAGGAGTAGTAAAAGTATGCGGTCTTAATCTTGTTCCTTTCCCAGCAACTGGAATTATAACTTTCATTTTGAGAGCCTCCTTTTCAATTCATCAATGCGTGGTATAGCCACAGGATCTTCATTATATAACTTTGCAAGATAATAGCTCACATAATCTCCAAGATAAATTAGATAAAATACTCTTTCAACTGTGGAATTACCCCGGGAAAGGATATGAGTTATGCCCATTACGGAATCTCTTATCAAATCCATTGTATGGCGAAATCTCAGCCTTATTCTCTCATAATCCTCCATATCTTCCATAAATATGGCCCACAGAGCTTCAACTCTTTCCTTGGGATTCTTGATACCTGCTATCTCGTTATGGTTCATTTCAGGGAAATCCATTATGTGAGCGAAAGCTTTTGCATTTTCGTTGATCTGAGCTTTCCATCGTAAAGCCACAGGGTACATCCTCCTGGATGTGTATATTATTGGGAATCTGAAATACAATTTCTTGGCAATTTCTAAGGGTAGAGAATCAACAGATTCAAATTCTTTTTGCAAGTTCCGCATAAAATCCGGAAGTTTTTTAAGATTTTCTCTATGATGATCGCCAACAAAGCCCGATTTTACACATGTCATTACTATAGGAGTGAAAAGATACCCTAAAGCAGTCCTTGGTGGGAACCCGGATGGGATTTTCACATAAAAATTATTGTTTTTTTGGGCTAATTCCAGAAGTTTTCCCCCACTTGTGATAACTAGTATCCTCATATTCCTTGATAACCCATCTTCATATAAAGATAAGGATTCTTCAGTGTTACCCGAATAGCTAGAAGCAACCAAAATATCTTTTTCACCTGCATAGGCAGGAAGTCTATAATCCCTTATAATCTCAAAAGGGATGTCAAGGTCAGACATAACAAGTTTTGCCACATCCCCGGATATTGCAGAACCTCCCATACCCCCCAAAAATATTCTTGCTGGTTTTTCATCGAAATGGGGCACATCAAATTCAATGGCTTCTTCAATCTCATCTGGCAATTTTCTCAAAAGTTCAAGCATATCCATACTTCTCTACCTCCTTTTTTATCAAAAGCGCTGTTCTTCGGGCAGCACCTGGCTTCAAACTATCCCTTATTTTTACAAGTCTATTCACAGTATTATTATAAAGCTCCCTATTATCAAGGTATTCCAGAATCAATCTGGCTATTTCCCGTTCAGGAATGTGCTGAATAAATTCTGGGACGACCTTTTCATCTGCAAGAATATTAACCAGACTGGCATATTTCACTCTTGCAAGAAGTTTTGCAAGAATCCATGAAAACTCTGATAGCGCGTAAAGAACCACCATAGGTTTACCAAAAAGTGCTGCCTCCAGGCTCGCCGTCCCCGACGCAACTATCAAGAAATCCGAAGCATTCATTATTTCATACGCTCCACCTCTCAGAATCGTGAGGTTCTCTTCTTCATCCACCTTAAAATCAGGTACCAGTGACATTAGAAAATGTAGGTCCTTTCGATTCTCTTCTAGAATCTTTTTAATCTTCAGTACTCTTGGGACAAGGCGCCTTACTTCATCATATCTTGATCCAGGCAAAAGGCCTATTATCTTTTTTCCCCGAGGAATTTCAATTTCTTCCACATGGGCATTAAGTACAGAATCAAGTACGGGACTCCCTACATATTTTACCCTGATTCCATATTTCCTGTAAAAATTCTCCTCAAAAGGAAGGATTACAAAAACGTAATGGAAATTTTTTTTGATGAATTTCACCCTGAAATTCCACCATGCCCAGACCTGCGGTGCTATATAGTAATAATTTATCTTTCCTGCTCTTTTAGTATAGGAAGAAAGCTTTAAATTAAACCCAGGGTAATCCACAAAGATACAAATATCCATGTCTTTGACCACCTTTACAGACATTTTGAGCAGATCCCTGAGCTTAAAGACACCCCTTAAAGCCTCTTGAAAGCCTATTATCCCCAGCTCGTTTATGTGCTGGATGAGTTCCACACCCTCTCTTCGCATATTATCACCGCCAATACCACGGAAGACAGCGTCTGGAAAAACTTTTTTGAGTTCTCTGACGAGGGAAGCTGCGTGGATATCACCAGAATATTCTCCTGCGGAGATGAAAAACTTTAACATTGAAATAGTATACAGAAAGGCTTGAAATGTAGCAAATTCTTGTAAGATGAACGAATACACTTTAAAATTTTTTTATGAAAACTCTCATACTCTTAAGCCTCCTGTTTTATCGTAATGAACTAATACCTCTCCGTAGAGGGTGGGATTTTATCCTGGAGGATTATTTATTCACCTCTGGGAGAAATAACAGTTATTCTCTTATATTTCCTTTGAAATTCGAAGGTGCACCTGAAAATCCTTTCATAAATATCAATGCTTATACTCGAGGTTACTGCAGGATGGGAGATAGTTACTTTGATTTGAAACATAATGGGGCCACAGGTTCCAGTTCCCTGTTTAAATCAAATTATAGATATAACTTATATGGAGAACTGCAGTTAAAAGCGGGCTTACAAATCGATAATATCACCTTTATTGATGATATTTCTTTATTTAACAAATACGAGGAAGAAAGTCTCAGTTACAGATCTCCTTTTTATGATCCGAGATATAGACTCCATTCCTTTGACAAACAACCGGTTATTGGAGAACAGAATTATTTTGATGTGAGATTTAATAGAGGTTTTATTTTGTATGAACACCCGAGTGGTATCTCCATCCTTACAGGTAGGGAATATTTATCATGGGGTTATAACCTTTTGTTTTCTGGCTATGCCACTTCGATGGATTTTATTTACAGGATCCGGTTGGAGAAAGGAAAATTGACAGCAGAAACCTTTAATGCATTTTTAAACGATACCTTTCCCGGAAAAAGAATCTCCGGCCAGACAGTAGAACTCTCCATTTTACCCGGCCTCGTGGTTTCTCTGGAGGAGGCAGTTATATACACCTCGTCTGATAATTTCAAGTATTTCAATCCCCTTGGGCTCTACTACGAAATCCAGAGGAGAGGAAAAGATAACAGCGATAATCTTCTTGGTAGTATTAACATTTCATGGAGAGTTATTAGAGGGGTCAAACTTGGATTCCAGTTTCTGGACGACGATTTTATCATAGGAAAAGGTGGAACATCGAAATTTGGGATTCACGGGGATCTCACCCTGGTTCCTTGGCAAAGAAAAAATCTAATGATGCGTTTTACATATACTGCAATACCACGATGGACATACACTCATGTAAGTGATACCAACTCCGCATCCTTTCTCGGAACACCTTTAGGTTATCCTAGGGGAAATGACCTGAGGGATATGTCCTTCAGTGTTTATTTTTTAACCCCTAACAGGATAAAATATATCTCTATCAACTATCTTGCCCATGGTGAAGGGACACTGGAGGAGCACTGGGAAGGGAGTGGTTATCCCAGGAATATGCCATACCCTACAGGTAACTCCATTAAAACGCTCCTTATCACCGTTGGACAAAAAACCGAACATCACGAAATTTCCATCTTCACCGAGTATGAAAAAAGAGATGATTCTGAAAATTTAAATATTGGCTTTCTTTTCCTTGCAAAATACTCCTTTTTAACCATAGAATTCTGAAATCATGAAAGATATAATTTTCCAAAAGATATTTAAAGCACTAAAGGATTTTAATATGATAGAAAAAGGGGATAGTATTCTTATCGCCTTT
>Ga0190361_1000002_pt1 | contig 132177 bp, 145 predicted proteins | sample 48721845_MG_FD_161273 | JGI IMG/M metagenome (GOLD analysis project Ga0190361, IMG submission 161273) | Hydrothermal vent microbial mat bacterial communities from Southern Trench, Guaymas Basin, Mexico - 4872-18-4-5_MG | ecosystem: Environmental > Aquatic > Marine > Hydrothermal vents >... | reverse complement strand
GAAGATCCCAGAACTCTGGTGAAAGATGAAATCAAGCAACTTGAAGAAGAAGGATATGATGTTTCCGAAGTTTTAGATTCTTTCAATTGGTACTTGATAATGAACAGACACTTCGATATCAACGATGCAAGATATTTCTTTTACGAGATATTGAAAGATCTTCCAAAGAAAGAGGAGTTCAAGTATTATGAGCCTTCCGAATGGGAAGAAATTGTTTCTGAAAGCTCCTTTGAGAACTACGAGGTACCTAAATTCTCAGAAGAAGAACTATTCGATAGGATCTATGGTGCTCTACTTGGAAGAGCTGCAGGATGTATGCTGGGAAAACCTGTTGAAGGATGGGATAGAGAAAAGATCCTAGAATATCTGAAAAAAGCCGGGGAGGATCATTTAGAGTATTATTTCCCTGCTATTGAAGATGAATCAGAAGAGTTCAAGATATATTTCAAGGAAACCTTGAGAGATAATTTGAAGAAAGCCATTAGAGATGATGATCTTGACTATCCTATCATCAATCTGAAAGTGCTGGAAAAATACAGTTCAAACTTCAATCCCGAAAATGTTGGTCATGTTTGGCTTGAAAACTTACCCTTCGGTCTAGTTTACACCGCTGAACGAGCCGCCTACAGGAACCTGGTCATGGGTCTCAAACCTCCAAAGACAGCCACACATATGAATCCGTATAGAGAATGGATAGGAGCTCAGATAAGGGCGGATATTTTCGGTTGGATATCTCCAGGTGATCCAAGAAAAGCAGTTAAAATGGCTTACAACGATGCAAGATTGTCTCATGTGAAGAATGGTATATACGGTGAAATGCTTGTCGCGGCTATGCTAGCAAACGCTTATATATATGACGATCCAAGAAGGGTTATTCTGGAAAGTCTCAGATATATTCCAAAAAGATCTAGACTCCATGAAGCAATTACTTTTGTTCTTAAGCTTTATGAAGAAACGTCAGATTGGGAAAAGGCTTGGGACAAAATAATGGAGAGGTATGGAAGTTATCATCCTGTACACACCATAAACAACGCATGTTTTGTCGTGTTAGGACTTTTGTACGGTGAAAAGGATTTTGGAAGAAGCATCTGTATAGCTGTCGAAAGTGGTTTAGATACGGATTGTAACGGTGCCACAGTCGGTTCTATTATGGGGATAATGCTCGGAGCAGATCGATTGCCAAAGAAATGGATTGACCCATTGAACGACACTTTGGAATCGCTCGTACCAGGATTTCAAAATGTTAGAATATCGAAGTTAGCAGAAGGAATAATGAGTTTAACATCGAGCATCCATGAAGACAAAGCCGTTAAAAATCGAGGAGGTATAGGAAATTGATAGCAGTTGTTGGTAGCTCAAATATCGACATTGTCCTGAAAGTTGATCATTTCACCAAACCGGGTGAAACGCAAAAGGTACTAAACTTATCCTTTTTCCCTGGTGGGAAGGGGGCAAATCAGGCGGTAACTGTAGCAAAGGTTGGAGAAGAAGGTTGTTACTTTATAACATGTCTTGGAGACGATGAATACGGAAAACTGCTCTCTGAGAACTTTTTGAAATACAAGATTACAGGTTTTTCTTTCGCTGATGTACCAACCGGAAGGGCTTTCATAGAAGTTACAAAGCACGGAGAAAATAAGATCATCATTTTTCAAGGAGCCAATGCTAGCCTTACGAAAGATAGAATCAATTGGAAGGAGCTTTTGAAAAGACAGATTCTTCTGCTTCAAAATGAGATACCTTTCGAAACCACCTTGGAATGTGCAAAGAAATTCAATGGAGTTGTAATCCTTGATCCAGCACCAGCAGAGGATATCACAGAGGAAATATTACCCTATGTAGACTTCTTAACGCCAAATGAAGAAGAGCTAAAAGCGCTGAGTATCTCTATTTTTGGAGAGTTCATTTCCATAGAGGATTCTGCAAAAAATTTTCTGAGAAAAGGGGTCAATAACGTTCTTGTGAAACTTGGTGAAAAAGGGGCGGTCCTTTTCAATGAGAAAGAAACTCTTCATATTCCAGGATTCAAGGTGAAAACTGTTGATACAACGGCAGCAGGAGACGTGTTCAACGGCGCCTTTGCTGTCGCTCTGAGAGAAGGTAAAAGCATTGAGGATGCCATACTCTTTGCCAGTGCAGCGGCGGCTATATCTGTAACAAAAATGGGAGCTCAATCTTCCATACCCGAAAGAGAAGAGATAGAGGAATTTTTGAAGGTGAGATCATGAAGAAAAAAGTCACAATCAGGGATATAGCTCGTGAGGCTGGAGTGTCTCCATCAACGGTTTCAAGGGTGATAAACGAGAGCGCTCCTGTTAATAAGAAATTGAAAGAGAGGGTTTTGAAGGCGATAGAAAAGCTTGGATATAGCCCCAATCCTATAGCGAGAAGTTTAAGAAAGGGTTATACAGATACAGTCGGGTTCCTTGTACCGGATATAACCAATCCTTTCTTCTCCCACACCATAAAAGGTGCGGAGGATTTCTTCAAGAATAAGGATATTTCCCTTATTGTTTGCAGTTCAAATCACGATATTAAGGAGGAAGAAAGGTTATTACAGATCTTATTTTCTAAAAAAATAGATGGGTTATTGTTTATAGGATCTGGCAGGCAAAATCAGGTTTTAGAACGTTTTCTTTATGACCTGAAAATAGTATTTGTAGACAGAATTTACAAAGACCTGAATTCTTTTTATGTTACCAGTGATAATTATAACGGTATGAAGCAAATTGTGAATTATCTTGTAAAAATCGGGCACAAGTCTTTCGTGCTTCTCAACGGGGAAAAAGACACATACAGTGCCAGTGAGAGACTAAGGGGATTTCTTGAAGCATTGAAAGAACATGGTATAGAAGAATACCAAGTGTTTTTTGGAAAATTCACTTACGAAAGTGGATTTTCACTCGCAAAAAAAATGAGGAAGATACCAGATGCTGTGGTTTGTGGTAATGACCTCATGGCTTATGGTGCTATAGATGCTTTAGAAGAGATGGGATACAGAGTACCAGATGACGTCAGTGTCACAGGTTTTGATGACATCCCTTTCAGTAAACACTATAAACCTTCTATTACCACAGTGAAGCAACCGTTTCACAAAATGGGGTATGAAGCGGCGAGGATGCTTTATAAACTAATGAAAGGACGAATAAAAAGGCCAAAGGGAATCGTTCTTGAGACAGAGCTGATAGTCAGGGAATCCACCAAGCGAAGGGGAAATAGGGGGAATTTTTGACCTTGAAATTCATCGTAGATCTCTTTCCTCAGAACGCCAATCAGGAATTCCTCAGCCTTTCCTTGACAGAAATAACTCCTTGTATTAATATTTCTATACGGTCACTTGAGGGGCCAGCGTAGCTCAACCGGTAGAGCGGCGCATTCGTAATGCGTAGGTTGTGGGTTCGAGTCCCACCGCTGGCTCCAGTTTTTTGTTGTATAATGAGGTGAAGAAATGGATTTTGAAGAAAGACTTTTTAACTTTATAAAGAAAGAAGATTTAGTCTCCTCTGGTGATAAGGTTGTTGTTGCTGTATCGGGTGGAATAGATTCCATGTCGCTCTTGTTCGCTCTGAACAGAGTAGCGAGCCTCCTTAGGATATCCCTTCACGTGGCACATCTGGATCACATGATAAGACCTGAATCCTCAGAAGAAGCAGAATTCGTTAGAAACTTCTCTAAATCTTTAGGCATTCCCGTTACTCTAGGAAGAAGAAACATTCCCGATATATGTAAAAAGACAAAGGGAAATCTGGAGGAGGTTGCAAGAAAGGAGAGATACGCTTTTTTGGAGGAAGTTTGCAAGAAGGTCAACGCCAAAAAGATCGCTCTTGCTCATCATAAAAACGATTTACTGGAGACCGTCATCCATAGGGTTATAAGAGGAACAGGACCGTTAGGACTTTCCTGCATGAGACCATCAAGGGGTATATTCATAAGGCCTTTTCTGATATTCACGAGAGAAGAAATAGAAGAGTACGCTAGAAAGAACGAAATACCTTACGTTGAAGATAAAAGCAACTACGATGTAAAGTATACGAGAAATTTCATAAGACATAAAATCGTACCACTTCTGAAAAATCTGAATCCTTCTGTAGAGGAATCTGCTTATAGATTAGTGAGAATAACGAATCTTCTGGAAGATTTTTTGAATAAAGAGATAGAACTTTTTATGAGAAAGAACGTCCATGAAGGGGAAGATATCTTTGTGATGAGAAGGCCAGAAAGCACATTCGTCCTTCTGGAAGTTATGAGAAAGATCGTGCATGAGTTCTTCGGAAAAATACCAGAATTCGAGAAACTATGGGAATTCTTGGAAGGATTTGATAAACCTTCTCACAGAGTGAATATCTTCGAAGATGTGTTCCTTGAGAAATCGTATGATATGATCGCGGTTGGTAGAACATTGAATGTGAAGAACTTTAGAGAAAGATTAAAAGAAGGATTTTATAATGTGAACGGATTCAAAATGAGAGTTATAATTTCAGAGGAGCGGAGGAATGTGGACAGGAAAATATCGGCAATTTTCAATTTGAAAGATTTGAATGAGCCTTTATTTTTTAGGAACAGAAAAGACGGTGATAAGATTTTCTTGGAGAAGGGTTTCGTAAAAGTTAAGGATCTGATGATCGAAGAAAGAATCCCAACTTTCTATAGGAGGCGAGTACCAATTCTGGTAGACTCTAAAGACAGAGTTCTCTGGATTCCGGGAGTCTGTCAGGCTCATACCAAAATGGTAGGAGGGAAAGGAGGTTATTTGATCCTTGAATTGATTCGATGGCCTTTTGGTTATCTGAAAGGAGGTTTTAGTTTTGAACGGAAAACCTAATATAATAAATCTTCTTTTTGCCATTCTAATAGTCCTGTCCCTCTTCTGGCTTGCACGATTCCTCTACACGGAGTCTTCCCCCATATCGAGGATGAGTTACAGCGGCTTTCTAAAGATGTTGAAGGAAGACTCTTCAATGATCGCAGAGATAGCTTTGAAAGATGATGGAACGGTTAAAGTGAGCACAAAGGATGGGAGGATCTATGAGATATACGCACCATGGGTTCTGAACGATTCGGATCTCATAAATGAGATATCCAATAAAGGTATCAGGATATACGGTGAGAAGAGTGTAAACAGTTCCGTTTGGGTGAACATTCTTGGAACGTTGATACCAACCTTCCTCATCATATTCGTTTGGATCTTCGTCATGAGAGCAGTTGCTGGCAGGAACAACCAGGCTTTCACTTTCACAAGGAGTAGGGCCAGGATGTACAAGCCTGGTGAGAAGAAGATAACATTCGATGACGTTGGGGGAGCAGACGAAGCGATAGAGGAACTTAAGGAAGTTGTGGAATTTTTGAAGAATCCATCGAAATTCAACAAACTCGGTGCGAGAATGCCCAAGGGAATACTTCTTGTTGGACCTCCTGGAACGGGGAAGACCCTTCTTGCAAGAGCGGTAGCAGGGGAAGCGAATGTCCCGTTCTTTCATATAAGTGGTTCAGACTTCGTGGAGTTGTTCGTGGGAGTCGGTGCTGCACGTGTTAGGGATCTGTTCAACCAAGCAAAAGCAAACGCTCCGTGTATCATCTTCATAGATGAAATAGACGCTGTTGGAAGGCACAGAGGAGCTGGACTCGGTGGAGGACACGATGAGAGGGAGCAAACTTTGAATCAACTCCTGGTGGAAATGGACGGTTTCGATGTCAAAGAAGGTATCATAGTGATGGCTGCAACCAACAGGCCAGATATACTGGATCCTGCCCTTCTGAGACCTGGAAGGTTCGATAAGAAGGTTGTCGTCGATCCACCGGATTTAAGAGGACGAATGAAGATATTGAAGATACACATGAAAGGGAAACCCATAGCAGAGGATGTCAACGTTGAGATACTTGCGAAGAGAACCCCTGGATTCGTCGGGGCTGACCTTGAAAACCTTGTCAACGAAGCAGCTCTCCTTGCTGCCAGGGAGGGAAGATCCAAGATAACGATGAAGGATTTCGAAGAAGCGATAGATAGAGTTATAGCAGGGCCTGCTAGAAAATCCAGGGTGATAAGTCCTAAAGAAAAAAGGATAATCGCTTACCATGAAGTGGGACATGCTATAGTCTCGACGATCCTTCCGAACGCCGATCCAGTTCACAGGATCTCCATAATACCGAGAGGTTATAAAGCTCTTGGATACACACTTCAACTTCCAGTCGAGGATAAATACCTTGTGACCAAGAATGAAATTTTGGATAAGATAACGGCACTCCTTGGAGGACGTGCCGCCGAGGAGATCGTTTTCGGTGAAATAACATCTGGTGCGGCGAATGATATAGAAAAAGCAACGGAGATGGCAAGAACCATGGTGTGTGAACTTGGGATGAGCGATAGGTTGGGGCCCCTTGCGTGGGGCAAGAACGAGCAGGAGGTCTTTCTTGGAAAGGAAATAACGAGATTGAAAAATTACAGTGAAGAGGTTGCGAGTCAGATCGATGAAGAGGTTAAAAGAATCGTTTCCGAATGTTACGAAAGAGCAAAGGAGATACTGATAAAATACAGAAAACAAATGGAGGATATTGTGGAGCAGCTTCTTGAGAAAGAAACACTTGAAGGGGAAGAACTCAGGAAGATATTGGAGGAAGAGCTGGAGGAGGTGATCAAAGAATGAGATGGGATTTCCTGATGGGTAAAACCCGTTCAGAGGACTTTACACTCGATGAATCTATGGTGTGGAATGAGGATGGGGATGTTATAAATTACCACCTCATATCTACTAGCTCTCTCCTTTCTCTAGTTCATAAAGTGGGATATGATCTACTCGACAAATTCTTGCCGTTCAGTATGACATCCGTCGTTTTGGAGACTTGTGCAAGACATGTGAAACCTGTGAAGGCTGGAGATAAGGTGGCTATAGGAGTTCGTGTTGTGGGAGTAGATGAAAACAGGGTAAGACTGAGAGGAATCGTTATGAGTGGTGATGAGAAGATATTGGAAGTGGAATTCACAAGGATAATAGTGTCGAAGAACTACCTCCGGAGGGTATCGCTTGAGAAGGCCGAGAAAGTCCTCAGATTACCGAGAATACTATGAGGTTCTGAGATACAGAAAAGGTGAGAAAGTACTCGAGGATTTTTCCTATTCTGGTAGAGTAAAAGTCGCCCTGATATTCCCAAATAAATACAACATAGCATCGTCCAGTCTGAGTTTTTCATTTGTTGCAAAGCTTTTCAACGAATCGGGTATTGCTTGTGAAAGGTTCTTCCATGAAGGATGGTTCAGAAAATACTACTCGCTGGAAACACAGTCACCGCTCGATGAGTTCAGGATATGGGCTTTCTCGGTTCATTATGAGTTGGATTTTTTCAATGTTTTGGAACTTCTGAAAAACAAAGGGATTCCTCTGTCTTGGAGAGAGAGAAATAAGGATCACCCTCTGATAATCGTTGGAGGAGCTCTTACATATTTTGCCCCATTCATGTTCTGGGAAGTTGCCGATGCGATCTACCACGGAGATCTTGAGGAGTACTTCGAAAAATTTGTGGAATCTCTCCTGATGGATGAAAAAGGGAAGATAATATCCTCCCTTCTCGAGATACCATCGGTTTCCATCCCTCCTGAAGGGAAGGTTTTTAAGAGACTTGCCACCTGCAGAAACCTCAAGGATAATCCGCCTTACTCTCACGTGATACCTTCTCACGGGGAGTTTTCAAAGAGACTCCTTGTGGAAGTGGGGAGAGGTTGTATTCGAAGATGCAAATTTTGCGTAGCAGGTCATACACAAAAACCGGTTCGTTTCATTAAACCCAATGTGTTCGAGAAGATCGTAGAGAAATACAGGGAAGAGAAATTCGGTCTTATAAGTGCTACGATAACGGATTATCCGTGGTTAGATGAGCTTTTGAACATTCTTGAAAAATATTCCATAAAGTTCTCTGTCTCCTCCATGAGAATGGATGGGTTGAATCTACGTCTTTTGAAGCTTTTGAAAAAATCGGGTCAGAGGACCTTCACCGTGGCTCCTGAAGGAGGCTCACAGAAGATCAGGGATATTCTTGGAAAAGATATAGAAGAGAAGGATATAGAAAATGCATTGAAAATGGGAAGGGATGCTGGCTTTGATGGGATAAAGATGTATTTCATATACGGATTGGAAGAAGAGAAAGAGGAAGATCTACTTGCTATAAAGGAATTGGCAGACTTTGCAAGATCTCTGGGATACACCAAGATAACTCTGAGTTTGAATCCGTTGATTCCAAAACCAAGAACACCCTTTGAAAAAAGAGCCATGCTTCCTTTTCGTATCCTTCGAGAGAAGTTTCTGTTCTTGAAAAAGATTCTGAGGGACTACAGATTGACGTTCGAAGGTATAAGAGAAAGCATACTTCAATACAGGCTCGCTTTTGCGAATGAGTCTCTATCAAGAGAATGGGTGAGGATATATGAAAAGTTCGGTGCCAAGGAATTAAAAAGACGAATTCTTAAAACTTGAAAGAAATTCCTTGATCTCTGAGAAAGCGAATTCAACGAAATTCTTTACCTCTCTTTCATTCCATTTCATTTCTTTTACATCACCCTTATAGATCTTCAGAGCCTTATCCACCAGCCTCTTCAAATCTTCAGGTAAAATCTCAATTGCCCACTTTCCTGCTTCCTTCTTCGATGAGACTACTCTCTCTTTCAAGTAGTAGAGAATCCTGCAAAGGTTCAGTATGCTGTACACCGGGTCCTCCATAGGGTTTCTCTCTATATCTTTCGCATCGTACAGGATGGACTCTACATAGAATTTTTCAGGGATTGGTTTGAAAACATCGTATATTGGCTTTCCATACAGACATATCCCTCTGTTCAAAGTCACCACGATATGAGCTGCAAGATCGGGATCTCTATTCCGCTTTGAGAAATCCACCCTGTTTTGCTCGTAAGCCTCCCTCCACATTTTTGAGTAATGGAGTTCGAAGGGAGTTGGATACTCGAAATTTCTTAGGTATTTAATCTGAATCACACTGAATTCTATTCCTTTCTTCGGAATCTTCTTCGATTTTATTGCATCGAGAAAATCCTTTATGAACAATCGTTTATCTTCCACATTCATTTCTCTTTCGACAACGATTAACATGTCTATATCACTGTAATTCGGGTTGAAACAACCCATGGCGAGGGATCCATGAAGATAAACTCCCACCAGGTTATCTTTCAAAGTTTTCCTGAAAGATTTCACGATATCGTTTATCAACTTCTTCACATCATCGGGACATTTTTCATAATCGTACATGATTTTTCCTCCAGCGATGTTGAAACCTCTCTCAGAACTATGGTATCATTTCCATGGAGAGGCGGCGTAGCCAAGTGGTCTAAGGCGGGGGTCTGCAAAATCCCTATTCGTGGGTTCGAATCCCACCGCCGCCTCCAGATGAGGCCCCTTTAAAGGGGCCTCGTTTTATATCTACAGGCTCGTCTATATCTTTTACAACTGAAGGATCGTCAACTTCCACGAATTGAACGAGGTCTGGCCTTTCTCGAATCAACTTCCTTATACCTATATCTCCCTTTAACTTCAGAACCTCATCGAAAACCTCGGATTTTACAATGGTCGGGAAACCCTTTATACCTTTGTATAGAGGTGCTATTATTGGCCTGTCCGTTTCAAAATACATGATTTTGTAGGCGGTTTCTTCCCTCAAAAAAGGCATGTCTCCTAGAAAAATGACGACTTGTTTCGCTCCCCTTTCTTTTGAAAACTCAACGGCTTTTCTCACGGAGGACGCTATTCCTTCTCTAAAATCTTCATTGATGAGTATTTCAAATCCCTGTGTGTTGAAAAATTTTGAAAAACTTTCCCAGTATGGATTCACAACCAAGATTCTTCCATCAAGAGGTAACCTTTTAAGAAGGTCTATTACCCATTGAAGCATTGGCTTTCCCTCAACTTCGGAGAGGATCTTTGGACTTTTGAATCTCTCTGAACAGCCTGCAGAGAGAATCACTCCGAATTTCATTTATCCCACTTCTCTCACGATTTGCTTAACAACCTCCCACGTTTTCTCGGGGTCATCCGGTGCGATACTCGAGATATGCTTACACGCAAAGACTCCCCAAAATAGGACAGTATCGACGTTTTCCTTTTTCAGTATCTTCGCCCCTTTTACGATATCCTCTTCCCTTCCCCTTGGAACTTTGAAAGCCTGAAGCCATATGTGATTTTCTTTACCGTACTTACTGGATAACTTCAGAATCTTCTGCGTGGTCTCCTTGAGAAACGGATTCATCTTGAGTTTGAAAGCCATCCAGTATGGGTCGGAACCTATGTTGTCCACATTTTCGATCTTAGCGATACTTTCATAATCTTTTAAACCGAACAACTCGGATTCAAAGGGAAGGAAACATATGACGTTCTTCATACCGAGTTTTTTCGAATATGAAAGAACTTCTTCGAAGAAATCTTTTATTGTTTCATTGCGGAAATTTGATACTTCTTCTGTGAATTCCTCTGGCATATCGTGACCATAGGTTTCCTTGTACTTTTCTCTGCATCTCTCGCATCTACAAGTCCATTCCTTCGGGAAATCCTTTAGAATGTGAAAATGTGGCTCATCCCAAAACACAGCGTCAGCTCCTGTTTCAACAGCTGCCTCCAACCATCTTTTCATATATTCTCTGAACTTTGGCGAATTAAAACAGGCTGAACCTACAGCTCTTCCCCTATTCGTTATCTGCCATTCAGACGGATTTTCAATCAGGAAATTGGAAAAAGCTTCTCCTCCAAATACTCCTCCAACTCCCCATGGGTCGATCCAAACTTCCATACCCAGGTCCTTGGTTAATTTCACGATATCTTTCATGGTTCTGAAGTAAAATTTGTGATCATTTTCGCTAAAGGTGTGAACGATCACATCAAAGCCTATTTCCTTTAATTCCTTCATATCTTCTTCAACATGTTTCAGGATTCTGTTCCCAAAGTAACTCACGCCGTACCTCATGATCTATCCTCCTCTTTCTTCAAAACTTCATCGATATCGAAGGGTTTCTCCTCGATGAGCTTTTTCTTGAAGAACTCTAAAATCATCCTGTACCTTTTCAACCTGTGTCTCGGAAGCCCCCTTATACTATGACCATGAGCTCCTTTTTTGAATATCGCTATATAAGCTTCTTTCCCAAGGTCTCTTAAAACCGTGAAAAACATTAGAGATTGATCTAGAGGACATCTGTAATCCTCCAGACTGTGTATCAGGAGGATGGGTGTTTTCACGTTCTGTGCGTAGAATATAGGGCTCAATTTTCTGTAATTTTCATCGGTCATCGGATCTTCTCCTATGAGTTCCTTATCGAACCAGTAACCAATATCCGAAAAAGCGTAACTTGTGAACCAGTATGATATACCGTTCTCACTCACAGCTGCCTTGAACATGTCAGTTTGTGTGATTGCCCAGTTTGTCATGAACCCTCCATAGCTTATACCCGTTATACCGATCTTGTCTCTATTCACATCTTCCAGATCGAGAAGCTTTTTGATCCCCTCCATGATATCCTGAAAATCATCAAGACCTGTTCTTTTCCTGACATCCGCGAAATCCTCAGAGTAAGCGTTACTGCCTCTGGGATTAGTGTACAGAACGTAGAAGCCGTTGCTTACAAGGAGTTGTCCCAGGAAGTAGTTTATGTAGCCATAAGCTCCTTTAGGGCCTCCATGAACGAAAACGACGAGAGGTGCTGGTGTTTTCTCCGGTTTCAGATACCAAGCGTCTATTGGAAGTCCATCGTGACTTTCGTATTTGAAATGCTTGAGAGGTACGATTTTCATGATTTCTGCCATTTTCTCGTTGTATGATGTCAGCTTTTCAACCTTTCCATCGTTCCAGAGATATACCTCAACTGGTGATGAGGGGCTCACAGCTGTGAAAACGACTTTACCATCTCTTGAGACATCGAAACAGGTTATAACGAATTCCTCATTTACAAGGGTTTCTTTTTTTCCTTCTCTTATCCTCTCAAGTATGGTTTTCCCCTCGCTAAGGCTCAGGAAATACACCGTTCCTTCTTTCAATTTGGGAGATGGGTATATTGAGGGAACCCAGACTTCTGTACTTATACCAAAAGAGTTGTTCAAACCGTATTTTTCAGTTAGAGGAATCACATCTTTTCCATTCCACAGATAAACGAAATCATGCTCATGATGGTATTTTTTCTGAGGTTTTCCAAGAAGCAAAAGAGAACTGCCTTCGCTATCCACTGGGTAGAACGATACCTTTTCGAAAATCTTCTCTTTCTTTCCTTCCTCATAACGGAAAATGTCCATGTATTTGAATGGATCTTCTCTCATAGCTTTCGTATAAATCAACGAATCTTCTAGCCATATGATCGAGGTTATCAATTCATCTTCGAATTCATCCAGAACCTGTGTGCTTTCCACATCGAGTATCTTCACAACGTTCTTTGGAGAATCTCTGAAACCCTCTTCATTGAACCATACAGGAATTTCTTTCTCAAAGAACAAATCTTCATCTTCCCTTTTCCGAACAGTGAGTAATGCCAGAATCCTGGCATCTCTCCAGAAAACTTGCAATATGTTTTTCCCCGTGAATATCTTTTTCGAGGACATCGTCGCCAGATCCAACACATGAAGCTCTTCTTCTTTACTTTCTTCGTTTTTTCTCATAAAAAGAAGCTTCTTACCGTCTGGAGAGAATGAAAGAAGAGAAGCGTCTTCTAGGAAATACCTTGCACCTTTTTTTTCTAAGCTCTCCAGAACCACACTGTTCTCATATTTATTCTTTTCGATGTTCACTTTGTTCAATGTGTAAGAGACCATGTCCCCAGATGGAGATATCTTTACAGAGGTTATATAGGTGAATTTGGAAAAATCTTCTGGTTTCCACACCACTTTTTCATTCCCCCTTATCGAGTGTTGTTGAAAATATTATACACGTTACAATGATTTTTAGATATCACACGATCGAATCATTAATTCTAATTAATGATAAAAACTTAAGAAAGTTCTAAAAATATTTCTTGCCCACAGCGTGACTATCAAACGGAGATTTACCTATTTGTAAAGTTCATATATTTTCTTATTGCGTTGACAGTACTGTGAGTGTGGTGTAGAATAAAACTTCGGTTTAGTGTCACGAATAGAGGAGGAGGATCTGAATGCCCACTATAAACCAGCTGATAAGGTATGGAAGAAAACCAAAAACGAAGAAATCGAAAGCGCCAGCCCTTCAAGGGCACCCTCAGAAGAGAGGTGTGTGTATAAGGGTCTCGACAATGACCCCCAAGAAGCCGAACTCTGCTTTGAGAAAGATCGCGAGGGTCAGACTCTCAAATGGAATAGAAGTGACAGCTTACATTCCAGGAATCGGCCATAACCTTCAAGAGCATTCCGTTGTTCTCGTAAGAGGTGGAAGGGTTAAGGATCTTCCAGGTGTTAGATACAAGATCATAAGAGGAGCACTGGACGCAGCAGGTGTTGAGGGAAGAAAGCAATCTAGGAGTAAATATGGAACCAAGAGGCCAAAGAAGTGAGGTGGGTGTGAGTGAGACGTAGAAGGGCAGAGATAAGACAGGTTCCACCTGATCCTCTTTACAATGACGTCCTTGTGGCAAAGCTCATAAACAAAGTTATGTGGGATGGAAAGAAATCCATAGCTCAGAAGATCGTGTACGATGCTTTCGATATTATCAAAGATAAAATGAAGAAGGATCCTCTTGAGGTCTTTAAGCAGGCTGTTGAGAATGTAAAGCCCGTTCTCGAAGTGCGACCAAGAAGGGTTGGGGGAGCAACTTATCAGGTTCCAATAGAAGTTCAGGAGCCAAGAAGAACTTCTCTGGCTCTCAGATGGATAGTTGCTGCGGCACGTGCAAGAAAAGGAAAACCCATGAAGGTGAAACTTGCAGAAGAGATCATGAACGCTTACAACAACACGGGAACAGCTATAAAGAAGAAGGAAGATGTTCACAGAATGGCAGAGGCTAATAGGGCTTTCGCACATTACAGGTGGTGAGGTGAATTATGAGAGAGATCAAAGCACGTTACGTGCCACTCGATAAGATAAGGAACATAGGAATAATGGCTCATATAGATGCGGGCAAAACGACCACAACCGAAAGAATACTCTATTACACTGGAAGAACGCATTACCTCGGAAACGTCGATGAAGGAACGGCCACGATGGACTGGATGGTTCAAGAGAAGGAAAGGGGAATAACGATAACATCAGCTGCTACCACATGTTTTTGGAGAGATTATAGGATCAACATTATTGATACGCCCGGGCACGTGGACTTTACAGCCGAGGTTGAGAGGTCACTTCGCGTGCTCGATGGAGCCATCGCTATATTCGATGCCACCGCTGGTGTTGAAACTCAATCTGAAACGGTATGGAGACAGGCTGATAAATATGGAGTTCCCCGAATAGCTTTCATGAACAAGATGGATAAGATAGGAGCAGATTTTGACATGGCCGTCAAAAGTCTTGTGGATAAACTTGAAGCGAATCCTTTGCCCCTTCAGATTCCCATAGGTTATGAAAGAGATTTCAAAGGTGTTGTGGACATAGTCCTGAAGAAAGCGATATATTGGGTGAGTGAAGATGGGAGTGAGTATGTCTATGAGGATATACCAGAGCATCTTCTGGATGAAGTTGAGGAAAGATGGGAAGAGATCGTTGCTCAAATTTCAGAGATAGATGAAGGTATTCTCGAACTTTACCTCGAGGAGAAGGAGATACCTGTTGAGAGAATCAAGGAAGCTATAAGGAAGGGAACGATAGAGGGAAGGTTTGTTCCTGTCCTTTGTGGAGCTGCTGCTAGAAATAAAGGTATACAACCACTCTTAGATGCTATCGTTGACTATCTCCCTTCCCCTTTGGATATGCCACCTGTTAAAGGGTGGGATCCAAAGACAGGGAAGGAAAAGATCAGAAAACCCATGGAGGATGAACCATTCTCGGCTCTTGTCTTCAAAATACAGGTTGATCCTTACATAGGGAAACTCACTTACTTCAGAGTTTATTCCGGAAAATTGAACAAGGGAAGCTATGTCATCAACACGACGAAAGGCATTCGGGAGAGAATATCCAGGATAGTTTTCATGCATGCTGACAAAAGAGAAGACGTTGATTATGTGAGAGCAGGTGATATAGCAGCGGCAATTGGTCTGAAAAATTCTCAAACAGGGGATACTCTTTGCAGTTCGGAAGATCATATCATCCTTGAAAAAATGGAATTTCCAGAACCTGTCATATCCGTTGCAATAGAACCTCTGACGAAAGCAGATGAAGATAAACTCATCAAAGCTCTAAGAGCCCTTGAAGAGGAGGACCCCACTTTAAGAGTGAAAGTCGACAAGGAGACGGGTGAAACGATCATATCTGGTATGGGAGAGTTACATCTTGAAATAATAGTTGATAGATTGAAAAGAGAATTCGGTGTTGGCGTCAGAGTTGGTCATCCACAGGTCTCTTATAGGGAAACCATAAGAAAAACCGTAGAAGCTGAAGGAAAATACATAAAACAAACGGGGGGTAGAGGTCAATACGGCCATGTTGTCATGAGATTTGAACCGATAAGTCTCGAAAAGCATTTCGAGTTCGAAGATAGAACAGCTGGTGGAGTTATTCCAAAAGAATACATCCCAGCAGTGGAAGAAGGAGTAAAAGAAGCCATGATGTTCGGTATACTTGCAGGTTATCCAATGGTTGGAATAAAGGCGATTCTTCTCGATGGTTCTTACCACGAAGTGGATTCATCCGAGATGGCCTTCAAAATAGCGGCTTCCATAGCTTTTAAGGAAGCTATGAGAAAGGCGGACCCTGTTCTCCTGGAGCCAGTTATGAAGATCGAGATCACGACTCCGGAAGAATTTCTAGGAAACGTGGTATCCGACTTGAATTCCAGAAGGGCCAAGATCGATACCATGGAATCCAGAGGAAAGATGAGGGTTATCATAGCCTACGCTCCTCTTTCCGAATTGTTTGGGTACGCTACAGCCCTGAGATCCTTGAGTCAGGGGAAAGCAACGTATATGATGCAATTTTCCCATTACCAGGAGGTTCCAGAAAAAATCCTCGAAAGAATCATAAAGTATGTTTAAAAAGGTGTTAGGAGGAGGGAGAACGGATGGCAAAGGAAAAATTTGTGAGGAAGAAAACCCATGTTAACGTCGGAACCATCGGACACATCGACCATGGAAAAACAACGTTGACTGCTGCGATCACAAAATACCTTTCTTTCAAAGGATTGGCTCAATTCATACCTTTTGAACAGATCGATAAAGCACCTGAGGAAAAGGCAAGAGGTATTACGATCAACATCACTCATGTTGAGTATGAAACTGAGAAGAGACATTACGCTCATATCGACTGTCCAGGACACGCTGACTACATCAAGAACATGATCACAGGTGCTGCTCAAATGGATGGTGCGATCCTGGTGGTCGCTGCAACAGATGGTCCCATGCCACAGACAAGGGAGCACGTTCTCTTGGCAAGACAGGTTAACGTTCCTTACATCGTAGTTTTCTTGAATAAAACCGATATGGTAGACGATCCTGAACTGATAGACCTCGTGGAAATGGAGGTAAGGGACCTTCTCAACAAATACGAATTTCCAGGAGACGATGTTCCCGTTATCAGGGGATCCGCACTTAAGGCTCTTGAAGGGCCCGATAACCCTGATGATCCAGTTTACGAACCTGTGAAAGAGTTGCTCGATGCTCTGGACAATTACATTCCAGAACCTGTGAGAGAAGTGGATAAACCATTCCTCATGCCCATAGAAGACGTTTTCTCCATAACTGGTAGAGGAACAGTTGTGACCGGCAGGATCGAAAGAGGAAGGATCAGACCTGGAGATGAAGTCGAAATAGTTGGTCTCACCGATGAGGTTAGAAAGACCGTTGTGACGAGTGTTGAAATGTTCAGGAAAGAGCTCGACGAAGGAATCGCTGGTGATAACGTTGGTTGTCTTTTAAGAGGTATCGAAAAGGATGAAGTTGAAAGAGGTCAAGTCTTGGCAGCTCCTGGTAGCATACATCCTCACACCGTTTTCAAAGCTCAGGTTTACGTTTTGAAGAAGGAAGAAGGAGGAAGACACACACCATTCATGAAAGGATACAAACCTCAGTTCTACATAAGAACTGCCGATGTTACAGGAGAGATAGCCGACCTTCCAGAAGGTGTTGAAATGGTTATGCCTGGTGACAACGTGGAAATAACTGTGAAATTGATCTACCCAGTAGCTATAGATAAAGGTATGAGATTTGCTATAAGAGAGGGAGGAAGAACCGTCGGTGCCGGTGTTGTGACGGAGATAATAGAATGAGGGGAGCGAACCCGCTCCCCCTTCTCACAAGAGGGAGGGTGCAGATGTCATGCCAGGTCAAAAGATAAGGATAAAGTTGAAGGCGTACGATCACAAGATACTGGATGAATCTGCTAAGAAAATTGTTGGTGTTGCCAAATCGACGAACGCTAAAGTTTCAGGCCCCGTTCCTCTTCCAACGGAGAGGACTCTTTATTGTGTTTTGAGATCTCCCATGAAGCATAAAGATTCAAGGGAACATTTTGAAAAGGTCGTTCATAAAAGGCTTATAGATATCATAGATCCTTCTCCAAAAACGATCGATGCTTTGATGAGGATAAACCTTCCAGCTGGGGTCGACGTTGAGATCAAATTGTAATCGGAGGTGTTTTTGATGAAAATGATTATTGGCAGGAAAGTGGGGATGACACAGATTTTCAAGGATAATAAAGCTATACCCGTTACGATCATCAAAGCTGGCCCCTGTGTTGTCGTTCAGAAGAAAACAGTTGAAACGGATGGTTACAACGCCCTTCAACTTGGTTTCGAAGAGATTCCTGAGAAAAAGGTTAACAAACCCCTTCTTGGGCACTTTAAAAAATTCGGGGTAAAACCTTTCAGAATCCTGAAAGAGTTTAGAGTGGAAAACGTTGATGAATTCGAAATAGGTCAGGAGATAAACGTTTCTATGTTCAAGGAAGGAGACGTTGTGGATGTCACAGGATGGTCCAAAGGAAGAGGATTTGCCGGTGCCATGAAGAGATGGGGATTCAGAGGTGGTCCGAAATCTCATGGTTCCAAGTTCCATAGACAATTGGGATCTGTTGGTCAGCATACAGAACCCGCTAAGATCTGGAAAGGAAAGAAGATGCCAGGTCGTTATGGAAATGAGAGAGTCACGATCAGGAATTTAGAAGTTGTAGAAGTGGATACAGAAAACAACCTTTTAGTTGTTAGAGGCGGCGTTCCGGGAGCGAGGGGTGGACTCCTTCTCATAAGGAGTGCCAAGGCCCCGAAAAAGAAGAACAAGGAGGAGTAATCCATGGCTCGCGTGGAAATGCTGAACATTAAAGGTGAGAAGATAGGCGTAATAGACTTGAAAGATGAGATTTTCAACATAGAGCCTCATCTCGATGTGATGTGGAGATACGTTGATATGCAACTCTCAAACAGAAGAGCGGGAACAGCCTCCACCAAGACTCGAGGGGAGGTTAGAGGTGGAGGAAGGAAACCGTGGCCTCAGAAACACACGGGAAGGGCAAGACATGGATCCATAAGATCTCCCATATGGCGCCACGGTGCTGTTGCCCATGGACCGAAACCAAGGGACTGGAGCAAGAAGCTCAACAAGAAAATGAAAAGGCTTGCTCTTAAATCCGCTTTATCGGTGAAATACCGTGATGAGAAGTTGATAGTTATCGATGACATAAAGTTCGATCAGCCGAAAACAAAGAACATGAAAGATGTTTTGAAGAACATGAATCTCAAGGAAGAGAAGGTACTGTTCGTTCTCCCCTGGAAAAAACAGGAATACTACAACGTCAAGCTGTCTGCAAGGAATTTGCCAAACGTCAAAGTTATAATAGCTGATAATCCCAACAATTCTGTCAACGGTGAAAATGCTGTTAGAATAGATGGTTTAAACGTTTATGACATGCTCAAATACGATTACCTGGTTCTAACAAGGGATACGGTACGAAAGATCGAGGAGGTGCTCAGCTTATGAAACGTGATAAGCTCACGATCTACGATGTTCTTGTAAGACCTCTCGTTACAGAGAAAAGTCTCGCTTTAAGGGAACAGAGGAAATACGTCTTTGAGGTGAACCCTTTAGCCAACAAAGGGCTCGTTAAAGAAGCTGTGGAAAAACTTTTCAACGTTAAAGTGGAGAAAGTCAACATCATGAACATGAAACCAAAACCAAAGAGAAGGGGAGTATACGAAGGAGAAACTAGAGGTTGGAAGAAAGCCATCGTGACTTTGAAAGAAGGGTACACCATAAAAGAGCTGGAAGGCGAACACTGAAAGGGGTGACCACGATGGGGCTTAGAAGATACAAACCCACAACACCAGGAAGACGTTTCATGGTCATACCTGATTTTTCAGAGATAACGAAAGAAGAGCCAGAAAAGTCTCTTACCGCACCTCTCAAAAAGACTGGTGGGAGGAATCATCACGGTCATATCACTGCGCGCCACAGAGGTGGTGGACACAAAAGGAAATACAGGATTATAGATTTCAAAAGATACGACAAGGCAGGAGTTCCAGCAAAAGTTCTGGCCATAGAGTACGATCCGAACAGATCCGCAAGAATTGCTCTTCTCCTCTACGCAGATGGTGAGAGAAGGTATATCCTTGCCCCAAGCGGACTTCAAGTTGGAGACACCGTTATGAGTGGACCGGATGCAGAGATAAAGGTGGGAAACGCATTACCGATCGAAAAAATACCTGTGGGAACGATCGTTCACAACGTGGAATTCAAACCTGGAAAGGGAGGACAGATCGCAAGATCCGCCGGTGCATATTGTCAAATAATGGCTAAAGAAGGAAATTATGCACTTCTTAGAATGCCATCGGGAGAGCTCAGAAAGGTTCATATAAAATGTTATGCAACAATTGGTATGGTCGGAAATGAGGATCATAAGAACGAATCTTTTGGAAAGGCTGGGAGAACGAGATGGCTCGGCTGGAGACCTCATGTAAGGGGTGTCGTCATGAACCCAGTTGACCATCCACACGGTGGTGGTGAGGGAAGGAGTAAAGGACACCATCCAACAAGCCCTTGGGGATGGCCAACCAAGGGATACAAAACCAGAAGAGGTAGGAAACCTTCTGACAAATTCATTGTGAGAAGAAGGAACGAAGTGTGAAGGAGGTGGACCGATGGGTCGTTCCAAGAAAAAGGGCCCCTATGTCGATCCAAAACTTTTGAAAAAAATAAGGATGTTGAATGAAACGGGGGAAAAGAAAATCATAAAAACCTGGAGTAGAGCTTCGATGATAATACCGGAGATGGTGGGACACACCATCGCTGTTTACAACGGTATGAAGCACATTCCCGTTTATATCACCGAGAACATGATAGGACATAGACTTGGAGAATTCGCTCCCACGAGAAGATTTGGAGGGCATGCAGACAAGAAAGCCAAGAAAGGGCAGTTGAAATGAGGAGGGGAATGAAATGAAACTCAAAATACCTAGAAAAGGACTGAAAAGATCCGCTTTCCATCGAATGAGAAAGGAAATATTATCTTCTATGCCTAAGATAGAGGCAAGAGCTGTGGCCAAATATGTGAGGATTTCACCCAGAAAGGCCAGAAGTGTGATAAATGCCATCAGAGGGAAGGATGTAAACGAAGCCTTTGCTATTCTCGAGCTCTCTCCTAAAAAGGCGGCAAGGATAATATACAAGGTTTTGAAATCAGCTGTGGCGAACGCTGAAAACAATCTCAATCTGGATCCTGAAAACCTGTACGTTTCTGAGTGTCACGTCGACGATGGACCTCGCTTGAAGAGGTTATGGCCAAGGGGAAGGGGAAGAGCGGATATAATCCAGAGAAGGTTGTCCCATATAACGGTGGTTGTGAGAGATAGAACGAGAGAAAAAGAGTACGAAGAATGGCTTGAGAACACCCTAAAGAATCTAGAAGAAAAAAAGGAGTGAGGTGATAAAGTGGGTCAAAAGGTGCATCCAAGAGGATTCAGACTAGGAGTTAGCACAGATTGGCAGGCTAAATGGTTCAACGAGAAGAACTACGCAGAGTGGTTGTTGGAGGACGAGGAAATCAGGAAAATCGTCAAGAGCAAGTATTATCATGCTGGTATAAGTGAGGTTTTCATAGAAAGACCAGATAGTGAAAGAGTTAACATAACAGTCAAAACTGCAAGACCTGGTGTGATCATAGGAAGGAAGGGTGAAGAGATAACAAAGCTCAGAGGGGAACTTGAAAAGAGGTTCAGAAGAAGAATGATAATAAATGTGGAAGAGATAAAAACGCCCGAGATCGATGCACAATTGGTGGCAGAATCGATCGCTTCGAAAATAGAGAGAAGAGCTTCCTACAAAAGAGCCATGAAGAGAGCTATAAGTGATGCCATGAGAAGAGGAGCAAAGGGTATAAAGGTTATGGTTGCCGGAAGGCTGGGAGGAGCTGAGATAGCAAGGAGAGAATGGTACCTCAAAGGAAGGCTTCCTCTTCAAACCATAAAAGCGATTGTCGATTACGGAACGGCGGAAGCACAAACGAAATATGGGACCATCGGTGTAAAAGTATGGATTTACAAAGGTGATGCCAGCGTTTGAGGGGAGGTAATAACGATGTTAATGCCTAGAAGGGTAAAATACAGGAAACAACAAAGGGGAAGAATGAGAGGAAAAGCAAAAGGAGGAACATCTGTCCATTTTGGAGAGTGGGGTCTTAAGGCTCTCGAACCTGCATGGATAACCGCGCAACAGATAGAAGCTTGCAGGATCGCTATGATGAGGGTTATGAAGAGAAATGGAAAGATATGGATAAGGATATTCCCGGACAAACCGTATACCAAGAAGCCTGCTGAATCCAGAATGGGTAAGGGAAAGGGAAACGTCGAAGGATGGGTTGCCGTTGTGAAACCTGGAAAGATACTCTTTGAGATAGCAGGTGTCAATGAAAATATAGCCATGGAAGCTCTAAGATACGCTGCCAGCAAACTACCTATAGCTACTAAGGTTGTTCCCCGCCATCATATCGGGGGTGAGGATGTATGAAGGCAGCTGATCTCAGAAACTACACCGATGATGAACTCAGGAACCTTCTTGAGGAGAAGAAAAAACAGCTCATGGAATTGAGGTTTCAACTCGCTATGGGGCAGCTCAGGAACACGTCCCTCATAAAGATGACGAAAAGAGACATAGCAAGGATAAAAACGATTTTGAGGGAGAGAGAACTAGGAATAAGGAGGTAGTTCGACATGCCGAAGAAGAGGATGGTTGGAGTTGTTGTCAGCGACAAGATGGATAAAACCGTTGTGGTTGCTGTTGAGAGATTGGTTCAACATTCAAGGTATAAAAAGTACATAAGAAGAACGAAAAAATACCATGCTCACGATGAAAGAAATGAATGCAGAGTAGGAGATGTCGTTGAAATAGAAGAGACAAGGCCACTGAGCAAAACGAAAAGGTGGCGGGTTATAAGAATCATTAGAAAAGAAGCTGTTCCAGAAATTCCAAAGAAGAAAGTTGAAGAAGGAGGGGAGGAATTATGATCCAGCAAGAGACGTACTTGAATGTTGCTGACAACTCGGGTGCTAAAAAATTAAGAGTTATCAGAATCCTTGGCGGCTCCCATAAAAAGTATGGGACTATAGGAGATGTGGTGGTGTGTTCTGTGAGGGATGCTGTACCTAACTCAGATATAAAAAAGGGAGAAGTGGTGAAGGCTGTTATAGTCAGGACAAAAAAAGAAATAAGAAGAAGGGATGGGACCTACATTCGCTTCGACGATAACGCAGCTGTCATCATAGATAGATTCAATGAACCTAAAGGAACCAGAATCTTCGGGCCAGTTGCCAGAGAACTCAGAGAAAAAGGGTTCATGAAGATAATTTCTCTGGCCCCAGAAGTTCTTTGAAAAAGGTGGTGATGATGATGGCGTTGAAGATAAAGAGAGGAGATCTAGTCGAGGTTATTTCTGGGAAGGATAAAGGGAAAAGAGGGAAAGTGTTGAGAGTAATACCAAGAGAAAGAAAGGTCATCGTTGAAGGAGTTAACATGGTCAAAAGACATCAAAGACCTATACCACAACTCAGGGAAGGTGGGATCATAGAAAGGGAAGCTCCCATTTACATAAGCAAGGTCATGGTTGTCTGTCCAAGCTGTGACAGAAGAACCAGGGTTGGTTTCAAGATACTGGAGAATGGTGATAAGGTAAGGTACTGCAAAAAATGTGGGGAGATAATAGATACGGAGTAAAGGAGGAATCGAGAAAATGAGATACGATTACGTTCCTTTGAAAGAAAAATACATTAAAGAAATTGTTCCAACTCTCATGAAAGAATTCGGTTACAAGAACATCCATCAGGTACCGAAGCTGGAAAAGATCGTTATAAACATGGGTATCGGTGAAGGAGCAAGAAATCCGGATATGATAGAAAAGCACGCAAACGAACTCATGCTGATAACAGGTCAAAAACCTATTGTCACGAGAGCGAGAAAGAGTATATCGAATTTCAAGATAAGAAAGGGAATGACCATAGGGCTCAAAGTCACTCTCAGGGGAGCTAGGATGTACAACTTCCTTTACAAGTTGATAAGTATCGTTTTACCCAAAGTGAGGGATTTCAGAGGATTGAACCCGAATTCTTTTGATGGTAGAGGGAACTACAGCTTTGGTCTGTCAGAGCAACTGGTCTTTCCAGAAGTTTCACCTGATGAAGTTAGTAGAATCCAGGGAATGGACATCACGATCGTCACCACAGCGAAAACTGATGAAGAAGCCAAGAGGCTTCTAGAGCTTTTCGGCATGCCTTTCAGAAGAGATTGATGGAGGTGAAATAGATGGCGAAGAAGGCTATGGTTGAAAGGTGGAAGAAACCCAAAAAGTACAAGGTGAGAGAGTACACAAGGTGTAAGATATGTGGAAGACCAAGATCCGTGTACAGAGAATTCGGCATATGCAGAGTATGCTTCAGAAAAATGGCTCTAGAAGGGAAACTGCCAGGTGTCAAGAAAGCGAGTTGGTAAAGGAGGGATACGTTGTGTGGAGTGATCCCATTGCTGATATGCTAACCCGTATAAGAAACGCGAACATGGTTTTCAAAGAATACGTTGATATACCTGCTTCCAACTTGAAGAAAGCGATATGTGAGATCCTTAAAAAAGAAGGGTACATAAAGGACTACAAATACATCGAGGATGGTAGGCAAGGTATTCTAAGGATTTATTTGAAATACAAAGGAACTAGAAGGAATAGAGAAAGGGTCATTCATGGAATAGTCAGGGTCTCTCACACCGGAAGAAGGATATACGTTGGGAAAAAGGAAATACCAAAGGTTAAAAACGGCCTCGGTATAGCGATATTAACGACTTCCAAAGGCGTTCTTACAGATAAAGAAGCGAGAGAATTGGGAGTTGGGGGAGAGGTTATCGCTTACATATGGTGAGGAGGTGTCTGAGGTGTCGAGGCTTGCAAAGAAGCCTTTAGAGATACCAAAAGGTGTGGAAGTCAAGATAGAAGATGGTTACGTGAGGGTGAAAGGACCCAAGGGAGAGCTCAAACAGGAAATACTCCCTTACACGAAGGTGGAAATAGAGGATGAAAAGGTTTGGGTGAGACCAAAAGAAGAGGATATAAGGAGAAAAGCTGATTGGAATAAAGTTAAGATGTTTCAAGGAACCATGTGGGCCTTGATAAGGAACATGATACACGGTGTTTCTCAAGGATACAAAAAAGAACTTGAAATAGTTGGAATAGGTTATAGAGCTCAAATGCAAGGGACCAAGGTTTCTCTTCAGCTTGGTTACGCTCATCCCATTGTTTTGGAACCTCCAGAAGGTGTTAAGGTGGAAGTTCCCGCTCCGAATAGAATCATCGTCAGTGGTATAGATAAACAGAAAGTGGGGCAATTTGCAGCTGAAATAAAGTCATGGAGACCTCCCAACATATACACAGGAAAGGGAATTCGTTATGTAGGAGAAGTGGTTAAGCAGAAGCAAGGTAAGAAGGCTTGAAGGAGGTAATGGGAGATGATAAAAAAGGAGAGTAAAAATGAAAGAAGACTCAGAAGACATAGAAGGATCAGAAAGAAAGTGTTTGGAACGCCGGAGCGCCCAAGATTGTGTGTGTTTAGGAGTAACAAACATATTTATGCTCAGATAATAGATGATACCATAGGACACACCCTAGTTTCGGCATCCACATTGGACCCTGAGTTGAGGGAGAAGCTGCAAAAAACGTGGAATAAGGAAGCAGCAAGAGAAGTTGGAAAATTGATAGCCAGGAGAGCACTTGAAAAAGGAATTAAAAAAGTCGTTTTCGATAGAGGTGGTTACAAATATCACGGTAGAGTAAAGGAACTCGCGGAAGGCGCTAGAGAAGGTGGACTCGTGTTTTGAGGGAGGTGTGATGTGAAATGACGGATCAGGTCGGCCAGGTATCGGAAGAAATAAGAGAAACGTATGAGGATTTCGAAGAGAAGGTCATAGAGATTAGAAGAACTGCCAAGGTTACGAAAGGTGGAAAAAACTTGAGTTTCAGGGCTGTCGTGGTTGTAGGAAACAGAAAGGGAAAGGTGGGACTCGGTATCGGCAAAGCCAGAGAAGTACCCGACGCTATAAGAAAAGCTATAGCCGACGCCAAAAAGAATTTGATAGAGGTTCCCATATACAACGGTACGATCCCACATGATGTTGTCGGAAGGCAAGATGCCTCAAAGGTTCTCCTCAAACCTGCAGCGATGGGAACAGGTATAATCGCCGGTGGAACAGTTCGATCTGTTGTTGAACTTGCAGGTATTCAAAACATCTTGACGAAGTCACTTGGCTCCACGAATCCTCTGAATCTGGCAAGAGCCACTATAAACGGTTTGAGGAATCTTCTTTCCGTTAAAAAAGCTGCTGAACTAAGGGATATCTCTCCTGGAGAGGTAATAAAGGGAGTAAAGAAGGAGGGTTGAGAATGGCAAAGAAACTCAAGATAACCCTTGTAAAGAGTCCCATAGGTTATTCCAGAGATCAGAAAGATATGGTCAAAAGACTCGGACTGAGAAAACTTAACCAAACTGTTATCAAAGATGATGTACCTCAGATAAGAGGGATGGTTAGAAAGGTGAAACATCTTCTTAAAGTTGAGGAAGTGGATGTAGAAGATGAAGGGGGTATGAAAGAATGAGGTTGGAAGATCTCAGGCCTTCACCCGGTGCTATGAAAAAAAGGAAACGACTGGGAAGAGGACCTGGCTCTGGACACGGTAAGACGAGTGGAAGGGGTCATAAAGGTCAGAAAAGCAGAGGTAGTGGAAAAGTTCACCTCTGGTTTGAAGGAGGACAGACTCCGCTCCATAGAAGACTTCCAAAGAGAGGTTTCAAGAACATAAATAGAAAAGAATACGCTATTGTGAATGTAAAAACGCTCGATGAAAGGTTCGAATCCCACGAGGAAGTGACACCTGAGAAATTACTGGAAATGGGTATAGTGAAGGATCTAAAAGATGGTTTGAAGATTCTAGGAGACGGTGAGATAACGAAACCCTTGATAGTCAAAGCTCATGCATTCAGTGAGACTGCTAGGAAAAAAATAGAAGCAGTGGGCGGTAAAGCAGAGGTGGTATGAAATGTGGAAAGCACTGAGAAACGCTTTCAAAATACCTGAACTCAGGGAAAGGATCATATTTACATTGCTCGCTCTTATAGTTTTCAGGTTGGGGATATACATCCCCATACCTGGTATAAACTTGGAAGCTTGGGGAGAGGTTTTCAAAAAGTTCGGTGAAGGTGCTGCGGGTGGCATCATAAGCTTTTACGATGTTTTCACGGGAGGGGCTCTTCGAAACTTTTCCATTTTCGCAATGAGTGTCACACCTTATATAAACGCTGCGATTATTCTTCAACTTTTGTCTTCCGTTATACCATCTATAAAGGAGATGTTGAGGGAAGGAGAAGAGGGAAGGAAAAAGTTTGCAAGATACACGAGAAATTTGACAGTGGTTCTCGCTGCGTTCCAGGCATTCATAATCTCCTTCGGTCTTGTACGTCAGAATCCTGATATACTGTCAATGGGTGTTTCAATGGGATCATTCCTGATAATGGCAACGGTTTCTCTCGTTGCAGGAACCATGTTTTTACTCTGGCTTGGTGAGAGGATAACAGAGAAAGGGATAGGAAACGGTATATCGGTTCTGATATTTGCAGGTATAGTTGCAAGATACCCAACCTATTTCGGTAGAGCCGTTATAGGTGGTTTGAATGTGCTGGAATGGGCGTTCTTGATAGCCATAGCTCTCATAACGGTTGTGGGGATAATATTCGTCCAGCAGGCAGAAAGAAGGGTGAACATCCAGTACGCTCACAGAGTTTCTGGAAGAAGGATCTATGGTGGGGCTTCAACTTACATTCCCATAAGGGTCAATCAAGGAGGAGTTATCCCAATAATCTTTGCAAGTGCTATCGTCTCACTTCCTGCAGCCGTTGCTCAGATGATGAAGAGTGAAACCCTTTCAAGACTCTTTGGAGCCAGATCACCACTCTACTTAACTGTCTACGGTCTTTTGGTGTTCTTCTTCACGTACTTCTACAGTGTGGTTGTCTTCGATCCACACGATGTTGCCCAAAACATACAAAAATATGGAGGGTACATACCAGGAATAAGGCCTGGAAGATCAACAGAGCTGTATCTTCAGAGGGTTATAAACCGTGTGACCTTTCTTGGAGCAGTGTTCCTAGTAGTGATAGCCCTTCTTCCCTATGTAGTTCAAGGAATCATAAGGATCAACATATGGCTTGGCGGAACTTCTGCCCTGATCGCAGTAGGTGTTGCTCTCGATATAGTCCAGCAGATGGAAGCTCACCTCATAATGAGACATTACGAAGGGTTCCTAAAAAAAGGTAGGATAAAGGGGAGAAGATGAGATGGGTATAAATCTGGTGTTTCTGGGACCACCAGGTGCTGGGAAAGGAACTTACGCGAAAAAGTTAAGGGAACATGTGGATATCCCTCATATATCGACTGGTGATATGTTCAGGGAGGCTGCTGCCAGTGGAACGGAGCTTGGTAAGAAGGTCAAAGAAATAATGGAGAGAGGAGAGCTCGTGCCTGACGATATCGTGAATGAGGTTGTCAGAGAACGTCTGTCGAAGGATGACTGCAAGAGAGGTTTCATCCTAGATGGTTATCCCAGAACAGTTCCCCAAGCGGAAGCCTTGGAAAAGATCCTTGAAGAGTTGGGAGAGAATCTCACCGCAGCGATATTCTTCGATGTACCGGAGGATGTGGTTGTCGAAAGACTCACAAACAGAAGAATCTGCCCAAAATGCGGCAGAATCTACAACCTGATATCGATGAAACCCAAGGAAGATGAACTGTGTGATGTTTGTAAAGTCAAGTTGATACAAAGGGATGATGACAAGGAAGAGGTCGTCAGAAAGAGATATAAGGTTTACATGGAGAACACGAAGCCTGTCATCGAATTTTATAACAAGAAAAAACTTCTTTTCACAATTGATGGGACAATTGGCCTTGAAAAAGTAACACAGGAGGTTCTTAATATCATTGGTCGGAAGGGATGAGAAGTGATAAGGATAAAAACGGAAGAAGAAATCGATAGGATGAAAATCGCTGGAAGAGCTGTGGCGATTTTCCTGAAAGAAGCAGAAAAACTCGTTGTACCTGGAGCGTCTGCTTGGGAAATAGAACTCCTGGCAGAGAAGGTATTCAAAGAACTGAAAGTGAAACCCGCTTTTAAAGGATACAGCGGTTATGAGTATATAACGTGTGTTTCGGTTAATGAAGAGGTTGTTCATGGTATACCCAGAAGGGATAAGGTCTTTAAAAAAGGAGATATAGTGTCCATAGATGTTGGGGCGGTTTACAAAGGTTTCTTCGGAGATGGTGCCATGACGTACATCGTGGGAGAAACTGATGAACCCGGGAAGAAGCTTGTTGAAGTGACTAGAAAAGCATTGGAAAAAGCCATAGAAAAAGCCAGAGCAGGTGTCAAATTAGGAGATATCTCCTACGCTATACAGAGTTTTGTAGAGGGCAACGGTTTCAACGTTATAAGAGACTACGTTGGACACGGAATAGGAACAGCGCTTCATGAGGAGCCACAAGTCCCCAATTACGGAAAGCCAGGTGCGGGTGTAACGCTCATAACGGGGATGGCCCTTGCTATAGAGCCGATGGTGGTGGAAGGGGATTGGAGAATAAAGATTCTTGAGGATGGTTGGACCGCTGTAACTGTGGATGGCTCGAGATGCGCGCATTTTGAACACACGATAGTCATCAGAGAAACGGGAGCGGAGATTTTAACCAAGATTTGAGGGGGGATGAAATGAGTAAGGAGGATGTCATAAAAATGGAAGGAACAATAGAAGAAGCTTTACCCAACGCTATGTTCAGGGTAGTTCTGGATAACGGTCACAAAGTTCTTGCCCACGTTTCTGGGAGAATGAGGAAGAATTTCATAAGGTTAGTTCCGGGAGATAGGGTCATAGTGGAGCTTTCAATATACGATCTGTCGAGAGGAAGGATCATATACCGGAAGAAACCTGAGTGAAAGGAGTGAGAGTATGAAAGTACGAGCTTCTGTCAAAAGAAGATGTGAGCATTGCAGAATTGTGAGAAGGAAAGGAAAGGTGTACGTTATTTGCAAAGTCAATCCCAAGCATAATCAGAGACAGGGATGAAAAGGAGGGAAGCAGATGGCACGAATCGTGGGAGTTGAGCTCCCCAATACCAAGAAAGTCTGGGTTGCTCTCACTTACATATACGGAATCGGAAGAAGCAGATCTTTCGAGATACTGAAAAACACAGGGGTCGATCCTGAAAAGAAAGTGGGAGAGTTGACGGAAGAAGAGGTCAGCAAGATTTCGAAGTTCATTCAAGACCATTACAAAATCGAAGGAGAACTCAGAACGGAGGTTCAGAGGAACATAAAAAGGTTGATAGAGATAGGATGTTACAGAGGAATAAGGCACAAGTTGGGACTTCCCGTTAGAGGACAGAGAACCAGATCAAACGCTCGAACGAGAAAGGGTCCAAGGCCAAGTAGGATAAAGACCAAAAAGAGGAAGAGTTCTCTCATATGATTTAAGGAGGGACGCGAATGCCGAGAAGAAGAGGAGAAAGAAGAAAGAAGAAAAAGAAGATAGCGGTAGATTACGGTATCGTGCATATAAAGTCAACGTTCAACAACACCATAGTCACCCTCACTGACCAAGATGGGAACACGATAACTTGGGCAAGTGGAGGAACTGTGGGATTTGAGGGTACAAGAAAAGGAACGCCTTATGCCGCTCAACTCGCAGCAGACAAAGTCGCAAGAGAAGCTTTGAGACTCGGGGTTAAAAAGGTGGACGTTCTGGTGAAAGGTCCCGGCCCTGGTAGAGAAGCGGCTATAAGGACACTTCAGGCGGCAGGTCTTGAAGTGAACCAGATAAAGGATGTAACACCAATTCCGTTCAACGGTTGTAGGCCGAAAAAGAGGAGAAGAGTCTGAGAAGGAGGGAAATCGATGGCAAGATACACAGGCCCAGTCTGTAGGTTATGCAGAAGAGAAGGTATGAAGCTTTACCTGAAGGGTGAGAAGTGTTATACCGATAAATGCCCCTTCGAAAAAAGACCCTACCCTCCTGGACAACATGGGAGGGCAAGGAGGAAGTTAACACAGTATGCCATTCAGCTTAGATCCAAGCAGACGATGAAAAGGATCTATGGGATCCTCGAAAAACAGTTCAAAAATTACTTCGTCAAAGCTCAGAAGATGGCAGGGGACACTCGAGAGAACCTCGTCAGATTCGTTGAGTCACGACTTGATAACGTCGTCTATAGAATGGGTTTCGCCGTTAACAGAAGGCAGGCAAGGCAACTCGTGAATCATGGCCACTTTCTCGTGAATGGAAAAAAAGTGGATATTCCAAGCTATCTCTTAAAACCTGGGGATGTCGTTGAAGTTCGAGAAAAGAGTAGAGACATACAACCTATAAAAGATGCCATCGAATTCAACAGAGACAAGAATAGAGTTCCCTGGATAGAGGTTGATTACGATAACTACAAAGGAACGTATTTGAGGCATCCGAAACTTGAGGAAGTCACGGATCTTCCTGTGGATGTTCAGACAATCGTTGAATTCTACTCGAGGTGATGAGAATGGTGGAGTTCGTTATGCCGAAGAGGATGAAACTGGAGGAGGAAAGAGAGGAAAAGGAGTACTATTACGCCAGATTTTCGTTGTCTCCTATGGAGAAAGGTTACGCAATAACCGTTGGAAACGCTCTGAGGAGGGTACTCCTCTCCTCTATACCCTCTCTTGCGATAACCGATGTTAGGTTTATAAAACCGGAGAAATATCACGAATACGATACTATAGATGGTGTAAAAGAAGATATCCTGGACATATTGTTGAATTTGAAAAAAGTTCAGTTTCGAGTTGAAGTACCCGTTGATGGTAAGATAAGGATGGAAGTTGAAAAGAAAGGACCCGGAAAACTTCTTGCGGGAGATATCAGAACCCCTGGAGGTATAGAGGTTGTCAATCCTGATTTTCCAATAGCGACCTTAAATGATGCTGTGGAAATATACTTTGAAGTTTACGCTGAAATGGGAAAAGGATTCGTTCCGGTTTCTGAAAGAGATGAGAAACCAGAAGTTGGATGGATACCGATAGATGGTGTTTTCAGCCCCGTCATGAAAGTTAACTTCCTTACAGAAAACGTCAGGGTCGGTAAAAGAACGGATTATGACAAGTTAATCCTGGAGATATGGACCAAGAAATCCATAAAACCAGAGGAGGCTCTGAAGAAAGCTACCGATATTCTGATAAAACATTTCCAGATCATTCTCGATAGCTTACCTGAAACGACTTTTGAAGCGGAAGAGATCCTCATGACTCCTGAAGAGAAAAAGGTGGAAGCTCAGGAAGCAGAGGAAGAGGACGTTTTCTCCAAAAAGATCGATGAACTGGAACTTTCTGTCAGAGCGTTGAATTGTTTGAAAAGGGATAGAATAGAAACCATTGGAGATCTTCTCAACAGGACGGAAGATGATCTTTTGAAGATAAAGAACTTTGGTGCAAAATCTCTGGAAGAGGTTAAAAAGAAATTGAAGGAAAAATTCGGATTAGAACTGAGGAAGGGGGAATGAGTCGTGAGACACAGAGTCGCAAAGAACAAACTAAGCCGCTATGGAAGCCATAGAAGGGCGCTCCTTAGGAATCTCGCTAAGGAACTGTTCGATCATGGATCGATAGTCACGACTGTTGCGAAAGCAAAGGCTTTAAGATCTTTTACAGAAAAGCTCATAGCGAAGGCGATAAAGGCGGCAACAGTTCAGGATAGGACGAAGAGTGTTGCTTTGAGAAGAGTTATAAACAGGGAATTGAACGACAGAAAACTCACGAATAGATTGGTTGAAGAAATAGCTAAAAAATACGTGGGTAGGAATGGAGGATATGTAAGAATACTTAGACTGGGTTTCAGAAGAGGAGATGCTGCCGAAATGGCGCTTGTTCAGCTTGTGGAAAGTGGTTCTGAGGAGTGAGGGATCGCTTCCCTCCTCCTTTTATTCTAATTCTTTCCTTCCTTAGAAAATCTTCCCGGGGGGTAAAACAAGTGAAGATATTTTTAGATACGGCGAATTTGGAAGAGATCAAAAAAGGTGTTGAATGGGGTATAATAGATGGTGTCACAACCAACCCTTCCCTTATAGCCAAGGAAAAAGCGAATTTCGAGGATAGAATAAAAGAGATTTGCCAGATAGTTAAAGGACCTGTATCGGCGGAGGTTGTCTCAACAGATTGGAAAGGAATGGTAAAGGAAGCGGAAAAACTGAGTGAAATCGACGAGAATGTCGTTGTCAAAATACCTCTCACGCCAGATGGTGTAAGAGCTATAAAGGAGTTATCAAAAGAGGGGATAAAAACGAATGCCACTTTGATCTTCAGTCCCACTCAAGCAATCCTTGCGGCGAAGGCGGGTGCAACCTATGTCAGCCCCTTTATAGGGAGATTAGATGATATTTCCAGTGACGGTTTGAAACTGTTGGAAGCTATCGTCGTTATATTCAACAATTACCTCTTCGAGACGGAGATAATAGCGGCAAGTATCAGGCATCCCATGCACGTCCTAGAAGCAGCCCTTTTAGGTGTTGATGTGGTAACCATTCCTTTCTCCACACTTGAGAAATTGTTCACGCACCCTTTGACGGATAAAGGTCTGGAAAGGTTCTTGAAAGATTGGGAAATATACCTGAAGGAGGAGGTGTGACGTTGAGCGATAGTATCAAGGAGAACGACACCCTCAACATATCCCAGCTCGAATCTATGACGATAAAGCAACTCTACGAGATGGCAAAAAAATACAACATACCCAGGTACACTTCTTTAAGAAAAAGGGATTTAATCTTCGCCATACTCAAAGCTCAGACGGAATCTACCGGTTATTTCTTTGGTGAAGGAGTGCTGGAGATTCACCCCGATGGTTTTGGCTTCTTAAGGCGAATCGAGGATAATCTTCTTCCGAGTTCTGACGATATCTACATCTCCCCCTCCCAAATCAGGAAGTTCAACCTGAATACAGGAGACATAATATCGGGCGTTATAAGAAAACCCAAAGAAGGAGAAAAGTACTTCGCGATGATAAAAATAGAAGCGGTAAATTACAGACCTCCTGAGATGGCCAACGAACGGGTGAATTTTGAAAATCTGACACCAGATTATCCAAGGGAGAGGTTCATACTTGAAACTGAACATCATATTTATTCAACAAGGCTTATTGATCTCTTCGCGCCCATTGGTAAAGGTCAAAGAGGGATGATAGTTGCTCCTCCCAAAGCGGGGAAGACGACGATTCTTAAGGAGATAGCCAACGGTATAGCGATGAATCATCCTGATACCATTAGGATCATCTTGCTGATCGATGAAAGACCTGAGGAAGTGACGGATATAAGAGAATCAACAGACGCTATAGTTATAGCAGCTCCCTTTGATATGCCCCCCGACAAACAAGTGAAAGTGGCCGAATTAACTCTGGAGATAGCTAAAAGGCTCGTTGAATACAGTTACGATGTTGTGATTCTTCTTGACAGTTTGACGAGGCTTGCAAGAGTGTACAACATAGTAGTTCCTCCCAGTGGAAAGTTGTTAACAGGGGGAGTGGATCCAGCCGCTCTGTACAAACCCAAGCACTTTTTTGGAGCTGCTAGAAACACGAGGGAAGGGGGAAGTCTCACAGTCATAGCAACTGCTCTGATTGAAACAGGTTCCAAGATGGACGAGGTTATATTTGAAGAGTTCAAGGGGACGGGTAACATGGAGCTCGTCCTTTCAAGACAGCTTGCCAACAAAAGGATATTCCCCGCCATAAATTTGAATCTCTCTGGTACGAGAAAAGAAGAGCTTCTCCTTCCAGAAGATGTCCTTAAAAAGGTTTGGGTTTTGAGAAGGATGCTCTCGACAATGACGGAAGAGGAAGGGTTGACTTTGATCCTCAGAAAATTTGCAGAAACAAAATCGAACGAGGAATTCCTCATGTTGATAGATCATGAAAAAGCAAAATACGCTTGAAGCTTAGCATCATTTTTAAATTCAAAAAAGAGGGGAGTCCCCCCTCAAGATTCTCCGCTGAACTTAAGCAATCCCCTTAATATCATCGCTTGAATACTCCGAAGGGTATTCTCATCTTTTGGAACTTCCCCTATACTACTCACTATGAGCTCTGCTGCCGCTCTTGAATCTATGTCTTCATGAACGTAGTTTCTCTTTTTCCCTTCTTCTATCAATTGAGCAACCCTTTTTATGAAATCCCAATATCTTTCCTTCAATCTCTCCCACGTTTCACCAGGTGTATCCATAACACTCGCTTTTTCTTTCTCTATAATCTTATTCAGAACGCTCTTGCTCGTCACGAAATCCACGTATGCTCTCAAAAATCTTTTTATCTTTCTTATGTAAACATTTTCGTTTTTAACCTCACCGAAGAGATGCTCCTCCAGCTCGTTCAAAGCACTTTTCCAAACTTCTTCGAACAGAATTTCTTTGCTGGGGAAGTAATAATATATTAAAGCCTTCCTAACCCCTGCCCTTTTTGCTATCTCATCAACACTAACACCATCAAATCCTTTCTCTGAAAAAGCTTTCTTCGCGGCTTCCAAAATTTTCATCCTGGTTTCTTTTCCCAACATTCATCCCCCCCAAGATAATGAGGGGAGGGAGTCCCCTCATATTCAGGACAGCTTTTTGTCGACTGCCAGTAGCTCTTCTTTGTTGGAGTATCTTCTCATCCTCGTTTCGTAATTGTACACACCTCTGTTAACAGGGTATCTTTCAGCATAACCATGTTCATACCATAGTTTATCCGCGTAGGGCTTCCATCCTTCCGCCAATTTGTCCAGATCTTCTGCAAGTTCAGTGACAACCTTTTCTGCTCCTTCATGCTGAGGTTTCGCATTGAAATGCTTGACCATAGCTCTGAAGACCTTGGGGTTGTCTATTATTGGGCAAGGCCTGAACAGGTTATTGGAATAAGGTATCATCCTCTTGTACGCTTCGAAGAACGGTGATTTCAGTATCTCGAGTAGGGATTTTTCCCTTATACTGTCAACTGCGAATTGCTGGAAGACACAGGGTTCTACATACCCTTTAGCGTTTATGTGGAGATACTTCGCACCGGCAGCAAGACAGCCATGAGTCAGGAAACCGTGATTCCAGAAATCAGCGACGAATGCAAATCTTCCACTTAATCTCATCTCTTCTGTTTTGAAGAACCTTTCATATCTCTGTTTTGGAGTTGGCACGAGATCCATTGTGGGATTCATACCAACTGGCATGAATTGGAAGACCCAGACATAAGCGACTCCTTGTTCTTCTAAGAAGTCCCAGAATTCGTCTTTCATAATGGTGTCGTGGTTTAACTTCGTGGCGGTAACAGACGTTCCGAATATGACACCGTATCTTCTCAATCTTTCCCATGCTTCAAGGACTTTCTTGAAGACTCCTCTTCCTCTCCTCCAATCCGTGTCAAGCTCGAAACCTTCGACCGAGATAGCAGGTGTTGCATTTCCGAGTTCTGCGAGTTTCTTTGCAACTTCTTCGGTTATCAAGGTGCCGTTCGTATAGATCAAGAAGTAACTGTCGTTGAATTCTTCCAATATGTCAAGAAGAGGTGGCCAGAAGAAAGGTTCCCCTCCCGTTATTATGAAAAAGTACATCCCAAGTTCGTTTGACTGTCTTATGATATCCGCTACTTCATCTTTGGACAGCTCGTACTTCCTTCCATAAAGTCCAGCATAACATCCAACACAGTTTAGATTGCACGCGTAGGTCGGGCTTATGACAACGAGTTTGGGAAGGACAACTTTGTGTTCATGCATCTTTTGCTGGCGGATCGGTTCACCTATGGCAAATTCGTTGATTATCAGGTTGTTTATTACCTTTTCAGCACATTTAGGACTAGCGTTCTTGAAGATCCTCACCCAGCTGCTTATCATGGGATGTTTTTCCTTTGCCATTAGTGCGAGCTTTTTCAAACCACTCTTGGATGGTTCTTTGGTGAAGGCACTGAGTGTTGAGAAAAGCCTGTACAATCCTTCTTCATCCGTTTTTCTAAGGACTGAAGAAACCAGTTTTCCTGCCTGCCTGTATAGAATACCTTTTATACCTCCTACAGCCATTCACTCACCTCCCATTTTACTTACCGGTCGGTCAAATTATAGAGGATTAACATTAAAACGCAAATAATACAAGATTACTATATTTTGAAGATCGAAGTGATCAGCAAGAATATCTCAGGGTATAGGGTACAGGGTATGTTGTATAGTTCTGCTTCTCACACCCTACATCCTTTTATTCATAAGCTACCACCTTGACTTGAAACATCTGAAAGGATAAAATTATCTTTGCTGACATATGCTGTCAAGAGGTGACAGCATGAGAAAGGAAAAGATCGAAAGGATACTTTCTATACTGAAAAAATCAGAGAAACCAGTGAGTGGCTCAGAGATAGCAAAAGTTTTGGGCGTGAGCAGACAAGCTGTTGTGCAGTATATAGCTTTCATGAAGGAAGAAGGATACAACGTTGTGGCAACACCGAGAGGATATGTACTGAAAGGTGAAGGTGGTAACAAGAAGTTGATAGCGGTGAAGCATCGGAAGGAAGATATATACGATGAATTGATGACCATTGTGAAACTTGGAGGAAAAGTGTGTGATGTGATAGTGGAACATCCCGTATACGGTGAAATAAGAGGAATGATAGATGTTGCAACCGAAGAGGATGTTGTGAAATTCGTGAGCCTTCTGGCATCTGCAAAAGCAGAACCTTTGCTTTCGCTCTCAGACGGGGTACATCTACACACCATAGAGGTTAAAGATGAAGAGACTTTCAAGAAAATTCTAAAAGCTTTGAGTGAGAAGGGATATCTTCTGAGAGAAGAGATGCTAAAGGAGGTGTAGAGAATGAGGATAGACGAAGCAGTTGCTAAATACGTTCCTAGAGAAAAACAAAGACTATTACTCGTTCTAAGCTCCCTTGCATGGATAGTGGATGCAGCTGGTGTCATGGTACTTTCTTTCACACTTCCAAGTCTCATAGACGAATGGAAGCTCTCTACAACCATGGCAGGAGCTATCGCCAGTTCGACTTTCATCGGTATGCTTGTTGGAGCGCTATCGTCAGGTTTCGTCGCAGATCTTCTGGGAAGAAAAATCTCCAATCTGGTTTACCTCCTATCAACCATAACCTTCACTTTCTTACTAGGATTTGCAAGGTCACCAGAATTTTTCATGATCTTTAGAATACTGGCAGGTTTTGGTTATGGTGGTTTGATGCCATCTGTTAACGCGTATCTTTCTGAATTCACAACGTACCGAATAAGAGGAAAGTACCTGGTTCTCCTTGAAGCTAGTTGGGCGATAGGAAGTATAGCTATAGGGATCTTCTCGGTTCTAACCAGAGAATCTCTAGGCTGGAGATGGAGTTTCCTATCGTTCTTTGTAGCCTACGCACTTGTGCCGGTATTCTTATCCCTACCAGAAACTCCCAAGTATGCATATATAAAGGGCGGGAAGAAAAAACTGGAGAGAGTTCTGGGAGTTGAAGTGAAAGAGAGTGTGGATGTCTCGCGAGAAAAGTATTCCGTTCTTTCGATACTCAAGAAAAAATACCTGAAAAGAACCGTGATGATATGGATATCTTGGTTCGTGGTCAGTTTCGTGTACTATGCCCTCTTCACATGGGCGCCAAAGATATTCGCATCACAGGGGATAAGCTCTGCAAGGTCCTTATGGTTCACGTTCTTCATGATGGTAGCACAGCTTCCAGGATACCTTTCAGCAGCTTATTTCATAGAGAAAATTGGAAGAAAAAGATCTCTGACAATATACTTCATAGGTATGGGGATATTCGCGCTGTTTTGGGGATACGTCTCGAGTACTTTCCTTCTTGTGACCATGGCTCTCATTCTATCTTTCTTCTGTCTAGGTGTTTGGGGGCTCGTCTACGCCTACACCCCTGAGCTCTATCCCACACCTTTCAGAGGAACCGGAAATGGGTCAGCAGGTGTCATGGCAAGGATAGCTGGAATAATTGCACCGTACTACACAGGCTATATGCTCAAAGTGGGAGCATCGCTACCCCATATCTTCCTATGGCTTTCCGTTATGTCCATCATAGCAGGTATCGTGGTCATGATACTCGGTGTTGAAACCAAAGGTAAATACATTGATTGATTATTTGGGAACCACAATACTTCCAATCTGTTCACCCATTATCGCTTTCTTAAGGTTCCCTTCTTCGAAGAAATTCAAAACAACTATCGGAAGAGAGTACCTTCTGCATATAGCGAAAGCTTCCGTGTCCATTATCTTTAAATTCCTCTTTATAGCCTCATCATAGGTTATCCTATCTATTTTTTTAGCGTTTGGATTCTCCCTTGGGTCACTGTCATATATCCCATCCACTTTCGTTGCCTTTATCAAAAGTTCCGCTCCCATTTCCACCGCTCTCAACGCAGCAGCGGTATCCGTCGTGAAGAAAGGGTTACTCGTTCCCCCTGAGAATATAACCACGTACCCCGCATCGAAATAGAGTTCGATATCATCGTAATGTATGGGTCTTATAGATGGAAGGGTTACGATCTGTGATACCACGACCGTTTTCACACCATTCTTCTCAAGAAAATCCTTCAAATAAAGAGCATTTATAACCGTTCCAAGCATGCCAATGTGATCTGCGATGGTTCTCCTCAAGTTTTTGAGCTCTTCCCCTCTGAATATGTTACCCGCTCCTATAACTATCCCAAGGTCGACACCATGCTTTGAAACTTCTTTTATCTCAGAGACGAGATAAGAAATTTTCTCTTCTCTGAAACCCTTCTCTCCCTCACCACTTAATACCTCTCCACTTAATTTAATGAGAACTCTTTTGTACAAGAGTTATCCCCCCTAATTTAAAAAACAGGGTGAGCTGAAAAGCTCACCCTTCCTCTCCCAATTCGAATCTCACAAATCTTGAAACTCTTATGTTTTCTCCTGTTTTAGCAATTAGATCGTTTATAACATCCTTGACTTTCCTTTTATCATCGAATATATAATTCTGTTCATAAAGACAGTTCTCTTCGAAGAACTTTTCCAATTTTCCTTCTATGATCTTCTCCACAACGTTTTCTGGTTTTCCTGAATCCTTAAGCTGCTCTCTGTATATCTCTTTCTCTTTCTCTATAACCTCTTGAGGAACAGTTTCTCTGGAGACAAACCTTGGAGCCATGGCAGCGATGTGTTTTGCAAGGTTGTATGCGAGTTCTTTGAATTCATCCGTTCTTGCGACGAAATCCGTTTCACAGTTCAATTCGACCATCGTTCCTATTCTGCCGTTGAAATGGATGTAAGAGGCAATCCAGCCTTCCTTTGTCGCTCTTCCCGCTCTTTTGGCTGCAACCGTGGCACCTTTTTTCCTCAGAATCTCTATAGCCTTTTCTATGTCTCCTTCCGACTCTTCCAAAGCTTTCCTGCAATCCATGACACCTGCTCCCGTCATCTCTCTCAGTTTTTTGATCATATCCATCGTCACTTTCATATAATTTCCTCCTTTCGATTTCGTGTTTATACCGGATCCTTTAGGATATTGTACACAAATTTTGTTAAAAGTCCACCTTAAAGTAGTTGATGGGTACTATTTCGCTATCTTCTTTCTCATCTTTTTCAAAATACTCATACCCGTTCTCAGAAGGAGAATGATGTTTCTGATGTTTATTAGAACGAGAAGTAAAAATATCCCAGTCTGTAAGATCATTGAAACGTGGAACCAGGGAAGAAGGTTCACAAAAGCGGAAAGAGACACCAAAAGGATGTTCGAAAAGATGAAAGAAAAAGGGTAATTAACGGGAAACAGCTTATGAGAGACAAAGGTTCTCAATACGAACATGAAAATATAGGACACACCTGTTGCTATGGATGCGCCGATTGCACCGTATTTTGGTACCAGAATGACGTTCCCTGTGAAGTTCAGAAGAGCTGTCAACCCCGTTATCAGAGTGTGAAACTCCGTTCTTCTCTTAAGAGAAATTCCTATACCAGTTACCGTGGAAATGGTAGTCATGACGGGTATCAGAACCAGAAACGGCATGACAACCGCAGATTCCCTGTAGCTGGGCGCCAGGATCATGACTATGATGAATCTCATAAGAGAGACTGAAACCGCTGCAAGACTCATGACTCCCACGACCATTTTTGACGCTTCAACGAACTTTTCCCTATCCACTCCTCTCTCGTACCATCTGAAAGCGATTGGCCACCAGAAATTCGAAAAAGCTCCTCTCAATATTCCTAAGGCAGACACCACCTTATAACCTGCCGAGTAAATTCCAACCTCGTTGAAATCCGCCCATTTTCTGAGAGCGATCCTATCCATAGAACTCACGATCCAACTGACTATAACGTTGGGTATCAGAGGGAGGGAATATCTGAAAGCTTTTTTTACGATGCGTGTATCCAACCTGAAATCGAATTTCCAGTATTTTCTGTTCAAAAACGTTCCGAAGATTGAGGAGAATACGACGGACAGAAAGCTGGATAGAATGATTCCCTCATAATTTCTTTTGAAAAAGATCAGGATGATTATAACCGATCCAGCATAAACACAGGTTTTGAGAAAAACGAGTAGTGAGTACGACAAACTCCTGTGCTCGGCTATAAGCATTATGTTGTTGAGGTTTTCAACGTTTGCAAGGAAAGATTGGAATATCAAGATCAAGATGAGATGCGGTTTATACTCTCTGAAGATGATCAGAGAAGCCGTTCTTCTGAAGAGCCACAGAATCAGGGAGAAAAAAAGTAAACTCAGAAGCGATATTATGAATACGTTGAACAAAACCTCTCTTTTCTTATCGGTAACCGGGAATTCCCTACTCAGAGAAGATCCCATAGCGAGACTCGCAACACCAAAGAATATTCCCTGGGATAGGAAGTACATGGATGCTTTTCCCATATTTTCCGGATCGACAAGCCATGTTGTCACAGGCACAGTGATGAAGGATAAAAGCGATGAGAGGATAGGCCCCAGAGAAAATCCCAAGATTCTCTTTGAAGCTCTTTCCAAACTTTCCACATCCATTTCAACATCACTTCTCCTTCTCTACGAACGATACGAAATGCTCGTAAGCTCCCTTCAGTTTCTTCAAAAAGCTTTCTATCCTATCCGAGAGATTCTCCTCTTTCAGAACTTCTTCAAGGTTAAAACTCATGGAGAGAAACGCTTTAAAAGGAACTCCTGAGAATCTTGTTTGAGGAAAGCCGTATTTTCTCCTCAGAAAAACTGCCATTTCATGAACTAAAGATGTCTCTTCACCAACCCACTCAGGCTTTTTAAGAAAAACATGGACCCCGTCATCATCGATCAGTACGTCGTAAGAGGGATTTTTATGCTTCAAGATGCCCAGGATCTTTTTGAAATCATCAGAGGATACCTTCTTCGCGTATCCAAAGTATTCCTCGCCTTTTATACTCTCTCTCAACAATTCCTTCTTTATCCATTCGCTATCACCGAAAATGCTTAGAAATCTCGTTTTTATTGGAAGGCGAAATATCCCAGCGTCGTGAGCAGTTGCAGTTTCTTTGTACAAATCTTCAACGATTTCCTCCAACATGTTGAGGTGATACCCCTTCGATCTGTAGATGGCTGAAGAAACTCTGAAAGGGTCCGAAAGGGATATGAAAAGAATAATCCTCCCTTTAACATTCACCATCAGGGATACGGGGAAGGATGACTCAGGGAGTACTCTTTCCAGAAAAACGTGTCTGTGATAGGTATCGAGTTTATCCTCCAGATCCTCTAGAACGTTCAGAGGCTTTTTGGGATCGATTCTATCCACATACTTCGCCAAAATCGTTCCCACATCGTCTGGCCCCAATATCATTTCAGGATCACCACCGAACCTCTTCCATAGACTCTTCTTGCCTCTTCCACAAAATCTTTGTTGTGGAACTTTGATAGGACAAATAACACCCTCCTTTTAACCATGGGAAGGTCAACGTGACCGTCTGTGAAGATGATTTTCCCTTCAACCTTCAATTTACTCTCCACATAGTTCACAGCAGGTTGAAGGTCCGTTTCTCCTCCACCTATTATCTCAAAATCCTTCCAGTCTCCTTTTCTATACTTCATTACCATCTGGACACTTTTATCCACTTGTACTAACCAGAAATCTGTTTCCAGAACTTTCGCTATTTTTTCCACTTCTGATAGAAACTCACTTATCTCTTCTTCTATGATACTTCCACTCGTATCGAGAATAACAGCTATATTTGGAAGGTATTCGTTCTTCCACCCTGGAAGGTGGTCATATCTCCTGTTCGGTCTGAAAGGAGTTGTGTACCTTTCACCGATGACGGACACTCCGACGAATCTTCTGAGAATGGTTTTCCAGTTCAGTATAGGTCTTTTGAGAAGTATCTCGACATTTCTCTTAACGCCTGATGGAATCTCGGATTCATAAATGTTGAACGCTTTTCCAATTTTATCCTTGGTAAGTTCCAGTATCATCTCAATGGGCATATCCGAGTCATACAGTCCTTCATGTGAATCAACTTCTTCTCTAAGGTCAGAGACTATTTCCACGTCGAACCTTCCTTTCTTTTCGAATTCTTCAATCATCCAAGCATGGTACACCTCGGCACTTTCTCCTATCATCCATGCAGGGGGAACTGCGAATATCACATCGTTATCCGTTCCATGACCTTCTTCCACGAGGACGTTTAAGGGGACACCAAAAGCGTCTAACTCGGGAATGTATTGATTTATCGAAGCATCCATCGCAAGATCCCAAATCTTCTTGTCCCTGTTGTCTTTTGGCCTTATGAGAAAGTGCTGATTTATGATATGCATGATCTCGTGTATCAACAACGCTTCTATCATCCTAATGTCTTTCTTCTCAAGTTTTTCCTCGTTGTAATACAAAACAAGATCCCCTTCCTTGGAGAAGGATAACTTCAGATTCCTGATTTTTTTATCGGGAATGAATTTCATTCCCATGAGAATGTAATGGTAAAATGGACTCTTCTTCCCTATGGAAAGAATGGCATCTTGAAGCTTCATCTCACTATATCCCTCAAGAATTTCTCAATTTCGGGATCTTGAGAGAGGTACTCCAAGACGTTGTCGAAAATGTCTGATTTGTCATCGTTCTTCGTGGAAGCGTCGACTATGAACCTTAGAATCCCGTAGAAAGACTCTTTGGGCATGTGTTGAGAAAGTTTTGACAGGTTTTTTGCTATTGTCTCTTCCCTTCCTTCTATTCTGGATCTATCCACTTTTGAGAAGAAGTCTATGATCCTTAAAACCAGAGAATTCATGAGATGAAGATCTTCCGGTACGTTCACATCTCCGTTGAACAGAACGGAATCAACAGACGGTATCTGCGAGCCTTTCAAATACGTATCGTAGAAAGCTTTCGCAGCTTCCGGACCGACTATTCCTGCAGCAAGGATATATCCATACTTTTTCCTCTCATCCTCCGGTAAAATTCTCAGGACGTTGGAAAGCTTATACCAACTTCTTGGGCTCGGTTTTAAAGTGGTCTTTAGAGACATCGAGTATTCACTGAATAAAAACTCTGGGTACGTTTTTATGAACTCTATCACTTCATCCGCTACTTTCATTCTCTTTGCCCATTCGAGCCACTCTCTGGGATCGGGAGACACTTCTATTATGAAGAACCTCGATATGAAAGCTGGATCCGTTATCAAATCCGCCTGGTCGTACTCTTCATCTGGTGGATTCATCGCAGCCATTATCCAGGTTCCCTCAGGCAGAACATGGTTATGAATCCTCTTATCTATTATGAGCTGCATGATAGCGTTTCTTATGGATCTGTGAGCCCTGTTTATCTCATCCAGAAATATTATCACCTTTCCATCTTCAGGCCACCAATCTGGTTTCAAGAAGATGGTCCTGTCTTCTCCTCTAGATGGCAATCCTATGAGATCACCTGGTTCCATCTGGGATAGTATGAGTATTATGAGCTTTCTCCCAGTCTCATTCGCTATTTCTCTTGCTATATCCGTCTTTCCCACACCGAAATGTCCTATCAAGAGAGGTACTTCTCCAGCTTCCATTATCTTTCTCACGAGGTACTTCGCTTCGGAGACGTTCATGTCTTCTACCTCCGTTTCTATATTAAATCACCTTTATGGTTTTCATACCACCTGGATTGATCCAAGTCATAATCGTTCTACCTTTAACCTCCAGATCCTTCAGATGTTTTTCAAGAGAGTTAACCTCCTCTGCCTTTTCAAAAAACCAGGATGGTTCTAAAGATACTTTCCCACCATTGTAAGAGTAATCGACCAATCTTACTATCACCCCATCGCCATCTTCCGCCATTTTTACGGTAGTAACGTAGGCACCATCAACTTTAAGGAAACTCCTAACCTCCCTCGCCAGTTTTACCTCCATCGGTATGAGAGGAAGATTCAACTTCAAGGATTCTTCTATAACTCCTCCCCTCCAATCACCATCATGGATATAGATTGAATACATGAATTCTTGCTTTCCAACGTCAGCCTCAGGATAAGGATAAACAGGAGATCTCAGCAGCGAAAGCTTCATAACGTTCCCTTCAACCGAATGACCGTATTTGGAATCATTGAGAACTGCGACTCCCCATATACCATTCGAAAGGTCCATCCATTTGTGAGCAGGTACTTCAAATTTTGCCATCTCCCATGATGTGTTACGAGTAGTGGGACGCTGGATAACACCGTACGGTATATCGAAACTCGCCCATCTCGATCTCAGATTCACAGGGAAGAGTACCCTTAGGATTTTCCTTCTTTCTCTCCAATCCACCTTGGTTATGAAATCTATCCTCTTCGATCTGGATCTTACGACTATGAATTGCTCTATTCTGCTATCGTTGTACGTTCCCGTCAGTTTGTAAATGACAACATGAGGGCCTGAGCTCATCAGCTCAACGTTTTCAAAAACGATCCGCTCACAGGACTTTTCAGCATCGTATTGAACATCCCACGCATCCCAATTTCTCGGTACATCGTCACAGATAACCAGAACGTTCCCTTCTCCACTGAAGACGTCTCTATCTCTATATTTGATATTCACACTTCCATCCTCATTTATTCTAATTTTGTAGAACTCGTTCTCAACGATGTTGTCTATCACTTTCAGATCGTTCTCCGGTATCAAAACACTTTCGGTTGTGTCGAAAACACTCACGGAGAATGGGTTCAGAATGATATCAGGATCTCTGAAGATAACCTTGTTCTCGAAAATATCCTGAGCCGGTATTATCTTTCCCATAACTTTCAAAGATTTGAAGACTGGACTTTCCAATATCAAATCCAATTCCACAGGAAACGGATGGGGATTGAAAACGACCAGTTTTCCAGAACCTTCTTCCGCCTTTGCCAGCACTTTTATTCCTTTTTCAATCAGCCTTTGAGATTTCTCAACGATCATTTTGAGTTCGTTGATGGCAACATCGTACACCTCCTTTATGCTTGATCCGGGGAGAACATCGTGAAATTGATTTTTCAAGAGTGCCTTCCACATCCTCTCTATCTCATCTCTTGGATATCCCAATCCCTCCAGAACCTTTTCCATAGTCAGAACGAGTTCCAGCGTGTACAGTGCAAACTCTGCTTTTCTGTTGTACTTCTTGATCTCAGAAAGGGTGGTGTAAGTTCCCCTGTGAAGTTCCAAATATAGCTCATCATCCCACGTGGGAAGATCGTTCATGGAAAGGAAATCATCTTTTGGATCCCTCATGACTATTTCCGGTATTTTTGGAAATTCCTTCAAAACATCGTATGCCCTGATCATCTCTTCCGTGGGTCCTCCACCACCATCTCCGTAACCGAATATCAACACACTGAAAGGTTCTTTCGATTTTTTGCTGTGCCATTCCCAGTGCTTGATGATTTCCTCAATGGAGAGTTTGTTCGTGTATCCAAGAGTGCTCATGGCTTTTATCTCCGTTCCGTCATCACCGATCCATAGGAACTGTTCGTAGGGAAAATCGTTGAGTTCGTTCCATGTAAGCTTCGTGGTGAGGAAGAATTCTATATCCGCAGATTTCATGATCTTGGGCAGAGTCCAGGGATATCCAAAAGTATCTGGAAACCATGCTATTTTTATATCTTCACCATATTCTTTCAAGAAGAATCTTTTCCCGTAAAGGAACTGCCTCACCAGTGATTCACCAGATGGTATGTTGCAATCACTCTCCACCCATGTACCACCTATCGGAATCCATCTTCCTTCATCTACAAATCTTTTGATTTTGCTGTACAAAAACGGATCCATTTCTTTGATATCTTCATACATTTGAGCAGAGCTCTGAACGTAGACAAAATTTTTGAATCTTTCCAAGAAATTGACCATGGTTGAGAAAGTCCTGAGGATCTTTCTCCTGGTTTCTTCAAAAGGCCACAACCAGGCGTAATCTATATGTGAATGGCCAAATACCACCATTTTCCCATAGTTTGGGAACGATTTTTTCAATTTTCTCAACTTTTCAAGTAGTTCTTCCCCTTCATTCAGTAAAACCTTGCGATACTCCTCGGGAAGTGGTATCGGTTGATTATCTGGAGGAGAAGACCAGAGGTTTCTGAAAATCCTTGAGAGAGTGGGATTTTCATAAGTGTTTCTGAAATATACATCTATAGAGGAAGGTAATCTCACACTGTAAAGGTATTCCTCGATCAGTTTCTCCAGTTCATGTTCGAGGTCCTTATCGTCACATGTTGCGTAAAAATCTATAAGATTTTTAAGTAGAATGCAGAGTTTCTCGATCTCTAGATCTTTAACTATCAAGTCCGCTCTTTCGAATTTGGGATTTCGAATGGGTGTACCGAACAAACCTCTTGGAACGACCTCAGCTTCCACTATGTATTTCTCATTTCTCGAAGGAAGGAAAACGAGTCTGTGGTGTTCGTTCAAAGCCGTGTAATTTTTCCCATTCAACTTCACCAAAGATTCTCCCCCGAACCATAGATCCAGATATACACCACCCTCTGGAAGATCCTTTGAGAGAACGATTTCTCTTGAGAATCTAACAGGGAATCTGGTGGAATTCCAGGTGAAACCTATATCCACCTTTCTGGTGAGAGAATTATTCGAAAAATTCCATCCATTCAACTTCTCCCTGTGAATCACGATCCATTGAGCTATTTCATCCAATTTCTTTTCATATATTCTCACCCTTTCTTTTCTTGAGAGCATCTTCGGACATACCTCCTTTTCAGATCTACAAGTTAGATATTACCATCTTTCCACGCTGCTGGGAAACCTTCTATCGGTGATAGAATCTTTGTGGAGGTGATAACATAAAGAAGCTTCTGGTGCTCTTGCTTCTCGCACCGACCCTCATGTTCTCATTCAGAATCGTCAGCACTTCCAGGATGGACATAATCTATCAGGATGGTCTGGAAAGGCAAGCTTTCGAACTCCTGAAGAACGGTGAAAGAATCATGGAAAGGGTTGAAAATCTCTTAGGAACAAAATTGAAGGATAGGTTGAAAGTCTACATCATCGAGAACGGTGATATAGCCAACGCTTACGCCGATCCCTTGGATAACGTTATCGTCATATATCCTAACGATCTCCAACCGGAGGATTTCATACCATCTTACGACAACTGGATAGATTACGTTTTCTCCCATGAATATACCCACATTCTGCTTGGAAGAAACTACGAAAGATGGTTGGAGATCTTCAGGATCTTCGGGGATGTGGTGCCCCCAGCGATCTACAACCAGCACGTTCCCATGTACCTTCATGAAGGACTGGCAATAGAGGTAGAAACGAAATTGAATAGAGGAAGGCTGGTAGATCCCATCTTCAATATGATTATAGAAGATACCAGAAAGCAAAAAATAGATCTTAAATACGGTGGAGCAACAACGCACGTTCACATACCAGGTGGGAATCCCTACGTCCTCGGATCTTCTTTTCTGTCATTTGTAGAAAGAGAATTCGATTGGGAAATCATCAAAAGGATCATCCACAACATGAGGGAACCTTTTACCAGATTCTCAGAAGCTGTGGAAAAAGCCTGCAAGGAAGATTTCAGGAATTTGACGAAAAAATGGTTGGAGCATACTCCAGCAACACACTTCAAAGAATTCATAAAAGTGGATGGAAACGTGAGAAAACCCATATTCGATTCTGGAAAAGTTTATTTTATGCTGAAAAACGATTTTGGAAGAAGCGGCATATACGCTTTTGATGGTGAAAACGTGAATCCCGTGATCCTGGAACCCTACATTGTAGATTTTTCCGTTAAAAATGGCAGGTTGGTTTTCATAAAACGTCTGAGCACATCCAAAGGTTATGTGAACTACGTTTTCACGATGGGAAAGAATATGGTGGGTAAAAACCTCGTATCTGTGGACTGGTGTGGTGACAAGTTGATTGGTGTGAAGCAACTTGAGAACGGTTTGAGGAACGTGGTCGTTCTCCAAGATGGCAGGGAAGAGACGATACTGAAAGGAAGTGAATCCTTCATACCGATCCAGGTTACATCGGATGGCGGAAGTGTGGCGTTACTTGCCAAACTGAGGGGAATTATCGATATATTCCTTCTGAAAGATGGAAGGATCTACAATCTAACCAATGACGAATTTGCTGAGGCTTTCCCTCTTCTGAGAAATGGGATTCTTACCTTCTCAAAAGAAATAGACGGAGAAACACACATTTTTAAGATCGAGCTAACCACCGAAGAAATAGAAGAGTTCGGAGAAGGGGTTGAGGCAACGATATATGGAAAAGCGATCCTGAAGACGATTTTCAAAAATGGGAAGTATCGTTTATTCCTCGATAAAGAGTCAAAACGCGTTGGCAAAGTTGCTCTGCACGAAACCGTCGTTGATACTCGTTCAGACCATGGAGTTTCTCTGAGAGGGGTGAAAACGTACGCTCCTGTTGTCCCCAGGCTCTCTTTACCGATACCTGGGTGGTTTCTAACCGCCTTTTGGGATGATCTTCTAAGAGATGTCTTCATATCAGGCAGCTTCATAACGGATAAAGAAAAGGGATTGTACATCGTATATCAGCATCTGCAGAACACACCGGCATCTTTCTCTGTTCTAAAAACAAGTGATGATTTGCTGTTCTCAGGGATCGTTTACTTTCCAACAAGATTGAAAACGAAACAGATGTGGTTTTCCATAGGAGCGTCTTATAAAGATGTGCTCTCTCTTTTTACATCTTTAGATATTGGAAAAGCTGGTGGAAGAAGACATTACACATCGTTTCCTGAATTGAGGCTTACTGTCTCATCGAAACCAGGTGTTTCGCTCGGGGAAGGTTTTCTAATTGGAAAATCCTTGAACTTCTTGAGAGTTGATTTATCTGAAACTCCCAGTTTAGAGTTTTTAAACGTAACTCCTTTCCTCGATCTTGGATGGGGTTTCAACGATGGCTGGATGCTTCTAGATGCCCTGGATCTGACCTTCTCAGTGAGATTAGGTGTGAAGGGCACACACTTTGAAGGTGGTTTCAGACTGAATACGGTTGTATCTTACAATTTCAACATACCACTGAACTTCAGGATCGGAATGGGAAAAAAAGGAGTGTATTTTAAAGTGGATATAGGAAATCTCGGATTGCCTTTCTCCCATACCATGCTACCATTGCTGAAATAACTTGAATCATTTCAGAAATTTCCTCCATGTTTTGTATGGGGTAGCTTTTATGCTATTTTTCACGGCGTCAAAAGTGAAGACAGTTGGCCCAAGGTTGTCATCTATCTTGATGGTTTCATCACCGATACTGACAGTCACACCTGGATAACACGCATCACTTGCAACTATCAACGCGTTCTTTCTGAGTTGCTTCTCTCTCCTTGATATGTTCAAAGCCTCCAGTGCCTTCCTCCTCTTTTCCATTCTCTCGTAAAGTGTTTTCTTTTTGTTCTCTATGTTTATCAATATCAGCGATATCTCCTTGTTCTCAGAACCAGAAACGTTATCGAGCATCATCTTGAATTTTCTTTGAAGTGTCGATAGATAGGTTAATTCCCTCATAAGTTCCATCAATTCATGACTTATCTCATAATATTGCCTTTGTGTTTCAAAGTCCACGCCAGCTTCCACCACTGTTTTGGCACCGCTCATGTTCCCCAACACCCTCACTTTTATGCTCTTCCCCGCCGATACCCTCCCACCAACTATCAATCCTTTCCCAAAGACCACAGCATCTCTCTTTGCAACAACATGACAGTTCATCATGTATTCCCCTACTTCTATCGATCCCTCAGATACAACGAATGTCTCACTCAAAAACTTCGCTGATACATCTCCCCCTGATATTATCTTCCCTCTCTTTCTGCCAAAAACCCCTTTCCTTATCACAACTGATCCCTTCGCCTCTATGTGGAATCCCCCACTCACTATCCCATCTACTATTATGTCTTTCCCTGATATCACCTTGAAATTTCCATCTATGTTCCCTCTTATCCACACACTTCCTGGAAAGTCTATGTTCCCAACACTGTAATCAAGATCCCCATTCACCACAAATATCTCCTTAACATTTACCTTTCCATCCTCGGATATGTATGGTTGACCTTCCACCGTCGATATTATGGCGTTTCCATCTTCACTGAGTTTCACGTTCTTTCCAACAAATTCCTGCAACAACACATCCTTCCCTTTCTTGGACGGTATTTCCCTTCCAAAAACATCTCTCCCTGATTTCCCATCTATTGCTGGCTTTTTCTCAACTAGCACATCTCCCTTCTTGCATATGTATATCTTCCTCCTTGCTGCCGGATCCACCCTGTTCTTGTCAAGAGTAGAAAGTTCCATGATACCATCTTTTGGAAATTTATACTCAACCTTCGCATCGACTGGCTCTGTAGGATGTATTCCCTTTGCTACCATCACAGGTTTGAATATCACTTCTTCTTTTATCATCCTCCCTATCTCATCTTCTCTTATCCCAAAAACCACCTCTTCTCTATGCAAAGCTTCCATAATCTCATCAAAACTTGGCATCTTTCTTTCTATCCCAGGTATTATTGTTACGTACACCTCCATGTTGTCTTCTGATATCTTCACGTTTATCTTGGGATGGGCATGTTTCTCAAGCAACTCCTCCATCATTTCTTCCTCTGGTAGATATTCTTCCTTTATGTCCAGTATGTTTATCTCTCTCACTTCCATCTCCTCAATTGGTGTAATCTTCGCGATCAGACCTTTCTCGGAATCGAAAGTGATATCAACATGCACCACGTTAAACCATGCTGTTCCATACCTCTTCTCTATCTCCCTGAGCAGCTCCTCAAGGTTCTTACCTCTTATCTCCTCCATGAGAGCGACAAACCTCCTCTTTGATCATAAATTTAACATCTTTTGATTTACATTCATGTCAAAGCGTTATCCTATATATTATAATATCATCACTTTTAGTAAGATAAACAAATAGCACCTATTTTATAAGCATATTAGTATGTTAAATTAAATAATTTGACATGGAATCCAAGAAGATATATAATCTATTCCGATATATCGAAGTAGATATATGGGGGTGGAACCCATCAAAAGCAGTTTCCTAAAACTCATGATACTTCAGTATATACGAAAGCACGATAAACTAACCGGTTATGAGTTCATGAAATTCTGTAGGGAAAAAGGATTAAGAGTATCTCCAGGAACGATTTATCCTCATTTGAAAGATCTTTCAGATAGAAAAATACTCACGGTTGTAAACGAAGGAAGAAAGAAGTATTACATTCTCACGGAAAAAGGAAAAAAGACGTTGGAAGAGTTGGAAAGCAGGAAAGAAGAGATCAAGAAACTCGTTTCGAAACTCGGAATAATGTGGGAAACTGATATAAACATCCCACGAACCGTTTTACAGGCTCTGCGGAAATTCCTGACGGACCTTCACAACTTCGATTGGAACAGAGGAAACGTGAGAGTCCTTCTAAAGGATATTGAGAAACTCGCTGAAACTCTGAGGAGGTGGAAGAATGAAAGTGATAGAAGTTCGTGATCTAAAGAAGTATTACGGAAAGGTAAAAGCGGTCGATGGTATCTCGTTCCATGTCGAGAAAGGAGAGTTTTTTGGCTTCCTTGGTCCAAACGGTGCGGGCAAGAGCACAACCATAAGAGTCCTCACAACCCTCGCTAAACCCACCTCTGGTGAAGTTAGGGTCGCTGGTTTCGACGTTGTCAAAGAAGATGAAGAAGTTAGGAAAAGGATTGGCCTTGTCTCAGATAGACTCATACTTTACGATAGATTGACCGTGATGGAGAATCTGAGATTCTTCTCAAAGTTATACGGTCTTGATGAAGGCACGATCAAAAAGAGAGCGAGAGAGCTTCTAGAACTTCTCGATATGTGGGAGTGGAAGGACACACCCATTTCAAAACTCAGTACCGGTATGAAACAGAAAGTGAACCTTGTAAGAGCTCTCATCCCAAACCCACAGATTCTCTTCCTGGACGAGCCAACCCTTGGGCTAGATCCGCATACCACCAGAAAGATCAGAGATTTCATAAAGGAACTCAACAGAAAAGGAACGACAATAATTCTAACAACCCACATGCTCCATGAAGCGGAGATCCTCTGCGATAGAGTTGCCATCATAAATCATGGAAAGATAGTTGCTATAGATACACCAAGGAATCTGAAGCATCTCTTCAGGGAAAAAGAGATCGTGGAGCTCGAGCTTTTGAACCCAATGGACATTTCCAATTTTGATGGAATCGTGAAAGTACTGGAGAACACTGGAGATTACTACAAGGTGGAAGTATCCGATATAAACACCTTCTTGTCGATGCTGTCTTCAAGAAACGTGAAATTGAAATCTATAAGGACACATGAGCCCAGTCTTGAGGAGATATTCGTAAAACTCACGGAGGTGGGATCATGAAAACCATGTGGCAAATCGCCATGAAAGATCTGAAGTACCTTGCAAGGAGCAGAACAGCTTTCATCGCTTTCCTTTTGATGCCCATACTCATGATGCTCATGATGAGCTACATATTTCCGAAGATGCCATCCAAGATAACTGGAAAAATCGGGGTTCTTTCCTTCGACCCATTGTTTGAAAAAACGGTTCCTAAAAACAAAGAAATGATTTTCTATAAAGACAGGGACGAGCTCATAAAAGCTCTAGCGAGAAATGAGATAATAGTCGCTGTTATAGTACCCAAGGGATTCATGGCAAGTACCCTTGCAGGGAAAGCAACCCTTGAGGTCATACCGAATCCTTCAAATCCCCAGATGGCCATATCGATTGCCCAAATGATGGCAGGCTCCATGGGAAACGTGAGTTTTTCCAAGAAGATTTCGGTTAAACTCATAAACGTTGACGGAGGAAAGTTCAATTACTACGATTTCATGGCTCCTGGTATGATGGCTATGATCGCCATTTTGAGTGTCGCAACAGGACTTGCAGCTTCCATAACTAGGGAGAGAGAACTTGGAACTCTCGATGGTCTAATGGTAACTCCAGTGAAAAGAGGATACATAGTCTCTGGAAAGATAATAGCTCAGACGATAAGAGGGTTGATACAGGCTCTTTTGATCCTTCTCGTATCCTTTCTACTTTTCAACGTCACGATACAGGGCTCTTTAGCGCTCACCATACTTCTTCTCGTACTTGGAACCTTCAGTTTCATAGGAATAGGAATAATAGTGACAGCCGGAATGAGAGATCAGGAAACGGCACAGATAGTGATGTCAACCATAACCTTTCCCATGATGTTCTTCTCTGGTATATTCTTTCCGATCGATCAGATGCCGAAATTTGCCAAGTACCTTTCAAAATTCATGCCCTTAACCTATGCGGCCGATGCCTTGAGAAAAGTAATAACACTTGGTGTTGGATTTGGGTACATCATCAAGGATATCTTGATTCTCCTTCTGTTTGCAGTTGTGAGCACAACACTTGCAACTATATATTTCCCAAAACTCGTGAAGGATTAACGTACTATCTTGGATGCTGCCTTTCTCAACCTGTTCATCACGGAAAAAAGTATACCTTTCTCTTCGAACCCCTCCACCACGATGGGGGTTCCTTCTTCTTCATCCACTCTCCTGAGCACGTCGAAAAGGTTGTGAGCTATGGAATAAGGATTTTCCAGAGATCCCAGAATGATGGTCCGTCTGGAGGGATACCTTTCAACATGTTCTGCAGGACATACAACCACAGCTTTTTCATATCTTTTCAGTATTTCATCCATTCTTTCAGGATTTTCGACCAAAATCAAGGGTTTGATGGGTGAATAATGCCTGTACTTCATACCAGGTGATAACGGTTTCCCTTCAAACAGTTTCCCATAAACGTGATCTGGAACCTGAAGATCCGGTAGTATCTCTCTCAATCTCTCAACAGTGACGGGACCAGGCCTCAAAAGGGTAGGGGGATACTTTGAAATGTCCACAATAGTGGATTCGAGCCCAAGAGGTGTTTTCCCTGCTTTCAATATGACATCAACTTTCCCAGAAAGATCTCTGACAACGTGTTCTCCTGACGTCGGGCTTGGTCTTCCAGAAAGATTCGCACTGGGGGCGGCTATGGGTGTTCCAGAAAGCTCGATCAATCTTTTTGCAACAGGGTGGCTCGGCATTCTGACTGCAACTGTGGGAAGTCCCGCACACACGATATCGGGAACCTTCCCGGATCTTTTCAAAATCATCGTCAACGGCCCCGGCCAGAAGATTTCCGCTAATTTTTCCGCTATTTCTGGGAATTCTGTGATTACATCTTCAAGTTGATCTAACCCTGATATATGCACTATCAAAGGGTTATCGGGAGGTCTTTTTTTGACTTTAAAGATTTTCATAACAGCTTTTTCTTTGAAGGTATCTGCCCCAAGACCATAAACTGTTTCCGTTGGAAAGGCCACCAGCCCCCCATTTTTGATAACCTTTGATGCTATTTTTAACGTCTCCTCATCGGGGTTCAAAGGATCCACTTCGAAAACTTTTGTTTCCATGAGATCCCTCCGATAAAGAAAAAGGGGCAAAAGCCCCTTAGAAGTGGTGCCGAGGGCGGGACTTGAACCCGCACGGGGTCATCCCCCAGCTGATTTTGAGTCAGCCGCGTCTGCCATTCCGCCACCTCGGCATTTCATTGGAAAAGTTTAACACAAGCTGTATATCTAGTCAAACAGGTTTCATGAACTTCCACCAACATTCAACTTCAAAACCCATCCATCGGATTTTCCATACTTTACGATCTCCTTTGAACGGCTGTAGCCAACAGCAAGGGCCTCACCGTTTGGCAGGGCAACGATTTTTTTCAACACTTCAAGATCACTTCCTCCGTATCTTCCTTCCCAGAGCTTTCCAAGGTTTTCATCTGTCTTGATGATCCAGAAATCCCAGCCGGTAGTTCCTCCAAAGATGATATTGCCATCTTCTGTCACATCAATATTGGATATGTAGCTGTCACCCTCTCCTTCAAAGAATCCTTCTAAAACGACTGTGCCATCATCGGATATCACAGCAGCGTATCCTTCTTTTCTTTCCTTTGTACCCGCTACCACGTATTTTCCATCTTTTTCTACCACATCAAAAAGAGCAACACCGGGTATTTCAATTGTCCAGTCTTGAGTTAAATCGGATTTCAATTTTACGATGGTACCAGTTGCTTCACCAGCTTGTTCTACCGCTCCAACGAATAAAAACCCACCATCTGGTGTCTCCAGAAATTTCTGATATTTTGCTTCTTCAAAATACGTTCCTGTAGCGATTTTCCCACTCTCAGGTTCTATAACGAAGAACAACGTGTACCAAGCGTTTTCCATAAGGCTGTTTATCAAAGCGCCTATGTAACCATTATAATTGTTCTGAAGTAATGAGGCGTGAACCAATATATCGTATGTGTCTGGATCTCCTAACGCTGTTATATCCATCAATTCCAAATCTTTACTGAATCTTATCGCGAGCCCATCTCCATTTCCTTCATAATCTTCTATATCATCAGAATATGTTAATCCGTAGATGACGTACGCATCGTCCGTTTCCATTATACCTTCTATTACCCTTTCATCATTATTTCCCCCAGCTACCAATTGTTTCTCTATGTCACCTTGTTCATTTATTTTCAAGATCCAGGCATCCTTCTGCTTAGGAGTGAAACCCGATAGATCTCCATCTGAAGAGTTGGTAACACCAACTAGTAAAAAGCCATCCTCAACAGGTAGAGCACTGAAAAACACATCGTCTTCACTGCCTCCGAAGACTTTCGACCATATCAAACGATTTGGAGCACTGGGAGGAGCACAAGAGGTCAACATTAAAAATAATGAGAGTGAGAGAATGAGAATGAAATACTTACCCTTCATGATTATTCCCCCCAACAAGATTTGGTACTCTTAACTTTAATTATAACAAATTTATAATAAATTTTACTGCGAATTCTGATGAATCCGTTGTCTGAATGAGAATATTTTCAAATAAACTGCCACAATTGCTGATAACTGGGGTTAAAGTGGTTTGGAAGTGATTCAGAGGAAAATGTATCATTCAAAATGAATTACCATATTATGCAAAAACCTTGCATAATATGAAAAATGAGGGGGCAATATCTTTGAAGAAATACGACCTTGTATCTTTTGGAGAAGTGATGTTGAGACTCTCTCCACCTCAAGGTAGGAGTTTTCTAAACACGAAAGAGTTGATGATGGAATTTGGAGGAGCCGAGGCAAACGTTCTGATAGGTGCCAGTATCTTTGGGTTGAAGACAAAGTTCATAACGGCTTTCCCAGCGAATGAACTGGGTTTGAGAGCCAAGATGGAGATAGAGAAGTACGGTGTGGATTGCTCGGCAATCAAGTTGATCGATAAAGGTAGAATGGGGATATATTTCGTGAAGTACACTGGGAGAAGAGGTATTGACGTTATCTACGACAGGAAGAACTCCAGCATAAATTTTCTGGATGTGAAGGATATAAATTTCAACGATTTTGAAGAGTCTAAAATTGTTCATTTGACAGGTATAACACCTGGATTGAGTCAAAACGCTCGAAGCATTTTTCTAAAGATTATAGAAGTTTGCAAAGGGAAAACTATTATATGCTTCGACGTCAATTTCAGAAAGAAAATATGGGATGTTTCTACCTTCAAGGAATTTCTAGAAAATCATGTTCTGAGAAACGTGAGCATTCTTTTCATATCGAAAAACGATCTAAAGGAGATTTTCTCGTTGGAAGATACTCCAGATGGTTTGAAAGAATTTCATCGAATTTACGGTACGGAAACCATCGTTTGCACTCTCGGATCAGAAGGCGCTCTGGTTTTCTCAGAAGGTACTGTTGAAAAGATTGAAGCCTATCGTCTTGATGAAGGTAACATCGTGGACAGACTTGGATCAGGTGACGCCTTCGCAGCCGGTTTCATATATGGTTTTTTGAGATTAAAGAATCCTTTCAAAGCCGCTCAAATAGGGAATGCTATGGCTGTTGTGAAGCTCATGAACTATGGAGATTTTCCATCTTTCACCAAGAAAGATGTGGAGAGAATTTTGAAGAGTTCTTTGGATTTTGCTGATAGATAAGGAGGATAAAGTATGAGAAGATACAAACTCATGATACCAGGGCCTGTGGGGGTTCATGAGGAGGTTCTTTCTGAGTTTTTAAAAGGGCCAGAAGCGCATTACGGGACCGATTGGGCAGAGTTCTATATAGAAACCTGTAGCAGAATCAACGAATTGATTGGAAACACCGGTGGGCAAACCTTTCTGATACCTGGTTCCGGTTCGACAGGTCTTGAAGTTGCGATAAATACGTTTTTGAGGGAATCTGATAATTGCCTTGTCCTCACAAATGGCTTTTTCGGTGAAAGGCTGTTCAAAATAGCAAAGAGTTATTCGAGGAACGTGGAAGTTATGGAATTCGATGAAGGTGATCCAATCTACCCTGAAAAAGTTGAAAAGAAGCTATCACAGCGAAGATACGATGTCGTTTTATTGGTTCACTGTGAAACGAGTACTGGAGTTTTGAATCCTGTGAAATTCATAGCAGAGCTCACCTCTGAGAGAGGGATTTTACTTATAGTCGATGGTATATCCAGTGTTGGTATAGAGGAATACAAAATGAAAGACTGGAGAATACAGGTGACCGTTACAGCATCTCAAAAAGGGTTGGAAACTCTCCCAGGCTTATCCATCGTGTCTGTGGATGAAGAGCTCCTCGGCAGATTGGATGATTACGGTGAAAGAGGATGGTACACGAATTTGAAAGTATGGAAGGATTATTACAACAACTGGAAGACCTGGCATCCCTTCCCTGTAACCATCCCCACGAATCTCGTCAGATCTTTGAGGAAAAGCCTTGAAATGATTGAAAGATCCGGTGGGATTGAAAGAAGAATAAAGTTGCATGAAAATGCCTCCAACATGGTGAGAGAAGCTATGAAAAACGTTGGACTTGAATTGTTCGCAAAGGAAGGTTTTCATTCTCACGGTGTGACCTCCGTCTCCTCCAGAGGGAGGTTTGAGCCAAAAGAACTCGTGGACTTTCTTAAGGCAAGATACGGAATACAGATAGCAGGAAGCCTTGGAAAAATGAGAGAGCACGTTTTCAGGATGGGACATATGGGTTACGAAGGAACTAAACTTTCCAACATCATACCGCTTCTCGTGGGGATCGAGGAATTTTTGAGAAGCAAAGGATTAGACATTCCTCCCGGGAAGATCCTTGAAAGATTGAGTACAACTACAGATTTCTGTGGGTAGGTGAAACGGTGGGTCACTATCTTGAAAGAGCTGTATGGTGCATAACAACAGGTGTTTATGTGATAACCACTAAGGATAAAAAAGGTCGGATGAACGGTATGGGAGCTGCTTGGGTGAACCGCGTTTCGGAAGAGCCTCCCATGGTTGTCATAGCGGTTTGGGAGAATAATTACACTTACGAGTTGATACAGAATGCAGATTACTTCGTTGTGAATATCCTGATGGAGGGACAGCAGGATATAGCGAGACATTTTGGTAGACAGAGTGGTAGAGATGTCGATAAATTCAAGGATATAGATTACAAGGTAACAGAGCACGGCATACCATACCTTCCTCAGGTGTTGGCTTTCATTGAATGCGAAATAATCTTTCGAAAAAAGTTCGGTGATCACATGATGTTGGTGGGGAAGGTCATACGAGAAGAGGTCTTACATGAGGGAATTCCTTTGGTTTACAAACACGAGGATTACTTCAATGAGGAGAGGGTGTGAAGAGATGAAACACTTGAAGGTTATCCCAGAAAACTGTACGGGATGTTTATCCTGCATGCTTGTTTGTTCTTTCAAGCATTTCAAATACTTTGATCTCAGTAAAAGCAGAATAAGTGTGAGCAGGGATGATGAGTTTGCCAGGTTCAATCCGACAGTTTGTATATTGTGTGAGGATAAGTATTGTGTGGAATCATGCCCTGTGGGAGCTCTCTCCGTTCACCCAGAGAAAGGATACATCTTACTTGATGATGAAAAGTGCGTGAGTTGTAAAGTATGTGTTTCAAGCTGTCCCTACGATGGTGTCAAATGGGATGAAGATGAGGGTAAACCACTCTTCTGTGATATGTGCGGTGGGGACCCCGAATGCGTGAAACACTGCAAATTCGCGGAGGCTCTAATAGTGGTCCCTTAATGAGTGAGGTGAGATGATGGATGGAAGTTACAAAGGCAGGGTGATTTTAATCGATCTGAGCAGCGGATCCATAAAGGTTGAGAGTTTAAGTGGAGAATATCTGACCAAGTACGGTGGAGGCCGTGGCGCAGCTGCAAAGATCCTTTGGGACGAAGTGGATGAAACTATCGAAGCCATGGAACCTGAGAACATCATGATCTTCTCCACGGGAGTTCTTACAGGTACACATGCCCCCATGTCCGGAAGATCCACAGTAACGTCCAAGAGCCCCGCAACGGGAAGATACTTCAAAACCAGCGTGGGAGGTCACTGGGGGCTTGCTCTGAAAATGGCGGGATACGATCATATCGTGATTAAAGGGAAAGCAGATAAACCTGTTTATATCTATATAACTCCTGAAAACGTGGAGATAAGGGATGCTTCTTCTTGTTGGGGGAAGGGTGTTAAAGCCACGAACAGGATCATTAAAAATGAGACGAGTCCAGAAGTGGAAATTGCGTGTATAGGTCCTGCAGGGGAGAACGGTGTCAAGTTTGCGTCCATCATGTTCTCGTACTACAACGCCGCTGCTAGGGGTGGGATAGGGTCCGTTATGGGCTCAAAGAATTTGAAAGCGATTGCGGTTGTCGGCGATCGTGGAAGAGTTTCAGTCGTAGACCCAGAGAACTTTCAGAAGATCGTGGAGAGAGTACGGGAGGAGTTGTATAACGATACCGATGCCTACACTTTGCATCTCTGTGGAACAGGAGCAACGACCGATTGGCTCTCGGATATGTCTATTCTACCTTCTTACAATTTCAAGAGGGGGAAGTTCCCAGGAGCATATTACCTGACAGGGAAGTACCTTAGGGAAGCTGGATACCTCAAAAGGAAAGTTGGGTGCGCTGCATGCATATACGCCTGTCACAGATTCACCACGGTCGATGAAGGGCCATACGCTGGTACATACAGTGGTGGTCCAGAGTACGAAACCCTTTCATCATTTGGATCAGGATGTGGTGTTTCAGATATAGAACTCGTTCTGAAAGCCAACGAAATATCCAACGATATGGGTATGGATACTATCTCTGCAGGTGTTGCTATCCAATGGGCCATGGAGTGCTATGAAAGGGGGATCATAACCAAGGAAGATACAGGAGGAATAGATCTATCCTGGGGAAGTCCAGAAGCTTTAACAACGCTCTTAGAGCAAATAGCTAAAAAAGAGGGATTCGGAAAGATCTTAGCAGAGGGTTTGAAGAGAGCTTCTGAAATCGTTGGGAAGGATTCATGGAAATGGGCTGTGGAATCCAGAGGCTTGGAACACAGCAGGGTTGAAACGAGAGGGGCATTCGGATACGCACTGGCTTTCGCTCTCAATCCGAGAGGCCCCGATCATCTACACACGGAGGTTTTGGCGGAGTTTGGTTTGAAGGAGGAATCGCGGAAAGTAATCAAGAAAATAACGGGAAGTGAGGAGTATGCAAAACCGTATTTGATTGAGAAGAGGGCGGAAATAGTGAAATGGCATGAGGAAATATACGCCGTAACAGATAGTGCGGGACTCTGTGCTTTCACGAGCACAGCTTCCTTTGGGGTGGATGAAGAGGCCCTCGCCAAGATGTACACATATGCAACGGGTTACAAATTCTCACCGGAAACTATCATGAAAATCGGTCGAAGAACTGTGACTCTCGAAAGATGCTACAACATAAGGGAAGGACACACAAGAAAAGATGACACCCTTCCCTGGAGGATCATGAATGAAGTTCAGGAGGACCTTTTGGATAAACAACCTGAAAAACCGGTGGTCAGTCAGGAGGTACTCAACAAGATGCTCGACGATTACTACGAACTCGTCGGATGGGATAAGGAAACAGGTTGGCCAAGACCAGATACCCTTCGTGAATTGGGATTAGATTTCTGTATAGATCCAATTTGGAAAAGGGGAGATAGGCGATGAAGAGAGTGAGTTATGAGGATATAGAAGCTTTAATAGAAGGAGCAGCGATACTCGGTACTGGTGGTGGGGGTGATAGAGAATTCGGTCTTGCGATCCTGAAGAACGATGTGAGAAGAAAAAGGGAATGGAAGCTCGTTGACCCATCCGAAGTTCCCAACGATTCCCTGGTGGTAAGCGGTGGAATCATGGGATCGGTAAAAGCTTTGAAAGAGAAATCAGTTGAGGAAATCGTTGAAAAATGGGAAGAGGATTTTGAACTCTTGAATGTAACAAAGGTCATGGAGAGATATCTTGGAAGAAAGATAGATTATTTTGTTCCCTTCGAAATAGGTTGTTTGAACACACCTGTTATCATGACGCTCTGTTCGAGAATGAATATACCCATGGTTGATGGCGACGCTCTTGGAAGAGCCGCTCCCGAAACGCAAATGACGAGTTTCATAGGACATGGTATCAGACTCTGTCCCATGCCTTTGATAGATGCGAGTAAAAACCTCATAGTGGTCGATAGCGACGATATATTCCTCCCAGATGAGATCGGTAGATGGCTGATAACCCGTTCCGGCCAGATGGGAGCAAACAACCATTATCCAATGACAGGTGAACAGTTGAAAAAAGCTGTGATCCCCAACACTGTAACGAAAGCGATTGAGTTGGGATACAGGATTCTCTCCTCCAAACCTGAGGATGTACCCCACGTTGTGGCTGATTTCATGAACGGAAAGATATTGATAAAAGGAAGAGTGTCCTCTATAGAGGAGGAGGATAGAGGTGGTTTCTTCTTCAAGTACGCTTTCATAGACGATGGGAAGCATACTGTAAAGATAACGATAAAGAACGAATACATGATGGCGAGGTACGATGAGGATGTCGCAACTATATTCCCCGACATGATAATGGTACTCAGTGAAGAAGGAAGGGGAGTTATGAGCACTGATCTTGTAGAAGGTATGGAAGTTACGGTCATTGTTGCTCCCGCTCACGAAAGGTTAAGAGAAGCTGTCAGAGATCCCCTCGGGAAGATCGCCATGTCTTCAAAGAGGTTCGGAGAAGAGGTTGAATACACAGAGTTGGAAAAATTGCTGAATGAAAGGGGGATTCAGATTTGAAGTTGAGGTTTGTGGGTATATCCACGAGTCCAAGAGATTACAACACTCTATACATCGTCAAAGAAGCGTTGAATTCAGCTCGTAATTTCGTTGAAAAGTTTGGCCACGAAGCTGATATAGAGCTGATCTCTTTCAAGGGAAAAAGAATTTTACCGTGTTACAATTGTGATCTTTGTATTGAAAACAAGACCCTATGCGTTTTAAAAGATGATTGGCTCGATCTTGTTAAACCACTGATAGATCCTGTACCCGATGGGTTGATATTTGGCTCGCCCGTTTACTTCTTTAACACGAATTCCATGGCGAGAGCCTTCATGGAGAGATTCACATGCCTTGAAAAGAAAATCTGGGATCCCACTTTTCCATACGATCCACCTGATTTTTCCAAAACCGTTGCAGCAGCTGTGAGTGTGGGGTTCGATAGGAATGGGGGAGTTGAGCAAACCGTTTCAACCATAATCCAGTGGATGTTGGTGGTTGGATTTACAGTTGTTGGGGGATTCTACATAGGAGGCATGGCTTGGACACATGAAAAAGATGGAAAGGATGTAGTTAAGGAGGATGAAATCGGGTTGAAAGCTGTGAGATTGTGTGGTTACAAAGTTGCAAAAGTCGCTCTCATGATGAAAGGTGTTGAAAACCTTCCGAACATAACCTGGAATTTTTCAATTTAAAAACTTTTTTCAAGGGGGTGTTCTTATGAGAAGGTTCCTTGTCGTACTCTTACTGGTTGTCTTCATGGTATTTGGATTAAGCAAAACCATTAAAGTTGGTATCAACGTTTTTGGAATGGCCAATTTCTTTGCAAGGGCCATATACGAAGCGATGATCGATGAGGTGAAAAAACTTGGAGGAGAACCAATTCCCACGGTAACACCCGATGTTTCGAGCAGGATGAACGCCATAGAAGACTACATATCCAAGGGAGTAGACATCATCATATTCTCCCAGGGTGATGTGAACATGGTCGCACCTGCTTTGAAAGAAGCCAAAGAAGCGGGTATAATCCTAGTTTCAGCCGATGCTGGTTACTGTGAGTACATCGATGCTGCCGTTGAATCCAACAACTGGGTCATGGGAGCCATGGCGGGATCCGCTCTGGTTAACCTGATAAATGGTAAAGGAAACGTCGTTATGATCTATCACGATCTTGGACAGATGGTCAGAATGAGATACAAAATGTTCGAAACGATCTTAACGGAATATCCAGATATCAAAATAGTGAGTAAGTTCACGTATGCATGGCCAGGGTACTTCCCAGACGTTAAAGCCAAAATGGAAGCTGTCCTCCAGGCTCATCCAAATCCAGGAGATATCGTCGGAGTGTTCGCTGTTTTCGATGGAGCTGGGGTTGCTGCAGCTCAAGCTATCGAAGAAGCGGGACTTTCCGATTACATATCGATAGTTGGTATAGACGGAGATCCTCAAGCTTACGAGGTTATGAAAAGGGGAGGCCCCTTCAAAGCGACAGTCGTTCAGGATCCGGAAGGAATCGGTAGAATAGCTGTTCAAACGGCTTTCAAGCTTTACAACGGAGGAAAGATCGATGGAAAATACATCTACGTACCAGCACGTCTTGTAACACAACAAGAGGTTCTGAGTGGTGAAGCGAAGTGGTGGGAAGAGAAGGTTAAAAAATGGCAAGCCATGCAGTAAACTATATTGCAGTGTTGCCGCTCAGTAACATGGGGGATGTTACATCCCCCATGTTTTAAAGGAGGAGTAAACCATGCCGTCGAGAAATCCCATATTGTCTGTGAAAAACGTGTGGAAACAATTTGGGGGAGTCTGGGTTCTCAAGAACGTGGATTTCGATCTTTACAGAGGAGAAGTCCATGCACTTGTGGGTGAGAATGGCGCTGGTAAAAGCACTTTGATAAAGATAATATCGGGAGTTTACTCACCCGATAAAGGGGATGTCTTCCTGAATGGGAAGAGAGTAACGGGTTTCAAAGTTAAGGAAATGGAAAGAGAAGGAGTTTTTACAGTCCATCAGGAAGTAAATCTCGTACCTTTTTTAAGTGCCATGGAAAACATGTTCATAGGTTCAGAAATCGTTGAGGGAAACCTTTTCAAGGTTATAAGCTATGGAACGATGAAGAGAAAGGCAGAAGAGATGATCAAAAAACTTGGGGTATTTTTCGATGTTAAAACCCCTTCTTATCTTCTGAGTGCATCACAACAGCAGATTGTACAGATTTGCAGGGGTCTCATCGCGAACGCTCATGTCATGATACTCGATGAACCAACCTCCGCTTTGAGTACGGAAGAGATCAAAAGCCTTTTCGAGGTTGTGAACAACATGAAAGGCCATGGAGTTGGTATAATATTTGTCTCTCACAAATTGGATGAGATACTTGAAATATCGGATAGAATAACGGTGCTTAAAGATGGTGTCAAAGTAGGAACAATTGATCGAGACGAGGCAACGGAAGATAAGATAGTGAGTATGATGGTTGGAGAAAGTGGCTTCAAAGCAGTGAAGATAGAGAAGAGAAAATCGTTTAAGGAAGTTGTTCTGAGGATAAGAGGTCTTTGGACTCACAAACTCAAAGGTATAGATCTGGAAGTGAAAAAAGGTGAAATCGTAGGAATCGTGGGAACAGTCGGAGCTGGGAAAACCGAGCTAGCAAGGGCTCTGTTCGGTTTGGATAAGATCCTTAAGGGTGAAATCGAAATAAATGGAAGACCTCTGAAAATTAAGAAACCTTCGGAAGCTATCAAAAGGAGAATAGCTCTCGTTCCGGAGCACAGGCGACTCCAGGGTATCTTTCCTAGCATGCCCGTTTTCAAGAACATAACAGCTGCTTACTTGAATAAATGGAGCAAGTATGGCGTGTTACTCATCTCACAGGAGAAGGAGGTTGCAAATAGCTTCATTAAAAATCTTGCCATAAGAACCCTTGGTCCTTTACAACTGCTTAGAAATCTCTCTGGTGGAAATCAACAAAAGGTAGTCTTATCGAAGTGGCTCAGTGGGGATTTCGATCTCTTGATCCTCGATGAACCGACCCAAGGAGTTGATGTAAAAACCAAGGAAGAAATTTATATGCTTGTGAAGAACCTTGCAGAAAGGGGAAAGGCTATTTTATTCTTATCCTCCTATATACCGGAAGTTATAAGGATCTCTGACAGGATAATAACAATGAGAGAGGGGAAAATCGTTGGAGAGTTCCTTCCAGATGAGGAGAACATAGAGCACAAAGTGATGATGGCAATTCTCAGTGAAAAAGGAGGAAAAGAATATGCAAGTAGAGAGATCTGAAAGGAGAATGTCCTATGTCCTTGAATACATCCTGAGAAAATACGGCGTTCTCATCGCAACGATCGTTCTCATGATTATATTTTCCATCCTCTCACCAAGATTCATGACCACAAGGAATATGTTAACGCTTTTGCGTCAGATAAGTATGCTTGCCATCGTTTCAACAGGTATGACGTTTGTTATGGCAGCAGGCGGTTTTGACATGTCAGTCGGTTACGTTATAGGACTTGTAAACATAACCCTTGCGCTATCTCTAAAAGCTGGCTTTGGTACTTTCATCTCGCTTTTGCTTGCGAGTCTCACAGGAATCGCTGTTGGTGCCATGAACGGATTGCTTGTAGCGTACGTCGGCCTTCCTGATTTCATAGGAACCTTCGCCGTTGGTTCCATAGCGTACGGTTTGAAGATGATGATAACCAGAGGGAATCCTGTCATGCTTTGGGATGCACCGAAATCCTTTCTGTTCATTGGTCAGGGATTTTTAGGCCCCATACCGTTTCCCATAATAATCATGATTCTGATACTGATCTTCGCAAGCTTTGTGATGCAATACACAAGGCTCGGGAGAAGGCTCTATTACATTGGGGGGAATCCAACGGCAGCTCTCTATTCCGGTATAAATATAAAATGGTACAGGTTCTTATCCTTCATCATATCCGGATTGTGCGTTGCGGGAACCTCTATAGTTCTGACATCCAGGGTTGGATCAGGTCAGCCCTTAGCGGGAGAGGAGTACTTGCTTGACGCTATATCTGCTGTCTTTCTTGGTATGACCATGTTTGGCGAGGGAGAGCCAAATGTACCAGGAACATTCGTTGGAGCGTTTCTAATAGGTATGTTGACCAATGCTTTGACCTTGATGAACGTACCTTACTATTTCCAGTTCATTACAAAGGGAACAGCTGTCATCCTCGCTGTTATGGTCTCCATAATAAGTAGGAAAAAAGAGTGATTTGGATGAAAAAAGCATCGTTCTGGAAAACCTTGAAAGACGGCAGAGTCATGTGTCTTCTCTGTCCTAATCACTGTATTCTTAAGGATCATCAATGTGGAATCTGCCTGTCCAGAGTGAACCTGAATGGCGTCCTTTACACAAGGAATTACGGTGAGATAACCATAATGAGAAAGGATACGATGAATCAAAGACTGCTGTATTTTAAACCCGATATCAAGACCATTTCGATCGGTAGTTGGGGTTGCAATTTGGCATGTAGCTGGTGTTACAATTGGGAAATTTCCAGATATTGCCCAGATCATCTGATAAAGAAAATTTCACCAGTTGCTCTCGTAAAAATGCTGAACGATACAAAAGCAATCGTTTTCACTTACAACGAACCAATAACGTGGTATGAATACATCATGGATGTTTGTAAACTTTTACCACGAGATGTAGACATCATTTTGAATACGAATGCCTATGCGGAGAGAGAACCCTGGCGGGAACTTTTGAATTATGTAACCGCCCTCAACGTGGATCTCAAGGCTTTCTCACCTTTCAAATATGCTATAGGTCCCAAGGGACATTTCGAATCGGTATTAGCTGCTCTGGAAGAATGCGTGAAGAGAGGGAAACATGTGGAAGTTACTTTCACTTTGATAGAGGGTTTCAACGACGATTTAGAAGAGTTCAAAAAATTGGTGATGTACATCTCCAGTCTGGATGAGAATATTCCCCTTCACATTCGGAGAGGATATCCAGCTTTCAAATATGAGAAGGGACCCGCGAGCCTGTCTACTTTGAAACTTTTCAAAACCATCGCGCTAAAATATCTTAGAAGAGTTGAGATCGTGTTATAAAACCGGTAGGGAGCTGATAAATGGTGGAAACCGTGAAGAAGACCTTAGAGATAATGAGTTACATTGTGAATTCTTCAAAGAGCGTCAAAGTTTCTGATGTTGCCAGAACTTTCAATATGAGCGTTTCAAACGCTTCCAGATACCTGAAAATTTTCGAACAGTACGGCATTGTCATTCGAAAGAGAGATGGGTCTTACATACCGGGTTTTAAACTCGTTGAATTTGGCAGTATCATTCTGAAAAGGATAAGTTTGAGGGAGATAGCTCACCCTTATCTCGTTGATTTGATGGTGAAGACCGATCAAACGGTTCATCTTGTTTTGAAAGAAGGGTATGAGGGTGTTTATATAGAAAAGCTGGAAAGTGCCAAGAGTCTTCCCATGATCTCAAGAATAGGAATGAGGATGCCACTTTACTCCACCGGATTTGGAAAAGCAATCCTTGCGTATCTACCAGAAGAAGAATTGGAAGATTTTTTAAAGAACGTGAGACTTCTCAAAAGAACTGAAAGAACCATAACTGATCCTGAGAAGCTCAAAGAGGAATTGAGAAGAATCAGGAAGAGAGGATACGCCATTGACAACGAAGAAAATGAAGATGGAGTGAAATGTATAGGAGCTCCCATTATCAACCATGAAGGAAAACCCATCGCGGCGGTTAGTATAGCGGGAGCCGCCATAAAATTCACGGAAGAATGGATAAAGAGAAACGCCGTATACGTCGTCAACTGTGCAAGAGAGATATCGAAGAAGTTGGGGAGTAAATTTTGACTCCCCGAGTTTACGGTTGCAGACTTTTTCTCAAAATGTTGGTGGACTCACCACCCATATACCTATCGCCTCTTTATCACCTATATTCCGCCATTTGTGAGGAAGGTTACATGGATAAGTTATGCTATCTCCTTCTTCCAATACGAAAACTTTGTCACCGACAGTTATCTCCATCTTACCCTGAAGTATTACTCCCGCTTCGAGTCCTTCGTGAGAGTAGAAGTCTTTTCCACTTCCTTCCCCTGGTTTCAAGTAGACCATGAACATGGCCAGAACGTTGTTTTTCGTCGAAAGCAACTCATATCGAAGAGCTTCCGAAACTATTATGTTTGTTCTCTCTTTTTTTCTAACAACGTACTTTGCTTCCTCCTTTATGGTTTCTTCTTGGAAAATCGAGACCAGAGTTTCTCCGAGAGCATCCAGTATTTTTTTCAAGGTACTCAAAGAAGGAGAGACCTTCCCGTGCTCTATCTGGCTTATGAGGCTCGGTGTTACACCGATCTCCTTGGCCAAATCTTTAAGCTTGATTCCCCTTGATTTTCTAACCTCTCTGAGCTTTCTCCCAATATCTTCAATATCTCTCATGATCATTCCTCCATTCCCACAAGTTTCAGCATGGATCCATAAAGTTTCACCAATCTTTCGAATTCATCGTGATCGTAAAATCTGCAACTACCAGATGTGAAGCTTTTTGCAACTTCAACACAGAATCTAACCACCGGCTCGAGATCGGTGGGACTCGAAACACCCGTCGCACACCCTGGGACGGGAACCTCCGATGTTATAGCGATTCCAACAACCGGGCTTTTAGTTATCGTCGCTGGTTGCATTATGCTGTTTATGTGATGTATCCCGTTTCCGTACGGTGTTATATCCTGCATCGTTATCGGAAGAACGACAGGAAGCTTCCCGCAGACTCTCTCGTATATATCCAGAAGATCATCCGATGGTTTCAGTATGTAACCTTCCTTCACAGTTGGGGAGATGGCAAAACCTTTAACGTTTATCACTCTGTTCCCTCTTGTCGTATCTATCGACAGTATAGCTTTCATATCGCTCGTTATCATCTCCCTGAGAACTTCTTTAACCCCCACAGGAGATCCCATGAACGGAACCGGTTCATGAGGCTCCATAGGAGCGTTGGGGCACACATGAGTTGTAACTATGACATCACTTTCGAGGATATCCCCTCTTTGCCTCATCTTCGCTAGCTTCAAAGCACTTGCAAGTGCAACCACAGCCCCATCACCATCACTGACTAGACCAATGAAATTGGGTCTTGCTCCAACTCCCCCAAGCTGTCCAATGATACCCAGGATGTGTCCCTTACCTCTGCCGGGTATTCTTATTGTGATCACATCCGTTTTTCCCTTTTCACTTTTCAGTGTTTTCACACGAACATTCACATCGTAACTCTCAAAAACCTTTTTGATATCCGATCCATTCACATTCGGATCATCCAAAAGATCGTAGATGAAGGCAACGTCGTTTAGCATCTTCATCCCTCCTTGTACAGATGGCAGAATATCAAACGATCGTTCACCCTCACAGGTTTTGGTGGTTCATCACATATATCCATTGCGTACTTGCATCTAGCCTTGAAAGGGCAGCCTCGAGGTGGATCCAATGGACTCGGCACTTCTCCTTCGAACACCTCTTCGTCTTTCCTTCTCTTCGGATCTGGGAGCGGTACCGATGAGAGAAGAGCTTTCGTGTAAGGATGAAGAGGCTTCAAAAGGATATCCTGAGCCGATCCCATCTCCATTATTTTCCCAAGGTACATTATCATGACTCTATCGGCTATGTGCTCTACGACTTTCAGATCGTGGCTGATGAATATGTAAGTCAACGACAGCCTCTCCTGGAGATCCATCAGAAGGTTCAATATCTGAGCCTGGACAGATACATCTAGTGATGATGTTGGTTCATCCAGTATGAGGAGTTCTGGTTCTAACACCAGAGCCCTTGCGATACCTACCCTCTGTTTCTGTCCACCAGAGAGTTCGTGAGGATACTTGTCCAGAGCCTCTTCCGTCAATCCAACCTTAGATATAACCTCTTTTACCTTCTCGTTCCTCTCATCCTTCGAACCAATTCTGTATATATCCAGACCTTCCCTCACGATATGCTTTATCTTCTTTCTTGGATCTAAAGAAGCCTCAGGGTCCTGGAATACGATTTGTACTTTCTTCCTGACGAACTTGAAGTCTTCCTTGCTTTCGATGACTCTTCCTTTGAAAAGAATCTCACCATCCGTTTTTCTGTGAACTCCGAGTATGGTCATCGCAATCGTGGATTTACCACTCCCGCTCTCTCCAACGATCCCAAAAGTTTCTCCCTTTTCAACGTAGAAGGAAACACCATCCACCGCCTTTATGAATTTTTCAGGTTTCCCAAAAAGCTTATCCTTTATTGGAAAATACACCTTTAGATCCTTGATCTCCAGGAGCTTCATGCGGGATCAGCTCCTCTTCGATAAAGCCAGCAGCTGACGTAAGAACCGTTCACTTTGAAAAATGGGGGTTCTTTTTCTCTACACAATTCGAAAGTGTCAGGACATCGTGGATGAAATCTGCAGCCTTTCGGCGGATTCATAAGGTTGGGAACGTTTCCGGGGATAGAGTGGAATCTACTTTTTCTTTCTTTATAAAATGATGGAATAGATTTCAAAAGACCCTTGGTGTAAGGATGAAAGGGATGTTCAAAGATATCATCGATTTTTGCCTTTTCAACTATTTTTCCCGCATACATAACCATGACACGATCTGCGATCTGTGCTATCACACTCAGATCATGGGATATGAAGATGATGGATGTTTTTGAGGATTCCTTCAATTTTCTGAAGAGTTTCAAAATCTGTGCTTGGGTTGTAACGTCCAGAGCTGTTGTCGGCTCATCAGCTATCAGAAGCTTCGGCTCACACAACATCGCCATGGCAATCATCACCCTCTGTCTCATACCACCACTGAACTCAAAAGGGTACCTGTTCATCATCGTTTCGGGATCTGGTATTCCCATCATTTTCAAAACCTCTACGCTTCTGTTCCATGCCTCCTTCTCATTCATATTGAGATGCTCTTGAAGCACTTCCATCAGTTGAACACTTATTTTCAACGAAGGGTTCAAAGAATTCAAGGGATTCTGGAAGACCATGGATATTTCTTTTCCTCTGAGTTCGTGAATGCTTCTGGACACATCTCTTCCTTCAAAAAGAATTTTCCCACTGACTACCCTTCCGGGGGGGGAAGGAACAAGCCCCATTATTGCAAGGGCGGTTACGCTCTTTCCGCTACCGCTTTCTCCGACTATCCCCAAAACTTCTTCGCGCTCGACTTCGAAACTTATACCATCGGGTGCCCTTATCTTTCCTTCGGGTAGAGAGAACTCAACCACAAGGTCTTTAACTTCAAGAAGTGCCAAGTTCTTTTCCCCTCCTGAAGTAGTCTTTTATCTCATTCAAAAGATCCTTTGAAGAGAAAATATCGTAACAGGTCATCGCCAAAGCTTTCACAGCTCTTATCATAGCTTCATATCCTTCTTCTGAATTGGCAAATTCGGCAAATTCGTGTGTATGTGCTGGAACGTACTTACCGCCAGTTATGTTCACATAGGCGTGTATTCCGGGAACGACCTGTGTTACATCACCCATGTCAGTTGAGCCCACCCCTTGTTCGTAAGTTCTTTCCACAACCTTTTCTCCCACGATCTCAAAATTTTTCTCCAAAGTCTTGGCAAGCGGTACGTTCACAAAGACGTTACTCAGGGTCTCCAACCTTTCAAGGTTGTACCTGCAACCGCTCATCAAAGCAGCCCCTTCCACGAGTTTTTTGAACTTCTCAACGACCCTTTCCAGCGTGTTTTTCTCAAGAGCCCTTACAATTATCTCCGCGGATGTGTACTCCGGTATTATATTTGGAGCCTGCCCACCGTTGGTTATGATCCCATGTATCCTGACTTTCTCTGGAAGTTGCTGTCTCATGAGCCCTATCCCGGTAAAGAGCTGCACCATGGAATCCAGTGCATTGATACCTTCCTCTGGATCCGCTGCGGCGTGAGAAGGTTTCCCAAAGTACTCTACCTTGTACACTTCCAAAGCGTAGGATATATCAAAACCTGTTGTGAACGATGCTGGATGTATCATCATGGCAACATCCACACCATCGAAGACGCCATTTTCTATCAGTATTCTCTTTCCGGCTCCTTTTTCCTCGGCAGGTGATCCCACGACAAGGATGGTTCCTCCATATTCATTCAGAACACTTGATTTTTTGAGTGCAACTCCCGCACCAGTACTCATAACTCCTATCATGTTATGGCCACAAGCATGACCAAGGTCTGGTAAAGCATCGTATTCTGCAAGAAGCGCTACAGTGGGAGATCCAGATCCGTATTTCGCAACAAAAGCCGTTTCAAGCCCTGCTACATTTCTTTCAACCTCAAAACCCTCTTCTTCGAGAAAATCGGCAAGGAGTTTTGAAGATCTCCTCTCTTGAAAAGCTACCTCTGCGTATTCAAAGATTTTCCTTGCCATTTCGATGAGTTTTCCTTTCATCTCATCCGCTGCTTCCATTATCTTGTCCTTCATCTTACCCCTCCTCACGTTCTCAATCTGGGATCCAATACATCCCTCAGGCCATCTCCAAGCAAGTTGAACCCAAGGCACGTTAGCAAAATGGCGAGTCCAGGAAATATCGCCATGTGAGGAGCAACTTGAAGGAAATCTTTAGCTTCGCTCAACATACTTCCCCAAGAAGGTGTTGGAGGTTGTATACCAAGCCCCAAAAAACTCAATGTTGCTTCACTTATGACAGCTCCTGCGAAATTCAGTGAAGAGTATATTATCAAAGAAGGAACTATGTTTGGAAAAATATGGTGAAAAATGACTCGAAGATTGGAAGCTCCCAGAACTTTCGATGCTATCACAAAATCTTCGTTTTTAACGTTCAAAACCGCACTTCTCACAACTCTGGCAAAACTTGGAACCATGACAACACCTATCGCGATCATGGCGTTGAAGAGACCAGGCCCTAAAACTGCCATCATCGCTATAGCAAGAAGAACGTAAGGGAAAGAAAGGAGAGCATCCATGAATCTCATGATGAGAGAATCCAGAAATCCTCCAAAATACCCGGAAAGTATACCAAGAACAGTTCCTATGAGAGCACCTATACCGACTGCTACCACTCCTACCATCAGAGATACCCTGGCTCCATAGACCAAACGGGAAAATATGTCCCTCCCATAATCGTCCGTTCCAAATATATGCCCTCCTTCCCCTGGCTTTGCGAGAACGTACATGAAATCCATTTCATCGTAAGAGTGCGTCGCTATAAATGGTGCAAAGATTGCCAATATCAGATCCAAAGTTATTATCACGAAACCTGCCAGTGCGGATTTGCTTTTAAGAATCCTTCTGAACGTCATGTTTCATCCCCTCTCATAGCTTTGCCTGATCTTCGGATTCACAACTGCGTAGACCACATCAACCAGAAGGTTTATGAATATGTAAGTTACAGCAACAAAAAGCACTTCCCCCTGGACGAGCATGAAATCTCTCCTCATGATGGCATCGACCATGAGTTTTCCAAGACCAGGAAGGGCAAAAACTGTCTCTGTTAAAACCGCACCGGCAAGTAGATTCCCCAGTTGCAAACCGATGACTGTGATTATCGGAACGAGGGCATTCCTCAAAGCGTGTCTGTATATTATCAACCGCTTTCTCAGTCCTTTTGCATAAGCTGTCCTCACGTAATCCTGCCTCAGCACTTCCAGCATACTGGATCTTGTGAATCTGGTTATGGTTCCCATGGAGAGAATACCGAGTGCGAAAGAAGGCAGTATGAGGTGTTTCACAACATCCCAGATACCTTTATCCAAGCTTCCAAGACCAACCGCTGGGAGCCATCCCAATTTCAGAGAGAACACGATGATGAGTACCATTCCAAACCAGAAGATGGGTATCGAGATCCCAATGAGCGCTAGGACCGTTATGAGAAGATCGGTGAAAGAATTGTGTTTGACAGCACTGAGTATACCTGCTGGTATCCCCACCAGAACCGCTATGAAGAGGGCGGAAACGCTCAAAACAAAAGTTGTGGGAAATCTCTCTAAGATCAGAGAAAGAACATCTTGTTTGTATATCAGGGATTTTCCAAGATCTCCTGTTAGGACCCTTTTTAAATACAGAAGGAACTGAACGAGTACGGGTTTATCGAGTCCAAGCTGTTGTCTGAATCTAGCGATATCCTCTGCTCTTGCCTCTGGTCCAAGGATCACCATAGCAGGATCCCCGGGTATGAGTTTCAAGAGTAGAAACGTTATCAGAAGAACGAAGAACAACGTTGGTATGACTTGAAGGAGTCTTTTCACCAGATATTTCCGCAAAACTGTTCACCTCGAAAATGATGGGGGAAGTCCCCCATCATTTTTCTTCAACCCATACGTTCGTGCCAGGAGCGTACAACCTTATCATCATATCGGGCGATACGGTGAAACCTTTAACTCTCTTGTTAACACCCATAACCACCATCTTGTGATAGAGTGGCATGTAAACTCTATCCTGCATGATCAGCTTTTCGGCTTCCTGGTAATATTTTATCCTCTCCTGCTGATCCGCTGTTGACTCTCCTTTGGCTATGAGTTCATCGACCTTTGGATTGTTGTATCCTCCACCATTTCCATAGGTTCCTTTTCTCGATGAATGGAACATGTAGAATATGAAGTATTCAGGGTCTGGATACCAGGTCCAACCGATGGTGTACATATCCGCTTCTCCTTTTGATGTGACTGCGACAAAACTTCCCCATTCCAGAGATTGTACTTTGAGATCTATACCTATCTTCTTCAACATCGATTGCATTATGATAGCTGCTTTCCTCCTGTTTGGATCCTCTGGAGTGTATATTGTAAGCTTAAGTCCATTTTCGTATCCCGCTTCTTTCAGGAGCTCTTTCGCCTTCTCTGGATCGTATGGTAGGGCGAGTTTCTTTATATCCGGGTTGTAAGCCCATGAACCTGGCGGAATGGGACCATAAGCTCTGACACCAGAGCCGTTCGGGAACAGCACTTTTATTATCTGATCCAGATCAACTCCATAGAATATCGCTTCTCTAACTTTCTTGTTTGTCGTTGGTCCACGCATGGAATTCATGTACACCGCATAAACGTTCACACCGGGAACCATGACAACGTCCACATTTGGGGTTGCTTTCACCTTTGGGATGTCTTGGTCAAGGATGTCACTTGCTATGTCGACCTCTCCACTCATCAGGGCAACCGCAAGGACTGATTTGTTCGGGATGAACTTGTACGTTATCTTCTTGAGGTACGGTTTTTCACCCCAGTAATCCTCGTTTCTGATAAAGGTCATGTGGTCATCCTTCACCCATTCAACCATCTTGAAAGGTCCCGTTCCAACAGGATGAAGGGTGAATTCATCTCCCCACCCTTCTACCTCTTCTTTTGGAACCACAGCTGCGCCTATGTCCGTCAGAACTGTAAGGAAGGGGGCAAAGGGATACTTAAGAGTGATTCTAACAGTGTATTTATCAACAACCTCGACTTTATCCACCATGTAGAGTCTCACCATCGGCGATATCTTTATTTCTCTCTCGAAGCTGTATTTCACATCTTCAGCTGTTACCTCTCTCCCATCCTGGAACTTCCCTTTCTGGAAGTGAACACCTTTTCTAAGCCTGAACGTCCAAACCTTCAGATCTTCTGAAACTTCCCACGATTCTGCGAGAAGTGGCCTTATTTCCTTCACTTCGGCATCGTATGCCACCAGTGTTTCAAAAACGTTTCTCATGACCTGAGCCGACGCAAGATCTTGATACAGAGCTGGATCCATGGTGGTTGGATTCTGATCGGTACCAACAACGATCTCCCCATTGTAGTTAGGACCACCAAGAGATACAGCTGCTAGCAGTGTAACGATGAGAAGCAGAATGAACTTCCTCACAACCAACACCTCCCTTATAATATGGACCTGAGGAAATTTCCCAGCAACTTACGAGCTGATACCACGATACCTTCTGTGTATTTCTTCACAAATTCTTCATCTCTCAGGGTGTATCCTATACAATCCAGAATAACAAGATCTCTATCCCTCAAGATTGATAAGTCGTTGAAGATGTGCGTATAGGGTGAATACGATACCATTTTTAGATCTCTCGCTATACTCTTCCATTTTCCCCTTACCATCTCGATTTGACCAGGCTCTGGAACAACGATTCCCAACTTCTCAGGTTTCATGATTGAAGCGAAGCATTTCAATATTTTTGAAGGAAGGATATATCCGTCGATGTCCACATCGTCGGTACATAAAAGCACTGTCATTTCCTTTTGATGAGGGATTCTTTTCAATACCTTCTCTATCCATCTTCTCGAAAGTTTCACTTCGCTTCCGTCTCTAAGCCGCGTAACGAGAAACTCTTCATCTCCTGATGGCCTGGCTTTTTCGATGTTTTTTGAGTCATCAAGAAGGCCCATTTCCTTATAGTTCAACGTTTTTCCTATAATTTTAAAAAGTTCCGGTATGACATCATCCCTTGGAGTCTGTCCAAGAGTTACAAACACCATGATGATTGCCCCTTCTGGATTTTTAAATTATACTTAAAATTGTATTCTACCAGAAAGGATTCGAAAATGTCAAATGAAAGATCATGTAAGATAAATAAGGGGAAATCCTGTGGATATGTTCATAATGGATTTAGGGAAACTTGAAAAAGCAATTTTTCTCAAGAGATTGAACAAATTTCTAGGTTTTGCAAATTTGAGAGGGAGCACAATAAAAGTTCACATTCATGATCCAGGAAGGTTAAATAAGCTTCTATACGAGGGGAACGAAATTCTGATAAAGCATGTGATGAAGCCTTACAGGAAGACGATGTACGATATCGTGGCAGCGAGGTGGAATAATAGCCACATGCTAGTTCATTCTGGGTATCATGGAAAGATCGCAAAAAGGATCATAAAATCCAATAAACTCCCCATAAATTTGTGTGGTGAGATACGAAATGAGGTTCTTTGCAAAAACAGCAGGATCGATTTTCTGGTGAAAAGAGATGATGGTAAAAACATCTGGATAGAGGTTAAAGGTTGTACCTTGATCGAAGATGGTGTCGCACTTTTCCCGGATGCTCCGACCAGAAGAGGTTTGAAACATGTAAAAGAACTTGTAGAAATCGTCAAAGAAGGTGACATAGGAGTTCTATTGATTTTGATATTCTCGAAAGCAAAATGTTTCTCACCCAACGCTCGTATAGATCCAGATTTCTCAGATGCTTTTTGGAAGGCTTTAAACTATGGTGTGAAAGTTCTCCCGGTGACTTTGCATCTCAAGGGGACACACATCTATTTTGAGGGACTGATACCTTTATGCGGTGAAGGATTCACTCGATGATGTCTAAAATTTCTGCCTTCTGGTACTCGACTATCCTTTTTGGATCTATCTTTATCAGTTTGTTGATACTTCCACCTCCTCCCAGAACGTAATCGTTTTCCATCACCCTTTTATCGACAATGGTTTTTATATTAACTCCAACAGGAGGAACCGATCCTATCTTATAACCTGTGAACTTTTGAACTTCCTCAGGTTTTGCCATTCTGACCTTTCCAAACATCTCTCTGAGTTTTTTGAAACTCACCTTAGCTTCTCCATCCACGATAACGAGTATTGGTGTTTTTCCACCCACCAGAACAATGGACTTGACGATCTTTCTCTTGGGGACCCCAGAAGCTCTAACTGCTTGCTCAACCGTTTTCACCGGTTTTCCAAGATTCAAAATCTCCCCACCTAATTCACGTATCAGATCTTCGAAATTCACCTTTATCACCTCACCTCCAAATTCGATTGGAAATAGATCCTTTTGTATGTGATATCATACCATTGTGCTTGTTGTGAGGTGAAAAAATGCTGTACATTGGGACGAGTGGCTTCTCTTTTGATGATTGGGTTGGAAAAGTTTATCCCGAGAATATAAAATCTTCTCAAATGTTGAAGTATTACTGGGCCGTCTGGAAATTCAACGCTGTGGAGTTGAACTTCACTTATTACACTCTTCCAACCACCAAGAGTATCGTTTCTATGCTCAGAAAAACTCCTATAGATTTTTATTTCGTGGTTAAACTGCCGGGCAAGATAACACATGAGGCGTGGAGAGATGGGGATATAGAAGATTGTGCAAACGATTTTTTGAGAGCGATTCAACCCATGAGAGATGAAGGACGGTTGAAACTATTGTTAGCTCAATTTCCGTACTCTTTCAAGTTCTCACAAAAGAATGTCGAATATATAGAAAGGATACAAGATCACTTCAAAGATCTGGATATAGCCGTGGAGTACAGACACAGGTCGTGGTTAAGGGAAAAGGTCTTTGGATTCATGAGGGAAAGAAACATCACCTATGTGACGGTGGACGAGCCTCCAATAGGTGAACTCTTCCCGTATTATCCGTATCACACAACTGCCAAAGCATATTACAGGTTCCATGGTAGAAACAAGAGATGGTTTGAAGCAGAGGGTGGAGAAAGATACGATTATCTCTATAGCAGGGAAGAATTAGAAAAATTTGCAAGAGATGTCAAGAAATCTATGGGAGAAGTGGAAGAAGTTTTCGTGTTCTTCAACAACTGTCACAAGGGATCGGCTGTGATAAACGCTTTGGATTTTTCCAGAATGCTCAGGGAGGGATGACATTGGAAGAGATCATGGAAGAGATACTGGAAATGTTCGAAGAAAACCAGGACGAAGAGCTCATGGATTTCTTCAAAAAAGTTGTGGAAACTCTCAGGATGAAAGGTTACACCATGGAACAGATAATATCAGGTATCGATTTATTTTTGGAGGCATTGGATGATGTTCTCTCCCCACTGATTAGTTTTTCTTTCGAAGATTACGATCCTAGAATTCGTGTTTTCACAGAAGAAGAGAATTTGAACGTTGAGGAAAAGGGAAAGCTCCTCAGGGGAGAAATGGATGAATGGGAGTTCGAAGTGAAGAGATGGAATTGAGGAAACTACATCTTTTCCTCGGCGTTCTCATCGTTTCTTTCTCAGGAATCATGGTAAAACTCAGCACCATTTCACCCAGTTCACTGGCTCTATACAGAGTCCTGTTTGCAGAAATACTATTTTTCGCTTTCTCATGGGGAAAGTTTTTTCATTTCAACGGCTTGAAAGAATTCCTCGCAATTTTATCTGCAGGTTTTTTCCTCGGTATGCACTTCCTCTTTTGGATATCTTCCTTCAGATACACAACCGTCGCAGGGGCCGTGATACCACTGATGTTACAGCCTATAGTTACGAGTCTGCTGGCCTTTTTCATCTTTGGAGAAGTCCTCGATAGGAAGGAAATATTAGCCGTGTTGATAGTTTTCTCGGGTATTCTGATGATGAACATCTCCGATCTCTTAATCTCGGAAAAATTGGGATTGGGTGATTTCTTATCGGTTTTAGGTAGCATATTCGTGAGTTTCTTCACCCTCATAGCAAGAAAACTGGTACCAAGAATGGGAGCGATTCTATTCAACGCGAGGGCTTACGCGATCTCCTTGATCTTCCTCTTGATTTTCAGTATATCTTCAAGCACTGTGGATTCACTGGATCTTCGGAATCTCTGGATCACGATCTTTCTGGGTTTTGGCTGCTCGTTTTTGGGATATTTCCTGATCACCAATTCGTTGAGATTTTTCAAAACAGGCAGTGTTTCCATGGCCCTTGTAGGTGAACCTGTCTTAGGTGTTCTCTGGTCCGTTACCCTTTTGAGGGAAACTCCGACGATGTACCAAATAGTAGGACTGGTGATTTCGGGAATAGGTCTCATGATATTCTACAAAGTCTTGAAGATATAATATGATACGGAATTTGTGAAAACGGAGGGAAGGTTATGAAAACTCTCATACTGGCAGCTGGTATAGGAAAAAGGATGAAATCCAAATACCCCAAGGTTGTGCATAAACTCTCTGGGAAACCGATCTTGAGTTGGGTCATAGATACAGCGAAGGAGGTGTCGAAGGATATCGGTATCGTATTGGGATATAGAAGTGATGAGGTCAAGAAAATACTTCCATCTTGGGTGAAGGTCTTCTATCAGGAGGAACCTTTGGGAACTGCTCACGCTGTGATGTGCGCAAAAGATTTCATAGATGAAGATGAAGATATCCTCATACTTTATGGAGATGTCCCCCTCATAAGGAAGGAGACGATACAGGAGATGCTGGAAAAGCATAGAAGCAGTGACAGCGATGTCATCATCCTCACCGCCATTTTCGATGATCCCAGAGGATACGGAAGGATTGTGAGAAAAAATGGGAAAATCACGATAATCGAGGATGCAGATGCAGATGATGAAATCAGAAAGATCAAGGAGATCAACACTGGAATATATATATTCAAAGGGCGGGCCCTCCTTGAAGTTCTGCCAAGAATAAAGAATGAAAACGCTCAGGGAGAGTATTACCTCACAGACGGAGTCAGAATGCTTCAGAATGTGGAAACGGTGGTCACAGATAATGTTTATGAAGTGATAGGGGTGAATACGAGAAAGGATCTGATCAAGCTGGAAGAGTATCTGAGATGGGAGAAGATAGAGGAATTGCTGGAGAGTGGTGTAACCATCCTGGATCCAAACACCACTTTCATACAATATACAGTCAAGATTGGGAAAGATACCATCATATATCCTTTCACTTTCATAGAAGGTCACACAGAGATAGGTGAGGACTGCGAGATAGGTCCTATGACGAGGTTGATAGATTGTGAGATCGGTGATAGGGTAAGAATTGTGAGGTCGGAGTGTACGGGTGCTTTCATGGAAAGTGATGTTACAGTCGGACCTTTTGCGAGATTGAGAGAAGGGACCGTTCTGAAACGGCACGCAAAGATAGGAAACTTCGTCGAGGTGAAAAAAAGTACAGTGGGTGAAAACAGCAAAGCACAGCATCTGACTTACATAGGAGATACGTTCATCGGGAAGGATGTGAATGTGGGAGCAGGAACGATAACGTGCAATTACGACGGGAAGAGGAAGAATCCCACTTTCATTGAAGATGGTGCTTTCATAGGGAGTAACACCGCACTGGTCGCACCTGTGAGGGTTGGAAAGAAATCCCTTGTAGGGGCAGGGTCGGTTATCACTGAGGATGTTCCACCTTATTCTCTGGCTCTTGGAAGGGCAAGACAGGTGAATAAGGAAGGATGGGTTTTGAAAAAGAATCTTGGAGGGGAGGAATGATTCATGCCTTTTTCCAAAAACGAGCTGAAAATATTCTCGGGGAATTCCAACAGAGCCCTCGCTGAGAAGGTGGCAAAGCATGTGGGAATAGAGCTTGGAGATTGTGATGTTGGAAGATTCGCCGATGGGGAGATAAACGTCAGAATAAACGAGACGGTGAGGGGCCACGATGTTTTCATAATCCAATCCACCTCTCCTCCTGTTAACGAGAATCTGATGGAGTTACTCATTCTTATAGATGCCTTCAAAAGGGCGTCAGCAAATACTGTGGCAGTTGTGATACCATATTATGGCTACGCAAGACAGGATAGAAAAGCGAGGGGAAGGGATCCAATAAGTGCGAAACTGGTGGCGAATCTTCTGACGGTAGCTGGAGCAACCAGAATTCTGACAGTGGATCTCCACGCGGAGCAAATCCAGGGATTCTTCGATATACCTGTGGACAATCTATGGAGTTTCCCGGTCTTTGTGAAGGCTCTGAGAAACTGTGAAGATCTGAAGGATGAGGATATCGTGATCGTGTCTCCAGATGTTGGAGGGGTGAGAAGAGCCAGGAGGATGGCAGAAAAACTTTCGACTTCTCTCGCAATATTGGATAAAAGAAGGCCGAAGGATAACGTGGCCGAGGTTGTGAACGTCATAGGAGATGTCAAAGGGAAAGTGGCGATACTCTTCGATGATATAATAGACACTGCTGGATCCCTGGTTCAGGGAGCTGAAGCTTTGAAAAAGATGGGAGCGAAAAGGATCATAGCATGTGCAACGCACGGGATATTTTCTAATGGTGCTTTGGATCGTATAGAAAATTCTCCCATAGAAAGGGTTTATATAACCGATACGATATATCACAAAGATCTTCCTGATAAAATAAGGGTATTGAGTGTTGCTCCTCTTCTGGGAGAAGCCATCATGAGGATCAGAAAGAATCTTTCAATAAGCATACTTTTCAGATGAAGACAGGAGGGATCGACGAATGACGGTCAGGATAGAAGCGATTTTGAGAAAAGAGAAGGGAAAAAGAAGAGTGAAAAGATTGAGAAAGGAAGGATACCTCCCTGGTATCATCTACGGACCCGGAACAGAACCCGTACCTATATCCGTGAAGAAAGTCCAGTTTGAAAAAATATTCCATCACATAACTGAAACCACTCCTCTCGAACTGGTAATAAAAGAAGATGGGAAGGAGATATACAAAAAGAAAGTCTTCATGAAGATGATCCAAAGAGATAAAGTCACGGACGAAGTTGTTCATGTGGATTTTTATGAGCCCGTAAGAGGTCACGCGATGAGAATAAACGTTCCTGTAAAGATCGAAGGAAAGGCCATAGGTGTCGAAAGGGGAGGGATCCTTGAGATTCTGTATGAGGAGATACCCGTGGAGACGGAACCTGATAAGATACCTGAGTACATAGAGCTCGATGTTTCATCTCTAGATCTTGGGGAGTCGCTGCATGTGAGGGATATGAAGCTTCCTGAGGGTGTGAAACCCCTCTTGGATCCTGAAGAACCTGTTGTCACTGTTCTGATCCCTAAAGGGCTTGAAGTAACTGAGGAAGAAGAAGTTGAAGAGGAAGAAGAAGTTGAAGAACCTGAAGTTATAAAGAAAGGGAAGAAGGAAGAGGAAGAAGAGACGGAGTAAAATGCGCTTGGTTATAGGTCTTGGAAACCCAGGACCACGTTATGCCTTAACAAGGCATAACGTGGGTTTTATGTTTTTGGATAGATTGTGCAATGTTCTGAAATGTGATGAATGGAGAAGTGATGGGAACTATCTATGGAACGAAGTGAGAGTGATAGGAAAAAGGGTTTCCCTGGTGAAACCGATGACTTATATGAACCTGAGTGGTGAAATCTTCCCTGAAGTTCTGTACTCTTTCAATGTGGAAAAAGTGAGTGATATAATCGTTGTGTACGATGATATCAGCATCCCCTTGGGAAGTTTAAGGATAAGGAAGAAAGGATCAGATGGTGGTCACAACGGTATGAAATCGATAATAAACGCCTTGGGAACACAGGATATACCTAGGATGAGGATAGGAATAGGGCCAAAACCGTTTACCATCACTACCGCTGATTACGTTCTTTCAAAATTCACTGATGATGAACTGGAAACTATCTTTTCTGTCTTGAACAGAGCAATCGAGGCATTCGAGGTTATACTGAAAGACGGCATAGACAAAGCCATGAGCCTTTACAACTCCTCTTGAGGTGATAGGATGAAATGCTCAAGGTGTGGTAGAGAGATCAAAAATTTTTACAAGGTGGATTTCGATGGTATGACAAAGGTCATCTCTTTGTGTAAAGAATGTATCAAGGAAGTTTTGACCAAAGAGAGTCAAGAACTCCAAAAAGAAGGTGTGGAATTACTGGCAGCTCACTCCAGATACGTTCAAGACAGTTTTCTCGACTCTTCCTTCTCACCTGTTAGAGGATCATCGGAGATATTCATCAAAACTCCCATCCTGATGATCGAATTGCTATTTGGTGAGTTCGATGAGAGAGAAAAGATGAATGAAATGGTGAAAAGAGAGCTTTTCATTCTGGAAAGAGAATTGAAGAATGCTGTGATGAGAGAGGATTACAGAAAAGCCAGCGAAATAAAGAAGAAGATAAAGGAGATAAAGAAGAAGATGGATGTTTAGGGGGATAGGTGAAAATGAGAAATTCTTCTTTTGAGTTTCCTCCCCTTCCACCTTCAGCTTCCGAACATAGGAGAAACGAATTAACCAGGATGTATTGTTCTTTCCCTCCATCATGTTGTGTAATCTCCATTCTCATTCAAAGAATGGTGATTCAGAATGATTCGTGAGATGCTGGTATCATCTGTATCCGATGGCGAAGAAGAAGTGCTAATAGGTATTGAAAGGGAAAAAGTGAAGAAAGTTGAATTCATATCGAAGGATATTTTGGAAAACTCCGGTGTTCTTGGAATAAAAACCGGTGATACTTTCATCCCATTAGTGGCCCCCTCTGGGATTTTGAAAGGGAAGATTAAAGTCAAGTACATGATCGTTACAGAGAGAGTTGCTGTAGGAGTCACGAGAATCGTGGGATTTCTCAAACCCACAAAGGAGATGAAAGCTAGGGAAATCGCCGATTTCGTGGATAAAGCATTTGAAACCAGTGAAGGGATTGTTTTCCTCATAGATCTTCAGAAAGTACATCCCAGAAGTGGGGATATGGACTTAGTATTTGAAGCTCACGGTGTTAAAGATTCCGCCACATCTGACTTGAAAGGAGAAAGCTTGATTCTTCTGAACTATGAGGGGAAAGATTGGGTTGTGAGACCGGATAAGATCAAAGGAATTGCCGAGAGAATGAACGAGTTCAAAGTTGGGAAAATAAAGGGTTTTGTTACATACGAGAATAAGGTTATCCCTGTCTTTGGCAGTGGGGGAAAATGGATCGTGATACTCGAGGATGTGGGATTGCTCTGTACGAGAGTCGACAGGTTAAGGGGAACGGTATTGAACATTGAAGGAAAGGAAAAATGGGCTGCTGTGGGTCAACGAAAGATACCTTTTCTCAATCTAGAAGGAGTGAGGAAGATTGGAATTTGAAGATCTGTTCGAGGAGGAAAAGAGCAGATTCTTGGAGGAAGCCAGAGAATCGATCGAAAAACTCCTGAAAGAGGTTGATCCAGAAGCCATAACTACGGCTCTTAGAGCCTTTCACACTCTCAAAGGTTCCTCCGCTCTACTCGGTTTTGAAAAACTTCAAAAACTCTTTCATGAGCTCGAAGATATCTTCAGGAACATGCAAAAAGAGGAAAAGGTATCTTACGAGACACTCTACAGGATTTTGAGAGTGATAGATTTCCTCGAAGGTATAAAAGGGGAGATAGATTACGAGAACTTGAACCATGTGAGAAAAATATTGGAGGGTGAAGAAGTCGAGGAGAAGAGAAAATTCGAAAAAATGAGGTTTTCCAAGGAGTTCCTAGAGAATTTGATAATGAAGCTGGGTATAATCGAGATCAGACTTCAAGATGAAGAGAGAGAAGAAGCTCTGCGTGAACTCAGACTCCTGAAGAATCAACTCATAAGAATTCTTGAAGAAATTCAGTACATTGACCTTGAAAAAGTTCTGAAAGGTTTTGAAACCATGATAAAGGTGGATGCCGAAAGACAGGGGAAAAAGGTGGAGGTAATTCTGGATGTCGGAGGGGTCAGGATAGAAAAGGAGGACGCCAATTCTCTGAAAAACATACTCGTGCATCTTGTTAGAAACGCTGTGGCTCATGGAATAGAATCACCTGAGGATAGGAAAAGGGTAGGTAAACGAGAGGTCGGAAGGATAACCATAAAAAGCTGGATGGAAGGGGATAGAATACATGTCATAGTGGAAGATGATGGAAGAGGAATGGATATGAAAGAAATTGAGAAAAAGATGAAGGAATTGGGGATAGAGGGTAGACCTGAAGATGCCATATTTTCACCAGGATTTACAACTTCTGAAACGGCAGACGAAGTTTCTGGAAGAGGAGTGGGACTGTACGCCGTTAAGGAGTTTGTAGATCAAAAAGGTGGCGAGATCTTTCTGACGAACAAGCCTGGTAAGGGTGTCTCTTTCCATTTCTACTTTCCCATAGAGAGAATCCTTAAGAAGGTCCTCATATTGAGAAGGAAAGGTGCCATATTCGGTTTGAATTTGGAAGATGTTGAAACCACAATGAAAAAGGATGAAAGAGTTGGAGATTTTCTTATGGAAGAGAAAAAAGTCTACGAAGTTATAGATATAGGAGAAGGGGATTTCAATTACCTGGTTCTCACAAAATTTAAAGAAGCAATAGCGGTTGATGAAATCCTGGGTATCAGAGAGGTTCCCGTCTCAATGGAACCCATAAGGGTGAAAGGAGTAAAATACTTCATAAAGAATGTCTGGCCTATTCCCATACCAGTTATTTCACCAAAGGATCTGGGAGTGTAACTCGGAGGTGTGATTTTTGAAGAAAGTCCTCATAGTTGAGGATAGTGACCTTTGGAGAAAATTCTTGGAAAGATCTCTCCAGAAGATGGGTTATATCGTCGAAACCGCCGAAGATGGTGTGGAAGGTTTGAACAAAGCATTTTCATTTGTACCTGATGTTTTCATCTTGGATGTCATCATTCCAGGGATAAGAGGATACCAACTCTGCAGACTCCTAAGAAAACTTGAGGCTTTTGAGAAAGCTGGCATATTGATCATGACTGCTTCTAACGAACCTTTCAGCAAATTTTGGGCTGCAAAGTCTGGAGCAGACTATTTCATAAGTAAGGATAGGAGTGGTGAGGACATTCTTAAAGAAATCACAGAGATTCTCAGCAACCTGGACTTCAGATCGTATCCCGAAAAACTATCCAAAGAGATTGTAAACACCAACATGGATATACCGGAGATTCTGGATCACCTCCTTCTTCAGGAAACCTTGAAGAGTGAGATAATGTCTTTGGTTGAATATATAAACGATGAGGATTACGTTGGGTGGAGAATCACAGACCTTGTTCTTCAAGTTACCCGTTCGGAGATAGTCGGTGTGATGATAGTTGGTGTGGATACGGGTAGAATATATGTTGCCAGTGATGGTAAATACGGTATATGTACTGAGGACCTGAAAAAACTTTTGATATCCCATATGGAAAGACCTCATTACCCTGAAAGATGGTACATAAAGAACACCACATTCCATCTTGACACGAGCATACCAGATGATTTTGTTTGGGATTTCTTCCTCATAAAATCTCAAAAAGAAGAGCTTGGGATTTTAGGGGTTCTATCGAAAGGTCTCGATAGAATAGAAAAGGAATCTTTAAAAACCATAACGGAAAGCTTGACAGCTTTCGTGAAACTTCTGAACCTGGTCTCTTCATACAGGAACATGGCTGAGTACGATGAGCTCACGCTCTTGAGGAATTATAGATCGTTCATGGATCAACTGATGAGCGCCTTCAATTCTTACAAAAAGAAAAAAACGTTTTTATCCCTCACCATCATGGACATAGACGATTTCAAAAGAGTGAACGATTCGTACGGTCATCCCGTTGGAAACGAGGTTCTGAAAGAGATTTCCAGGATCATGAGGGATATATTCGATGAAGATAAAAACGTGATAGCGAGATACGGGGGGGAAGAGTTCTCTGTTCTGTTGGAGAATACAGATTCATCGGACGCTTTGGAATTCTGTGAAACATTCAGAAAAGCGGTGGAAGAATACGATTGGTACAGAATAGCTGAAGGTTTGCACATAACTATAAGTATAGGCATCACGGGAACGGATTTGAAATCTTATAGAACAGCCATGGAAATGGTTAAAGATGCTGATAGAGCTTTATACATTGCAAAGAGACTGGGGAAGAACAGAGTAGAACTGTATAGAAGGGGGAGAACGTGATGTCTTTCAAGATCAAGTACACTCTTCTCATATTGTTGATCTTCGGTTTGATATCACTCGTGAGTTTTTACTTCATATACAACACGCTCGCCAGAGATGTGAGGGATGAAACCCTCTCTCATCTTCAAAGTACGGTTGAGATATCCTCGAAAGCTTTGGAAAAATCTTTGGGAAGCGTCCTAATAGTTGCAACGGCGAAAACCAAACCAGAATGGGTTATCAATTCCAGCATTCTCGAAATACCTGGATATGGAAGTACAGTTGAACCGGAAATAGAGTTTTCAAAAGAGAAGGAAACGATAACAGCTAGAATATTCGGTATAGTTAACGACATGAAGTACGACGTTACCATAGATTTCGTCAAATTCGTTGACACGATAATAGCAAAACCAAGACATGGATATTATTACATAGTCAGTTCCGACGGTTTCACTCTCTATCACACCTTCAAGGAGAGAGTGGGAGTGAATCTGAGGGATATAGACCTCGAGGATCTCTTCGACCATATCGTGAAGGAGAGAAAAGGATGGTATAGATACGATTACGAAGGGGACAGCATATTTGTGTTCTTTGATAAAATAAATCTTCCCTTCAAATCAGATAAAGAGATATTTCTCGCGAATGCGACACTTGAAAATATCGTTTTTTCATCGCTCAAAAAAATAAGAAATTTCTTTCTCACCATAATACTTCCAATATCTTTGGTTGTCATTCTGATAGGAGCGTACCTTATCTCAAGTATGGGGGTCAATAAGATACGGTTTCAAACGCAGAGCATAGCGAACTTCACGAAATCTGTCGCCACCGCTCTGTCTAACCTTTTCGTGTCGTCTTCGGAGATACAGAAAGCAGCTGAAAACACAGCACTGAGTTCTTCGGATCTCAGTGAACTCGTTCAGAACTTCGCAGCTTCCGCAGAAGAAGGGAAAACGGAAGTGAATCACAGTCTGGATTTGATGAATTCATTCTTAGAGCACGTTGAAAGGGCTAACGATATAATAAAAGAAACCGTTGAACTCATGGATTCGCTGAACGAATTGAACGAGAAGATAACGGATCTCTCCGATGTCATTTCCATCCTTGCCATAAACGCTTCAATAGAGAGTTCAAAGGAGAATATCGACAGAGAGGGTATAATGAAAATAGCCGATCATATTGCCAAGATAGCGAGCGATGCGAAGGAAACCACAAAGATCTCCAAAAAGACAATCAGCTTAATACAGGAGAAGATATCTAAAGTGGTTGAAATGTCTCGTAGCATAGAGGAAGAAGTGGCATCTGCAAGATCCGCCATGAAAAACATCCTTCAGGTCATAGACTCTCTAACGGAAGGTATAATGAAGCTTCAGGGTCTCTCAGAAAGCCTTGCAGCTGTTTCTCAGGAGACCAATGCGGGAGTGGAAGAGATGGTCTCATCTTTAGAAAAGATAAGAGAAGAGGTTTCAGAGCTTGAGAGAATGTCAAAGAAGCTGAAATTGTGAGGAGGGATATGAATGGCTCTCAAGGAGAAGATAATGGACGATTTGAAGAAAGCTATGAAGGAGAGAAACGAAGTTAAAGTCAGAACTCTCAGAATGGTGATCGCCTCCATCAAAAATTGGGAAGTTGAGAACACAAAAGAGATAGATGATGATGGTATGATCGCTGTCTTGTCGAAAGAAGCTAAAAGAAGGAAAGAAGCCATTGAAGAGTATAGAAAAGCTGGTAGAGAAGATCTGGCGAAAGCGGAAGAGGAAGAATTGAAAATCATAGAGTCTTATCTTCCAGAACGTATGAGCGAAGAAGAAATAAAAGAACTTGTGTTGAAAACGATAGAAGAGGTGAAGGCAACTTCTCCCAAGGATCTGGGGAAAGTCATGAAAGTGATCATGCCAAAAGTTAAAGGAAGGGCGGATGGAAAACTGGTGAATGAGATGGTGAGGAAGATCCTTAGCGATGGTCAAGCTTGATCCCTTCAACGAGAGAATACTTGAAGGCCTTGTGTTAAAGGATGTACCAGGTGAGCACAGACCTACCCATGCTTCCTCCCTTCTTGTATGGTATTCGAAACCAACGAAAGATGTTAAAAAGGTTGTAGAACTTGGATCCGGCGTGGGAACCGTTTCCATCGCCCTGGCCAAACTCTACAATGTGGAAGTTGTCGGCATAGAAAAGGAGGAGAAGTTGTACATGTTATCGAAAGAGAATGTTCATCTCAATGAATTGGAGGGGAAAGTCTCCTTCGTCAAGGAAGATGTGAAGTACGTGAAGAAGCTATTTCTTGCTGAGGAATTCGATCTGTTGGTTTCAAATCCCCCTCACAACGTAACGGGAGTTCCAAGTTCGAGGAATATAAGAAAAAGTACGAGAAGTGGTAGTTACGAGTTGATAGATGATCTCGTAGAAGCCACTTTCTACCTTCTCAAAAACGGTGGGCAGTACGTTTTTGTGTTGTCTCCTGTGAACCTCATCACATGGATCGTGAAGTTAAAGTTGAAGAGACTCGAGCCCAAAAGGTTGTGTCTTGTTCATGGAAAGAAGAGCAAAAAAGCTGAATTGGTACTTTTGAGAGGGCGAAAAAATGGAAAGGAAGGCCTGGTAATCGATCCACCTGTTATTTTGAAGGAAGGTGATGAAGTTGGAGATCGATGATTTGGAGGAGAGAATAGACAAAGCAATAGAAGAAGAAAATTTTGAAGAGTTACTCGACTTGTTGAAGAGGAGAACGGAGATTCTAAAAACACTCGTTGATAAGAGTAAAATACAGGAATTGAAAAAGAAGGATGAGGAAAGAATAAAGATATTGAAGCGGAAGATGGAGAAATTGAAAAATGAAGTGATGGTCCTGAAGAGAGCAAGGAATGAGTACAAAAAACTCCTAGATCTTATGAAAGGAGGAGAAGATATAGGCAGGGCGTGATCTAGGTTTTTTCCTCCCTTGAATATGGAATCCCGAGAGCACTGGGAGCTCCTATTCTCTGTCTGAAGGTCTTGCTGAAACTGAACAACACCATTGCAAGAAGTGTTACCACATAAGGAAGCATCATCAGAAGGTTTGCAGAAACACTGACTTTTCCTCCTGCCTGAAGTCTCAATTGTATAGCCATCACCCCTCCGAAAAGATAAGATCCTATCATAGCTTTGAAAGGTTCCCAAGCTGCAAATATCACAAGTGCGATCGCAATCCATCCCCTTCCAGCAGACATGTTCTCTATCCACATCGAGGTATAGGCAAGGGAAAGATAAGCCCCTCCAGCTGCGGTGATCGCCCCTCCAATCACAGTAGCTAGGTACCTCACAAGGAAAACGTTTATTCCCAGAGAATCCGCAGCCGATGGTTCTTCACCAACCGCTCTCAAAGTCATACCAGCTTTGGTTCTGAATATGAAATAAAACAGGAAAATCGTAAGGATATAGCTGAGATAAACCAGTATGTCGTGGTTGAAAAAAGCCTTTCCGATGATCGGTATATTGGATAGGCATGGAAGCGGGATCTCTGAGAACCTTGGGATGACTTCTCCTATGTATTTCCTCCCTATCATCCCTGAAATTCCCATTCCAAGCATTGTCAAAGCAAGGCCACTCACAACCTGATTCACCCTCAGTGTTATGGACATGAAGGCATGTATGAATGCGAAAGCTCCCCCCACCAACACAGCCAAAAGAAAAGCAAGATATACGTTGTGAAAAGTGTAAGCCCCCACAAATCCCGTTATGGCGCCTATGAGCATCAAACCTTCAAGCCCCAGATTCAGAACCCCACTTCTCTCAGTTATTATCTCTCCAAGCGCTGCAAAAAGAAGGGGGGTCCCAGATCTCACAGCCGCTGCCAACACACTCGTGAACATCTCCATATCACTTCACCTACCTTTTCACTATCCTTATTCTGTATCTGAAGATGGTTTCTGAAGCGAGTAGAGAAAACAGTATTATCCCTTGAAGAGCGTTTATCAAAGATATCGGTATCCTCATTATTATCTGGAGTTGTTCACTTCCAACTATCAGTCCTCCAAAGAGAAAAGAAACGAGAATGGTGGCCCATGGATTCAACCTCGAAAGCCAGGCTATTATTATTCCGGTGTATCCATAGCCAGGTGAGAATCCGTGTTGAAGCCTGTGCTGGACTCCCAACATCTGAATGGCCCCTGCAAGTCCAGCCAAAGCGCCACTCAACATCATAGCAAAGATGATATTCTTTTTTGTATTTATACCAGCGTATTTTGCCGCTTTTTCGTTATCTCCTATGACTTTCAAATCAAAACCCCACCTCGTTTTGTTCATAAGGATGTACACGATTACAACCATACCAAAAGCTATGAATATACCGAGGTGAATACCCGTATCACCCATGCTGGGAAGCCATGTGTGCTCAGGAAACATAGCAGTTAATGGGAAGTTGTAACCGTGAGGATCCTTCCACGGACCGTATATAAGGTAGTTCACCCAGTAATAGGCTATATAATTCAACATGAGGGTGGCTACTATCTCATCCAAATTCAGAAAAGCTTTCAAAACACCAGGAATCACCCCCCAGAATGCCCCAGCTAGGGTACCAAGGATCAAGAGTATGGGTACAACCAGAGGACTTTGAAAATCTTTCAGGAAGAAAAGAGCACCCCACGTTGTCGCCATGGCTCCAAGGTACAACTGACCTTCTGCACCTATGTTCCATATTCTCATGCGAAAAACTATCGTCAAACCGAGTCCTGTTAGCATAAGAGGTATCATCTTCTGGATGGTGTCGGATAAACCGCACTCAGGTATGAAAGGCCATGAAAACATCTCTTTGTAGGCTTCCAGAGCGTTGGAGAATTTACCAGTAGTGGCCCATATGGTGATTCCCATAAGAATTAACGATATAGTTATCGAGAACAAGGGAATCAACACGGGAAAATATCTTGGGATCTCCAGTCTTTTCTCAACTTTTATTTTATACATCGACGACACCTGCCATCATCAAACCGATCTTTTCGAGATTGGAGGGATCTGGTTCTACTTCACCAACGATTCTACCTTCGTATATCACGACGACTCTATCAGATAGGGTAAATATCTCGTCCAGATCTCCAGCAAGAAGCAAGATGGCGACTCCTCTGTCCCTGGCTTCTAACAGACTCCTGTAAACGAATTCCATGGAAGCTACATCCAAACCCCTCGTTGGGTGTTCGGCGATTATGAGTCTGGGATGAAGCTCGAATTCCCTTGCCACAACCACTTTTTGAATGTTTCCGCCGGACAGAAGCTTTACCGGCTGCAAAGGATCTGGAGTGATGATGGAGTATTTCTCTATCAACGTTTTAACGGTATCCAGAATCTTTCTCTTGTCGAACCAGAAGGTCCTCTCTTTACTCTTAAGGAAGAGGTTCTCCGCTATTGAAAGGTTGGGACAAGTTGCTATCTCCTTCCTATCCTGGGGGATGTAGGATATGCCCAGTGATATTCTCTTTGAAACATCCTCTCTTGTTATATCCTTACCGTAAAAGATGATTCGCCCGGAAGAAACTTCCCTGAGACCTGTTATGACTTCCGCTAATTCTCTCTGACCGTTTCCTGCAACACCTGCAACACCAAGAATCTCTCCTTCCCTGACTTCCAAATTTATACCATTTAAAGCTGTGAACCCTTTATCGTTCAATGCCCTTACATCCTCAACTCTTAGCACTTCTCTTCCAGGATTCGCCGGTTTTTTCTCGATCTGAAACACAACGTTCCTTCCAACCATCATTCGCGCCAGTTTCTTTTCATCGTATTCTCCTCTTTTCAGAGTGCCAGCAACCTCACCATTTTTTAGAACCGTCACCCTGTCGCTTATTTCCATAACTTCTTTCAGTTTGTGGCTTATGAATATAACACCCGCTCCGTTCTCGATCATGAGTCTTATGGCTCTGAACAAGGCCCTGGTTTCCTGAGGAGTCAAAACAGCTGTTGGTTCATCGAGTATGACAACTTTGGCATTCATGTAAAGCAATTTCAAGATCTCCACTCTCTGTCTTTCACCAACAGACATCTGCCATATCCTCGCATTTGGATCTATCCTGAGCTCGTACTCTTTAGATATCTTTCTTATCCTATCGATCACATCGCTGACATTTTTTTCGAATCTTCTCGTACTGAGCATTATATTTTCAGCAACGGTGAAGGAAGGGACCAACGTGAAATGCTGCTGAACCATCCCTATACCCAGAGTGAGAGCTTGAGATGGGGAGTGTATTTTCACCTTCTCTCCTCTGTAGAATATCTCTCCCTCATCCATCCTGTAGAGACCGTATAGTATGTTCATAAGAGTGGTCTTGCCAGCCCCGTTTTCTCCTAGGAGAGCATGAACTTCCCCTTCAAACAGATCGAAATTTACTTTGTTGAGAGCAAGGATTCCTGGGAAGCGCTTCACAACATTTTTCATAATAAGAAGAGGTCCCATCACGTTACCCCCTTAAAAAACAGAAGGAGGCCGGAAGCCTCCTTCATTCACCACCCTTTGGAATCGTTCCTTCCACGTTGTCAACGAACCAATCCATAGAAAGGAGGGCTTCATCTGACAGTTTCTCTCCTTCTTTGACTCTCAGTTTCCCTTCCTGATCGTAGATCGGACCTTCAAATGGATCGAAGTATCCTTCCTTTATGGCCTTTTTGAAAACTTCAACGAGCTTTTTAACATTGTCTGGAACCATTGGCCCAAAAGGCGCTATATCCACGATTCCTTCATCCATTCCACCCCAGTAGAACCCATGCTTGTAGGTCCCTTTCATTATCTCATCCACAACCTTCGCGTAGTAAACACCCCAATTCCACACAGGAGCTGTAAGATGAGCTTTAGGTGCGAATTTACTCATATCGCTGTTGTAGCCGATGGCATAGGCTCCTCTATCCTGAGCTGCCTGAACCGGGGCTGGGGAATCTTGGTGTTGTGCGATAACATCTGCTCCAGCATCTAGAAGGCTCAGTGCGGCTTCCTTTTCAGTTGCTGGATCGTACCATGTATGAGTCCAGACAACGTGAACTTTCGCTTTTGGGTTCACAAGCTTAACCCCAAGTGCAAAGGCGTTTATTCCCCTTATGACCTCGGGAATCGGATGTGCTGCGACGTATCCTATAATGTTACTCTTCGTCATCATACCCGCAACTATTCCTGTTAAAAACCTGGCCTGATACATCCTTCCAAAGTAAGCTGTCATGTTCTTGTAGGTTTTGTAACCTGAACAATGGAAGAAATGGATCTTCGGGAACTCCTTGGCTGCCATGAGTGTAGAATCCATGTAACCAAAACTCGTCGTGAATATCACGTCATACCCTCTCTTTGCAAAACTCTTTATCGTGTTGTAAGCTTCCATACCTTCTGGAACGCTTTCAACATAGGAAGTTACGACCTTATCACCGAAGACCTTTTCAAGGTATAACCTTCCCTGATCGTGAGCGTAGGTCCAACCAGCGTCACCTATGGGGCCAACGTAGATGAAAGCTATCTTCAAAGGTTTCGCTAAAGTCAAAAGGGCAAAAGTTAGAAATAAAACAAAGAGGATCTTCTTCATACTCATCCCTCCAAATTCAGTGTTCTACACCTTTTGGAATGGTACCAATTATGTTGTCAACGAACCAGTTCATGGAGAGAAGTTCCTCATCGCTGAGAACTTCCCCGGGTTTCACCCTGAGATTTCCGCTCTGATCGTATATGGGTCCTTCGAATGGATGGAACTCGCCTCTTTTAATGGCTTCTTCAAATACTTTTACTATCTTTTTCACATTATCTGGAACCTTGTCGGAAAGGGGAGCGAGTTTGACGATCCCATCTGCCATACCACCCCAGTAATTCTCGGATTTCCACGTTCCATTGAGTACTTCCTTTATGACCCGCTCGTAATACACTCCCCAGTTCCACATGGGCGATGTCAGATTGTAATTGGGTCCAAACTTTCTCATGTCGCTGTTGTAACCTATCGAGTAAACTCCCTTCTCTTCCGCTGCCTTCACGGGAGCGGCGGAGTCTGTTTGCTGTGCTATAACATCTGCTCCAAGATCGATGAAACTCAAAGCCGCTTCTTTCTCAGTCGCTGGATCGTACCATGCATTCGTCCAGACAACGTGAACTTTCGCTTTTGGGTTCACAAGCTTAACCCCAAGAGCGAAGGCATTGGTTATCCTTATGACCTCGGGTATGGGATGAGGAGCAACGTATCCGATTACGTTGCTTTTTGTCATCATACCTGCAACTATTCCAGCAAGAAAGCTCGGCTCATACATCCTTCCAAAGTAAGCGCTCATATTCTTGTAAGTCTTGTAACCCGAGCAATGCAGGAATATCGTATTCGGGTATTTCTTAGCGGCTTCGAGCGTTGCATCCATAAAACCAAAACTCGTTGTGAATATTACCTTGTAACCTCTTTTTGCAAGAGACTCTATAACTCTGTACGACTCCATCCCATCTGGAACGTTTTCAATGTAAGTGGTTTCGATTTTGTCACCAAATACCTTTTCAATATAGACTCTTCCCTGATCGTGAGCGTAGGTCCAACCAGCGCCACCCACTGGCCCAACGTACACGAATCCAACCTTCAACTTGGAAAAGCCAATGGTGAAAGCTACGATCACAAGGAAAATTATCAAAAGTTTTTTCACTTTTTCACCTCCTAACTAAAATAAAAAACATTTTGAGGAACAATGTTTCGTTCCTCCACACCGAGATTCTATCAAGAACCACTTTTTGTTCCCAAGTTATACAAAATTCATCGAAAACCTATTCATATCAATCTGTAGACTCCTCCATACCCTTCGACAATACCTTCCAGTTCCAACCTTGTGAGTTCAACGAGAACTTGTTCAACAGAAACTTTCAACCTCTGAGCGATTTCATCTGGAGTATTTATCCCTTTTCTTATGAGAGATACCAATATATTTTTCTCTTCATTTTCCTTTTCCTCAGAGATACCATACGTTTCCAGAATATCGCTGGGAGATGTTACAGGGTATGCTCCCATCTTTATGAGCCAGTTCGTTCCCTCACTTCTTTCCATACCCACATCACCAGGTACCGCAAAGACATCCCTTCCATAATCTGCTGAATACCCTGCCGTTATCAAGGCCCCACTCTTTCTACCAGCTTCGACTATTAAGGTGCCAATCGACATACCCGCTATCAACCTGTTCCTTTCTGGAAATCTGAACTTTGCCGGTTTTGTTCCCAGTGGATATTCACTCACAACACAACCGTTTTTTATTATCTCCTCATATAACTTTCTATTGGAAGACGGATATATTATATCCACACCATTACCCAAAATTGCGACCGTTTTCCCACCAGTTTCTATAGCCGTGCTGTGGGCACACGAGTCTATACCAAAGGCCATACCCGAGATTATGACAAAATACTTGGAAAGTTCTTTAACGAACCTTTTTGTTACGCTCAAACCGTAACTGCTGGCTTTTCTCGTTCCAACCACCGCAAGCGATTTCTCCCTCAAGACACTTTCGTCTCCAAGGATGAAGAGCAAAACTGGAGGATCAGGAATCTCCCTGAGAAGGGGAGGATAATTTTCATCCCAGTACGTTATGATCTTTGCTTTCGTTTTCTCCAAGAGTTCATCCTGCTTCTCCAAGAATTCCCTGTCGTATTTCCCTCTAAATTTCCTTACTTTCAGAGGATTGGCTGTTTCCAAGAAAGTTTCCAGATCTTCTTTCAGATGAGGCTCTATCTCTTTGACCGTGAATGAACCGAAAAATCTCAAAGCGAGGATTTCTTCAAGATTCATCGGAATATTCCTCCAGGATCTTCTTTATCTTCTCTGCGACACCTTGAGGTCTTCCTGGAAGACATCTGTCTATATCAACACCTTGCTTCACTATGGCACGTGCGTAGCTTTCACATCCTGGAAAACCACACGCACCACAGTTTGCACCAGGAAGAACCTTGACGATCATCTCTATTCTAGGGTCTTCCTTAACTTGGAATTTCTTCGCAGAATAGGCAAGAAATACTCCGAAAGAGAAACCAAGGATCGCCATGAGAAGGGTTGAATATAGAACCACCATGATCTCTCCTCCTTCAGAACTTGACCATACCTTGGAATCCCATGAAAGCCATGGAAAGGAGTCCCGCTATTATCAACGCAAGTCCTATTCCCTCAAAAGGTTTCGGTATATCGTAGAGTTCAAGCTTTTCTCTGATGCCAGCGAATATTATGAGAGCCAAGGCAAATCCAAGGCCAGAACCAAGGGCATGGATCACGGATTCTATGAAATTCAATTTCATCAGAGAATTCAGAAGGACCATTCCCAATATAGCACAGTTAGTGGTTATGAGGGGAAGGTATATTCCAAGAGCTTCATAAAGGCCCGGACTACTCTTCTTCAAGAACAGTTCCACGAACTGAACGAAGGAAGCTATCACTAGGATGAAAACGATGATTCTCAAAAATTCCATACCCAAAGAGACGAGCAGTTTATCCAAGAACCAGGTTATCGCAGCAGAGACGGTCATAACGAACGTTACGGCTATTCCCATTCCGATTGCGGTATCCATCTTTCTTGAAACACCGAGAAAGGGACATATTCCTAAAAACCTCGCTAGAACGAAGTTGTTAACGAAAATAGCTGAGAAGAATATGAGAAACAGTTTCATCGTTCACCCCTCCTCATTTCTTCTTCATCTTGAGCCCTATGAAACTGAAAAGTCCTGCTAGGAGTCCAAGGGTTATGTAAGCTCCCGGTGGAAGGATCATCAAGAACACGTTGAAGGACTTCCCCCAGATTTCAACGCCGAAGATCGTTCCACTTCCAAGAAGTTCTCTCACACTACCAAGGAGAACCAACGATCCTGTAAAGCCAAGCCCCATTCCAAGACCATCGAGAAATGATCTCCAAACACCATTTTTGGAAGCGAAAGATTCCGCTCTTCCCATGATGATACAGTTCACAACTATGAGAGGGATGAAAAGCCCCAACGTTTTCCATAGATCGTACGTGAAACCATGCATGAGGAGATCGACTATCGTAACGAAAGTCGCTATGACAACGATGAATATGGGTATCCTTATTTTCTCAGGAACCGCTTTTCTGAGGATGGATATAACGACGTTCGACATTGAAAGGACCGCCGTGGTTGCAAGTCCCATTCCAAGGCCATTCATGGCTGTCGTCGTAACAGCAAGCGTGGGACACATTCCAAGAACCTGTACATAAGTTGGATTTTCCCTTATGAAGCCTTTTGTGAATTCCTTCAAGGAACTGGCCATCCTCATCCCTCCCCGAATTTCTTCTTCAGATACTCGTACATCAGGTTTATACTCGTGACGACCGCTCTCGGAGTTATCGTGGCACCTGTCATGACATCACTGGTCTTTATTATTCCCTTTTTTCTCAATTCCTTAGGAGATCCAGGTGGGGAACCAGCATCTTTATCGACTTTCAACCCTCTTCTAAGACCAGTTGGTGGAACCGGAAAGAATCTCTTTTGAATATCCTCCTCCGCTATCTTGGCCCCGAGTCCTGGTGTTTCCTGGGAGTACTCTATGACCCTTATGGAATTCAGGGAAAAATCTCCATCCTCCTTCAAAAAACATGCGACAGTTACCACGTTGCCTCCAAAACCAGGGGCGGCACCGGAAAGGACAAAAGCGATCTTCCCATTCTTCGTTTTGAATTCGTATACCGGGCCGTACACTATTCCCTTCGATGTTTCTTCCAAAACGACACTCTCTATTCCCGTTTTCTTGACCACTTTCTCTATTTCAGATTCTTTCACTAGATAATTCCCTGTCAGAGGATCCTTAAGTACGTACTCTATGGCTTTCAATTTCGCCTCTCTATCAGCTTTTTCTATCCTCCCTTTAACACCTGCGTAAACCAATCCTAAAACCAACCCCGCCACGAGTGTGAAGAGCATCAGAGTTACGCCGGTTTTCAGAATATCTTTCATCTTTTCACCTCCCCGAATACCCGGGGTTTGGTCACAGCATCTATTATCGGAACGAGTGAATTCATGAAAAGAATGGAAAGAGAAACTCCTTCAGGATACGCTCCAAAGAGTCTTATGACCACCGTTAGAACTCCACAGCCCAAACCGAAGATCAGTTGCCCTTTTCGCGTCATGGGGCTCGTTACCATATCTGTTGCCATGAAGAGCGCCCCAAGCATCAATCCCCCGCTTAAGATATGGAATATCGGGTCACCGAATTTCGGATTTATCGCATAGAATATCGCCGTCATCACAAAAACTGTTCCTATGTAAGATATGGGTATCATCACCTTTATTCTCTTCCTCAAAAGAAGGTAAACGAAACCGATTAAAAGGAGCAGGACACTCGTTTCACCCAAGGATCCTCCAACTTTTCCGATGAACAGGTCCCAATAAGTTACGTTCATCTGGCCTCCTTCCTTCAATATCATCAAGGGAGTAGCGGCTGTCTGAACATCCCAAGGAGACTTAAGAAAACCAGCACCAGGTATTATCCAAGTCGTCATATAGGTTGGAAAAGATATCATAAGGAAAACTCTTCCCACAAGAGCTGGATTGAATATGTTCTGACCCAATCCTCCAAAAACGTGTTTTCCAACACCAAGCGCGAATATCAATCCAATCAGAAATATCCCCACAGGGAGTCTTGCGCTCACGTTCAAAGCGAGCAAAACTCCTGTCACCGCACCGCTGCCATCCGGCACGAAATCTTTCTTTCCTCTTATCCATCTCATGATTATGTAATCTATCAGCTCTCCTACAGCCATACCAAGAATGCTGAGAAAGAGAGCGTACCATCCAAAGAAAATTGACGCTCCTATGACGGCAGGTATAAGCGCTATTAGAACATCGATCATTATGGATCTAACGTTGTCAAAACTTCTAATGTGTGGAGCATTCGCTGTTATGAGCTTCATTTTTTACCCCCCCTTAGGGCTCTGTAGACGTTCTTCGCGAGCTTTATGTATCTGACATGTTCGATCTTCGATGGACAGATGAAAGCGCATGAACCGCATTCTATACAGTCCATGAGGCCTTCTTTGACAGCATCATCGTATCTTTTCTTCAAGGCCAGAAGATAGAGGAGATAGGGCTGCAAGTTCATCGGACACGCTTCGACACATCTTGAACATCTGATACACGGTTTTGGAACCAGAGGTTTTTCAGGTAGAAGGGCAACTATCCCCGATGTACCCTTAAAGATGGGAGTGTTTACATCCCTTATAGCTATTCCCATCATCGGTCCACCAAGGATTATCCTGTTGGTCTCTTCTTTCACTCCCCCACAAAGTTCTAGAATCCATGAGACGGGAGAACCGATTCTGACTATGAGATTCTTCGGCTCATTCACACCTTCCCCTGCGACTGTAAGTCCCCTCTCTACCAAGGGCTTTCCATCCGCTACCGCTTCTTTTACGGCAACGGCTGTTCCAACGTTTTGAACTACAACACCAACATCCATTGGTAAACCACCAGAGGGTACTTTTCTTCCCGTCACAGCGTATATCAACTGCTTTTCGGAACCCTGAGGGTATTTCGTCTTCAAGGTATAAACTTTGGCTATTCCCCTCAGGACTTTTTTCATATTCTCAACGGCATCAATCTTGTTGTTCTCTATCCCAACGATGACTTCTTCAACATCCAATATTTTTTTCATTATCGATATACCGTGTGCTATATCTTCTGCCCTTTCTAACATGAGTCTGTGATCTATCGTCAGATAGGGTTCACACTCGGCACCATTTATTATCAGAGTGTCTATTTTCTTCTCAGGCGGGGGAGAGAGTTTCACATGTGTCGGAAACATGGCACCCCCTAATCCAACGATACCGGCTTTTTTGACAATATCAACAAGCTCTTCCTTGGAAAACCTCTCAAAGTCTCCATGTGGAAGAAGTTCCCAATCGTCGTCACCGGTTCTCTCTATAACCACGGTATCTATGGGTTTTCCAATAACGGGGTGGAGCATCTTCTTTATTTCCACAACCTTCCCTGTTACTGGGGAATGGACGTAAGCGGATATGAAAGCGGTGGGCTCTCCTATAACCTGTCCTGTTTTCACCTCCTGTCCAGTCTCGACCACCGGCTTTGCGGGAGCTCCCGCATGATTGGACATGGAGACAAATACTCTGCTTGGAAGAGGAGCTCTGACGATTTCTCTATCCCTAGAGAGTTCCTTCCTTTCCGGTGGATGAACTCCTCCTCTGAAGGTAAAAAGCTTCACCTTTTCACCTCCCAGGGTTGCAGATTGTAATGGATACGACTGGGCCTTTCGGTGTAGAATGGGCGAGTACAATGGGGACATCCTCCTGGTAGGAAAGCAGAAGGAGGAACTGGAACATCTGTTCCAAAATCTTCGATGTTTCCGTTTTCGTTGAATCTCATGTCCTCGTATCTTACGATCCCTTTGTATATATAGTATCTTGCCATCTGGATCCTCCTATACTTCGAGACCGATGGGGGAGGGTGATTCCAAAGTTTCGTTCCTTCCACTGGTGTGAAAGCAAAAAGCGCCGTTAAAACCCCTAAATCCTTCATCGTTTGTAGTATTTTCACTAGGTCTTCTTCACTCTCTCCCAGCCCAACTATCAAATGAGTTGTTATCCTTCCTGGGAATCTTTCAGCAGCCTGCTCAATCAATTTTAAAAACCTTCTCAGATCTCCTCCTCTTATCTTCCGAAAAAGAGATTCATTTGCAACATCTATGGGAATCCCAACCCTATCGGCTCCTCTCTCAAAATACTCGGATACTTCATCTAAACTCATCGGGCGGGTGGATACGGAAAGAGGTTTCCTGACAAAGTCAACGATCTTCAAGACATCATCATGGCTACCTGGGTAGTTTACAACTTGAAGACACACCCTTTTGATCCCTTCTGATTCGTTTATTAATTCAAGGATGGATGAATCCACTTCTTTCCATATGACCCTTGAAAGCAGGGAGGAAGATGCACGGGAGGATCTTGCGTGAGAACAATAATGACAGTCGTATATACATGTCCCATCGAGCATCAAATAAGCTGTCTCCATTTCGATCTTTACTTTACTCATCCCTAGGATGGAGAGAGTTCCCACAGATGCCCTTAATTTCACCGTATAACACCTCGTATACTCTCTCGTATTTTCTATCTTCCCTTGTCAACACAACTGTCAGTGTCCTTCCCTCACTGATGATATCCACTCCAAAACCATTATATTCCTTTGGAATATATATGTTATATACGTATCTGTAAAAGATTGTATCGAAAGTTCTATTGGCTACCTCTTTCTCCTCATAAAAACGAATGATGTTAAAAGACTTCGTGATGAAGTCCGCTACCATGAAGAACGCCAAAGAAATCAAGAAGATCGCGATCAAAGCTTCCAAGAATATACTGCCTTTCATCCAAAGAACAGATAAGATATTATCAGGAAAACCCCTATGAAAAGAAGCGTTAAAAGAAAAGCTATGAGAAAATCCATTTTTGAGCTCTTTACAATTGGAGGAGGTTCCGACAACTCTTTCAATTTTTTCAAATTCACTGTCTCTTTCTCCGTTTCTTCCAGAATCTCTCCTATCTTTCCCAACCATTCCTCCTCACTCTCACCGGCGATTTTGGTTTTGTACTTCTTCTCACTACTCAGTATCTTCAGAGATTTCGGTATCAACGCCTTCCCAAGAACGCCGTTTCCAAAATCGACTTTTATGAGGTAATGATACCCTCCTTTCTTGCTCCTCACGAGCTCCTTTGAAACCAAAGTGCCTGGAAACGGTATGTTGCTTGTTTTCCCCTCGAACCTATCTGGAAAATCGTTCAAGAGTTTTTTCTTATTCTCCTCACTCCCCAGGTTCAAAACGACGAAGTATATGCTATCTCCAACATCGAATTCATCCAGAGATTTTCCATCTATCGGGTCTATTACGGGGAATATCTCAGGGAGATCCTTCACATCAGGTCTTTGGAAGACGTTCAAGATGAGCTCGTCATCTAACTCACTTATTTGAGATTGAAAACTACTAACAGAGAATTCTTCAAGTGATATGGCTGTGGCTTCAACATCTACCTCGATTTTGGAAGACCAACCACTGAGAAGTTCCGTCAAAATCACCTTCACAACATCTATATCGCTCTCTTTAACCGCTGTCCCGAGTTCCGCTCCTAAAAGCCTCCCCGATTTTCTGGATATCTGGCTCTGGAAATAATTCAGAAATTCCTTTGTTAGAGAGGAAGCTTCTCCTGCCTCTCTCTCAACTCTTTTCTTCAATCTTTTGAAGTTCTCAACGAAGGTGTTGTAATCATCCTTCAAACTCACCATGTTGAGCATCCTAGAATATCTACTGGGGACGACCACGAAATCGTAGTCGGGAAGCTCTCCTATTTTCCCAAGCATGTAACCTAAAATTTCCTCTGCAGTCAATTTAGAAGACGCTCTAAGTTTTATGAAGTAAAGTTCCAACCCTATTACCTCCTATGGAAGATGTACCCACCTGATTCCAAGGTGCGAGATTCAAAGTCATTGGGATCAACGTCAACTCCTATGACACAATTCTTCCCTATGGTGACGTCATCTGGTATAACCGAGTCCATCCCAACAACCGTTATGAGTCCCGAATACACCTTTGGGTCGTACTCGTTCTTCTTATCCTCTCCCACACCTATTCTAACGTTCTTCCCTATAATCACGTTCTCAGCCACAACCACATTCTCAAGGGAACAATTCCTTCCTATGAAGGTTCTGGTCATTACGATTGAGTTGACGATATGTGATCCTTCCTCCACGATGACTCCCTGAAATAGAACGGAATTTTCCACTTTACCGTAAACTTCACACCCTTCACTTATTATGGAGTTCATGACCTCAGCCGTTGGTGAAACGTAGGAAGGAGGCATTTCCTCAGTGTGGGTGAAGAATTTCCAGTTTGGATCGTGAAGATTCAGAGGAGGTAGTGGTGATGTGAGTTCTAAGTTCGATTCCCAGTAAGACTTTATGGTTCCAACATCTTTCCAATAACCCTCGAATTTGAAGGCGTAAAGTTTCCCCAAATTCTCCCTGACGATTCTGGGAATGATATCCTTCCCGAAGTCATGAGAACTTTCCTCGTTCCTCTCATCCTCTTCCAATATTTTTTTCAGAAAATCGTAATTGAAAATGTATATCCCCAATGACGCCAGATTCGATCTTGGTTTTTCTGGTTTTTCCTGAAATTCCACAATTCTTCCATCCAGATCCGTAACCATTATTCCGAATCTACTGGCTTCCTCAAGCGGCACTTCCATGCAGGCTATCGTTCCATCAGCCCCTTTCAAGATGTGAAAATCCAGAAGATCGTTGTAATCCATGGCATAGACATGGTCTCCGGAGAGTATCAGAACGTAGTCTGCTCCGCTTTCCTCTATGAATTCCAGATTCTGATAAACGGCGTTCGCTGTGCCCTTATACCATTCCGACTCTTCGCTTCCAACATAAGGAGGAAGAATGGTAACCCCTCCATCTTTTCTGTCAAGATCCCATGGTTTCCCTATACCGATATGCTTTGTTAGAACGTGAGGTTTGTATTGCGTGAGGACGCCTATTTTGTATATACCAGAATTTACACAATTACTCAAGGTGAAATCTATCAACCTGTATTTACCGCCAAATGGTACAGCCGGTTTTGCTATCTTCTCCGTCAAAACACCAAGTCTTGTTCCCTGTCCACCTGCAAGGATCATGGCCGTTACCTTTCTCATAAGATCACCTCACACGACACTCCTTTTCTCCAAAACAAGGATCTCCTTTTCCCCTATGACTTCTCTTCCCTCCCTGACCACTACCTCTTTATCCAAGATAGCGTTTTTGACGACCGCTCCTTCTTCTATAACCGATCCTTGCATTATAACAGAGTTTTCAACGATCGCTCCGGCTTTTATCCTGACATTCCTGAAGATGACAGAATTCCTCACGCTTCCCGCTATTATACATCCATCAGAAATCAAGGAGTTGGACACCGTAGCGGTCCCTGTCAGTTTAGGAGGAGAGAGATCCTTTAATTTGGTGAAAACCTTACCTCTTTCATAAAAAAGTTCTCTTCTGACTTCTTGCTTCAATATGTCCATGTTTATCCTGTAATACTCATCTATACCCTTCTTCACATTTCTCCAATAACCATCGAATACGTATGCATAGACTTTCAATCTATCCAAATTGGGAAGGATTACATCTAACAGTAAATCATACCCTTTTTGAGGAACACTGGCGTAAAGAAGATCCATGAGGAGGTATTTGTTGATGAAATAGATACCCAGAAAGGCAAGATCTCCTTTTGGTTTTTCGGGTTTTTCCTCTATTTCCAGAATCCTCATATTTCCATTCACAGTCACTATACCGTACTTCGTCAAATCGTATGACTCATCCAACTTTTTCACGATGAGGGTGATGTCCGCACCTTTTTTGAAGTGATACTGGTATAGATCAGTGAAATCTATCTTGTATATGTGATCACCAGATCCTATGAGGACGAAATCTTCCTCTCCCCTTCTGAGAAGCGTCATGTTCTGATATATAGCGTCTGCGGTACCTCTATACCAAAATTCCCCTTGAGAGCTAACATATGGCTGGAGTATGAACAACCCTCCATGTTTCCTATCAAGGTCCCATTCCTTACCGGATCCCAGGTGGTCCATAAGACTCCTTGGGTTGTACTGTGTTAGAACTCCCACTTTGTATATTCCGGAATTCACCATGTTACTCAAGGTGAAATCTATCGCTCTATACTTCCCGAAAATGGGAATCGCTGCACTGGCTCGTACCTTGGTTAATGGCCAAAGGGCTTCCCCTCTTCCACCCGCTAGGATCAGCCCCAGAACTTTCACTCACATCACCACCTTTCATATCTTGCCCACACACACTTAAGGTACAGGGACTCTGGTATCTGAGCTATCCAGGGATGATCCACATCTTGAAAAGTTATTTTCTCTACCCTCCAGATCCTTCCCTTGCCTTCCACTCCTTTCCTAATAGATTCTATCATCAAGTTGATATCCATTTGGTAAGCGCACGAGCAAAGTACCATCATCCCACCTTCCTCTAGATGCTCGGATATGGCGCTTACCAGTTTTTTAAAATAATCAATCCCCCTTTTCCTCTCTTCCTTTCTTTTTATGAAAGACGGAGGATCTGCAACTACGACATCGAAACGATCGCTGCAACTTTCTAAAAACTCGAAGACATCTGCTTTCTCGAAAGAAACTTCCAAGGAGTTTCTTCTGGCATTTTCTCTTGCTGTATCTACCGCGTCTTGAGATACATCCACTCCTATAACTTCAAAACCTGACTTCGCTAAATTCAAAGAAAAGCCCCCCGTGTAGCAGAAGAGGTCAAGAGCTTTCTTACCATCAGTATTCCTCACTAGAAATCTGTTCATCCTTTGATCCAGGAAAAAACCTGTCTTTTGACCTCTTTTAACGTCGACAACATACTCTATATTGTGCTCTGTCAGGATCAATCGCTCAGGAGTCCTCCCATAAAGAGGACCATTTTTCCTTTCAAGATCTTCATCAGATCTTGTTTCAAAATCACTTCTCTCATATATGAATGACGGTGAGAAATTCTCAACGAGTACCTTTTTGATCAAATCCTTCATTAATTCCATTCCCTTGCATCTCACCTGGATTACGAACCCATCACCGTATCTATCGATTATCAATCCTGGAAGACCATCCGCTTCACCGTGTACAACGCGATAGAAAGGCGCGGAAAATTTCCTTTTTTCAAAAGCTCGTAATATCCTTTGATTGAATACATGTTCTATATGCTCATCATTTCTTGTGATCATCCTAACAGCTATACGAGCATTCGGATTGAAAAAACCTTTCCCAAGGAACTCTTTATCATGAGAAAATACACTGGCTATATCTCCCGATTTCCCATCCCCCACGAAACCTTCCAATTCGTCTTTGAAGATCCATGGATAATTGTTCTTCACCTTTCTCTCCTTTCCTTTTTTCAAAAAAACGACCCACATGCTCTCACCAGCTCAGGACTACGTACTTTTTGAACAATCCTTTCAAAACCTCCATCACCTCTTTCATTTCATCTCCAGGGTAATTTCTGAAAACTCCTAGAATATCTAAACCCAGATCTGTGAGTGATCTCAAAATATGATATCCTCTGAAGGGATTACCGATGTACTCCAATTGCACAGCGATTTTATCATACAGTGAGAGACACTTCATATCCTCCAGAAGTGGATACCTTTCACCATTGCAAATAACAGCCCCTTCATCCACGATTCCTCCATCGATCTCTTCGGGAGTAAAAATCTTTGGAAAGAGCTTTTCAATTGGAAAATCGTTCATCTTAGAGAAGAGCTCCACCATCGCTATCGTTATGGCAAAGATAACTTTGGGGTGATTTGGAAAAGACATTTCCAGTTTTTCTGGAAGGACGTATATATCCTGAATTGAAGCCTTTTCCACTTCTTTTCTGTATTCCTCAATAACTCCCATTATGACCTTGTAATTTTCGCCTCTTCTTCTCTCAGGTACAACACATCCCTTTCCTTCCAAACCATTCTCGATCACTTTCAACACAACGTACTCCACACCTTCTCTTTCCTCTATGTTGTACAGAAACCTCATTTCGACACCTCCAAACTTTTAATATACTACCGCCATCTGGAAAAAAGGAAAAACGGGTGCTAAAATTTTTCCAGGGGTGATCGAAGTGAAAATATCCGAAATACTGAAAGCGCTAGGAGACATAGTTCTGGATGCCCGGATGAATGGGGAAATGGATATAACGGATATAGAGACTCACTCCTCAAACATACGAGAAGGTTGTGTGTTCATCTGTAGAAAAGGTTACAGGTTCGACTCGCATGATATCGCAGAAGAGATCGTAGACCTGGGAGCCAAGCTCTTGATCGTCGAGAGAGACTTGAAGGATATCGGTGTCCCTGTGATAAAAGTTGTTGATTCTAGGCTCGCTGAAGCTATTCTTGCTTCCGAATTCTATGGTCACCCCTACAGGTATCTCCTCACCTTTGCCATAACGGGAACGAATGGAAAGACAACGGCTGTTCACATGATACACCACATCCTGAAGAGCATGGGAAAGAAGGGAAGCTTGATAGGTACTGTCATGAACGATGTTCTAGGGGAGATATCGTATCATGAAAATACAACGCCCAGTGCTTTGGAAATAGTCAGAGCTATGAAAAAAACCAAAGATGGGGAAGGGGAGTACTTCGTTCTGGAGGTTTCTTCCCATGCCATAAGTTTAAAGAGGGTCGAAGGATTGAGATTCGATTCTGTTGGCCTCACGAACATAACACGAGATCACCTTGATTTTCACAGGGACTTCAACGATTACATGAAGACGAAACTCAGGATATTTGAGTTTCTCAAGGAAACGGGAGTCGGTGTCATAAACGAAGAATACGCCGATATGGTTAAAAAAAGGATAAGAAAGGTGACGTATGGATTCAAGAAGAATTCCACATATTCTTTAGAAGATGTGAACACAACGAGGGAAGGAACGAGCTTCAAAGTTCAAACTCCCGAGGGTTTAAAAGAAGTAAGATTAAAGGTTTTGGGAGAATACAACGCATTGAACGCGGTCATGGTCCTGGCGATCCTTCATCAAACCGGTTTCGATATAGACGAAATAATATACCATATGGAAACTTTTCCTGGTGTCGATGGGAGATTTGAATTCATTGAGGAAGCTTCTAAACTCGGTATCGATATCGTCGTCGATTTTGCCCACACTCCAGATGCCCTTGAGAAAGTCCTTAAGACCGCTAGAAGACTGGCGAAAGGAAGAATAATAATAGTGTTTGGAGCTGGAGGAAACAGTGACAGAGGAAAAAGACCTATGATGGCAAAGATAGCGTCAGAGCTTTCAGATGTCATGATAGTAACCACCGATGATCCAAGGGGGGAAGATCCCAAAGAGATATTCGATGATCTCGTCAAGGGTATCACTCCCGGCACCCCTTACCTGGTCCTTCCCGACAGAAGAGAAGCAATAGAAACGGCCATAACTTTAGCCAATAGAGGTGACATGGTTATAGTGGCTGGTAGAGGTCACGAGCATTTCCAAGTTTTCAGCGATGATAAAAAGATTCCTTTCAAGGATAAGGACGTGATACTCGAGATCATACGGGAGAAACTCAGGAGGAAGGGAAAATGAAGGAACTCCTCTTGAGGAGATTCGTCCTGGATTCCAGAGGCATCAGACCAGGTGATGTTTTCGTGGCTGTAAAAGGGAAGAGGGTAGATGGTCATGAGTTCGTTCGAGAGGCTTTTGAAAGGGGAGCCTACGCCGCTGTGGTCGAGAAACCTGTTGAATACAATGGGAACATCTATTTGGTGAAGAGTGTGGTGGATTTTCTTGCAGATCTTGCGAGAGAGAAGCTGGGATCACTTGAGGGGAAGAGGATCATAGGTATAACCGGTTCAAATGGCAAAACAACCACGAAAGAGATATTGTATCAGTTGCTTTCCTTCACAGAGAGTGTTTTCAAAACACCTGGAAATATGAACACAGAATACGGCCTGCCTCTGTCCTTGATCAATGAATATAGGAATGAGAGCATTTTGGTACTGGAGATGGCTATGAACAAGAGAGAAGATATAAAGCATCTGTGCAGTATAGCATCTCCTGACATCGCGGTTATCCTGAATGTGGGTACGTCTCACATAGGATTACTGGGAAGCAAGAGAGATATCATGGAAGCTAAATTGGAGATAATCTCGTACAGTAAAGAAAATTCAACTGTCGTCTGTTTCCACGACGATGACGAGTTGCGAGAGCGGGTTAAAGAATTCAACAAGAGGACACTCTTCTTTGGTAGAGAAGGAGGAGACGTGGTTTTAGAAGATTGGTGGTATGTAAACGGTGATACAGTTTGTATAATAAGGTACTTCGGAGAAAAAATCGCCTTCAAACTGAGTGGTATATGGAACGAAGGTCAGCTCCTCTCTCTTCTGGCTTCAATAAGTGTTTTGAAAGCTTTAGATAAAGAACTGCCTGTGAGAATTCTACCCGAATTAAAACTTCCTGAAAATAGATTTCACGTTATGAGATCGAATGGATTGTACATCATAAACGACACTTACAACGCTAGTTTGGAATCATTCGATGTGGCTGTGAAAACGATGTTGAGAATAGGGGAAGGCAGAAAATACGCTGTCGTTGGATCTATAAAAGAGCAGGGAATGTTTTCTAAAGAGACTCATGAGCGTCTTGGAAAGAAGCTGGAAGCGTTGGATGGAGTATACCTTTACACGGCAGATGATGAGATAAATCAGATGAAATGTTCGAAGATATTGATGAGGTCAGATAACCCTAAAGTTATAGCCGAAGATCTCTTCAACAGAGTTGTGGAAGATGATGTGATTCTTTTTAAAGCCTCACGAGCTGTGGGAATAGAAAAGGTGTTGGAAGAATTCATGGAGTTGTTGAGGAGATGAAGGCTGCTCTGGCTTTTTTCGTTCCCTTAATTTCGTATCCTATTCTCATAAGATTCTTCAGAAGAATAGGAGTGGGACAATTCATCAGAGAAGAGGGACCAGATCTCCATGGTTACAAACAGGGCACTCCAACTATGGGAGGACTTTTATTTCTCCCAATGGTTCTATTGCTTACAGAAGATTTCATGCCCACCTTAGGTTTACTTTTTTTTGCAATGATAGGTTTTCTCGATGACATATTGAGCATCGTGAGGAAAAACGCTTTGGGATTGACCATTCGTCAAAAATTACTACTTCAGGTACTCGCCTCTTCGATATTGACGTTCGTGGCTCTCAAAAATGGAAGAGGGACTTCCGTAAACGTTTTTGGAAATGTGCTAGATCTGGGATATTTATACCCCATCTTTGCTATCTTCGTGATCACGGGAGCCTCCAATTCGGTGAATCTCACGGATGGCTTAGATGGTCTGGCAGGATGGATCTTCGTTTCAGGTAGTTTACCTTACATGATGTTTCTATTAAGTAAAGGGGCATTTCATGAATCCATTCTGTTACTTCTGTTATCTGTTCTGGCTTTTCTTGTTTACAACTCAAAGCCTGCTTCCATATTCATGGGAGATACGGGTTCCCTGGCCCTAGGAGGATACCTTGGTATGCTCTCCGTTGTGACTGGAACGGAAGTCTTCCTCCTCACGTTCTTTCCGATATACGTCATAGAAGTTTTGAGCGTAATGATACAGGTATCATGCTTTAAACTCACAAAGAAAAGAGTTTTCAGGATGTCCCCTATTCATCATCATTTTGAACTCTTAGGTTGGAAAGAGGAAAAGATAGTTTTCATCTTTTCCATCTTGAATCTATCAATGTCGCTGATTTTTCTGAGTCTTTTCGGAGGTGTCAAAAATTGGTTTATTCCCTCTTAGGATACGGTGTGAGTAACAAAGCTCTGCTCGAATTCCTTGTAAAAAGAGGAGAAGAAGTGTTTGTCAGTGAAAAGAGAATGTTATCGGATGAGGAGAAAAAGTCTCTGGAAGAGTGTAATGTATCTTATGAGGAAGGGGAGCACACGGAAAAAGCTTTGGATTGCGATGTGATGGTAGTGAGTCCCGGCATCAACCCTGAAATGGATATAATCAGAAAAGCAAGAAAAAAGGGAATCTCCATAACAACGGAATTACAGATATTTCTTGAGAATTTTCCCGATATAGGAAAGATAGTAGGTGTAACGGGAACCAATGGAAAGAGTACGACCGTTAGCATGCTAGGATATCTATTTGAACGATTCGGGAAGAAGGTGTTCGTAGGAGGGAATTTGGGGACCCCTTCCATAAAAGCTTTGGATGGAGAATATGATTATGTCGTACTTGAATTGAGCAGTTTCCAGCTTTTCTGGTCCAAACATCCAAAATTGAAACTGTTCACCGTTCTCAACATAAGACCAGATCATCTGGATTGGCATAGATCTTTCGAAGAGTACATCTTTTCCAAGATGAAACCAGCCCTTTTGATGGAAGATCGTGACATGTTTTTTTTCAATGGACAGGATCCCTTCATAAAGCCTTACTTGAACGATATCAAAGCCATCAAAATCTCTTTCTGGAGCGATATGTACACATGGGAAAATGAGAGTATAAAATTGAAAGGGAAAAGGTTTACCGTTATGAACGAGATTTTGAAAACAGAACAGAACAAAGAAAACGTTCTGGCAGTTCTATCGATAATGGATAACCTGGGATTCGATCTTTCAGCATCGCTGGAACACCTCGAAAAATTCACTTTTCTGAATCACAGAATGGAATTTGTGGATGAATGGAATGGTATCATGTTTTTCAACGATTCGAAAGCTACGAATTTTTCGGCGGTCGAAGCTGCTCTCAAAAATTTCGAAGATGGGAAAGTTATTCTTATAATGTGCGGCATTGGAAAGAAAGAACCCTATGGTAGCCTGATCGATACTATTAAGAAGAAAGCAAAGAAAGTCATAATCTTCGGTGATATGAAAAAATCAGTTTCTTCCGCTCTGAAAAGATCTGGAGTTAGTGTAGTAGAGGTTCAAAACATGGAAGAAAGTGTTGAGGAAGCTCTGAAGGAGGCTAAAATGGGTGATGTCGTTCTTCTAAGTCCTGGAGGATCAAGTTTTGATATGTACGAGAATTATAAAGAGCGGGGGAGACATTTTAAAGAGGTTGTCAGAAGATGTTTAAAAGGGGGATAGAAAGTTGGATTACAGGTCTATAGCATTTTTTGTGATAATTCTTCTTGTTCTGGGAACTCTCGCCGTTGTTAGTGTCGAATTTCTGAGCGATTACAAGACCATTGGCGCGGAGAAGGGAAACTTGTTTTTGAATCACATTGTTAAATTAGTCGTAGGAATGCTTGTCCTCGCTTTTTTCTCTTCACTGGATTATAAAATACACTTTTCCAGAAATGTGATCTCCGCTTACTATTTCCTATCCATCCTCGGACTGATTCTGGCGTTGACAACGGGTTCACCGGTTGGCGCTCGAAGATGGATAAAGATAGGTGGGATAACCGTTCAACCTTCTGAGTTCGTTAAAGTGATTATGGTCATACTCTTATCTTATTACGTTTCAAAGTATTCGGATAAGATGAAAAACATCCTGTATGGCCTCATCCTTCCAATAGTTTATCTGATGCCTTTCTATTTTTTAGTCGCTCTTGAACCGGATATGAGCACATTCTTGATAATGTTCTTTGTAACGTTACTGATATTGTACACGAGCGGTACCAGAGGTATATACGTTTTCTCGTTCATAGTTCTGTCGATTCTGACTTTGTTCCTTCTTTACAATTATGGGTTTCTAAGGAGTTATCAAATCCAAAGGATCGAAGGGTTTTTGAAAGGTGAGGTATCTGAGCAAGTTCTGATGGCGATAGAAACCGCAAAATCCGGCGGTATTTTTGGAAAGGGGTTGAATCTCGGGGAATTGAAGATATTAGTTCCTGTCAGCACCAGTGACTTTGTAATCGCTGTTATAGGAGAGGAACTGGGATACTTCGGTATAGCGGCTATTTTCTTCTCTTATTATGGATTGGTTTCAGCTTTGATAAAATCTGCTCAGAAATTTACTTCGGATATTATCATCAGAACCTTCATAACAGGCTATGGGATATTGATAATGGTTCAAGCGATGGTGAACCTTGGCGTCACAGCGGGTCTTCTTCCCGTAACAGGAGTTACCTTACCTTTTGTAAGCCATGGGGGTAGCTCTCTAACAGCTTTCATGATCGGCCTTGGAATCGTAATGAGTATGATCCTCAGATCCGAGGAGAGGTGATCATGAGATTCAGAGTGATCGCAGCTGGAGGAGGAACTGGGGGACATCTCTATCCGAATCTGGCCATTTTGGAGGAACTGGCGAATCACGTGGAATTAGATGTGCTTTATTTTGTGGCCAAAGGAAAGATCGACGAAAAGGTTATAAGCTCTGAGCACCCGGAGTATAGAGTCATATCACTGAATTTGAGAGGGTTTTCGAGACCTCTTTGGAATCCACGCAATTTGAGGACGATCTTGAAAGTTTTGATAGAAAAGAGTAAGATAAAAGAGGCAATAAGGGCTTTCAAACCGGATTTTGCCATATTGAGTGGGGGGTACGTTTGTGGTCCTGTTGCTCTCGCTGCTAGATCTTTGAAAGTACCTGTGTTTGTTCATGAGCAGAATGTTATACCTGGATTCACAAATTCTTTGATAGCACATTTTGCGAAGAAGATCTTCATATCCTTTGAGAAGAGTTTGGAACATTTCCCAAAACGTGTCAGGGATAGAATAGTGTACACAGGGTGCCCAGTTAGAGTACATGGTAAGAAGCTGGAAGTACCGTTCGATGATTTCGTTCTAGTTCTTGGAGGCAGTTTGGGTAGTGACTTCATAAACTCTTTAATGGAAAGAGTTTACAGATTGTACGATGAAGATACCTTCGTTCACGTAACAGGTAGTGAAGAATGGAGAGAAAGATTTAAAAAATTCAATCATGTGGTACCTTACGTTTACATAAACGGTATACACAACTTCTGGCAAAAAGCGAGAACCGCTGTTACAAGAGGTGGAGCCAGCACATTGGGAGAAATGATGTATTATGGTGTCAGAGGCTTGGTGATACCTTGGGAAGGATCCACGGGTTCTCATCAGCTCATGAATGCTCTAGAAGCTGAGAAAAAAGGCGTGGTAAGTATCCTGAGGGAGAAAGAAGCAACACCCGATAAAGTGATCGAGGTGTTGAAAGATCTGAAGAAAAAAGGTAAACTTATGAGAGCGTCTGAAAATCCTGCTGAGAAAATCGTGAAAGAAATCCTGGGGGAGATACGATGAGAATACATTTCGTTGGAATCGGTGGAATCGGTATGAGCTCAATTGCTTTACACGAGTTTTTAAGCGGTACAGATGTGTATGGATCCAACATCGAAGAAAACGAGAGGACGAAATATCTGAGAGAAATGGGAATAGATATCTTCATAGGGCATTCCGAAAGGAATTGGAAGGATCCTGATTTTCTTGTGAGAACTCCTGCCGTTTCCCAATCGAACCCAGAGGTTTTCAGAGCTCTGAGGGAGAAAGTGCCTGTTCTCGAACGAATAGATTTTCTCAGAGAAATCGTTTCGGGGAAAGAGCAATTTGCAGTCACAGGAACGGATGGCAAAACTACAACAACTGCTATGCTCGCTCATGCTCTGAAGTATCTTGAAAGGAACCCAACGGTCTTTCTTGGGGGGATTCATTCCTCACTGGAACACGGAAACTATCGAAAGGGTTCTGACGTCTTCGTTTATGAGTTGGATGAGAGTGATGGAAAGTTCTCGTCTTTCTCTCCGAACTATGCCATTATAACAAATGCCAGGGGAGATCACATAGAAAAGTACGATTGGGATCTCAGGAAATATAAAAAAGCTTTTGAGATGTTTGCCAAGAGTGTGAAGGAAGTATTGGTAACCTTCGCAGAGGATGAACTCACAGGAAAGTTAGGGATGATTTCTTTTGGTTTAAAACATGGAACTTACACTATAGAGAAAAGAGAGCAAAAGGCATGGTATCAGGAGGTGTTGATCAGAAAGAACGGTAAGAGATATGGACGGCTTGTTCTCAAAGTACCAGGTCTTCACAACGCTTTGAACGCTCTTGCCGTGTTTTCTCTACTCGACTTTTTAGGATACGATCTGGAAGCAGTTTCCTCAGCTCTAGAAGATTTTGAAGGTGTTAAAAGAAGGTTCAACGTAACTTATGCAGATGAAGATAGAAGGATATTCGTTATCGATGATTACGCTCATACCCCTCAGGAAGTTGAAAATCTGTTAAAGACAACCAAGGAAATTTTTAAAAGTGAGGAAATAACGGTGATCTTTCAACCTCATAGATATACCCGCCTGATGAGAGAGGATGGCAACTTTGCGCGTTCTTTGAGAGAAGCTGATCACGTGATAGTGACGGAAGTGTTTGGAGCTTATGAGAATGAAAGAAGGATCTCAGCCAAGATGATTCATGAGAGTCTTGTGGAGATAGGTAAAGATTCCTCCTTCGTGCCGAACAAAGAGGATGTCTTAAAGAAACTTGAAGTCATCCCCAGTACTGTTTACCTCTTTGTAGGTGCTGGCGACATAATAGAAGTTTCTAAGAGATTCAAGATGAAACTATCGAATCTCAAGAAGTTCAGCTGAACCGGTCTTAGGATCTAGTAAAACGACGGTCGCTTTTCCCGTAAGGTATCCACAACTTTCACCTGGATTCACGATCAACGTGTTTCCAACTTTCCTTATATCCACTTCATGAGTGTGTCCGTAGAAGACGAAGTCGTATACACCGCTTTGAGCCACAGATTCAAGAAGATACGGCTCATGAAACATCGCTATCTTCTTCCCATCGACTTCCAATTCGTGAGGCGAGGGGTATATCTTGTTTTTAGATTTCTCTCTTAAAAGCAATCTCTCCCCGTCGTTGTTCCCAAAGACACCGAAGAATTCCACACTGTCTTTCATGAGTAAAGGTAGAGTAAAAGGTGCCACGAAATCACCACAATGGAAGATGTGAGTTATGTTTCTCTCTGATATCAGATCCGATATCTTTTTCAACACCGGTATATTGTCGTGAGAATCACTCATTATAAGCCACATACTGTGCCCCCCTTTTCAAAAGATGTTTTCTGGTATCCTGTAACCTTTTTCAGAGGATATCCTGTTAAATCGTTTTATTCTTTCCTCATCTGGAACGTTCATGATGCTCTTTATGAATTCTATCCTACTCAAATACTTTCTCAGAATGTATTCACCATCGAATTTGCCTTTCAACTCTCTCGTGGATATATCGGACAGAGGTGTGTAATGAAGGAGGGAGGGTTTTTTTATCAAAAACTCAAATCCTACTACATCACCATCGAAATGTAAGAAAACGAGTCTGTTCAACCTGTCGAAACCTCCCACCATACCTTTTTCCAGGATAAAAGCTTCCCCTATCTCCCCTATCTTCAGCATTCTCACGACTTACCACCTTCCACGAAAAGTTTCATCACAGCGTAGTCTATCCATGAAGCTTCTCCCATCTGTCTAGATATCAGGGTGAGAGCTTCCAGTGCGTTTGCAATCAATCTGTGATCTGGAAAGCTCAAAAGAAAAAATTTCAAAAGACGTATCGCTTCACTCCTGTTTCCCACAGCTTCTTCCTCTAAGGAAAGAGTGAGAAGATACTCTGGGATTTGGGGAGAATTTTGAAATCTTTTTATGAACGATCTAAGATGAATCGCTCTCTCTTGATGAGACCATCTTTCGAAGTTCTCACCTATAACATTCAAGGCTTCCCGTTCATCCTCCGGCAATTCAACCACTTCACCTGGTAAATCTATTATCGATTCTTTCCCCAATTTCCCAACATTTATCCTTACGATACTCAAAAGCCTTTTCTCCATCTGATACAGCTCCATCATAGCTTTTTCAAACCATTCATCCGAAATGTCAACAACTTCCTCTACAGTGGAATCTTCAAGAAATTCAACGTTCACCTTCTCTCCCTTTAAATACTCCACTAGGTTTATAAAATGCTGTTCTGTCACTATGGAGTTTCCTTTTTTAACCCTTCCCGATACCAGAAACCAGAGATTAGAAGTTTGAACCTTCTGACCTCTGTGAAAATTCATCGTATCACTTTCTTCCATATCTCCGTTGAGAGAATTGGATCTATTTCGTATATCTTGGACAGGAACTCCACTTGGTATTTTTGAGGTAATTTTTTCAGAAGGAACACAAAACTGTCTTCAGACACGTCACCTTCGTAAATCAATTTCACGATCCTCTCAAAATCCAACATGTTCAGAATTCTCTCGGAGAATATAACCTTTCCATCGTTAAAAGATGTGGGAGTGATCGATACTTTTCCTTCAAACTTTCCCCATCTTTCAACTACCTCTTTCCAAACTGGAGCACAAGCTTTCCCTCCTAAAAGATCTTCCCCATCAATGGTGATTCCCATTACGAAGTTATCATCTCCTCCAATGAACCACGCATTCTTCTCCGCTGTTCCCGTTTTCCCCATGATATTCTTTCCCGGTATCTTGGCCAATCTACCCGTTCCTTCGTTCACCACTTTCAGCAGAATTGTTTTTAAGATGTTGGTGGCATCTATCGGTTCCCTTTTGTAAGTTGCCACCGATCCCACTATGTGAGGCTTCCCCTCGTAGACAACGTTACCATTCGAATCCACGATTTTTTCGATGACAAACGGTTTCAACACGACTCCTCCAGTTATAACTGCTGAGAAAGCCTTCACAACCTCCTCAGGTGACGTTTCCAATGTACCGAGAGAAAGCGTTAGATCGTCTGGATACTTTCCAGATATTCTCAAAGAGTTCTTCAAAAAGTCTTTCACAGAATTCAGTGTCAGAATATCGAACAATATGACCGACGGAACGTTCTCAGACCAGATAAGAGCTCTTTCGAGAGTGGTGGCTCCTTTAAAACTCTTAGTAAAGTTTTCGGGAGACCAGCTTCCGATTCTTATGGGAAGATCCGGGATTATATCCTTAGGTGAATATCCCATGAGAAAAGATAAATAATAGTAAAAAGGTTTTACAGCAGATCCCAGTTGTCTACTTCCTTTACTCACACCTATACCGTGGTAACACAGAATTTCTCCTGTTTTTGGATTCATGGAAAAGAAGGCGATATCTTTTCTTTCTCCAGATACACTTTCAACGATCCTTTGAAGATTCTTATCGATCGTGGTGTACAGGGCATAACCTTTTCTCACTTCATTCAAAGAAAATCCTATCTCTCTCAATTCTCTTACGATTCTCCAGAACAATTCTTCATTGAAATGGTAATTCCTATTTTGAGAGACTTTCAGGTTTTCAACATCTTTTAAGGTCTCTTCATAGCGATTTTGCGATATTACTCCCTCGTTCAGTAACCTTTTCAAAACCGTTAACGCTTTTTCTTTTGCTTTTTCCAAGTTATCCTTCGGATTGAAATTCTCCGGAGATCTAATCATACCCACGAGAACTGCCATTTCAGCAAGTGAAAGCTCTTTTAAACTCTTGCCGAAATAGTATCTAGCAGCTGTTTCGAACCCGTAGAGACCGTTCCCCACGTATATGGAATTTATATACATCTCCAGGATCTCGTCCTTAGTCCTTTTCTTTTCAAGCCAGAATGCGATCATCATTTCCTTAAACTTCCTGATAAGGCTTTTCTCATTGGAAAGATACAGGCTTCTTGCAAGTTGCTGTGTGATAGTACTTCCTCCTTGACTGAAGCTAAGGGTGACGAGATCGTGGATCAATGCCCTCATCAACCCGAATATATCTATACCAAAGTGCTTGTAGAAATCCTCATCTTCTGAGGTTAAGAGAGTCTCCAAAAACATTTTGGGAACTTCCGAAAGATCTATCCATAGATTCTTCGAGATGTACATCGGAGAACCATCGTTGTAGAACATCTTCACAGTTATGGGCAGCTTGGATTCCGGATCTGGGAGATCTTTAGTTATGAGAATGTAAAGAGAGTAGAACGTAAGCAACACGAGAACAAATGGTATGATGAAAAAGAAGAACTTTTTCATAAAACGACTCCCTCAACTTTCAACAGAAATTTCTTCCAGGCTAGCCCTTCCGAAAATCCTCCCAACCCTTCCTTTGCTATGACTCTGTGGCAAGGTATGTAAATCGGGAGAGGATTCTTTGAAAGAGCCATCCCAACAGCTCTTGGTGATGTATTCAGTATTTCTGCGATCTCCCCATAAGTTCTGACAGCACCATAAGGTATCCCTCTGACGATTTCCCAGACCTTTTTTTGAAACTCGGAACCTTCGATTTGAACAGGAAAATCCAAAAGTTTTCTGAAGCCATTGAAGTACTCATCAAGCTGCTTTTTAAAAGGATCGATAGATTCTACAGGTTGTATGCAGACTCCCAGGAGTATTCTCACAGCCTTTCCTCTCTCCACAAGAACACTCACAGGACCCAATTCCGTCATCACAACCGTTGCTTTCAAACAATCACCTCGTTCAACAGAAATTATATATTATCGTTTCCTCGAGGAGCAACTGAAGAATCAGATCCACATCTTCTCCGTAATGATTTTAGAAGATTCTCAGTGCAAAAGTGATGAGAGAATGGTAAAATACCCCTTGGAGGTGTGTGGTTTGAAGGTCAAATTGGAGGAATATTTAAAGAATGTGAAAATAGTTAGAAAAACTGATTCAAGAGAATCTTGGGATCATTACTTCATGAAAGTTGCCATGCTTTTGAGAGAGAGATCAACCTGTATTCATAGAAAAGTAGGGGCTTTAATTGTTAAGAACAATAGAATCCTGGCCACAGGGTACAATCAACCGCCCTCACGTTTTCCTCATTGTGATGAGATTGGATGTATAAGGGATGATTTGAAAATAGAATCTGGAGAGCATCAAGAGATATGTTATGCTCTCCATGCAGAACAAAACGCGTTGATGCAGGCAGCTAGATTCGGTATATCTACAGACGGAGCGACTATGTATGTGACACACAAACCCTGTTCCATTTGTGCAAGGCTGATAATAAATGCTGGTATAAAAAGAGTGGTTTATCACTACGATTACCCGGATCCACTCACCGAATTTTTGTTCACCATGACAGGTGTCGTCGTTGAAAGAATCGGTTTTGATGGAGGTGAATTGAGTGAAGGTGAATAGATTGCTCTCATATTTAAGAATAGACAGATGGCCAACGGTGTGGTGTCCAGGATGCGGGAATGGCATCATTCTTAAAGCCTTTTTAGAGGCAGTTGATCAACTCGGTTTGAAGAGAGAGAGGGTAGCCGTTGTTTCCGGTATAGGTTGCTCTTCCAGGGCCACAGGGTACCTTGATTTCAACACCCTTCATACCCTGCATGGAAGAGCCATCGCTTTCGCCACTGGAGTGAAGCTGGCAAGGCCCGAATTCAACGTCATAGTCATGGGTGGAGATGGAGATCTCGTATCGATAGGGGGAAACCACTTCATACACGCCTGCCGTAGAAACCTTGATATAACGGTTATAGTGTACAACAACATGATATACGGTATGACGGGGGGACAGTATTCCCCAACGACACCCCTTGAAAAAATCGCTTCGACATCGCCTTATGGAAACATAGAAAAGCCCTTTGATGTTGTAAACCTTGCCCTCTCAGCTGGTGCTACTTACGTTGCTCGGGCAACGGTTTTTCACTATCCCCTCCTTGTAAGGTATATAAAAGAAGGAATAGAGCATAAGGGAATGGCGGTAATAGACGTTATAACGAATTGTCATACCTACTTTGGTAGATACAACGGTATGCCGGAACCATCTGAGATGCTCGAATATTTCAAGAACAATTCCATTCCCGTTGATAAGGCATCAAAGATGAGTGAAGAGGATTTAAAAGGGAAAATCGTAATAGGTGTTTTCAAAAAAGAGGAAAAACCTGATTACCTTGAACTTTACAGGAAACTTCTTGAAGAAGTGAAGATGGAGGAGGTAGTCGAATGAAAAATCCCATAGCTATCAGAATTTCTGGAATTGGAGGTCAAGGGAACATTTTAATGGGTCTAACACTGGCAAAAGCAGCCGTTTATGATGGAAAGGAGGTTGTCCAAACTCAATCTTACAGCGAGCAGGTAAGAGGTGGTATGAGCCATTGTGACGTGCTTATAGGAGATGATCCCATAGACTATCCAAAGGCTGAGCAGTTCGATATCATGTATTTCATGCATTCCTTACCTTTCCTGGAGTATCACAAATTGTTGAAGAGTAACGGCGTTATATTCATAGACAGTACCTCTGTAAAGGAGATACCAAACGTTGTGAGGAGGATAACGAAGAAAATCCTGACACTTCCCATAACGGAACTTTCTGTTAAAAAATTTGGAACTCCAGTCGTGGCCAACATGGTCGGACTCGGCGTGATGATAAAAACGTGTGGGATAGTCTCCATGGATTCCGTGAAAAAAGCTTTGAAAGATCTTGTCAAAAAGAGCTATATAGATACGGACATGAGGGCGGTGGAGTATGGGTATACCCTCGTTCAGAAGGAGTACAGAATCAAACAGAACTTTTACTCGTCAAAAAGGCTCACAACGAACTTCGAATGATCTTTTATCATCCTTCAAACACGCTATAGAGGGTATTGTGGAGGCCATTCTTTCAGAGAGAAATCTGAAGATACATTTCGTCATAGGTATATCCGTGATAATCACGGCTTTTTTCCTGCCGTTGAGTGAGATGGAAATGCTTTGGATAATCTTTGCGGTTTTCTCAGTCATAGGAGCCGAACTGATAAACACCTTCGTTGAGGGTCTTTTGGATGTGAAAAGCGTGGAATTCAATCCCCGTGTGAAATTTGTTAAAGATGTAGCAGCCGGTGTGGTTTTATGGAACGTCCTCTTTGCTGTGGCCGTTGGTGTTGTGATATTGGGGAGAGTGTTGTTCTCTTTTAAACCACTTTCAGGTAAGATCTTCATAATGTTCGTTTTGATCTTCTTTCCAGTTTTAGCACTCGTTCTGGGGAGGAAAAAGCATGGAAAAGATAAGAGTGATGATAGCAGATGATTCAGCTTTCATGAGAATGGTTCTCAAAGATATCATCGATTCTCAACCGGATATGAAAGTTGTAGCTATAGCTAAAGACGGGTTGGAGGCAGTTGAATTTGCTGTCAAATATGAACCGGACGTTATAACTCTGGACGTGGAAATGCCCAAGTTAAACGGAATAGAAGCCTTAAAACTCATTATGAAGAAGAAGCCAGCGAGAATCATAATGGTGAGTAGTCTCACGGAAGAAGGAGCCGATATCACGCTCACAGCCCTCCAACTTGGAGCCGTTGATTTCTTGGCGAAACCCAGTGGTTCCGTCTCAATGACCTTCAGGGAGGTTGGAAACGTCTTAGTGGAAAAGATAAGGAACGCCGTTAAAGTCGATCTCAGCAAGCTTCTTTTAAAGCGACGCCCTATCAAAGTGAGTCTTAAGAGACCAAGTGTCACGGAAAAAATCGTCGTTATAGGATCTTCAACTGGAGGTCCGAGATCTCTGGATATGATAATTCCCAACCTTCCCGCTGATTTTCCTTACCCCATCGTTATAGTTCAACACATGCCACCTGGTTTTACCAAATCTCTTGCCATGAGATTGGATAAAGCATCAGAACTCACGGTTAAAGAAGCAGAAGAAGGGGATGTTCTGAGGAAAGGTGTCGTCTACGTTGCACCGGGAGATCACCATCTTGGGGCGAAATACGAAAATGGTAGCGTGAAATTGTTTTTGGATAACAAGACTGGTAAAATTAACAACGTAAGACCCTCTGTGGATTACACTCTGGACAAGATAGCGGAGATATATAAGAACAGAACGATAGCCGTCATATTGACAGGTATGGGACGGGATGGTACAAAAGGTGCATTTAAGGTTAAATTCTATGGGGGGACGGTCATAGCAGAGGCTGAAGAAACGTGTGTCGTATTTGGAATGCCAAAATCCGTGATAGATGAAGGGTACGCTGACTACATCCTCCCAGCCTACAAGATCCCTGAAAAACTTGTGGAACTCGTTTAAGGAGGGATCGATATATGAAACGGGGGGTTTTGTTCGCAATCATCGTACTGATAGCGGTAATATCCTTTGCAAAATACTTCGTTGTGAATTATGTTGTTCAAAAAGGGGACAGCATCTGCAGCATCTCTCAAGACTTCGGAATATCACCTTCCACCCTCATAGATTGGAATCCCGATATTATAAAAAGACCTTTAATAACTGGTCAGATTCTCAGAATTCCCCAACCTGAGGGATACATATACGAAGTTAAGAAGAAAGATACGTTGTCTTCCATAGCGAAGAGGTTCTTCACAACAGTCGAAGATATAATGATAGCTAACGACATGAAAAACGCGGTTATCTATCCTGGAGAGAGGATTTTTGTTCCTCTGTCCATCATAGGAAAGGCGTTCAACGATGAACGGGTGTTTCTCTGGCCGATTTACGGCAAAATATCGTCTCCCTACGGATGGAGAATACATCCGATAACGAAGAGGTTATCTTTCCATACAGGTCTGGATATAGCGGCCCCTGAGGGAACACCTATTTTTGCAGCTGAAAGTGGTATCGTAACCTTCGCTGGTAAAAAAGCAGGGTATGGTCTTCTAATCATCGTGAAGAGCGGAAAGTATCAGATTCTCTACGGTCATCTCTCAAGGATCTGTGTTTACAACGGTCAATTCGTCAAGAAAGGTCAGTTGATTGGAAGGGTGGGGAATACCGGTTTGAGTACGGGGCCTCACCTTCACTTTGAAGTTAGAATCGAGGGAAAGCATACCAGTCCCATTGCATACCTGCCTTCTTCGAGAAGAATGTACGTTCTCAAGAAAAGTCAATACGGGGTTGGTGGTAAGTGAAAATTCTTGTTAGTGCATGCCTTCTGGGACTTCCAACAAGGTTCGACCTTCTATCAAAACCGTGTGAAAAAATCCTGAACCTTTTAGAAAAGCACGTAATCATACCTGTCTGTCCAGAGCAATTGGGAGGCCTTGGAACACCAAGGCCTCCTTCTGAAATTCAGGGAGGGAAAGGATGGAATGGTGAAGAAAAGGTGATCAACGCCAGGGGTGAAGACGTGACGGAGAATTTCGTAAGAGGAGCGGAGTTAACAGTCAAAATAGCAAAACTTCTAGGAGTAGATCTTGTCATCTTGAAGTCTGGAAGTCCCTCATGCGGAGTTCACAAAGTTTACGACGGCACGTTCACCGGAAATCTAGTGAAAGGTTCAGGAGTGACAGCGTGGTTTTTAAAGAAGGAAGGGTTTCATGTTATTGACGAGAACGACTCACTTCTCGATGATCTCGTATAGTTTGAAGGCAACCTCGTGAGATCTTCTGGTTATCTCATCGAGATCTCCTCTGAAAGCACTTCCAAAGATCTTGGTCGTGTATATGAACGAGAACTTGGAGAGTAGATACTTCACATTTTCTGCTGCTTCATCGGGAACAGGTACTAGAAGAGATTCCAACCATTTTTCAAACAATCCAAAAGATAGATTCTCTCCTTTCGTGTTTTCGAGAAGGATGTTCAAAGAATTCACAAGATGGTGAAGATGATAATATTTCGATATCCCTTCGATTATGTCCTTCGCGAAATCTTTAGGAAAAGGCCAGGAAATAGGTTCGTGATAGTTGAAAAAAGCCACACCCGTTCGAACACTGATGGAGTTCAGAACTATTTCTCTCTCCATGTAAGCTTTGCTATCTTTGTAACTCATGAGGAACAATCGCCTCATAGTCGCTATTTTTTTGAGATCCATTGGTGACAGGGAGAAACTCCCCGTCTTGGTTTGCGGATCGAGTCTTAAATTCTTCGGCACGGTGTAGAATTCGATACCTTTATGAAGTATATGGAGCAAATTTCCACCATCCCTTTTTAGAGAACGTTTCTAGAAGTTCTTCGAATACGTATCTTGATAGATCAAAACCCATTTCACTTAAGGATATTCTATCACTATGAACGTTGAAATGTTCTCTGAATCTCTCCGCAAATTCTTGTAAAGCTCTGTATCTTTTATCACCGAATTTTTTGATGATTTCTTCTTTATACACGCCTTCTCTTAATCTCAAGGACATGAATATCGTTTCAACGAACTCCTCATCATCGTCATTCACTCTTTTGTAACCGTATGGTACGATTCCTTTGTTTACCATCTTCATATATTCAGATATGTCACTAACATTGACGTACCTCAATCTACCGATATGCCCCCCGGATGACACCCCTATCCCTAGATACTCTTCATTCCTCCAATACGATAAATTGTGGATACACTCCTTTCCTTCTCTAGCAAAATTTGATATCTCGTATCTCAGATAACCTTTTTTCTCTAAAAATTTCAGAAATCTTGTATGTCTTCTCGCAATTTCCTCTTCACTTGGTAGTTTTAAGACACCTTTATCGATCAATCTCCTCAGTGGAGTTTCCTCATCAACATCGAGAAGATACAATGAAACATGAGAGGGTGTGTATGTTTCCAACAACCTCATATCCCTCTCTATAGTTTTATCTGTTTCCATCGGTAGTCCCAATATGAAATCGATGTTCACGTTCTCGAAATACGTCATCAAAATGGAAAGAGATCTATCGATTTCCTTCGTTCCATGAGGTCTTTTCACCGTTTCAAGGACAGTATCATCGAAAGCTTGAACGCCTAGACTTATCCTGTTTATTCCCATTTCAAGATAGTGAAGGACTTTCTGAATGGTAACACTATCCGGGTTCATCTCCAGTGTTATCTCAACAGGTTCATACACACTGGATAATTTTTCCAATTTTTTCAGGATCTTTTCAATGTAGCGCTCCGGTACAAAGTTTGGAGTGCCTCCTCCGAAATAAACCGTTTTCACCCCCCTGCTATTTAAAAGATGGGAATACATCTCGAGTTCTTTCAGCACAGCTTCAAAGTACTCTTCAATATGAGGAAAGTTGATATAGGAGACGAAATCGCAGTACAGGCATTTGGATTTACAGAAAGGTATGTGGATGTACACGCAAATATCAGAATTCGACTCCTGCAAACCACCTTTTTTCATCGTATATCACTCTCACGCTGAAAGGATCATTCAACCTCAAATAGAAACTGGGATACAGCCCTTTTTGTGAAAGCCCAAGGAATAAGTTCAAAGATCCCTTCACGCCCTTCAAATCGAAATCTTTCCAGAGGCCAAAATCCACACAAAATCCCTTAAACCACCCTACACCAGAGAAAAATCCCTTATCTGCAAACCCAACTGAAAAGATCGAATCTCCAAAGTGCATTCCCACGCTCATTCTCGGAATTTTCAGAAGGGCTTTTGAGAAGTTCAACGAATGATGGGATATGTAGGAGAAATAATCGCTGGATATGGAATAACCTAGAATTTTCGTGGAGGACCTTCCTTCGTTTATGGCAAAAGCTTTCTCGGATCCGATCGTGTAAAACGTTCTCGTTTCCGTGGACACAGGGAATGAAGATTTTACCTTCAGATCCATCGATATACTCCAGCTGTTACCGACGGAGAGAGCAAATCTCTTGATAGTCTCTCCTTTTTTGACCTTTAAAAGAATCAGATTCTTGTAATGAACATCTTTTCTCTCAAATGAGAATCCTAGAGATATTTTATAGTTCCAAATTTCCAGAAACACGCTATCACCAACTGACACGAAGAATCCATCTGGATAAAGGAAAAAAGAAGACGCCATCAGAAAGGTTGGAAAAAGAAGGATGATGATCCATGTTCTCATATCATTCACCTTCCAGAAGTTTCCTTGCTATCTCATTGGCAAGTTTTGGATTAGCTTTCCCTTTCGTTTCTCTCATTACAGCCCCTATGAAGAATCCCATCACACCTTTCTTTCCCTTCCTGTACTGCTCCACAGCTTTTGGATTTTCTTCCATAGCCTTTTTGATGATACTTTCTATGAGCTTTGGATCATTTATTTGAACAAGACCTCTCTCTTCTACTATCTTGGAGGGCATCTTACCTGTCTTGAAAACCTCGGGGAATATTTCCTTGGCGATCTTTATAGATATCTTTCCCTCATCCATCAATCTGAAAAGATCTGCAAAATGCTCTGGCTTTATCTTCATGTCTGAGATATCCATGTCCTTTTCCTTCAACTCCCTTAAAAGTTCTGTCATGATCCAGTTGCTTAGCTCTTTGGGTTTTCTGACGATCTTTACACACTCTTCGTAAAAATTTGCCAGCTCTTTGGTGGAGGTCAGAACCATGGCATCGTATTCTGGTAAACCGTATTCTTTCACGAACCTTTCCGCTTTCTGATCGGGAAGCTCAGGTAAGCTTTTTCTAATGTTTTCTATGAATTCCTCCGTGAGAATCACAGGGGGGATATCTGGTTCTGGAAAGTATCTGTAGTCACTTTCTTCCTCTTTTCCCCTCATCGACACGGTTGTCTTCGTTGAGAGATCCCAGCCTCTGGTTTCCCTTTCAACATCTTCGCCTTTTTTCATAGCCTCGACTATCCTGTTGTATTCATACTCAAGAGCTTTCTCGACGAATTTGAAGGAATTCATGTTTTTGACTTCGACTCTGTTGCTCTGCCTTCCCGTCTCCAGATCCACAACGGATATGTTCGCATCGCACCTCAAAGCACCCTTCTCCATGTCTCCGGAACTCACATCGGTGTACCTCACTATGGATCTCAGTTTCTCCATGAAAACCCTCGCTTCCTTTGGAGAGGATATATCGGGTTCTGTGACTATCTCTATGAGAGGAACCCCACATCTATTCATGTCGACGAGACTGTACAAGGCTTTTGTTATGGAATCGCTCTCGTGAATTAGTTTCCCCGCATCTTCTTCTATGTGGAGTCGCCTTATCCTTATCCTCTTCTTCCCCTCCTCACCCTGTATATCCACGTATCCATCTTGGGCCAATGGATAGAAGTACTGCGTTATCTGATAACCCTTCGGTAAATCCGGGTAGAAATAGTTCTTTCTATCGAACCTTGAGAAAAGATTTATCTTGCAGTTCAAAGCGAGAGCCGCTTTCACAGCCAGAACTATCATCTCCTCATTTGGAATGGGAAGAGCTCCAGGTTGCCCTGTGCAGACCGGGCATATCGCTGTGTTTGGAGGAAGATCGAAGACATCCGCTCTGCAGGAACAGAACGCTTTTGTTCTCGTGGACAGTTGAACATGTATTTCAAGCCCTATCACAGCTTTGTATCTCATCATGCCACCTCCGCCATAGGGAATCTACCATTCTCGTTGTAGAGAGATGATTTTTCGACGGTTCTTCCTATTCTGAGAACTTTCGAGTCATCGAATCTCTTACCCATTATCTGAATTCCCACGGGAAGACCTTTAGAAAACCCGAAAGGAATGCTCAGGGCTGGGAAACCACCGAGATTTGCAGGTATTGTGAATATATCCATGAGGTAATATGTCAGAGGATCCTTTATCTCTCCTATTTTGTATGCAGGTACAGGAGAAGTTGGTGTCAGGATGGCATCAAAATTTTCAAGAATTTCGTTCATCTCGTCTGAGATCTTTTTTCTAACTCTCTGAGCTTTGTCGAAATACGCTTCGTAATATGCGGCGCTCAGGGTGAAGGTTCCGAGCATGATCCTTCTTCTAACTTCTTCACCGAACCCTTCGTTCCTGGTCCTCATGTAGGTTTCTTTGAGACCTTCTTTTTCTATTCTCAAACCGTATTTGACTCCATCGTATCTTGCAAGGTTGGAACTTGCTTCCGCAGGTGCAATTATATAGTACGTTGCAACAGAGTACTTCAAATGTGGCATGCTGACTCTCTCAACACTCGCTCCTAATTTTTCTAAAAGTTTTATAAATTCTTCGAAAGATTCCGCAACGCCATCATCCAACCCTTGAGAGTAAACTTCATGAGGAACTGCAAATTTCATACCCTCGATTCCATCTTCTATCCCCTCTAAAAAGTTCATTTTTCTGTCGACGGTCGTTGAATCGTTGGGGTCCTTACCATATATTATCTCCATGATGATGGCCGCATCTCTGACCGTTTTGGTTATGGGCCCTATCTGATCTAGAGAACTTGCAAAGGCAACAAGACCGTATCTCGAGACCAAACCGTAGGTTGGTTTGAACCCGACAACACCGCAGAAAGCTGCTGGTTGCCTTATCGATCCCCCCGTGTCACTACCAAGGGATGCTATCACCATACCAGCCGAAACGGCTGCAGCTGATCCCCCACTGCTACCACCAGGTACTCTTTCCAGATCCCAGGGGTTTCTGGTCACAAAAAAGGCGGATCTTTCAGTACTGGAACCCATGGCGAATTCATCCAAATTCGTTTTACCGACAATAGCAAATCCTGCTTTTTTCAACTTTTTCACGGCAGTTGCATCATAGGGGGAATCATAATTTCCCAGAATTTTGGAAGCGCACGTTGTTTTCGTACCAAAAACAAGTATGTTATCCTTTATCGCAATGGGAATACCCCAAAACTTCCCTGTCTTCCAACTGGGATTTTCTACAAGACTGATGAAAGCCTTCACCTTATCATCAAGCTTCTTTATGGTGTCGAGGGATTCTTTGATGAGAGATTTCCTCCTTTCATCACTGAGTTTGAGAGCCTCTTCTATAGTCAACTCTTTATACGTCAATTCGTTCACCTCCAATAATCCAAAATGTTTACCAATATGTCTTTCGATGGACTCGTAATATTTTTTTCATATTCAAAAAGCACATAGTAAATTTTGTTTTTGAACAGATGATTTCCATTTTCATTTTTTGCATTCAAAATTGAAGCATAGGTTATATGTATCAATTGTTTGAAATTGTTGTCTTCAAAAAGTTTTGGGAGTTCCTCATGGTTGTGTCAAGTAAATTGTGTCTTTTCAGATACGCTAACATTTGAGGTAAAAGTGTGCTTGTTTTCATAATATCGTTCCATCGCCACCTCAAATCCTCTCAGCTTCCTCAACATGTACCTCTCGTTTAACCCCCGCAGAATAACATATACCACCTTATCCACACTCTCTTCTCCTTGCAAAACTTCCATCGCTTTCAAACGCTTCTTAAGCTCCTTGAATAGCCTCTCTATCGAATTCGTAGTATATATCATGCTCCGTATCTCTTTAGAAAACTCCATAAACGCAAGCAATTCATATGCCCTCTCTTCCCACCACCTCACAACTCCCAGATACCTCTTGCCCCATCTGTCCGCAAATCTTTTCAGCTTCTCTCGCGCCTCTTCCACACTTGACGCCTTGTAGATTTCCTTCAAATCCTTCACTATCTCTGACCTGTCCCGCAC